>Ga0315900_10008324_pt1 | contig 13365 bp, 9 predicted proteins | sample LakEriMetagenome_FD_203521 | JGI IMG/M metagenome (GOLD analysis project Ga0315900, IMG submission 203521) | Freshwater fungal communities from buoy surface, Lake Erie, Ohio, United States - Buoy 12 MA114 | ecosystem: Environmental > Aquatic > Freshwater > Lake > Lake biofilm | place: USA: Lake...
AGGATGCATCGGCTACATCAGCCGCGTTGTCCATCGGCTCGATTGACCGAGGATATGCACCAAGCCCGAAGAAGTCGGACGGGCAGGTCGGGCCACACTCGTTTCGTTGCGGACGCTTCCTCATGCTCTGTACCGACGCGTCATGCGCGACGGTACGGGACTCTCGACGCCGCGGCCGCCACCGTGGCGAGCGCGTCCGCGGCGAGGTCCTCGAGCGAGGGGTCCTGCGCGCGGCCTGATCCTTCGAGGCTGGGGCACCGGCGAGGCCGCGTTGGTGCTCCATGCGAGGCCTGCTGGTGCAGTCCTCGACGGCCCATCTGTGAAGGGTTGGGAAGGATACAGCGTTCCGGTCGACGATTCAACAGTCGGCGTTCAACGGTCGCCGCTCAACGGTCGCCGCTCAACGGTCGCCGCTCAACGGTCGAGCGTCCGCCCGAGAGCGGCGGTCCCTGCACTCCGGCGCCTCGATCGCCGTCCGAGAACGGCGCTGCTACGCTTCGGCCATGCAGCAGCGCGCGGAAGGCGGCCAACTCGTTTCAATCAACCCAGCCGACGGAGTCGCGGTCGGGAGCGTCCTGATCACGACTGTCGAGGGGATTCCGCGACTTGTGTTCCAGGCAAGGGAGGCGCAGCGGGGGTGGGGTGCGCTCACGCTCGCGCAGCGCGCCGAGGTGCTGCGCCCGGCGGCGGCGCGCCTCAAGAGCGAGGCGAAGCGTCTTGGCGAGCTCGCGTCGCTCGAGATGGGCAAGCCTCTCGCCGAGGCTGTCGGCGAGGCGACCTACTGCGCCGACGGTTTCGCGGCGGAGCTCGACGAGATCGTGGCCGCGCTCGCGGACGTCGTCCGCGAGGACGCGCGCGCCACGAGCATCCTGCGCCACGCGCCCTTCGGCGTCTGCGCTGCGATCACGCCTTGGAACTTTCCCATTCTCATGCTGCAGCAGTCGGTCCTGCCGGCTCTTGTCGCAGGCAACACCGTGCTCCTCAAGCCAAGCGAGGAGACCCCGCTCGTCGCTCGCGAGTACGCGACGATCCTCAACGAGTTCCTGCCGCCCGGGGTGCTGACTCCCGTGTTCGGCGACGGCGCGCAGGGGCGCGCGCTGGTTCTCGCCGACGTCAACCTCATCGTCTTCACCGGGTCGCGCGAGACAGGGAAGCGGATCCTCGCCGACGCCGGTCCGGGGCTGAAGCGCGTCATCCTCGAGCTCGGCGGCAAGGACCCGCTCGTCGTCCTCGACGACGCCGATCTCGACCTCGCGGCGGCCTTCGCCGTTCGCAACAGCTTCCGCAACGCTGGGCAGGTGTGCGTCAGCACCGAGCGCATCTACGTCGACGCGCGGATTCGCGAGGAATTCCTCAGGAAAATGCTCGAGCGCACCGCGGCGCTGAAGCAGGGCGACCCTCGCGAGGCCGGCGTCAATCTCGGTCCGATGGTGTCTGCGCGGCAGAAGGCGAAGGTCGTCGCCCAGATCGACGCTGCGGTGGCCGCCGGTGCCACGCTCGTCGCGGGCGGCGAACCGCGCGAGGGCAACTTCGTGGCACCGACGATCCTCGCCGACGTCGACCACTCGATGGAGATCATGCGCGAGGAGACCTTCGGACCGGTCGCGTGCGTGCAGGCCTTCGATTCGGTCGATCAGGCCGTTCGCCTCGCCAACGACACGCCCTTCGGCCTGGGTGCCGCGGTGTTCGGTCGCAACGTCGCGCGTGCGTCCGAAGTCGCTGCGCGCATCGAGGCCGGCATGGTCGGCGTCAACCAGGGGTGCGGCGGCGTCGACGGTTGCCCGTGGGTCGGTGCGAAGGAGTCGGGTGTCGGCTTCCACTCCGGCCCCGAGGGCCACCGCCAGTTCGCGCAGGTTCGCGTGATCACCGCGCCCAAGCAGAAGGCCTGAGCAGCCGCCCGGATTTCGCGGCCTTGAGCCAATATCCTGACGACCACCCTTCGCCATCGCGCACCCATCCCGACGAACGCATCCATGTTCCACTACGTCGGCGCAGTCACCCGATTCGACCCCGAGACGATCCTCGAGGCCTATGCGCGCGGGATGTTTCCGATGGGCGATTTCGACGGTTCGCTGCACTGGATCGTGTCGGACCCGCGCTACGTGCTCCCGGTCGGCCGACTGCACGTGCCGCGCTCGCTGGCGCGATTGGCGCGCAAGGTCCCCTTCGACATTCGGCTGAACACGGCGTTCCGCGCCGTCATGGAGCACTGCGCCGCCGATCGCGGGGATGCCAGCACGAACTGGATCACGCCCCGGATGATCGACGTCTACGAGGTCCTGCACCGACGCGGTTCCGCGCACTCGGTCGAGGCATGGCGCGCGGGGGTCCTTGTCGGTGGCCTCTACGGGGTCTCGCTTGGCGGCGCGTTCTTCGGCGAGAGCATGTTCACGCGCCGCGAGCTCGGGGGCGCAAACGCCTCGAAACTATGCCTGCTTGCCCTCGACCGGATGCTCCTCGAGTGCGGCTTCACGCTTCTCGACAGCCAGGAGAAGAACGAGCACATGGCGCAGTTCGGCGGGGAAGAGGTGCCCTTCGAGGAGTTCGAGGATCGCCTCGCCCGGGCGCTGCTCGCTGACCCGCGGCCTCTTGCCATCGGGTGCTAGGTTCTGTCTGAAACTCCTCTTGGCTTCGCGCGGCTGCGACCGAGGCTTCCGGCGTCGGCTTGCGCTGCCGGCTTCTGGTGTCGGCTCTGACTCGCGGTATCGCGTGACTGGATCATCCGGGAGACGGTTTCGTCTCACCCTCTTGCCAGCCGCCGTCTCGCTCTCGGACCGACGGCGAGATTTCAGTCAGACCCGAAGACCCTGACTCGCGCCTTTCCCGTTGGGAGTTCCGCTGGCGCCGCCCGCCGATGGCGATCGGTCTGTATGAATTGCGCCAACTATCGCGACCGATTTCTTGACATCCATGGCGCAGGCGTCACACTCGGGCTGGAGATGTAAGGGAGCTCCGGCGAGGGCCGGGGCTGTTGGTGGCTTGTTCGAAGCCGCCATTTCGGTTTGCAAAGACTGTCCAAATCAAGGACCGAGGGTCGCTGCGCGTGTCTCTGGCGCATCGGCTCTCCAGCTGCGTTGTGTCGTGTTCCTGCGGCAGCGCATCGGGGCCGGCGCCCTCCCTCGTCACGTGACGGGCAGGGGTGTGTCCGGTCGGACTTGTCCCGTCTCGGTCGGTCCCCTCCGATCGAGGCCGGTGTTGTGCCGGGCGAAGGCCCAGAAACGAAAAACCCCATGAACTCGTACTCCCTTCCGGCGATCTGTGTTGCAGCGGCCGCGTCCCTCGTGGCCGGCGCGCAGAGCGCCTCGGGCGCCATAATCACCTTCACGCAGCAGTTCGTATGGGAGTTCTACTCCCAAGGTCAGGGCGCAGCGCTCTCGCTCGAGACGTTCGACTCCTACGGCGGCTTCTACACAGGTCCGCTTACCGGGACCTCGGGCGGCGTGAACTGGAGCGCGTCGGCACCCGGCGGCCTTCTTGTCGCCAATGTGGCCGGAAGCCCGGCCCTCTCGACGAACTTCGTTGAGCCGCTCACGATCTCGTTTGCGGGGGCGCCGCTGCAGGGGGTCGCCGGCCGTTTCTTCGGCACGGACTTCAGTTTCAACGTCGTTCCGGCGCTCATCACGCTCTCGCTCGACGATGGATCGAGCTTCGTCGGGTTCGTGACCGACGCCGCGGCTTTCACCGGTTTCTACTCGACGGGTGCGGCGATCACTTCGATCAGCTTCACAGCCCAGGCCCCGCCGGGCGGTTCTGGCGCCATCTATCCGACCGTCGACGACCTCCGTTTCGCGGTGATCCCGGCTCCCGGAGCGCTCGCGCTTCTCGGGGTGGCGGGGCTCGTTGGTTTCCGCCGTCGTCGCTGAGGTCGCCGGTTCATGGCGAAGGCCGCGCGCTGCGCGGTCGGCGCGCAAGTCAGTCGTCAGAGTCTCACATCGGTCTTCCACACAACCATTCGAGCGCTCGTGCGTGGGCGCAAGGTGGTATAGCGGCGAATCTCGGCACACAGCGCCGAAGCGCCGAGGGTGGGAAGCCCAGACATGGGACACCCCGATGGGGGAGTTCCAGGAAGCCGACCGATGTTCACAACGCCCGCTCCGCGGGCGTTGTGGTTTTTGCAGTGGAACGAGAGTTTTTAGTTATAGGACTACATATGCGAGAATCTTTGACGCGGGCTCCAAGGCGGGGAGGTGCGAGAGCCGCGTCTCGCGCTGCCCCTGACGGCCCTCGAAACTTGTACCACCCACACGAGTTGCCGTGGGGATCTGGCCGTTTGCCTCAGCCACTCCAACGTGCAAGGTCTTATCTCGCAGAGGCTTCCGAATGAGGCTGCTGGGCAGCTACCGCCAGCACTCCCTCGTGGGCGCCATCGTGCCGGCGAGGGGAGTGTCGGCGACAGCGTGAATCTGCCTAGGCGACGGGTGCACGGAGGCAGACCTGCATCCGCCAGAATTTCAGGAGATTCCTGCGCTTCTCCTTGCCTTCGCCGCCGCACGTGGCAGGTTCTTGGTCGGAGCGAGGGAACGAGGGCGCGTTGCGTCCCGTTTCGGGTTGTCTCATGCGACTGTTCCGCGCATGGTCTGACCGGGAGTTCGTGGCGAAAACGCGGTTGGTCGCGAGGTCAGGGCCTTCGTTCCAAGGGTCCCGACGTCGCAGGTGGAGTCTCTGCATGTTCCAGCAGTGGCCCCGCTGAGTGTCTGTTGTGTGTGCTGGGTGTCCTGTTCAATCCGGGCGTGGATTCCGGAGAGAGAGAAAAAATGGCTATTCAAATCGGGTCCTTCGGGATCGCCGCTGTCATTGCAGCCGCTGCGTTTGTTTCCACAAGCTCGCAGGCGGGTGTCTTGACCTTCACCCAGAAAGTCGTGTGGGAGGTCTACACGAACTCCCAGGGCGCTGCGTTCGCCAGTGAGAACTTCAACGGGCTTGCGGATGGCTTCCAAGCCTCTCCCCTGAACGGCACCGCCGGCATCGTGAACTGGACGGCCGCTTCGTCCGGAGGCCTCTTCGTCAATTCGGGTCGGCTCTCGACCAACACGCCTGCTCCGCTCTCCCTGACGTTCGGGCCGGATGTGCGTGCGATCGGCGGGAACTTCTTCGGAACCGACTTCGACTTCAACGTGGTGACCACGGTCGTCACGGTGAGCCTCGCCAATGGCACGTCGTTCTCCTCGACGGTCACCTCGAGCAATGCGTTCGTCGGCTTCTATTCGACCGACTCGATCATCACTGGCCTGACCTTCTCGGCGGCGCCGGCCTCTGGCTCTGGCGACGTCTATCCGACGATCGACAACGTGCAGTTTGGCGTCCTCGCCATTCCGGCGCCGGGCGCGTTGGTTGCCCTGGCAGTAGGTTCAGCGCTCGGTCTTCGCCGACGCCGTCGTTGAACGGGGCCGTTCGCCTGACGACGGAGCGTTTGGAAAGGGTGCGAAAGCCGACTTTATAGGACGTCGCCGGGTGCTTTCCCGCCTTGTGCTGTTTCGTCCGCAAAAGCGGCTTGTTTCGTTTGTGGAATCGGGAACGTGGTCCATAGTCGGATCCGGAGCGAAGGCGAAGGGGTCGCAATCTGAATGCGACCCATTTCCGCTTTGTTCTCTACTCCAAAGCGGGTTCCGGGGCGCATGTCCGGCGAGGTCGAAAGGCCTTTGGCTCGGCATCAGAAACGCGACGTGCCGTTCGTCTGTATCCTGTCGCCAGTTTCCGGAGCCTCCACAATGCGTTCAAGCCACTGCGTCTCGCTCACTGCGTTGGTCCTGTCGTCCTTGATCGGATCGGCGGCCTCCGCCGCGATCACGGTCTACAACGACCAAGGCCTCTATCAGGCCGCCACCACCTCGCTGAGCCAGGGCTTTGAGAACTTCAACTCGTACAGCGGCAACTACAGCAGCCCGCTGGTCGGTGTCGCCGACGGCGTGACCTGGACCGCGACCTCGAACAGCGGCTTCACGATCAACAACGGTCAGATGTCGACCGCGATGCCGGGCGCGATGAACATCGCGTTCTCGGGGGTCGACGTCTACGGCGTCTACGGCAACTTCTTCGGCACCGACGCGAACGGGAACCTGGCCCCCGGCCTCGTGATCGTCCAGCTCGCGAACGGTAGCGGCCTGACGCTCTACGTCGACAATCCCAATGAGTTCTTCGGCTTCGTCTCGAACGATGCTCCCATTCTCAGCATCTCGGCGACCGCCCAGTCGTTCCCGAACCCGGATCCAATCCTTCGCGCAAGCGTCGACAACCTTGGGTTCTCCTTCGTGATTCCGGCTCCGGGCGCCGTGGCGCTTCTTGGCCTCGCCGGCCTCGTGGCGCGCCGCCGCCGCTGAGCGGCTGGCCGAGCTCCTGACGACAGATCCCGACAGACCCGCGCTGCGCGCGGGTCTGTCGCATTTCGGTTGCCGCACGGGACGCGTCAGCCTCTTGCTCTGGCAGGAGTACCCGCAATCCGCACTCCGTACGGGTCATCAGACTCGCAAGGGCTTTGCAATGGCCGGTCGAGCCCACGCTGCCCGACCCGGATTCGGCCGAGCGGCTGCCGCTCAGACATTGAACAGGAAGTGCGTGATGTCCCCGTCGTGCATGACGTACGACTTCCCCTCGGCGCGCAGCTTGCCCGCCTCGCGGATCGCCTTCTCGCTGCCGAACTGCTCGAGGTCGGCAAGCGAGAAGATCTCTGCCCGGATGAAGCCGCGCTCGAAGTCGGTGTGGATGACGCCCGCGGCCTGTGGAGCGGTGAAGCCCTTGTGGATCGTCCACGCGCGGATTTCCTTCTCGCCCGCGGTGAAGTAGCTCTGGAGGCCGAGGAGGTCGTACGCGGCGCGGATCACGGCGTTGAGCGCCGGCTCCTTCATGCCCATCGACTCGAGCATCTCCTTGCGGTCGGCCTCGGGCAGTTCCGCGAGCTCCGACTCGATCTTCGCGCAGACGACGACGACGTTGCCGCCGGTCGTCTTCGCGTGCTCGCGCACCCTCGCGACGAGCGGGCCTTCCGCGCCGATCTGCGCTTCGTCGACGTTCGCGACGTAGAGCGTCGGCTTTGCCGTGATCATGCCGAGGGTCCTGAGGACCTTCGCCTCGTCGCCTTCGAACGCGAGGGAGCGGATCGGGTTGCTGGCGTTGAGGCACTCGAAGCAGCGCTCGAGGACGCCGAGGCGCAGCACGGCCTCCTTGTCGCCTGACTTCGCGTTCCGACGCGCCTTGTCGAGCGAACCCTCGATCACCTGGAGGTCTGCGAGCAGGAGCTCGGTCTCGATCGTGCCGATGTCGCGCAGCGGGTCGACGGTGCCGTCGACGTGGGTGATGTCGGGATCCTCGAAGCAGCGCACCACGTGGAGGACGGCGTCGACCTCGCGGATATGCGACAGGAACTTGTTGCCGAGGCCTTCGCCGGTCGAGGCTCCCTTCACGATGCCCGCGATGTCGACGAGCCGCACGGCTGCGGGGATGACCTTCTGCGTCTTGATGTGCTTCTGGATCCGACCGAGACGGTCGTCGGGCACGTTCACGATTCCGACGTTCGGCTCGATGGTGCAGAAGGGGTAGTTGGCCGCCTCGATGCCCGCTGCCGTGAGGGCGTTGAAGAGCGTGCTCTTGCCGACGTTGGGGAGACCGACGATGCCTGCTTCCATGGTGAGATCCTGCTGAGAGCGGAAGGGGACAGATGGTAGCGGACGCGCGACATCATCGGAACGGCGTTCGTACCATGCGCGAATGGCCCGAGTTCTGATTCCGATCCTTGCCACTGTTGCCTCGCTTGCCCTGTCGCTTGCCGCCGCCGCGCAGGATGGCGCCCCGGCCGGCGCCCCGAAGGGCCCGCCTCCGACCCCTGTGAAGGTGGCGGAGGCGCGCACCGCGGAACTCGCGCCCCGGAAGCGGGTCTACGGCGAACTGCGGGCGCCGCACCGATCGATGGTGGCGGCCGAGGAGGCGGGAATCGTGCGCGAGGCACTCGTGTCCGAGGGCTTGGTCGTTGCGAAGGGCGACGTCCTCGCCCGGCTTGACGACACACGGGTGCGGCTTGAAATGGCTGTCAATGCCGCCAACCTGCTGGCCGCCAATGCGGTCGTCGAGGAGCGGCGGGCCGTGGTCCTGCGGGAGGAGCGCGACCTTGAGCTCCTGCGCCGGGCATCCGCCGAGGGCGGCACGAATCCACGCGAATTGACCGATGCGGAAAGCGCACTCGCGATCGCGCGGGCGCAGGTTGAGTCGGCGCGCGCGGCGGCCGCGGTTGTCGAACAGCAGGGGGCGTTGCTCGCGAGGCGCGTGCGCGACCTCGAGATCCGCGCCCCGTTCGGCGGCGTGATCACGTCGAAGTCGGTCGAGCCAGGCGCGTGGATCGCGGCAGGCGGCGCCGTGGTCGAACTCCTCGACACGGCGCACCTCGAGGCGTGGTTTGACGTGCCGCAGGAGTTCTTCCCGTCGGCGACCGCGCTTGCGTCCGCGCGCGCGCCCTCGAGCACGTCCTCGAGCACGCCCTCGAGCACGTCCTCGAGCACGCCCTCGAGCGCGCCCTCGAGCGCGGCGTCCGAGGCCGGCGCGATCCAGTCGCTTGAGATCCGCACCACGCTCGATACTCCGGTGCGCGCTGGCGCGATCCGGGTCATACCTGAGATCGACCCGCGTTCGCGCACCTTCCACGCCGTGGCGGAGATTGCCAATGGCGATGGCCGGCTCGCGGCCGGCATGGCGCTCGAGGCGTTCGTCCCGCAAGGCGCTCCAACCAGCTGGACCATGGTGCCGAAGGACGCGCTTGTCTACCAAGGCGTCAGTGCGTCGATCTTCGTGGTGCGCGGCGGCCTTGCCGCGCCGACGCCGGTCCGCGTCGCGTTCCCGGTCGGAGATGAAGTCGCGCTCGAGCCTGGCTCGGTCGCCGCAGGTGACCAGGTCGTGATCGAGGGCAACGAGCGCCTCATGCCCATGACGCCGGTCGCACCGATTCCGGCCGCGGCATCGGCGGGAGCCGCGCGATGAAGCTTGTCGAAGGAAGCGTCCGACAGCCGGTCACCGTCATCGTCTGCGTGCTCCTCGTGGTTCTCGCGGGCGTCCTTGCCTTGCGGAAACTGCCCATCCAACTCACGCCGACCGTGTCGAGCACGATCGTCAGTGTCTCCACGTTCTGGGAGGGCGCGAGCCCCGCGGAGGTTGAGCGATCGATCGTCGAGAAGCAGGAGGAGAAGCTGCAGGGTGTCGCCGGCATCCAGCAGATGACGAGCGTCTCGAGCCAGGGGTCCGGGCGCGTGCGCCTTGAGTTTGCGGTCGGCACGGATCCAGACGCCGCGTTGCGCGAGGTGAGCGACAAGCTGCGGCAGGTGCAGTCGTACCCGCCGAACGTCGACCAGCCGGTCGTCGAGGCAAGCGACCCGGAGAACCGGGACTACATCGCGTGGATCGTGCTCGAAGGCGGTGAAGGCGACGTGAACCCCGACGGCACGCCCTTCGACATTCGCACGCTGCAGGACTTTGCGGAAGATCGCGTCAAGCCGCGGCTCGAGCGCGTCGACGGCGTGAGCGAGGTGAACTGCCTCGGAGGCCGCGAACGCGAACTGCAGATCCGCTTCGACGCGCAGAAGCTCGCGCAGCGCGGGCTGACGGCAGACGACCTCATCGCGGCCGTCGCCGCCGCGAACCGAAACGCAAGCGCCGGCACTGTGCGCGAGTCGAAGAACGACGTCGTGGTCCGCGCCGTTGGCCAGTTCGAGCGCCCTGAGCAGGTCGCCGCGGTGGTGATTGCGCTACGCGACGGGCGGCCGATTCTCGTCGGCGACGTCGCGGAGATCGTGGTCTCCTACAAGAAGCCTGCGAGTTTCGTGCGCAGTTCCGGCCATCACGTGATCGCCATCAACGTCCAGCAGGAGGTCGGCTCCAACATCGTCGAGGTCATGCGCGGCGTGCGTGCCGCCGTCGACGAGATGAACGGCGAAGGTGGCCTCCTTGCGACCGAGAGCGCGCGCCGCGGCTTCAAGGACCCGCTGAAGCTGAAGACCGTCTACGACCAGACGACGTACATCGACGACGCGCTGGCGCTCGTCCGCGACAACATCTGGCAGGGCGGTCTCCTCGCGACGATCACGCTCATCCTCTTCCTGCGCTCGCCGCGCGCGATCGCGATCATCGCCGTTGCGATTCCCATCTCGCTCGTGGGAACGGTCGTCGTGCTGCTGGCGCTTGGGCGCACCGTGAACGTCATCAGCTTGGCCGGACTTGCGTTCGCGGTCGGCATGCTCGTCGACAACTCGATCGTCGTCCTCGAGAACATCTGGCGCCACATGGAGATGGGGAAGAATCCCGTCCGCGCCGCGATCGATGCGACGAGCGAGGTCTGGGGCGCCGTGCTCGGATCGACGCTGACCACCGTGGTCGTGTTCGTCCCCATCCTGCTGATCCAGGACGAGGTCGGCCAGCTGTTCCGCGACATCGCGATCGCGCTGAGCGTGTCGGTCTTCCTCTCCATGATCGTGGCGATCACCGTGGTGCCGGCGGCGGCCGCGCGGCTGTTGAAGCCGCTTCGGAGCGGGACCGCATCGCTGACCGAGAACGGATGGGTCGGACGGCTCTCGACTGGAATCGCGCGGCTCCTCTATCGGGTCTCGCGGTACCGCACGGCTTCCATCGCGATCGCGCTCGTCCTCACCACCCTCTCGATCGTGGGGTCGTACTTCCTGGTTCCGCCGCAGGACTACCTGCCGCGTGGAAACCGAAATCTCGTGTTCGGGCTGATCCTTGCGCCGCCGGGCACGAGCATCGAGCAGCAGGAGACGATGGCGAAGCGCATCGAGTCGGAGATCCGTCCGTACTGGGAGGCCGCGAGCCTGCCCTCGGGTTCGTCCGAACGCGCAGCCGCCGAAGCGGCGCTGCCCAAGGTTCCGGTGAGTCCGTGGATGACGTGGAAGGACGGGACCGAGATCCAGCCGTCGCCAATCGACAACTACTTCGTCGTCGGCTTCAGCGGGACGATGTTCCACGGCGGCGTGTCGGCCGATGGCCTGCGCGCCGGCGCGAACGAGTACCTGATGAACCATGCCACCCGGCCCGAGGTGCTGCCGGGTACGCTCGCGTTTGCATTTCAAGTGCCGCTCTTCCGCACGGGCGGATCGTCGGGCGGCGCGGTGCGCGTCGACTTCACGGGCGACGATCTCGGCGCAGTCACCTCTGCGGCAGGCGCCACGTTCGGCCGGCTCATGGGTGCGTTCGGGCCGGGTTCGATCCAGCCCGATCCGCCGAGCTTCAACCTGCCCGGCCCGGAGGTGCGGCTGGTGCCCAACCACCGCGCGCTTGCCGAGGCGGGCCTCTCGCCCGCGCAGTTGGGCACCGCGGTGCTCGCGGCGGGCGATGGCGCGATCGTGGGAGACTACCGGCTCGGCGGCGAGTCGATCGACATGAAGGTTGTCGACGTCCGCTCTGCCCTCGCCGCGGGAAGCGGCGCTTCGCGCGACCTCGGCGAACTGCCCGATACGCCGGTCGCAACGCCGATCGGCCGCGCCGTCCAGCTGCGCTCGCTTGCCTCGCTCGAGCGCGGCACGGCCCCGACGCAGATCAACCACGTCGACCGCCAGCGTTCGGTGAGCCTGCAAGTCACGCCGTCGCCGGGCATGGCGCTGAACGATGCGATCGCTTCGATCGAGCGCACGCTTGCCGAGGCGCGCGAGCAGGGCGCAATCCCGCCGACTGTGCGAACCACCGTCGCCGGAAGCGCCAGCAAGCTCGCCTCGATCCGCAAGACGCTCCTCGGCGACGGCTCGCTCATCGGCCTCGTCGCGAGCTCGATGTTCCTCGCACTCCTCGTCTGCTACCTCGTGATGGTGGTGCTCTTCCAGAGCTTCAAGCTGCCCATCGTCATTCTCTTCAGCGTGCCGCTCGCATCGGTCGGAGGCTTTGCGGCGCTCTTCGCGGTCTTCATCTGGAGCCTTGGCGTTCCGCTGATGCCGATGCAGACGCTCGACGTCCTCACGATGCTCGGCTTCGTGATCCTGATCGGCGTCGTGGTGAACAACGCGATCCTCATCGTGCACCAGGCCCGCAACTTCATGCAGGGAACCGGCGACGAGACTCCGTCCGATCTCGCGTTCCGCGGACTTCCCGGCGCGCCGAAGGTCGGACGGGGCGTGCCGCTGCCGGCGCGCGCCGCGATCGCCGAGAGCGTGCGAACGCGCATCCGCCCGATCCTGATGTCGAGCCTCACGAGCGTGACGGGACTGCTGCCGCTGATCCTCGCGCCCGGCGCCGGCAGCGAGCTCTACCGCGGCCTCGGCGCCGTCGTCGCCGGCGGCCTGCTCGTCTCGACGATCTTCACGATCGTGCTTGTCCCGCTGGTGATGTCGCTCGTCGTGCGCGACGCGCCCGCCGGAGACGCCGTGTGACCGCTACCGGTGCGCGACGAGCATCGAGTAGGGCGGAAGCGTGGTCTTTCCGCGGGCGGTCCCGAGCGGCGCGGTGCCCGCGCGCGTCGCGTCGACGACGACGGTCCACTCGCCGGCAGGCAGCGTGACCTCGAGCGGCGTCGGCTCGTCGTTGTAGGCGACGTAGATCGTCGCCCAGCTGTCGCCGGCCGCGCGGCCGTCGATGGTGAAGGCGACGTTGCGGCCCGCGTTCTCGAAGAAGATCGACCTCCGCACCAGTGCGTCATCGGCCATGCGGAACGCCGGGTGCGCCCGACGCAGCTCGATCAGTCCCTTCGTGAACGCGTAGATGTCGCCGTACTCGCCCTTGCGCGTCCAGCCGAAGTCGTTGATGTCGTCGCCGGCGTTGTAGCTGTTGTGGTTGCCCTGCTTCGTGCGGGCGAACTCGCAGCCGCCGTGAAGGAATGGGATTCCCTGGCTCGTGAGCACCACGCCGAGCGCGAGCTTCTGCATCGCGCGGCGCACGCGGTCGCTCGCACCCGGCTGGGTCTTCGCGATCTTGTCCCAGAGCACGAGGTTGTCGTGCGCGCTCGCGTAGTTGATCGTCTCGGTGGGCTCCTCCGTGAAGTCGTCGATGGCGCCCTTGATCCCGCGGCGGATCGCTCCGTCGTCGCCGCCGGGGCCGGTCGCGAAGCCGATCGCCGTTCCGTCGAGATCGCCGCGAATCGCGTTGCGCAGGTGATCGTTGAACACCGCGATCGGCAGGCCCTTCTGCGCCCCCTTGCCGAAGTGGATGGGTCCGCCGCCGGTCCACGGCTCGCCGTAGAGCGTGGCGTCCGGGCGGATCGCCTTCACGCGCTCGCAGATCGCGCGCACCGTCTCGGGCTTGTGGCATCCGAGGAGGTCGAAGCGGAAGCCATCGATCCTGTAGGCATCGAGCCAGTGCGCGACGCTGTCGACGATGTACTTGCGCGCCATTGGCCGCTCGTCGGCGAAACCGTTGCCCGTGCCCGAGTCGTTCGTGAGCCGGCCTGCGGGC
>Ga0315900_10008326_pt1 | contig 13363 bp, 40 predicted proteins | sample LakEriMetagenome_FD_203521 | JGI IMG/M metagenome (GOLD analysis project Ga0315900, IMG submission 203521) | Freshwater fungal communities from buoy surface, Lake Erie, Ohio, United States - Buoy 12 MA114 | ecosystem: Environmental > Aquatic > Freshwater > Lake > Lake biofilm | place: USA: Lake...
ACAAGTAAAGCTTTAGTCGGACCTAAGTGATACGGCTCTTTACCCTTTGGCCAATTAGCTATATCTTGTAGTGCATTATCACAAGCACCCCATAACTGAATAACCATATCATTAACTTCTCGATACACACCTACAAGTCTTTTACATTCTTGATCATCGAACTCTACACCGGCCGCAAGCTTGAGTGTGCTTTGTAATTTCGCCCAACCTGTGCCATAACCTAATCCTAGAATACAAGTCTTTCCTACCGCACGTTCAGTCTTATCTTCTTTAGTAATTGTTCTACCATAGACTTTAGATGCAAACTCACAATAAACATCGCGACCCTCTGCATACCAACTTAATACATCGTTCTGTCCTGCTACCCATACTAATACACGGGCTTCAATCTGAGATGAGTCACAGTTAATCACTTGGTAACCTTGAGGGGCTACGACTGCATTCTTGAGTGCTTTCTTTTTCTTGTCCCTAGCTGGTAAGTTCTGGAAGTTAACTTTATCTGACCCTGCCCATCGTCCTGTATGGGCACCATAGTATTTAAGTGGGATAGGTAGTTTACCTTTGTTACGTGCGCCTATACCAAGAAACCTTTCAATACGAGATTCTTCTATGGTACTTTTAGTACCCAACCTCACGCGACAAAGTTCTTGAATGAACGGATCTTCGTGATCGCATAAATCTAAAAAGCCTTGGTCACCCTTCGCTAATGCAAATGTTTCTTTGCCTGTTGCTGGGCTTATCTTTGTAGGGACTTTAACTCCAAACTCTTGTAGTATCTCAGCGAACTGTTTATTACTTGCTAGCTTTCCTCGTACACACTCTTCTGTATCACACTCTAACTTAGCCATGAGGCCTTGTAATAACTGGGACTTTTCTTGTTGGACTTCTTCTAACCTAGCTTGTAAGAGGGCATCATCTAATTCAAGTGTAGGCTCGGTGTACATGCGCAAGGTCATGTCAATCAGTTTTATTTCTTCTTCCGGAAAGTTTGGTGCTAAGACTTCAAAGAGTTTATACGTGAGCTCAACGTCGTTCTTACAATACTCACCATATTGTAATAGGTCTGACTCGGTAAAGTGTTCTAGCCTTTTGCCTTTGGCTTGGATAACTTCGGTGCCTTTAGCGCCAAGAGAATATTTCTCAACGAGGAAAGCCAAGCTTCCACCCACGTCAACGCCGTTAATAGCACGAGCCATAGACAAAGTGTCAAGATATAAACTAGGAATAACACCATACCTAAAAGACAAAATGCCACCGTCGAACTGAGTGTTGTGACAGAGTAAGGCAGATTCTTTCCAATTGATCTTATCAAGCTCTTGTTTGACTTGGTCGCCTGTGTACCAATACGCCTCACCTTCGTTGATTTTAATGCCGACGCCGATGACTTGGAATCTTTCATCTCTTATATACTCCTCAGTTGTGAGGCCCGATAAACTAAACCCCGTATCATAAAAAGTCTCCATGTCAAGTGTTACTAATTGCATATATATGTTTCATTCCTAATAATTAAACTGATAGCTCTTTGAGATACATTAAACTCTTTTGCTAATGGGATTTGCATTTCCCCTGCCTTATATCTTTCTCGTATTTCTTTTACTTGTGCATTTGTAAGTTTTGCATTCGTATGATTTTCACCTTTGGGTTGAGTGCGTCTTATTTTTTTGTATGCGTCTAATTGATTATCTGTATATGAACCTAAAAATAAATGTTTTGGGTTACAACACTTTCTATTATCGCACTTGTGTAATACATGAGTTTTATCTCTACTTGATTTGGGAGCTTCCATTTTATCTACCATACCCTCTAAATAAGCTGCGACCCTATGCGCTACATATGTTTTTCCGTCCCACGCTACAGTACCATATCCTGTATTATTGCAAGACTTTTGCCATTCCCAACACGACTTAGTTTTTTTAACTTTAGCCCAAAAAGATTCTCTTGTTTGTTTTCTAGCCATTTCTAGATTCCTAAAAGGTTTTAATAATCCAGAGTATAACAAAGAAAAAATAGCTTCGCAAGCTTTAAATTTGGTGCGAGCTACGACCTCAATCGATGAAAGCAATCGTTATCTTAACCTACACCCTCGCACAGTGTAAGAGCATCTTATCAACTCCGACCACGCCCAAGATAAGATTCAGTGCGTGGAAGATTATATAGGCAGGTGCGGTATCCGTGTGCGTTTTAAGCAGACTCCCATGCTCCTTTTACTTTCCTTACCTACAAATTCTTGCTATCTTATGCAAACGACAGATAGCGGTGCCGTATTTGTCTTTAACCAAGGCTACCAAACCTGGTTAATCTACTTGCATTGTAGAACTTTATGGTGGGTTACTCGCGGTTAATATATAGCAAAATACCATCACGAATTTAACATATAAAAAGTGCTTTCGCCCATAATCTTGCTATCTTATGCAAACGACAGATAGCGGTGCCGTATTGTGACGTGACTAAAAGGGAGGCTTTAGGTCACCCTACTTGCATTGTAGGAACTTGGTGGGCTACTCGCGGGTATCAAATTAAACAGAGTTTATAAAAGTGCTTTCGCCCATTAACTTTATAGTATCGATAATGCTATCAGAGCTAAAGCAAAAATACAAGCCATGATTCTCTGATTTCTTATTTCTATTTTGTCCATGTCATCTCGTTTATATTGTGCACCCCATGCCTCATAAGATGAACGTGGTGTAGGTTTATCAACGGAGTCAGGTTGAAAAAATCTCCATCCTTTTTTTGCGTTTTTAGCAAATATTTTCATTTGCCATGCTTCAAATTCTTTTATAGCTTGTCTTGCGGTTGGATCAAAGTTATTTAAATTTGCGTTTTGCACAAAAGTTCTCCTTTTATTTTGCGTATTTTTCAAATTCGTTCCGGCATTCAATCGAACACCAACGTCTGTCATCCTTAATCGGTTCTTCACACCATATACACTTCCCTGTCTGATTAGAAGGTTTTTTGATTTGATCATGTGCGTTCCTTATCCCAACATCAATTGCATGTTGCATTAAATCATTAGCTACATCTACTTCATCATTCATTTGTGCCTTCTTGCTTTTCTTGAATTAACTCTGGACGTCATATAAATAGGCACTTGAATTGCATCTTTCTTTTTTAGTTTATAGAATAAATGTTTAGTAATTCCAAAATAATTTAGCACATCTTGTCTCACCAACGGTTTCTTTTCTTCAAAATATTTGTTGATTTTTTTAGCAAGTTCTGCTTCTTCAGAAGTTAGTTGTCTTTCTTGTTCTAATTTAAAATGGTGCTGGACCGTATAATTTAGTAAATTCATCATAATCAAATTCCTTTATTATTTCCTTTGCTAGTTTTACTACCTTAACATGTGGGTTGTTATCTGTAAACCACTTTGCTTCCTTGACAGACCATCGATGTTTGCGTATGACCTCACCCTCATCGTCCACTACTGCATAACTAAACGGTATCACTTTAATATATTCCAACAGATTTTAAGTTTGTCAATGAAGGATAGTTTATGTGTATGTTGTATCATAAAGTCTTCTAATATTTTTATAAACCCTGCTTCCATAAGCAACCGTTTACCTTCATCATTAGCATCTATTAATACATCACAACTACCATCTTTTCTATTTCTAATTCTATTTAGTTTTAAATGTGCTTTCATTGGTATCTCCTATCTCCGTCAATACTAAAATTAGGGTTAGCTTCTATATTAAATCTTGGGTCTGCATCTATATTAAATCTTGGATCTGCATTTGGATTAAATCTTGGATCTGCATTCATGTTAAATCTTGGGTCTGCCTCTATATTAAATCGAGAATCACCGTATATGTTTCCACCTTCTGAGTTAAGCCATCTACCCTTGTCATCTCTAAACATTCTTGGTTCTGATTGCACATGAGTCGAACATAAAATCAATAGCCCAGCTAATAACTTTTTCATTTCGTTTCCTCTTTTTGTTGTGTTTGTTCTGCGGGTTTATCTAATCCAAAATCTCGTTTGAGATCATCTTTATAAACACCTATCCATAACGCTATATACATTGCTGTTAAAATTGCGATTGCATCCATATTAAAAAGTCCTTTGCTCAAAACATTCAAGGTGTGACTTCACAAACATATTTGTTCTAACCTCTTCGTAGAGTTCACCTTGTATACATTTAAGATTCATCTTGTATTTCTTTTGTATGTGGTTATATGAACCTATTCCATAACCAATAAGTAATGCCACTACAACAACTATACTTATGATTAATCTATCCATTATACTCTCCTTATAAGATATGTTCTACTTACTCTACACATATTATTACCTTTAATTACATTTATTACATTACACTTAATCATTGGTTTCTTTTGTGATATTAAATATTGTTCACCGGTATACTGCACTCCCGCTTGTGTAGCTACACTTGTGGCAACAGATACGCACCCACTACTAAAGACCATTGTAAGCATCAACAAGACGTTTTGTAGCCTCACGATAACTTTTAACTCCTGTAATTTTTTCAGCATTAGCTTCGTCCTTATATAAAGGCGTGATTGTTATGTAATGTTTCTTGGTGGGTAAGTCTCTTATCCACGATAATTCTTTCGGGCGGAATTGTGTAATCGATGACCATACAAGATCACCATTGATATTAAATTCCTCTGTTGCCCATGCATATGGTTGTTTAGGGGTTTCTTGCATATTTACTTCCGCCTTGTTTATAAAATATTAAGTTTGACCATTTTACTACAGGTTGCAATCCTGTCCATGATCTCGGTTTCTTTATTGTTGTGTCATGAAAGTGAGTCGCTCCATAACTATAATCTACTTCTAATCTATGTAATACTTTGAATGCGATGTCTTTATATTCCTGTCGGATTACCGACGGCGGTTTAACTAATCCATACCAACTAAATTGTGCGGGACGTTTCATCTCACTACATACATTCTTATGTTCAAACTCAGCTCTACGCATTAAAACATAGCCCACTGCGATTTGCGCTTCGCGTGGTTGGTGAGCAGACTCCATGTAAATGGTTGTGGCTAAGCACATCAATGCTTGATCTAGCATATGACCTCCTTCTTCTTAGGGAACAGGTATCAGTTCTTCTTTTGGCTTCGGGCTTCTTTGATGAGGCGGTCGAGATACCATTCAGCTTTGTATAGATCTTCGATGCCGTTTTTAAATTTCCATCGCCAGACGTATTTAATGATATTGGCAGTGCATACCGCCTCAATACCAAATAGTCCTTTGGTGGCTTCTTTGATAGCGTCAATACATTCGATTGCGCCTTGTGTGTAATGTGACGGGTGATTCACATTGTCTTTCGTTTGTTTCTTTTTAGTTTTATTTTTGAAATAAAACACTTTGTAATTATTAAGAATTTTACTTAATATCGTCATTCTAACTCCTTTAGCATAGCTAATAGTTCCTCAATATTACTCTCATTTACCACGATTGCCAAGCCTTTCTGAGCAATGATCTGTTTTATGTTGTGTTTTTGCAACAACGTTGGTTCGTTCTTTCCGGCCTTACATTCAATGCCAATGAACCTTCCTTTGTAACATGCAATGATATCAGGCACACCACTCCTACCAAATCCCGCAGTCATCGGTGAGAAATGATATGCACCAAGATCATCTAATATCTTTTTAACTTGCTTCTTAACTTTATTCTCAGGCGTTGCCATCGTTGTCCCAATACTTTAAATAGATTGTATATCCTATAACACCTAATACTATGATTGGTATTATCACGATCAACTCTGCTACATCTTTAGCTAACCAAAACTTTATATACTCAAACATCTTCTTCTCCCTCTAGTTTAATTTTGCCTATGTATTTATAAACTTCATCTTCTTTAACATCACCAACAGAATAATGGTCAAACTCAATTCTATCTTCCTCTTTATCTAACCATACATACAAATATTGTGGCTCTTTAGCTTGTGGTTTAATGCGGTATTCTTCATCTGATACATCATTATTAAATTCAGGAAAATAATCTTCATCCCAAACTGACCAATCACTCCAAATACCTTTACCTAATTTAGTTCTGTATTCTATTTCACCACCATCAGCCAAATGTTTTATTTCTTTATGCCATTTATGTTTCATTATTTCCTCCACCAATTAAATGCACTATGAATCTTACGCCATATGATGTCTCGTGCTTTTTCTTTTCTTATGGCTTCGACCTTTTTGTTTGGGTGTTTCATATCACCGGTATCACATTAATTTCTGATTGGCTTGAAGTCCAAATACTACCGGCTTCGTTACCTTCATCATCTGCCATCGCTACGATCCAATGACCATCTTCAAACTCAATGACTAATCCGTTCTTAGTCCAACCGATGTCCTCAGTTTCCCTATCATTCAAGTATCTTACTCGGCGAATAGTTTTACCTACCAAGAAATTACTTGCAAGGTTACCCCAGTGTTCACGCAAGTCTGCGTTACTTTGTTGATACAATTCTTTCTGTTCCATTTTCTTTCTCTCCTTTAAAACGATCTGCACCCTTTGTAATCATGCGGGCGTATGCACTTGCGTCTTCTAACGCACTATCTTCAAACAATGATTGCTCTCTAATTAAATTATCTAACTCGTTATCAATCGTCACACTTACCTCCAATACAAGCACGCGCAATAATTTCGTTCTCTATATCGTTATATGCGTCAGCTTGCGCCAAGTGTTCTTGATACTTTTTTAATCGGTCAAACATGGTGTGTTCTACTTCTAATGCCGATGCCTTGACTACTAAGCCCTTCTCGCGTAATGGCTCTGATAATATGGTGGCGATGTGATCACTTGGTTCTACGCCCCACGTCTCTACTTGTTTTAAATATGTATCGTCCATTGATACTTCTACTACTACGCTAAACTTGGTCATACTTCCTCCTTAATGAATTGTTTCATTCTCTTTACTTAATTGATGTGCTTTGTTAACTATGTCAAGGGCTTTCTTCTGCGCCTCGATTACTTCGCCTATCTTCATGTTCCTTGCTATCTCTAATCCTAACTTGGTGGCCTCTTCTGACTCGGTATCACTTGGTGCTAGAATCGCATCGACCATCGCTTTTATAAGTGCGTCTTCTTTCATCATCTCAGCACCATCACAAGTAAAAGAAATAAGTTAATACCTAGTGATACAACCGCACAAAATCTTAGTCGTCTGTAATGCTCTTTATTAATAGGTGTGTATTCACTCATGTAGATTTCTCTGTCATACCCTTTATAACTTGGTGATGACCCTGTTTTAAATATCGGTTTTGTTTTCATTTGTCTTCCCCTTGTATAAGGTTAATGATTTCTGCTTTTGCTTGTGTTCTGCCTTCATCTATACCCACACCGTATGCTCGAGCAATTATTCCCCATGTATCTCTAAACTCTTCATCATATTTTTTTGCCATTACTTTTTCTAACTCTTCTTTTATACTATCCATACTATTCATCTTTCTTAGCCTCCTCAAATTTTCTTAATGATTCTATATACTGATTCGTTGCAAAGTTAATACCTCGTATGACACCTAGTCGCATGGCATCATAAAACATCTTTGCATCTTTCTCTGACCTTGTTCTCTTGTGCACATCGACATACTCGTAATACTCAGCTACCGCTACCTCTATAATATCTTCTTCAAACTTACGTTTCTTTTCTTCGGGTGTCATTTATATATCCTCGCTATCCCGTTAAAAATACCTTCTAAATCTTTTGGTTCTAATGTTTTCTTATCGAATGAGAATGGCGTCTTCCTACCATTCGGGTGTTTAACATAACCTGTCACCACCACTTGCTCAACGATAATTTGTTTTTCTTTCTTTTCAGTAGTCACTATCGGGGTCTCCATATTTATAAGCTTGGTTTTCTAGTATATCACGATTGACCTCATATTCAACCTCATCTAGTGTTCTTTCTATTTCGTCAATAGCATCTCGTTGGTGGTCTTCTAAGTGTAATGTATCCTCTGACCCGTCTTCCCAACGATACCCAATCCACCATGATCTAATGCGTAATGGTTCTTGTGGTGCGGGCGGGTCTATGTCTCTTTCTAGTTCTGTCATGTTGTTTCCCTTTCAAAGTAGTTCATACATTGTTCATAAATACAATTAAATAAATCTTGTCCTAACTCTGTGTTATATGTGCCGTCTTCGTTCTCTGCAATACATTTGTCTTCTAAATCTAAAATAAATACGACATCGTCAAAGATTGCCTCTGCTAACTCACCCGCTTTTTCATTAGGTGAATTGTCTATTATGTCTGTGCCGTTAATTAGTTTCATTCGCTTGCCCCTTTCATGCGTCTATCTATCTCATCTAGTTCTTTTTGTTTTTCTTCGTATTCTTTTTTCTTTGCTTCAAAGACTTCTCTTGGTAATTCAAAACCCTCACTCTCGATAAAGTCCATGCGTTCATCATCTGTTGCAAACCATTCCACATCTACAATGTCCCTACCATCTTTATAAAAACTCCACTCAACCCCGTAAGGATAATCTTTATGAGTTAAATCTTCGCAAAGAAAAGCGTATATCTCACTAAAATGATTTTCCCCACAACACCCAAACCTTTCTCTTTTAGGTTCTAAACAATACACACAAAATTCCATACTCATTATGCTACCTCCTCTGATACCCAACCACTCTCAATCAACTCTGCCCTCGACATTGATAAATAATAATCTCTCATGCCTTTCAATGCCCACTTGGTGAGTTCCCCTCTATTCATGTCATACACTTCTTGCTCAATACCAAAAAGCAATTCATCTAGTTCGTATTGGTTTAATTCGTTATTTGTGTTGTTCATACTACCTCCTCAACTGCCCATCTTTCTTCTGTATCATAATTACAATACCTACAATCAGACGCATCGATTACTTCTAGCCAATCCTCATCGTCATATGCTTCTTTGCACTTTTTATATTTTTTGTAGTCGTAGTAATACCCCATTGAGTCTTCGTCGTATTCATCACAAATCTCTTCAGCGTCTTCGTGGAAACAATTACCCCCACAATACTCACACTTCTCATGTTCCCCTAATTCTGTGTAGTCATCTTCTACACTTTCCATGCACCAATCAGCAACACCTTTTGCTGTATCCCAAAAGTTTAAATCATCATCGGCATCGTCCCATACATGAACCCATGTTTCTTTATATACTTTAATCTTCTTGCCTGTTGCCTCGTTTATATAGATGTCACTCATCTTCTTTCCCCTTAAAGAATGCCTCTTTCAATCCTTGTCCATATGGGTCTTTCTTTGCTTTGTTTGTTATCCTCACCCATATCCCATGCCTAGCAAATAGTTCTAGTGCGTCTTCTAAATTATCTATTGATGCTACATCGCCCTTGTATTTAATCATCTTAAATTCTCCCATTCCTGTTCTAATTCTTCCATATTCATATTCTCTAGTCCCTTAAACCCATACATAAGCAAGTCAAATATTACTCCGTCATTCACCTCTGTATTGTTTTGGCAAAGGGTTAAGTTCTCGTTTACAATCTTTTTAATTAGTTCATCTCTACTCATATACTAACCTCCTCAAATGTAAGCCCAAATCTATATGGAAAATTATGTTGGTCATTCAGAAACAAACACAAATACTTTAAGACTTCCTCATAGTCTTTACCTACAATCCTAAAATCATCATCTTCACCATCTCTATCACCTACAAAACTAACAAATACTTCTTTCATTTCTCTTCCTCCTCTGCATTCTCAATCTCAATGACTGCTAAACCAAACTCTTGGCGTGCTTTTTGCATGGCGTGTTCATCGCTATTGGCATGGATTAAACCAAGTCTGCGTCCTTTTTTATCTAGTGCGTAATACCATACCTCGTTCATACTCATGCCTAGCCCTCCGTAAATTTCATTATTAACTCGTTCTATCTCTCTAAAAAAATTAAGTTCTCTCATATACTCATCCTCCCTTGTTGTTTACTACGTTTAATTAAGATACGCCTGTGTTTTTACTATGTCAAGTATTATTTTACTAATTGTTTTATTTGTTTTCATTTTGTTTTATGGGGGTATGACTTCGTGCTTCGTCAATAAAAAAGGCCTAGCTAGGAGAACTAGGCCATAAAGGAGTCATACTCAGTTAGCTAAATATGACTAGGTGAAACTTGGTTAATGGGTTTTATGCTACTTCCTCCTCAAAGTAAAGTTCATACTCATCTTTCAGTTCCTCATCTGACATATCGTCATAGCCTTTCATACCACTTCTAAATAAATCAGCAATCTCATAGGGTTTCCACTCATACCAACAATCAATCCTATGTTCTACTAATCTTTCAATCATGTCTTCTCTTGTCTTCATGCTCATTCTCCTAGTTTACGTTGATAGAATTTAACTATGTGATACCCATCTAAACTTTGATAACCGAGTTCTTCTAATACCTCGTTGGCGTTTGGTTGATAGTCGTTCTCTTCCTCAAACTTTTTAACTGCCTCGTTATACTCGGTTTCCAACTCTATAAGTCCTCTAAAATCTATTGACTCATATACGTCTGACGCTTCGTAGGTGCAACTATCTCCATCAATCACAAAAAGAAGGTCGGTTTCGTCTTCCGAGTGCAAACAAAAATTATCCGTATCTACCCATGTAAACTCACTATGTTGTTGAAGTGGGACTAGGTTGTAGTTTCCTGTAATTTGTATGTCTGCCCATTTCTGTTCACCAAAAGCGTAAATTTTTTTGCCATTCTTTTCCCATATCTCACAATCCCATGATGACCATTTATAAGGTCTGATTATTTGTGCATTCATTTAATCTACCTCCGTATTTATATAGTCAGGTGTATCTTGTCTGTTGAGTGCAATTACTTTTTCCCCTGTCTCATAACTTAACCTTTCTTTTACTAGGTTTACTATGTCAGCGTAAGTGCTTTTGCCTATCAACCCATCATTGTTATTAAGTGTTGCCAATATATGAAAGTCCCCATCATCTCGTTCAATGCCTAAACTATGGCACATATTATCTCCAATGCTTACACTTCCACTTATAAAACTAATATGTTCTCTCATGCTCACTCTCCTTAAAAGTTTGCTTCAATGATTGTTGAGGGGTAAATAAAATATTGCAGGTTGTCAGGTGTGCCCCGATAATCCGTTACCACGTCATCAGGTTCTTCCCCTGCTCTTACAAACTCAGTGCATAGTCCGTCCTCGTCTGCTCGGTCTATTAAATCATGCCAACCCATCACTTCTTTGAAATCGTCATACCACTTCCAACAATCCCCTTTTAAATAAATCATATCGAGGTCATCTTTTTGTTTATACTCCAATGACCCATCATTAAACTCATCTTCCAACATAGTGAGAAGTTCTTTGTTTTTATTTTTGAATGCGTCCATCTGTTCTTTGTTTGCGTAAATCACACTTTGCACTTGGCTTCTGTATCCCATTTTATTTTGTCTCCTGTTTAAGTAATAGATTGAATGCGTCCATCTGCGTGTCTGCGTTGTAAAACTTAACGCTTGAATCTGTTAAGCCCTCGCAGAACCTGTGCGCTTCGTCATGAGTTTTAAATACACGCTTTAGCGTGGCATTTGTCCAGCTATTGTAACCTCGTGCCAAATAAAGTCCGTTCATGCCTCAATCTCCTTTTTTAAAGTGTTCTCATATTGTATTAATTGATAGGTTGCCTTAAATATTAAATAGTGTTGGTTCATAGTGTAAACTCCCCCTCCTCAACTTCCACTTTATATTGTTGATTTACGCCCTCTTCTTTAAGAGTCTTCACGTCGTCCTTGCTATTCGTTACAAAGACTTGAGGTTTTACCCAAAAAGAAAACCATGTAACCTGATATTTAAAAGTTTTCATACTTATTCTCCCCTAGTTAAAAAGAAAACCATTTATCGTTTTAGCATTTATTTTCTGTGCGATAAGGTTTAAATCGTCTTGGTGGAGGTATTGACCCTCAGGGGTTATGAATTCTCCGTTCCCACTACCCATAAAATCTAAAACTTCGTTCTCATTGTCTCCGTAAGAATAACTGCTATTCTCATCAAATAACCTCCAACAATCTTCCTCATAGTTACCTAGTAAAAATAGCTTTGCGTCTGTATAACCTCCACGAACATCACACCCTTGATGTATTTGAAGCAATACATAATATCTACCATTAAATTCGAGGTGCTGACCTTGTATCGTTTGCGAGAAGTTAGCGTTCCAATTATAAGAATTAAAGCCCTCTCCTACCTCTTCAAAACCCATATCATCTAGCCACGCTTGACCCTTTGCTGATACTCCGTAAACTCTACCCTCCCAATCTTTTACCTGTTTTCTGTTAAAAATCTCGCATACTTCGTCGAGGTCAAGGGTTTTTACTAGCTTATGAAATAATGAAATTCTAGGTATAAGGTCATAGGATGTGATGCCTTCCTTATTCGTCCATTCTGAAACTTCTAAAACTGCTTCAGGTTCGTTCTGAAAATCTTTTAATGTCTTTTTTTGGTTGCGTTGCCAATGTCTTCCGTAAGCGTCCCCACTATCACAGATAGCTGACCCTGTTGAAGTAGTTAAAAGTTTATAAACTATCTTTTCTATTTTTGTTGCGTTCATTTCAATGTCTCCTAGTTATTAAAATGTTTACTACGTCATCAAGGATACCAAAGGTTTTTAATATGTCAAGTATTATTTACTAATTAATTTTATAGGGGGTTTATGGTGCGCTAGGTTTTAGGATTGGTTTTTATTGAGGTATATATAAGGTATATATTGCGAGGGGTTTTGTTTTAACTCGGCGTTACTTTGTATAGGGTTTTGTTATTACTTGAGTATTTTACTAGGTTATTAGGTTTTTATGAGTGGCAACAAATTAAGTGCTTGATTTTACTAGGCTTTTTAAGTTTACTAAATAATACTTGGTTTTTTAGGGGCTTGTAAGTCATTGATTTAATTGATGTTACCAATGTTGCCACTAGTCCACTTTACTAATAAAACAAAAAAAGCCCGAAAATTGAAGGATTGAGTTTTTGTAAGTGTTTGTTTTATATATATTATATATATTATATTATTATTATTAATTGATTATTTTTTAATCATGTTGCCATGTTACCACTTTTTAAACATAGATAGAGTGGTTTGTTTTTTGGGTGTTTACATTGCGCAAAGAGGTGTCTTTGTTGCCACGTTTTACCAAGTTTTACAGGGTGGCGTCCTATTTTTTCGTGGTAACATGGTAACATTTAAGTTTTACCTAGTAAAAACAAAGCGTTACATTGTATAACCTAGTGTTACTTGGTAAGTATTTTGGTAACATCGTTGTTTTTACTAGGTTTTTTAGCTTGCTAAGTATTACAGGGTTTAAACTCGGTAAAACCCCCGAAAAAGCCTAGTAATACCTAGAGGGCACCCAGTAGGCACCCCCCAAACCTAGCAACCGGAGTCCCAACTTCG
>Ga0315900_10008327_pt1 | contig 13362 bp, 14 predicted proteins | sample LakEriMetagenome_FD_203521 | JGI IMG/M metagenome (GOLD analysis project Ga0315900, IMG submission 203521) | Freshwater fungal communities from buoy surface, Lake Erie, Ohio, United States - Buoy 12 MA114 | ecosystem: Environmental > Aquatic > Freshwater > Lake > Lake biofilm | place: USA: Lake...
CGGAAGTATCGGCTGCATTTAGGATAACAAATTTAACCTCTATATTTGAACCCCTATGCGTAAAAACGAATAAATAATTAGGTGCTGATAAGGTCTGCTTCTCCTTTAAAGTAAGGATAATCTGACTTGTCGAACCCTTTGTTAAATATATCATACTACTAAATAGATAAATGTTGGATTTTTACAATAAAGAAAAAGCCACCCCCAAAGGGATGGCTAATCTACCTACCTATAACGAACCACGAAAGCCTTATGCGGTAAGACCTGCGATAATACCACTTGCAACCTCTGGAGCAAGTTGTTTTTCGCCACCAGTGAAAGTTAGTGTATAACCATTACGGTCTCCTTGAGCAGTTCCCGTAGCAGCAGTTCCACCAGTTACATCTAATCCAGAAACACGACCTAACAACCAATATTTATCGTTAGCATCTTGTACTACTGCCATCAGAGTAGCTTGAGCGAGAAGCAATATCTCATTGCGAGTGTTTGCTTGGAGTTTGTTTAGAACAACAGAAAGTTCTTGAGCATAAAACACAGTTCCGTTCTCTACGGAAGCGGTAACTGTTTCAGTCAAAGAACCTGTATTCTTAACTAACTCATATTTGTAGAATACTTTATTCGCTGCTTTAGTAATAGCAGAAACGATACCAGAAGCCTCTGTAACCGCAGTTACGTTTGCGTGGTTGATTAACCACACAGCTTTGATACCGCCTAAACTATCTTTGCAATCGAGTGTGTACCCTTGAGTTAAAGCACAAGGCATTTGATTAAGTTTTAAAAGTTAATGGTGGGTAACCCTTAAAGCTACCCACCTTTTAATTAGATAATGAAAGAAGCAATCTCATCCAAGAAGGCTACGTTCACACCCATCTTGAACTCGCTTACGAAACGAACTTGGTCAGCCTCTTTGGCATAGAAAAGTTCGAAACGCTCTTCCTCATTCAAAAGGTCTGTACCGAGGAACATATTGCTCAAACGGATAGCATAAATCTTATTTACACCATTTAGACCTGGAGTAGCTACAACTTTGATTGGAGTACCGGGTAAGAAGAACTCGCTATCAGCCTTACCATCGAAAGCATAGTTGAACATATTAGCGTTCTTCAATGCAATTGTGTAAGTACGGAATACATCTTGACCGCACCAGATAGTCATATCATCTTTTGCAACAACAGTTGCAGGGATTGCTTTGTAAAGAGCATCAAAAATCGCTACTACGTTAGCAGTTGTGATTGCAGTTGCAGTACCACCATAATAAGTTGCGTTGTTAGCTTCTACGGCAGAACTACCAACCAAAGTTACCAAACCTTGGAACTTATTCAAGTTTACGTTAGCACTTCCAGTTGAACCTTGCCAGATAGCAGTTTCAAGTTGTGCAGCGATACGAGCAGCTTTCTTGTCTGTGTAATCAGAAGCAAAAGCGATTGAATCGTAACGGCTTCCCTCTGGTAAAGCCTTCTGCAAATATTTTGCTTCTAGGTCTTTAGGACAAAGAGATTCGTTTACTTTAATTTTACCAACAGTTACAGTACGCTGAGTGAAAGTAGTTGAACCACTTGCGTTGAATCCGCAAGAGCCACCCGCTTGAAAGATAGCGTCAGTATCCATAATGTTGATAGTCTCGGCAGATTTTACACCTACCATTACATTTCCTTGAGATTTAATCAAAGAAGCGGTTTTACTTCCGAGTACGGAAGAAGTTACCAATAGAGCTTCATTCTCTTTGGTATAATTTGCTAATGCTGAAACATCAAAAGCCATTGTTATTAAATTTTAAGTTTTTAAAAATTTATTTTGCGTAATTAGAAAGAAAACGAGAGATTTTATCGTTTTTAGATTCGAAATGCTTTGTGAATTGCTTAGGTTGAGTAGGAGCAACTGAAGGAGTTTTAGTAAGTTCGATAACTACATCAGTAAGTTCAGAGATAGCCTTAGAGAACTTATCGTTCATTTGAGCAATGTTCTCGCTCATTTTAACTTCAGCCTCTTTCTTGTAACTCTTCAACTCTTCGATTTGTGCTTCCATTTCAGCTACCTTCTTCTTCATTAATTCAACTTCTGATTCGGGTGCTTCGATTTCAACTTCAACTTCTGGTACTTTAATCTCAAGGATTGTGCCTGTCTCATCTAAAACGATAACAGAACCATCAGCAAGAGTATGCTCTCCGACAGGAGCAGGAACTTCGTTCCCAGCCTCATCTAAAAGAGTAACCTTACCGCCAACCTCAAGTTTATCAACCATAACTTTTACACCACTCGCTAAAACATATTCAGCGAAATTGGCTACGGCAACCTCTGGAGTAGCTTGTGCTTCAGCGAACATTGCCTTGATTTTTAATAATGCTTCTTGTGGAGACATAAAGAATTTACCCATAAATAGTAAACACTTATGTAAGTGACCAAATAGAAAAAAAATGGGAGCGTTAGAAAAAAAAGGGGAGCGTAGAAACACCCCCCTTCAAACAAAACTATGAAAACTAACTATGAAACCTCTTTTAGAATATTGATAATGTCTTGCATCATCTTTTCTTCTTTGGTATCGGTTTTGTAATTAAATATCCCTTCAACCGAAAAGCCTTGTACTTTGCCATCCTTAATCATTTCCCAAACATCATCATTGTCCACCTTAAAAGAACCAAACCAAGAGCCATCCTTAACATCTTCAAAACCTTTCATCGGATGAATACCCCTCTTTTCATCTACTATCCAACTCTCGAACATTGTTACCCCATCCATCACTTGACCGGAATCGTGCATCAAATTTACGTTATTTTGGTAACCTTTCTTGAAATATTTTTGAGCAATCTTTTTAATAGTGTCTTTAGTAAATACAACATAATATTCGCCATTGGAATCATTACGATAAATAGGAGTATCGGCTAACATCAAAGCACCAGAAACAATCCTTTCTTCTTCATCTTGAATGGCAAACTTCTTTTTCTCAATTGAATTAATCTTACTCTCTGCCCAACCTAAAGCGGTCTTTCCACCCCACGCATCGTACATCAATTTTCCACAACCATCTTCATAGCCTTTAGAGTTTTCTAAATCTACTAAATGCCTTGAAAGGTAAGAGTACATTCTTTTAATTGTCTCAAAAGAAATAGGTTCTCCGTTGGCTAACTGATTTGCTCTTTGCTTACCTACTGGTGTTCCGCAATCCCCCCATCCGTTTTCCTCTGTCCAATTCAAAACTTTTCTAGCGTTGTTTTTAACGGAATCCGGATAATCAGAATACGAATCTTGAAAGGCTAAAAATGATTTCTCAATTGCAGGTCTATCTACTAAGGCTACAAAATCAACTTCAACATTCGAATCTAAATCCTCTACTATATCTAAGCGGTATATTGGTAATTCTTTTTCCATAACTATAAATAGATTTTAACTTAATCTTGCAGCCCTATTGATTCTTCTAATTCTTTCTTGTGAGTTAGTAACATCACTTTCAAGCACATAGGAACGATTTGTTGCCGAACCTAATTGCTGAATAGCTTGGGCATTTAATAAAGTTGAAGCTACTTGTGGAGTTGGTGCAGGAGCAATGGGTGCTTGTGTGCTTGTAGGACTTATCGGAGTTGGCGAACCAACAGTTGCATTAGGTTTAGTTTGAATAATTGCTCTAACATTTTTAAAACCGGTTGCTAATGCTGAAATCATTGTGGCAATCTTAACACCTAAAGAAACAGGAGCAACTCCCGGTACTGGAGCAGCAAATACTTGTGAGGCTGCTTTGTAAGTGTTAATCGTAGCTTCTGCAATTGCAAAGGCTTTTCCTGCTGCCGTAGTTTGCCCTAATATTTGCGATATACTACCCGCTGCGGTTGCATAGTTGCCTAACTCCTCATTTAAAGCATTCATACGAAGATTCTTTTTTATCCCTTCGTATTGTCTTTCTAATGCAACTTCAGCCTCTTTATTCCCTTTAATTAATTCGAATTTCTTACGGTATTGTTCATCTAAATTAGCTGCTTCTATCTCATCTTGGCTTAATAAAAGTTCAGATAATGTTTTATTTCTTTCTTTTGTTAGGTCTTGTAAACCTTGAATTACTTTTAGATTTCTTTCTACTCCCGATTGAATAGTTTTATCTCTATTCGCTAAGAATAACTTCTCATTTTCTTCTTCCTTTTTACGAGCATCATCACGTTCTTTTAAATCTTGTTCTCTTAAATATTTTGCGTATTTAAAGTTTTCTTCAGACCTTTTTCTTCTTAAATCTTCTAATTGTTGCTCGTATTGTAATTCTGCTTCCTGTTGTTTTCTTTTTGCTTCAGCAGCCTTTTCCGCAGCCTCTTTACGTTTATCTAATTCTTCTTGTTCGGTTTTAGTGACTTCTTTCGTTCCAGCCATAAACCTTTGGTTGGCATCATTATACCTTTTGCCAAACCCAGTTACGGCTTCCTTTGCATTATCCCAAGCACCACTAAAATCCCCACTAATTAATTTAGTAACGGCACTCGCTAAACTTCCTAATCCTTGAATAAAAGAAGTAACTGCGGAATAAGCCATTCCAATTCCTTCCGTTACCCCTGGAAGAATACTTACTGCAAAATCTATAAAAGCATTAAACACCGGTTCAATCGCTGCAAATATTCCATTGAATATTTTTTGGAAACCAATTAATAAAGGTTGTAGTTTTTGTGTTGCTCTTTCTGATTGAGCAAAAGCAGCAATCAAACCACCTAACGCAGCTACAAACAACCCAATTCCGGTAGCTTTTAATGCACCGCCAAAACTTTGAGTAGATACTTTTAGCCTATTTAATGCACCACCAACTTGACCTAAAGGACCAGGAGCAGATGCTAATTGGTCTACCCAATCTCCCGCAGCTTGTTTACTACCTTTAAGTTTATCTTCTAAATCATCAATCTGATTCGTGAGTTTCTTAAATTCATCAGAACCAGCAGCAGTTTCCTTTAACTGCTTTTTTAAAGCCTTTAGTTCTCCAATAGAACCCGCAACATTGGTTTTAATATTAATGTCTACGCCAACTGTCTCGTTTGCCATAATAATTTTATTAGTTTAAAAGCATCTGTCCAAGTATCGGGTGTAAGATATTTTACTTTAACCCTTTTGTCTTTCAGTAGTAATGTATTATTGGTAGGCAAATATTGAGATAATGCGACTTCGTTTTGTGCTTTTACGATTGACTTTTCTTGCTTTGCTAAATACATATCTAATAGATAAGACATACAATTAGAAGCAATAGAAATACTATTATTTTCTGTAATAAATTTTTCTTGTATTTTTTTGATATCTATTTCCATTATTCGTATGTTAATTCAATTAATCGTAAAAATTCACATTTAGTACTTTCGGGATTCGTAGGGTTGTAGTCAATAACTTTATTTAATCTCCACAAAGCACCATCAATATAAATTAGCTTTGAGAAATCTAAACCATAGATATCGGTTATCTTTAAATAGAGATAGCAAGTTAAAAGTTTAGAATCCTTATCAGTTATCTCCGCAACGTAGTCACTCCAGAATCCGTTGAATAAATTAGCCGAAGGATAAGTAATACTCAAACTGAAATACAATTTATTTGGCACACCAAAATTAATATCACCCGTTGGTACATCGGGGTCATCTAAATGCCCTGCATAACCATAACTTGTTAGACCTGCACCTATGTTTTGGTTACCATCTTTAATAAACCAAGTTGTTACATCATTAACTTTGCGAACTTGCATAATTCGAATGTTATGGTCTACCGGGTCCTCTGATTGTGTATTTTGAGTATTAGATAACTTAAAGATTGTTGGGAATACTTTATCCTCTCCAGAATAACCAACTAAAGGAGTAGCTGAAAATATTACTTCGGAAGTTTGTTTATCATTTGCAAAGTCATATCCTGTATCTTCAATATGGTCAGCATAACCTTGAGCATAATTTTTGGAATAATCCTCATTGTAATAATCAGCATCACTTTTGTATTTAAACTCAAAGAATCTTCCGTTTAGTTCAGACATCGGCTTTAATTTAAAAGCCTTCTTCCTATCTACTTTTGCAGTCCAATCTATATGTGAGGCAGAGTAATCATCTAATAAAAGAAGGTCTGTATTATCAACCAAAAGTTCTTCTTCAAGGTCATTAACTTGTAAGAAGTTAGCAGTAGTAGTGTAGAAATCTATAAACGGAATAATCTTTAAATGCTTATCTCTTGTTGTATCTTCTACAATATAAAGATTAAACATTTTAATAATAGAAGAAATGAAATCTCTTTGAAATATCCCTTTTGGTACGGACTGATTAACCTCAAGCATATCGCCTATAACAAAATCAACAGGAATTAAACCAGGTGTTTGAATCTTAACTAATCCTTGTCCGATTTGAACGATTAACTCAAAATCACTTGCAATATCTTGTCTAAATCTAAAAGAAACTATATCATTCGTATTTAAAGTAATATTACCGGTAACTTTTAATTCAAAAACAATTGGAGTATTAGAGGATGAACTTTCCCAACTATGCGTACCAATAGTAGTTCCGTTTACTAACACATCAAAATGAAAAGGAATAGAACTATTCTTTTGCCAACTTAATCGTATGTCGGTTTCGTATTGTCCAGAAAAACTTGTACCTGTATATGTAAATTGTGTGAATGCTCCGTTGGGTGTATAGTTTTGTGTTAATTCAGAAATAGATAAGGGAAATAATTTAGAAGTTCCATCTAATTCCGTAAACGTATAACTTGAGTTTCTACGTTGGAAATTGTAGTTTTTTAATCTTGAGAATGACTTTTGATTATTGGGAATTATTAATCTTTTAAATAAGTTTGAATTTAAAAAATCCCCTTCCCAAGTATAACCAGAATTAGTAATAATCTTATCGAAATATTCCCTAACAAATAAAGCCGGTCTCAATGCTTTATATAACCAACTTCGTTTCGGATGATTATTATCTGGGTGTGAAACTTGACCATAATCAATAAGTGGGTAATAATACCCCATTCCCGATGCCGTTGTACCAGATGCTTGTTGCCAAGAATTTACAATATTATTATAACTCCATTGATGGTCATAGCTGCTAAAATCTAAATTTTCAAGTTTTAGATTATTTAAAGCCGTAATAAAACCGCCTAATTCACCGAAAACCGCACACTCGTATTCTATCGTTCCTCTATCAATGGTTATCTCTAAAAGCCTTATAATGCCTTTAAATACTTGAATCTTGTCTACATATATAACACAACTTGCTGCTTTAGCTGCGTTAAAGTTGTAACCCACATTATCTGCTGAAGGGTTGTAGAAGTTGCTTGATGTGAACTCAAAAGTATGTCCGAATATTTTGTTATTAACTGCATTACCAGGTAGAATTATTGTTTTTGAAAAGTTAGTATTCCGTGAAGCAAAATCTTGTATATCATCAATAGCATAAGTGAACTCCGATGATAAATCTTTGCTTAAATCTAACCTAGTATCTTCAATGTAGATTTCAGTTATCATCTGAATTGAGAGTTTATATTATTGCTTATTTCAATGTCAAGTTCTAAATTATAGGTCTTATCTGCGTAACGCTTTTTCTCTGTCCAAGTATTTGTGCTTATCTGAATAGGAAGGAAATTATTTCCTCTTTCCATATACACTTCTGGAGAAGCAGTTAATTGTTTAACCCACAAATAATCAATATAACTTAACCAATCTGAGATTAACTTATATATCAATTTTTGTCTTGTTGCAAATTGATTATACCCACCATACAAAACACCATAAGAATTTGCTCTACTCATTGATGCGTTATATACTCCATCGTTATAACCATACTCAAACCCTTCGAATGAACTCTTTTCTATGTTTCTGGTTTGTCTGTTTACTGCGGTAAAATCTATACTATCGTAACCACCAAGAGCGTTTAAGAAGTGTAAAGTAACTACATCATTTTGCGTACAACTTAAATAAACTCTTGCGGTGTTTTTTAAAGTACCCGCAATCTTTACTTTAACATCATAGTAAACAGTAGTAGAAGATATCGCAGTTGTAGCGAGATAAGCATTTATTGCTCTTGGCGAAATATCTAATAAAGCAAAGTCCTTAAAACTTACCCCTGCTCCTGTGTAGTTTGTTGTTGTACTTCCGTTATAAACCGATACATCAACAGAGTGTGACTTTGTTGTATTCTCCGCATCGGATAAAAACGAAAGGAATAAATAACCGGTTTGTAATCTTTCTTTGTTAAAGTAGATATTTGAAAAATCTCTATTTGAAATAAAATTACCCTGGTATTGTGTTTCGTACTCTAACGGAGTAAGATACATCGGACTTGTCGGAGTATAAAGATAATCTTGGACATAGTTATATGCTCTCTTTGTACTTGTAACTAAATTTGTATAAGTAGTGCCATCGTATTCTTCCCCGAATTTAATTTCGAAATCTACATAAACATCTGAACCTGTGTAAGAAAATGTAGAAGGTATTGTTATATTAGGTTTAAAATACGATGCCCAATAGTTTCTAATTATTGGAGATACATTAAAAATACCTTTTGTTGATACCGGTTGTGGATACGATTTTAACCTTGTCACAAGATTACCGCCTACATAAACATCACAAACATATTTAAAGTTTGTTTGCAAGTTATTATTTGAACCTACCACATACCACAACGGAGCGTGAAGGCTTGAATAAATATCTGGGGAACTATTGATTACTATTGCCATTTTGTCGAATTATTACTTTTATATCTTGTCCTAATGTTTTTGCTATTCCTGTGCTAAAGTCATTACCGAAATACTTTTCTATTGCATTATCAAAGAAGCTAGTTTTTCTTAATCCTTTTTTCTTAATGCCTACCGCTACCGCATAAGCTAAACTTTTCCTTCTTGTGCTTTCGTTAGACATATTAGATAGCGATTGCCTTCTTGCTTGTCTTTGTGTAATTGCTACTTCGTTTGTTCTTATTGAATTTCTATTAACCCACGATTGGATATTAGAAAGCATCTTTCTGCTAACACCTAAATTCTTGAATGAGTATTTAGAGTTTGGAGATTTACTTTTAACACCCTTTACTCCTTTGTTTACGAAGTCATAATATTTGGATGCGGGAGAGTTTTTGGGATAGCCAAGAGTTATAGAATAAGTACCGCCTCGCTTTGTTATTTCCCCTTGTGAAATATCATCACTTAAATTTCCAGTATCACTAATACCTAATACTTCGATATTATCTTTTACCTTTAAAATAAAGTTAGAAGCAGCAAGAATAATATATTTTTCAAGTGTAGGCAGTTCATTAAGTTCGGCATAATCTTTTCTGCTCGAACCTAGTTGATTCAATAACCCACCCGAAAGCAGTTCATCTTGTAATTGTTTAATGCTTTTTGGCATATGCTTGTTTTAACTGCTCTGCTTCGTATTCGCTTTTCGATTTAAGATATGCCAAGTTATTAAGGAATTGGAGCGTAGGTAACTCATAAGCCTCTTCAAGCGTGATTCTTTCGAATGCAGCAACCAGTTCGGTTTGGTATATCCATCCATAATACTGCATAAAGATTGATGAACCGCTTCGGCTTGATACCTCGTTAGCTTGTTCTCCATCATCTCCCGAATTAAATAATCCTTCGAATTCTTTATCCAATTTCTGTAAACTTGATAAAAAAAAACCACGCTTCCGAGGACTTGCGTTATAGGTGCTTCTAAAATATCTTGCGAGTATTGTTCGTGCTTACTAGCATCGTACTTAATGACTTTCCAACCGAATAAAGTTTTCTTCATCGGCATAACCATACAAGCTGCTATTCTGTGAAGGTTAGCATTGACATCTTTTCCGAAGTGTTTAGTTTCTATGTAACGAGCAGCAGGAATCTTGCGTACATCGTAAATACACTTATAACGCTTTCCTTTGAGTTTTATGAACCTTTCGGGTTGTGGCTTGAGTTCTTCGTGGATAAAAGAAATAGCCTTTAAAAGAGGCTGCAAATCACTTACAGGCAAAGAATCAATTTCGTGTTCCGTTAAACCGGTACAAATAGAAGCAGCACTTATTGCTAAATCTAAATCGGTAGCATCTTTACTTTTTAGGAAAAGGTCATTTAGTTGCTGCCATTGAAATACGTTAAGGTCTTTCCAAGTCATACCCTTAAATAGAAAAACCCTTCAGTTTGTTCAAGCGAATGAATACTTGCCTTGTACTGAATTTCGTGTGTAGTGTTGCCAAGCCAATCCCAAAGCTATTACGCAGTCATCGTGAAAGCCTTGCGGTGCTGAATACCTTACCCCAGTAGCGGTGTATTGATATTCAAAGATTTCCAATTCCTCGGTTATGTGTCCTTGTGGGAATGTTATCTTTCTTTGTTGGATAGCCGAAGCTAAACCCTCCATTAGTTGCTGCTTTGATGTAGAACTAAACTTAAACCCCGATACATTTAAACCATCCCTTTGTAAGTCCTCAAAGATTGGGTCTCCCGCACCAGTAGAATCTATTAACATCGGTATTTTGGGTAGGTTGTTAATAACTTGCTTTGTCTGTCTCCAATCCTTTTGGAAACGCTCAAAGTAACAAACCGAGCCGTTTTTATCTAGTCCTATGATTACAGTAAAGTCAACCGACTTGGCTAAATCAATCCCAAACGCAATAGGAGGCTCATAGCTGAGTTCAAACGTACACTGCTTGATATAACTACTCCCGAAAGGATTAGAGGCATTTTCAGCCGGATTAGCCATATATTCCTGTTCGAAGACTACCTGAGGTAGCTGAAGCCTTGCATCGTCTATTTCGCCTCGGTCTATATAAGGGTTATCGTAGGTAGTAAATTTAAAGGACTCCCAGTCAGGCTCTCCCGATTTTAGGAATAAAGAATAAAAGAATTTCTTACCCTTGGGAGTGGAAAGGAATAAAGCTCTACCTATATAATCGGTTAAGGTAGGTCGGATTGCGTTCTGCCATCCCTCTTCTAAGTTAGGAATAAAAGAGCCTTCGTCTATTACGGCTAAATGAAACTTTCTTCCCCTTAGGTTATCTAAGCGTTCCCCCGTAAAGAAGTAAACGGCTCCATCATTAGGGAACTTGATTGAAAGTTCAGACTTGTTATTCTCGAAAGGTAAAGCCTTAGTAAGTTTATCAAAGAATACTTTTGCTAAGTTATATGTTGGAGTAATATAAGCTACTTGTTTTCCTTTTAAAGCATCTACGATTATCTCAATTTGTGCAAGTTCACTCTTCCCAAATCTTCGACCGCACATAACAACTCTGAAACGTGCTAAACTGTCAAGGATTACTTGTTGGTTAATATGTGGAGTTGGTAACTCAATTCTCATAGAATTGTTTTGCCATTTACGAATACAACCTCAATCCTTGAATCGGTACTAACTTGTTGAGTTTCTTTTGGTTTGCCATAGACACGAGTTAATAAGGTTTCTACCGAATATAAGCTACCCTTTTCCAAACTCTTACGCATAGCATTAGCGATTGTCTTTTCTAGGATTGTAGCCTTAGGGTTATCCCAAACTTCTTTTAAATCATCCAAATCCATCTGAAGCATTACCTGGATAGTATCGTTTATCTCAGATAGTTTATAGCCTTGCTCCCTTAAAAGGGTAACATACTTCTTAGGTCTTCCGTTAGGGTTTGCTACCTCTCCTTTTTTAAACTGATGTTGTATAATATCCTTTGCTGCCATTGTGCTATTATTCTGCTATTATTCTAAAGGTAACCCATTCCTTTTGATTATTAACGAAGGGTCTAGCTTTTTCATTCGGTCAATTATAACTTGGCAATACTTCGGGTCTAATTCCATTCCGTAACACTTTCTTTTAAGCTGATGTGCAGCAACCATTGTAGAACCAGAACCACTAAAAGGGTCAACTAATAATTTGTAATCTTGGAAGTATTCAAGTAAATCGCTTAACAATTCTATTGGCTTTTGATGTGGGTGCGGACTATCAATTCTTTTCTTTTGTTCTCTACTTACGTTAAAAACATTACCTCCAAATCTTGAATATTTAATATTACCTGCAACTATAATTGCTTCCCATTGTTCACTCATTCCACCTGCTCCATTAAGACCTGCGTTCTTTTTATCCCATACTGCAATAGTTTTTAATTGCAATTCATTGTTTTCCAAAGTTTGTATTGCTTCCTTAAAAGTTCTCCATTGTAAAAAGAAAACATAAGCATCGCATATTCTTAAGTTAAAAAATTCATTTACGCAATCGAATGTTTCGTCATTTAATATTGTTCTAACTCCTAACTGTCCTCTACCATATTTTCCGCTTGAACCATTACCATAAGGCGGGTCAGTAAATACCATATCAGCTTTTTCTCCATTCATTAACTTAGCTACTTGGTCGCTATCCGTTGAATCCCCACATAGCAATCGGTGTTCGCCTATCTCAAATAAATCCCCTATAACGATATCTGTTTTGATTTCTTCGGGTACTTCAAAGTTATCTTCTTCGGCTTCTAAAACCTTTCCTTCAAATCCCGGGATATCCAATCCCCACTCTTCTAGTTTATCCGAATCCCAATTATTCGCAAGGTCATTCCAATCCCATTCTCCAAATCCTACGTTGTCCTTAATGATAAATTCTTTTTGTTGTTCTTCGGTTAACTCGGATGCTTTTATAATGTGAACTTCTTTTAATCCGGCTTCTTGACAAGCCTTTAAACGCATATTCCCACCGAGTACAATCATTTCTTCATTTACCACGATAGGTCTAATCTCAAGCATTTGAGGAAACTCTTGGATTGACTTAACGAGTTTTTTAAACTTCTCATCCTTAATAATTCTCGGATTATTAGGATTAGCTTTTACTTTAGAGATTGGTATTAATTCAGATTTCATATTCGGATTGGAAGATAGTATAATCGTTGTTGTCTTGGTATTTTTGAGTTTCTCTTGCCCATAAGTAATCACACTTACTCAAGCCTTCATCTTTCATCTTTCGGTATGGGGTGTCTTGACCGATATCGTGTCCTATGTGTTCAGACCTTAAATCGTGCAAATAGTAGTTTATGTGACCGGTCATCTTTAACCGATAGGCATAATCAGAATCTTGCATTCCGTAGGGGTCATAAGCCTCATTAAAATATCCAATCTTTTCTATTGCCGATATCGGTATTAAGACATTTCCAAAGGAAGCATCTTGTGGGTGTATTTGGATTCCGTTTATTGTTTGTAAAGGGTTAATTCCTTCTACGCAATGTATTCCGCACATCCCAGTATTTGGGATATTTAAAGCTGCTTCTACCATTCTTAAAAGCCAATTGTCTGGCATTAAAATATCGTTAGCCATTGTTACAACCGCATCAAAGGCTTTGCTTCTTGATATTCCGTAGTTCAATGCTCTTGATATTCCTTTCATTCCTACTTGAGTAAAAGAAAAATCATACCCTGCGTTAGAGAAGTTTTTGTTCTTTACTTGCTCTG
>Ga0315900_10008331_pt1 | contig 13360 bp, 8 predicted proteins | sample LakEriMetagenome_FD_203521 | JGI IMG/M metagenome (GOLD analysis project Ga0315900, IMG submission 203521) | Freshwater fungal communities from buoy surface, Lake Erie, Ohio, United States - Buoy 12 MA114 | ecosystem: Environmental > Aquatic > Freshwater > Lake > Lake biofilm | place: USA: Lake...
ACAAAATACTGCATTTATGGTCTGCTTCAGCTCAGTCATCGTCAAGCCGAATCCGTCTCGCCAGCATCTTCACCAAAGCGTTGATCTAATCACCCCTCCAAACACACAGGGTTGGGGCAAGATGGATTTCTATCCCGGTGGCATGACGGAACGCTGCCCGGCCTTCGCCAACTAATGCTATGAACTTCCTGCCCACATCACCGACCAGCAGGCCGTCAACGCACTTTGGTCGTAGAAGCCGTTTTCCTGGGCGATGGTGCCGATGGAGGCATCCGTGCACTGCAATTGCTGGCAGGCACTATCGATCCGAAGCTGCAGCAAATACTGAATGGGAGACGTCTGAAACAAGGCACTGAATCGGCATTGAAATTGGCTGGTCGACAGCTGTAGGAGACCAAGACACCTTTGCTATTGGGCACGAACCAAATCTTGTTTCTGACGGCTACGTTTTGGTCAGCAATCCAGCGGTCTTGCCGACCGATCTTCCGTGGTTGGGCTGTTTAATAGGGTGCAATCACAGCCTCGCATGCGCGACGCAGAAACTCTTCGTAATCCCAAGCACCACTGAGACCGGTTTGACGAGCTATCACTAGATCGAGACTGGGAACAAACGCCAACAGTTGGCCTCCACTACCAGGTTTGTAACGAGCATCGAGAGGTATGCCAGCGATGTGCTTGCCACTCTCTGGAAAATGCCGCGCAGGCAATTCCCATCCGAGTGTAAAAACGGCTGGATTCAGCTTCCAACGCATCTCGGGTGTGGTGACTTGGTGCGAGGGTAAAGCGGTTTGTTCAATGAACCATTCAGGGATCACTTGTTTCTCGTGCCAGCGACCACCATGCAACATGCAGTAGCCAATACGCGCAAGTTCGCGCGCAGGCAGGCCAAGTCCATGTGAGGGCTTTCGTCCTACACTGCCTCCTTCGTAGTATTGAAACCACCATTTTTCTATGCCCAAAGGTTTGAACAGTGCCTCAATGGCGAACTGGTCGTAGGGCTTGCCTGTGACCGTTTCGCAGACAAGGGAAGCATGCACTAGTCCATGGCTCGAATAGCCACAGGCTGTGCCTGGATCAAATGCCAACTTGGATGTGCGCTGATCACCACTGTGTCCGAGAACGTAATCCCACGAGCCATCATTGGGTGCTCTCATCGCTTCCGGACAAATGCCCGACGTATGATTAAGCAATTGCTTAATCGTAATTTGCTCCTTTCTTGGATCGCTCAATGGCTGCGCCCAGGGAATGAAATCGAAGGCTCGATCATCGAACTTCATCTTGTGTGGCGTTAGACCTTGCTGGCTACGCTCCGATGCAATAGCCAACACGGTAGCGCAGATAGCTTTGGAAACCGAGGCAACTCGTCTCGCATCCGTGACGGCACTGTTACCTCGCTCGACCTGTAGCACGATAGTACCACGCCGAATGACCACTGCTGCGAATGGCCTATCGTCCGAGTCAAACAGCCACTGTCGGAGTGCAGCCAATTTCGTGTTATCCATGCCTCCGATCGTCTCGATCTCCGCCTCCGTTTCAACTTGTCGCCAGCCCCCTTGGGACTCTGCAGGTGGAAAGTAAGTTGAAGTGCGTTCGAAATTTGGCGATACACCATTATTCACGGTTCCAGTTGCTAACCGGCTTAAGGCTGCGTAGTACAGCCAATCGTCTACAGGGCCATCGAAGTGAAAAGGAAACGTCTGATTGTGATCCTTGAGCATCAATCCATAGCCGGCTCCGTGTTCCACAGTCGCCTTTAATGCAGCAACTGCCATTTCCCCCGTCTTGTCGTCTTCGTTGCAGACAATTGGCTTTCGAAAGCGTTGAAGCATCGCGATCCGTTGGCCGATTTCATTGACTTTGGTACCATTCCAATGCGGAGTAAGAAAATCACATGCATCGGCAACTTCAGGGTCAATACTGCCGTTTCCGTAACCGCTGGTCGTCACCAGCAACTCGGGCGCTGTCGTCTTGGCGAGTCGGACCAACGAGGCTTGGCTCGCATGATCACGGATGACGGCATGGACGAAGCCTCTGTGGGGATACTCGTTAGCGACTTCAATCAGCACATTGGAAAACTTACACGATTGTACCCACTGAACTGCGCGTACAATTCCAGCTCGTACGGCTTGTTCATCTTGCAACACTTTGGACTGTCGCTGGTAATACAATCCCAAAATGACAACCACACCCTGTTTGTCACAAGCACGAATAACGCGCTCCACTCGGCGAAGATACTCAGTTCGCAAAGAGCCATTGGCACGAAATGCAGAATTCACAGCCCCTTCATAGCCGGGCATGCCTCCTTGCAAACAGAGTGTGAATGCATTCACGCCACACGATGCGTATTGCGGGATTTTTTCAACGAATTCGTCCGTGTTTTGCTCGGCGTCAAATTCGGGCTTCCCAGGATCTTCGAAGGTGGCATTCACCATGCGAACGTTCATCAATAGACCTTCGCATGGCGTTCCCGAGTTCGTCGGCTTGCCATTGATCAACCAGCGGGTACCGTCAATCTCCACTTTGGTCTGGACTGCTTGGAGATGATCTGGACAAGCCAGGATCATTGCCAGCACCAACCATGTTAGGATGCGGTACCATACTCGACCTGGCCCCAGAGTCGTATCGAGTTGTTCACTCATCGCGAAACTGACCGCGGGCTGGCGTTGCCGACTGAATGGGACCAAGCCGACTGTGAAACTCGTATTGGTCGCTCCTGTAAAGCGTGCGTTCCCACCATAGTGGCGCCTCGTCTTGGAGATAGCCCACGGAGACCACCTCGAGGGCAGGAGACTTGGGGGCGGTTCGCAGATGTTTCGCTTCCTCTGCCGACAATAGCACCGCACGGATCACATCGTCCGCGCCGCCAATCTTCAAGTCGTAGGTCGCAGTCCACGCACGGTACAGCGAGCCTTCGGCCTGTGCCTTGGTGAGTTTCGGGCAATAACCATGAACCACATACCGGTGCTCGAGAATCACTGGCACGCCGTCGGCCAGTCGAACGCGCTCCATCTCCCACAGCAGTGTTTCGGATTCAACCCGCAATGCCGTTCTGATTGATACTTCGACTCCTGCACCAGACAGCTTGCCGAAGGTGAGTAGTTCCGTACTAGGCTTCTTCCCAGCGACACGAGCTTTTTCGGTGAAGCTCACCAGCGAGCGAACGTCGTAGTCGATCACATCGCGACGGACGAATGTGCCGAGTCCCTTGCGGAATTCGAGAAAGCCCTCGGAAACCAGACTGGTGAGTGACTTGTTGGCGGTGGCCCGGCTGACCTGAAACTTCTCGGCGACTTCACGCTCCGTGAGAAACTGGTCACCCGAGCGATACTCGGCCGCCAGCGCCGCACGCAGCCGCTGATTCAGCTGCTGATAGACCGGGCTGCGAGCGAGTGACGTATCCATGTTGGCGAGGCTCCTGAAAATGTTGACGCGGTGGCTTAGCCACGCTATCGTAATGTCTTCGATCGAAATGGCAAGCTCAGCACTGCGTCTGTCGCCGAAGTAGGAGCCGCATTTTGTTGTTGATGGAAGTTTTTTTCGTGTGAACCGTCATCGATATCAATCACCACGCGACTAAAAATCAATCGGGAAAATCAATGATTGTGACGTGGCACGCTGCCACATACATTTCGAAAAGCACATGCGAAATCGAGGCAACCACCGGAGTGAAGCTGTCCGACTTGATCGCGATATATTTTCTGCCATGGCGTGTCGTTGGTCGGTGGGGAATCCCATGCCGATGTATCGCGAGCGTTCCATTCGGTCGTTTCCACCAACGCATCGACGCGTCGTCGCTTGAGGTCGATGCGAACTCGATCACCGGTTCGCAGTTTTGCTAATCCGCCTCCGGCATAGGCTTCGGGCGAAGCGTTTAATATCGATGGGCTGGCCGAAGTTCCGCTTTGCCTGCCGTCTCCCATCGTCGGCAGCTCGCGGACTCCGACCTTCAAAAGCGAATCCGGCGGCTGCATGTTGACGACTTCGCCACTACCGGGAAAACCGATCGTCCCGCATCCTCGAATGACGAGCATGGTCGACTCGTCGATTCCCAGCGTTGGGTCGTTAATCCGTTCGTGATAATCTTCCGGTCCGTCGAACACGACGACGCAACTTTCGAAGCAATCTTGGTCATCGGTTCGACTTAAGAAACGCTGACGAAAGTCGGAGCTGATGACACTCGTCTTCATCAAAGCCGAATCAAACAGATTGCCGGACAACACAAGGAAGCCAGCTTTCTCGCGCAATGGCGATTCGATCGTTCGAATAATGACGCCGTCAGGTGGCGGAGCATTGATGATGTTCTCGCTGATCGCTTTCCCGGAAACGGTCAGGCATGATTCGTCGAGCAAACCGGCTTGGCCAAGCACTCGCATCACCGTCGGCAAGCCTCCGGCTCGATGAAAATCTTCGCCCAGTTCCGTTCCAGCCGGTTGAAGGTTGACGAGCAACGGCACATCGTAGCCGTAAGTCTCCCAATCCTGCATCGATAATTCGATCCCCGCATGCCTCGCGATCGCAATTAGGTGTGGCGGGCAGTTGGTGCTGCCTCCGATTGCTGTGTTGACCCGAATGGCGTTGAGCAGCGAAGCTCGATTGAGAATCTTCGACGGACGCAAGTCCTCGCGTACCATATGAACAATCCGTTCGCCCGAATCAAATCCGGTCTGGAGTCGTTCGCGGTAGGGGGCGGGAATTGAAGCCGTTCCCGGCAAAGCCATCCCCATGGCCTCGGCTAAGCAATTCATCGACAACGCAGTCCCCATGACGTTGCAATGTCCAGGACTGGGGGACGAAGCAGCCAAAAGTTTCATGAAAGCTTTTTCATCGATTTCACCCGCTGCCAGTCGTCGACGAGCCTCCCAAATGATCGTTCCGGCACCAGCCGAAGCTCCATCGAGAAAGCTGTTGAGCATCGGTCCGCCATTAAAAATGATTGACGGCAAGTCAGTCGTTGCCGCTGCCATCAATGCCGCTGGAGTCGTCTTGTCGCAACCGGTTGTGAAGACGACACCGTCGAGTGGATAGGCGTAGAGAATCTCGACGAGCGCAATGTACGCCAAATTTCGATCGAGCGCCGCCGTCGGTCGTCGAACTGATTCTTGCAGTGGATGCATCGGAAAGACCAGCGGAACGCCCCCGGCTTCGCGAACGCCGTCACGAATTCGAGAAACGGTTTGAAGATGAACGCGGTTGCAGGGTGCCAGGTCATTCGCCGATTGAGCGATGCCGATGATCGGGCGACCGCTTTGCAATTCTCTTGGCGTTAATCCGTAGTTGAAGAACCGCTCCAAGTACAGAGAAGTCATCCCCGGATTTGTCGGATCATTCCACCAATTTTCAGAGCGTAGTTTCATCAAAGAAATTCAAGAGAAAGGGCGTTCATTGCCGCTTTGGCATTTACCAAATGTCTGCAGAGTGCGAAGTCTTGCTCATCAAACACGCTCAATTTACGATTGTTTTGATTACAATGCATTCCGCAACTTAACTTTTCTTGAGAAAAAGCAATTTATGACGTATCCATGCGGGTAAACGCCATGCGGGTAAACCTTTTTGAAATGATTGACGCTGTGGCTTAGCCACTGTATCTTGGTTCGAATAAATTGGCCGTGCGGTGGTTCGCAGTCCTGCTTTCAGACGGTCCAAGCCGAAAGTGACCTATAGGCGGCGCACAAGCGGAAGTTTGTCCCACAAGGACTTGGAGCGACTTATGCGCAGACATCTTTGGTTCGCATTCTTCGTGCTGTTCGGCGTGCCGCAGGCGGCGTGGGCGTTGGAGATTCCACTACATCCCGCTGAGACGCGGATCGTCGAGCAGATCATCGCCGCCGAAGGGCATGTGGTCGAAGTGGCCGAGATGCCGGGGTGGGCCAAGGGAGGCGTTATTCATCGTCTCAAGGAATTGGGGATCGAGACAGCAAGCCTGAAGTCGTGGGGAGTGCGGGACACGACGAAGAATGCAGTGTCGTTTAGTTGTATTTACGACGCGAATGGTCGTGTGCTGGCGATCACTGGCAACGGCCCTTGGCTACGCGACGAAAGCCTTCGCGCTTTGAAAGCCATGCCGGAACTGCGGATCATCCGCTTCGATCACAACGGCTTCCTGAGGAATCATCCCCAGTCACCGCTTTACAGCGGAGTTGGCTTCGATGCGTTGTTGGACTCGAAGCTTGTCGATATCAAGTTGACGCTCGGCATAAACGATGCCGGCATGGAGCAAGCCGCCCAGATCAAGGGGCTGAAGTCCTTCGCGGTGGTGCATTCTCAAGTGAGCGAAGCCGGTGTGAAATTCTTTGAAGGCCATCCATCGATGGAGTCTTTTGCGGTCGCCGAGATGGGCAACGTCTCGCAAGCGGCTTTGGTGTCCATTGCAAAGATGCCGAAGGTAGAGCATGTCGGCTTTCACGAAGCGTTCGTCACTTACGAAGGCGGGCTCAAGCATCTGTTGCCGATGAAAGATCGGCTCAAGACGCTCGACCTTGCGATGAGCCTCATCAACGCAGCCGATCTGGAACTTGTGCGGGCCGATCATCCCGACGCGAAGCTCACCACGATTCCCCCGGCCGAGATCGTGAAGCGGCATAGCGGTGTCGCGAACCGACTCGCTCATATCGGCACGGGCGAAGCCGCCGAGGAACTGAAGAAAGCCATCGCGGAATTCGAAACCAACAAGAAGCCGTCAAAGTAGGAAACAATGAACATCATCTCGATGCATGCGATGAAAGAATTGTTGCAAAGGGCCTGCTGCTGGCAGGTGATCGCGCTGTGCATGCTAACGTCGACGGCGTTCGCGGCAGTGCCTGAGTTTGAGCGCGACGTTCTGCCATTTCTGAAGCGGCATTGCTACTCGTGCCATGATGCCAAGCAGGCTAAGGCTGGACTCCGTATTGATCAGCTCGGCACCGATTTCCTTCGCGGCACGACTGCGGATGATTGGCACGAGGTCATCCATCAGATCAACAGCGGTGCGATGCCGCCGAAAGACGAACCGCGACCGGATCCGGAGGCTGCGTTTGTGGTCGTGGAGTGGGTTGGGGCGAAGCTCAAGGAGGCCGAGAAGCTGGCTCGCATGAGTGGCGGGCGGATACTGATGCGGCGACTCAATCGGCAGGAGTATACCAACACCGTCGGCGATCTGTTCCAACTCGATCCGCACTTCGTCGAGAAACTCAAACGCGAGCTACCTGCCGATGGCAAAGCGGATGGCTTCGACCGGATCAGCAGCGCGTTGTTCTTCGATCAGACGCAGCTGGCGAGCTATCTTGGATGGACCGCAGAGATTGCACGCGAGGCGGTGCAGGACGCGCCGCCGAAGGCGGAGACCTATGTCTATGAGGCGGAGAAGAAGCTGAACAGAAACGAAGGCTCTACCACGGAAGTAGCGCAAGCCATCAACCATCAGATTCCCCTCGGCCCGACATTCTACGACAAGAACGCGACCGGCATCGAAATGTGGGGCGGCCACGGCGGCAAACCCGATGAAGATAAGACGTGGGCGATGGTGCCGCATGGACCGCGCCCGGACCTGACGAAGCTGGTCACGCAGGACGGCTACTATCGCGTGCGTGTTCATGCCGGGGCCTCGCCCGGTGCGCGGGGCACCCCGGTGGTGATGCGTCTCACCTACGCCACCGGTACGCCGCTGGAGAGCGAACATGACGTCGTCATCGAGGGAACTTTGGAGAAACCAGGTGTGGCGGAGAAGATGCTGTTCCTGCGGGCCGGGCAGCCCGACCAGCAGAAGCCGTTGGTGCCGGCTTGGAACGGAATCAACAATCTGCGCGTCAACAATCCCGAATGGGCTGCCGTCCACCTGCGTTGGCTCGTGGTGCAGGGCAAAATCCAAAAAGCGGTGGCAGCACGCGACGATGCCGAGGTCGCTCGACTCAAGGTCGAGCGCGAGCAGGTGCTCAAGGACTTGAATGCCTTCACCGGGCCGCGTTGGATTCCGCATCCGACGCACAATGCGGACACCGCGCCGCGTCTCTTTCTCGACAAAATCCAGGTGGAAGGTCCGCTGCCGAAAGAATGGCCTCCGGCGAGTCATGTCGTACTCGGACTGGAGGAAAAGACTCCAGCAGACGAGGCTGGCCTTCGGATGATTTTCTCCCGGTTGCTGCCGCGTGCGTATCGACGGATAGTTGAAACTGAGGAGGTAGACCGACTCGTCAACATCGCCGCCAAGGCTATGCGTGACGAGAAGCTCGACTTCAAAGCCGCGTTACGTCTGGGGCTGCAAACGATGCTCGTCTCGCCCGGCTTCGTGTTTCTTCAAGAGCCGCGGGCCAGCGGCGAATCGGCGGCGCGTCCGTTGAACGATCACGAACTCGCCTGCCGCCTATCCTATTTTCTTTGGAGTTCGCTTCCAGATGACGAACTGTTTGCCATCGCCGCGAAAGGCAACTTGAGAGATACCGCGACGCTACGTGCTCAGGTCACGCGAATGCTGGCCGATCCCAAGAGCCGCAGCTTCGTGGAGAACTTCGCCGGTCAGTGGCTCGATGTGGAACTGTTCGGTAGCGTCGAACCCGCGAAGGAATACAAAGACTACGACGCGAAACTGAAGTCGTCCGAGCGCGAGGAACCCCTCGCGTTCTTCCAGCAGGTGCTCATCGAAAACTTGCCGGTGACGAACTTTCTCGATTCGCAATTCATCGTCGTCAACGAGCGGCTCGCCCGGCACTATGGCATTGACGGCGTAACTGGGGACGCGTTTCAGAAAGTTGCTCTGCGCCCCGAGCAACATCGCGGCGGCGTGCTGGGCATGGCGGGTCTGATGACCTTGCTGTCGGACGGCACGCGCACGCTGCCGGTGCGTCGCGGTGCTTGGGTGTTGGAAAAATTGCTCAACGATCCTCCGTCGCCGCCCCCGCCGAACGCCGGTGAGATCCAGCCCAACACCACCGGAGCGAGACTCACGGTGCGCGAGCGCCTGGCCAAGCACCGAAGCGAACACAACTGCGCAAGCTGTCATGTGAAGCTCGATTCGTATGGCCTCGCGCTCGAAAACTACGACGCCATCGGTCGTTGGCGCGAGCAGCAAAACGGCGAAGGGATTAGCGGTCCGAAAGCACCGAAGATTGATCCGAGCGGCGCGTTGAAGTCGGGTCGCGAGTTCTCGGACCTCGTCGGTTACAAGGCCGCGCTACTCGCCGAGAAAGAAAAATTCATCCGCGCCTTCAGCGAGAAGCTGTTGACATACGCCCTCGGTCGCCCGGTCGGGTATGTCGACAATGCGACGCTCGAACAGATTACTACGACCGCCGTGAAGTCCGATCACCGACTACAAGATTTGATTCAAGCCGTTGTTTCTTCCGAACCCTTTCTCACCAAGTAGCCGCATGAACATCATCAAGCACCGTCCTATTTCGCGCCGCACAATGCTCCGTGGCGCGGGCGTTTCGCTGGCTTTGCCGTGGCTGGAGTCGATGTCGTCGCTGGCGCGCGCGGCGAGTACTGCCGGGGGAATCGCCGAGTCAGAACGCCCCAAACGAGCCGTCTTCACCATGTGGGGCCTCGGCGTGAACGGTCGCGACTACACGCCGACCGCATTTGGCCGCGAATGGGAAGCCACGACCATTTTGAAACCCGTGTCGCATCTGCGGGATGAGTTCACGCTCATCAGCGGCCTGAAGCTCACTCACTCCGGCGGGCACGGTGGTGACCGCACCTTCTTGACCGGCACCGCTACGCACAAAGCCGACGCGAAGCTCCGCATCTCTGCGGATCAAGAACTCGCCGAGGCCATCGGCAAAGAGACCCGTTTCCCCAGCCTCGTGCTCGGCATTCATCGCGGCACCGGGTTTGGCAGCGGCACGATTGACAAGACGCTGGCCTGGACTCGCGTGGGCACTCCCATCCCCGCGGAGAATCGGCCTCACATCCTCTTCGACAAGCTCTTTCGCGCCGAACGTCCCGACGAAGTCGCCGCGCGGAAAGCAAGCGCTGGGCGGACTGGCAGCGTGCTCGATGCCGTGCGCGACGAAGCCGAACGGCTGCAAGGTCGCCTCGGTAAAGAGGACAAGGCGAAGCTCGACGAGTACTTCAATTCCATTCGTGACGTCGAGCAGAACATCGCCACCGACCTCGCCTGGCTCGACAAACCGAAGCCGGAAGTCGCCGCGATCGATTTCGGCCAGAACGTGCAGGCGCTCGATCCCGAACTGCAAGCCAAAGGTAATTTCGATTACCGCCGCTACCAGCGTCTGATGTTCGATGTTATCTCGCTCGCGCTGCAAACCGATAACACGCGAGTCATCAACTATTATGCTCGCCGCGACCTCAACGACGGCACTCACTGCTATGCCTACAAGGGTTGTCCCTACGGCTATCACGAGATGACGCATCACGGCGAAGAGCCCGACAAGCTCAAGTGGTTGACCACGGTCGATACGTGGTACATGGAAGACTGGGCCTACTTCATCGAGAAGCTCAAGAGCGTTAAGGAAGATGACGGCACATTGCTCGATCACACGTTGCTCGTCTGGGGTAGCAGCGGCGGCACCGAGAACGCTCACAACAATACGAACCTCCCCACGATGCTGGTCGGCGGCAAAAAGCTCGGCATCAAGCATCAAGGCCACCTCGAAAAGAAAGACGTCCGCCTCGGCAATCTCTGGCAGACCATGTTCGGCGTCCTGGGCGTCGCGGTACCGAAAGATTTTCAAGGCGGTGAGGCCGACGGCGTCATCCAGGAACTCGTATGAATCCGATTTGTACAGCATCGTTCTATTGCCGAGGCATGAGCCTGCTCGCACTCGCCCTGCTGATCGTGCCAGCGGCAAATGCTGAAGATGCCGCCGTGGCACCTACTGTCACCGCGTTTTTCCAGACCTACTGCATCGGTTGCCACGGACCGTCGAAGCCGAGGGGTGACTTTCGCGTGGATGCATTGAAGATTGCCGCGAACGCCGCTGACGCGGAGAACTGGCAACTGGTGCTCGATAACCTGCAACTCGGCGAGATGCCGCCAAAGGACGCAAAGCAGCCAAGGCAATCCGAAGTGGAGCAAGTCACAACTTGGATTCAAAACGAGCTGTCGCGTGCGGCAGCGGAACTTAAAGGGACCGGCGGCGAGGTGGTGCTGCGTCGGCTCAACCGTGTCGAATATGCGAACACAGTCGCCGATCTCTTCGACGTGCATGGAGACTTCACGGCGGGCTTTCCCGAGGATCTGAGGGAGCACGGATTTGACAACAACGGTGGTGCCTTGATGCTCTCTGCCTCGCAGATGCAGGAATACATGAAGGCGGCGGATTTTATCTTGGCCCGGGCGATCGCCCCGGCCAAGCGGCCCGAGACGGTGAGCAAGACCTTCACTCTGCACGATGAAAATCTCCGTGCGATGGATGCTGCCGCGAAGAATCTCGCCATGCGACTGGCGAAGTTCGACAGCCTGACGCCGCAAGAACAAGCAGGCACGCGCAAGATGGAGGAGGCTGCCAAGGCCACCCCCGACTCGCACGGTTATCGCTTTCCGGTGCTGGAAAACGGGGCGTTGCGCCCGCCCAAGCCTTCCGATGGCCAACATCTCGATGCTGTCATGACCGTGCAGCAGTACTTCAGCGGTCAGCCTCAAAGTCACAGACACTTTAATCTCAGCCGTCCTGGTTGGTATCGCGTGAAGGCGGTGGCTTACGCGCTCAAGAATGACGGCAAGCCGACTCGGCTGAGGTTCAGCGCAGGACGGCCCGTGCCTGGCGTCCTGCCGAAAGTCGAGAGCGTCTTCTCTTTTGCTGACGATCAGCCGCGCGAGGTCGAAGCCAACTACTACCTGGAACCCGGCGACCGCGTGGAGTTCACGATCATGGACGGCGCACCACACAGTCAGGGCCGCACCATGATTGACCAGCCGGGGCCGTTCATCGCCATCCGTTCCTTCAGCATTGAGGGACCAGTGTATGAAAGCTGGCCACCGAAGGGGCATCGCACTTTGTTTGGCGACATCGATCCGACGCAGCCGACGCCGGAGAAAGCGGCCGCCATTGCAGCGCATCTCGCGCCGAAGCTCTTTCGAAGACCTGTGGATGATCTTGCTGTGGAGAAGTACCGAGCGCTGTTTGAGAAGTTCACGAAAACGATGACGCCAGACGAGGCGCTGCGCGGCATGTTGGCCACAATGCTGGTCTCACCTCGATTTCTCTATCACGAAGAACCGCCCAGCGGTCCCGACGCCTACGCCATAGCATCGAGGATGTCTTATTTCCTGTGGCGCTCCACTCCAGATGACGAACTGCTGACGGCTGCGGGCCGTGGGTTAGGCTTCCAGCCTGACAAAGCTCAGGGAAAGACTGACAGGCAGGATGCCTATCCCACATTGTTGGATCCGACCGTTCGACGCGCCCAGGCCGAACGCATGCTGGCGGATGCACGGGCTGGGCGATTTCTCAAAGACTTCACCGGACAATGGCTGCGCGTGCGCGAAGTCGGCGTGATGAAGGCGAACGCGGAGCTCTATCCGGAATACGATGATGAACTTGAAGCGGCCATGCGCGCTGAAACGGAGCGATACATCGCGGAGATGTTCCAGCGCGACCTGCCCCTCTCGAATCTCATCGACTCCGACTGGACCATGCTCAATGAGCGTCTCGCAAAACACTACCGTATCGATGGCGTGGTCGGACCTGATTTCCGACGCGTGAATCTGGACAAGTCGAAGACGGTGCGCGGCGGATTGTTAACACATGCCAGCATTCACGCGATCACCTCGAACGGCAGCACGACATCGCCGGTGATTCGCGGCACCTGGGTGCTCGAAAAGTTCTTCGGCACACCCGCGTCCCCACCACCACCGGACGTGCCCACCATCGAACCAGATATTCGCGGTGCAACGACGATCAAGGAGCAACTCGCCAAACATCGCGACATCGCCACTTGCGCTTCGTGTCACCGGAAAATCGACCCGCCTGGATTCGCTCTGGAAAACTTCGATGTCATTGGCGGCTGGCGAGATCACTACCGAGCACTCATCGAGCCGAGGCCCGGTGCTCGCGCCAAACTTACCGACGGTCCGCCCGTCGATCCTGCAGATGAATGGGAAGGCGTAGGGCGTTTTGACAGCTTCCATGAGTTCCGTGAATTGGTGAAAAAGCGGGAAGACCTTGTCGTACAAAATCTGACGCAACAGCTTGCCACCTTTGCCCTCGGCCGTGCGCTTGGATTTGCTGACCGCCAACCACTCAACAAAATTGCGACCCAAGTCCGCGAGAAAAAGAGCGGAATGAAGTCGCTCGTGCTCGACATCGTCTCTAGCCCCGTGTTTACAAACCCATAGTTCTCAGATTTGGCCCCACTGCCAAATGCGTACGACGGACTTCCAGTCCGTCGAAACGAGAATCGACGGACTGGAAGTCCGTCGTACAAG
>Ga0315900_10008332_pt1 | contig 13360 bp, 9 predicted proteins | sample LakEriMetagenome_FD_203521 | JGI IMG/M metagenome (GOLD analysis project Ga0315900, IMG submission 203521) | Freshwater fungal communities from buoy surface, Lake Erie, Ohio, United States - Buoy 12 MA114 | ecosystem: Environmental > Aquatic > Freshwater > Lake > Lake biofilm | place: USA: Lake...
CAACCGAGGAAATGGCGGTGATGTATAGGATGCCGATGTTGAGGTCCCAGATTTGAAAATTGCGTGCGAATGCGATGGGTGCGAGAAGTAGCATGGCCGCAATCATCACGATGAATGGTGCCAGGTTGAACAGGAACTTGTCGGCTCCGTCGGGGGTGAGTCCCTCCTTCATCACAAGCTTGAGTGTATCGGCCGTGGTTTGGAAAACACCCTTGGGTCCCACGCGATTGGGTCCGAGGCGGATCTGCATGAATGCCGCCACTTTCCGTTCCATGTAAACCAGCAGCAACCCCAGCAGGGCAAAGAGTGTGATTGCACACAGCCCGACCAGAACGCACTGGGCGATGAAATCCCAGGGACTGCCCAGGGTGGCAGTCAGCCACTGCTGCAGGGATAAGGTGAGTTGTTCGAGGCTCATCGTATTCATTCAAAAGAGTACTCCGGTATCCAAAGGATGCCGAAGGTTCGGGGTGCAACACACAACCACTTAACGGTCAATATCCGGTATCACCAGGTCAAGGGTTCCCATGGTGGCCATGAGGTCGCCGATTTTCCCGCCGCGTGCCATGTGGTCAAGGGCACTCAGGTTCGAGAAGCCGGGCGAACGGAACTTGATCCGGTAAGGGGTGGTTCCGCCTTCGCTGATAATGTACACGCCAAGCTCGCCCCGTGCGGTCTCGACGCGTGTATAGAAGTCGCCCTTGGGAAGTTTCAGCACGGCCTTGGTCTTAGCCTGGAAATCGCCCTCGGGAATGTTGTCAATCAATTGGTCGATGATGTTCATGCTTTGCACCATCTCTCCGATACGAACCTTGTAGCGCGACCATGCATCGCCACCGGTTTCGAGTACTTCATCGAATTGAAGTTTATCGTAGATTTCGTAAGGATACAACTTGCGGATGTCGCAACTTACACCGCTCCCGCGACCTGTGGGTCCCGTGCAACCGAATGAAATGGCATCCTCACGGCTCAACACCCCTACGCCTTTGGTGCGGTTCTGGAAAATGATATTGCCGGTGACCAGCTCGTCGTATTCATGAATCTTGCTGCGAAATGCCTGCAGGAATGCTTTCACCTTGCTGCGGAATTCCGGATGGATATCCATCATGAGTCCGCCGGGTACGATGTAATTCATCGTGAGCCGTGCTCCGCAGGTGTCTTCCATGATCTCGTTGATCATTTCGCGTTCACGGAAGGCATAGAAGAAAGGTGTAAACGCACCCAGATCCATGGCCAGTGCTCCCCACCACAATTGGTGAGAGGCCAGGCGGGTCAGCTCGTCGAGTAAAACGCGAATCACTTTTGCACGCTCCGGAATCTCCACCTGCAGTCCCTTTTCCACACACAAGGCACAGGCGTGGTTGTTGATATGTGAACTCAGGTAATCCATCCGGCTAGTCACGTAGATGAACTGCCGGTAGCTGAGGCTTTCACACATTTTCTCAATGGAACGATGGATATACCCCAGATGAGGTTCCACTTTGCGCACCGTTTCGCCATTGAGTGTAATCACGAGATGGAGTACACCGTGCGTTGAAGGGTGCTGAGGTCCAACATTGATGACCATTTCACCCCGATCGTTCATCCCGATTTCTTCCAGCATGCGCTCAGAGTTTGATCATGTTAATAGGGTCCTCAAAATCTTTGCGCAGGGGATACCCTTCGTACTCCGGTGTCAGAAAAAGCCTGCGGAGGTCGGGATGTCCTGTGAACAGGACGCCCATCAGGTCGTAAGCTTCACGTTCATGAAATTCCGCTGTCCGCCACAGGTCTGAAACAGAGGCGATGGTCGGCTCGTTGCGGTCCAGTTTTACTTTCAGTACAAGGGTGTGCCTGTGTTCGGTTGAGCTGAGGTGGTACACCACGCTGAGGTGTGTCTTCCAATCAACAGCGGTAAGGCAAAAAAGGTAGTCGAAGTGAAAATCAGGCCGCTGCTTTAGGGTGCCGGCTAATTCCCTGAAGCCTTCGGGACCGCACAGCAGGGTGACCCATTCTCCGCCCTCCTCGAAGGTGGCTCCGGGTATGGCGCCCGACAGTGCTTCTTTCAACGCGTCATTGCTCATGGAATTCACACGGTTTTGGCTTCTCGGATTTGTTCGCGGGTCATGCCACTACGAATTTTATCTTGTAGGGTAATCAAGGCGTGTAGTAGGGCCTCGGGTCGGGGTGGACATCCGGCAACGTACACATCCACCGGAATCACATGGTCTGCACCCTTCACAACCGAATAGGTGTTGTAAAAGAAAGGTCCGCCGCTGATAGCACAGGCTCCCATCGCAATGACATACTTGGGGTCTGCCATCTGATCATAGAGACGCTTGAGCACAGGCGCCATCTTATTTACAATGGTGCCGGCAATGATAATGACATCGGCTTGGCGTGGAGTCGCCCGGGCGACTTCAAAGCCGAAGCGCGAGAAGTCGTATTTCGCGCCCGCAACCGACATCATTTCGATGCCGCAACAGCTGGTAGCGAAGGTCAATGGCCAGAGGGAATTGGAACGGGCCCAGTTGATTACATCGTCGAGTTTACTCAACATCACACCGCCACCGGGCAATTCGTGTACCTGGCCGGGGAAAGGAACGTTGCCTTGGTTCACATCCATCTGAGAGCGCCTTTTTTATGGGCATACAAAAAGCCCAGAAACAGGATAAAGAAGAAAATAAGAATATCGACGAAAGCAATCCATCCGATGTCACGGACGACTACCGCCCAGGGAAACAGAAAGACCAACTCTACGTCGAAAATGAGGAAGACAAGGGCAAACAGGTAATATCCTACCTGGAACTGAAGCCAGGCCCCTCCGCGGGTCGGAACACCGCATTCGTAAGGCTGGCCTTTTCGTGGGTTGGTACTGCCTTTGACGAAAATCCTGGAAACCAAAATGCCCCCCGCCGAAAACACAATGGCGGCAAGGGTGAGGATTAAGAGCGAAGTAACTCCCATAGCTGCCCCAAAATTAGTTCAAATTGATGTGTCAGGTCCGCGTGAATGTCAATCCGAGTAACAAATGTTGCACGGGTGGGTCCGGGCTACGTGTATGTTTGCAAACTCAATTGCGTTTCACCGATTATATGAATCTACTCGAATCCCTGCGTGAACCCTGGCCCTGGTATGTGGCCGGTCCGCTCATCGGCCTCACCGTGCCGATTCTTCTGTTGATTGGGAATAAATCCTTCGGAATCAGTTCGTCGCTGCGTCACATTTGTGCAGCCTGTATTCCCGCCGGAATCCCGTTTTTCCGTTACGACTGGAAAAAGGAGGCTTGGAACCTATTCTTTGTGGCTGGTATTTTCCTGGGTGGCGTGCTGGCATCTACGCTGTTGGCGAATTCCAATCCTGTTGAACTGAATCCAACGCTGATGCAGGAGTTGGCAGGCTATGGAATAAATGATATGAGTGGCTTGGTTCCGGTTCAGGTATTCAATTGGCCCGCATTGTTCACACTGCAAGGGTTTGTCCTGATGGTCGTAGGCGGTTTACTGGTCGGTTTCGGTACCCGTTACGCCGGCGGATGCACCAGCGGCCATGCCATCATGGGTTTGTCGACCTTGCAATGGCCCTCGCTAGTCGCTACCATTTCGTTCATGGCCGGTGGTTTTCTCATGGCCAATCTGATCCTTCCTCATTTACTCAGTTAATCAACACGTCATGCAAGAGAATAAAACCGGTAACACCGACCACGACCTACGCTCGCTCGATACCATGTGCGTGAATGAAAGTCAGCTGCAGCACCGCTGGTGGCATAACCTGAAATACCTGGCCGTCGGCCTCTTTTTTGGTGTCATTTTCGTCAAAGCGGAAATCATCAGTTGGTTCCGGATTCAGGAGATGTTCAGGCTCCAATCGTTTCACATGTTCGGTATCATCGGCAGTGCAATAGTGGTGGCCATGATTTCTGTGTGGGTTATTCGCCGTTTTGGCATCAAAACGATTTACGGCGAACCTGTGGTCATTCACCCCAAAGAGTTCAATAAAGGCAATATTATAGGAGGGCTGCTCTTCGGATTCGGCTGGGCGCTGACCGGTGCTTGCCCCGGTCCACTGTTTGCTCAGATCGGTTCAGGTGCAACGGTCATCAGCGTAACCTTACTGAGTGCAATCCTAGGTACTTGGTTATATGGTAAATTTCGTGACAAATTGCCCCATTAATTCTTGTCCATGAAAAAGAAGCATACCCACGAACACTCACGCCGCAGTTTCCTGAAAACGGGCGCTTTTCTAGGCCTCGGCGCGGCACTGCTTCCCTTGGCCTCCAGGTCGGAATATGCCGGCTTACACGCTTTGCCCGACAATCAGGATGCCGCAGCGCAAGGTGATGATGCAACACGGATCACGCTGCTGTACACAGCCGATATTCATGCACAGCTGCATACCCACGATGAGTTCTTTTGGGAGAATAACGCTCCGGTATACCGAAAACGGGGCGGACTCGCTGTACTGAAAACCATGGTTGAATCCATCCGATCCCGAAATCCCCGCAACACCCTGCTGATTGACGGGGGCGATTTCTACCATGGTCATGGAATCGCTTCTCTTTCCGAGGGGCAGGCTTTCATACCGCTGTTTAATGCCTTGGAATACGACCTGATGGTGCCCGGAAACTGGGAGGTTGTGTACAAAAAGCGCCGGATGCTCTTCGATATGGGGCACAGCACGGCGGCAAAAATTTGTGCCAATATGTGGCACGAGACCAAAGATGAAACCAACGGTGAGTTGATTTATCCTCCATTTTGGATTAAAACCATTGGCACTGTTAAGCTGGGATTCATCGGATATACCGACCACCTGATTCCCAAGCGTCAGTCACCCGCCTATTCGGAAGGTATTCGCTTTGAGCATGCCGAAAAAAATGTCGCCCGCTATGTGAAATATCTCCGGGAAATCGAAGGCTGTTCCGTCGTCATGCTGGTGACCCACATGGGGCTGGCGCAACAGGTGGGCCTGGCCAATAATCCGGTTTGCCAGGGAGTGGATATCATTCTAGGGGCCGATACCCACGAGCGGGTGCGCGAGCCGATTCAGGGTAAATACACAAAGGTGGTCGAGTGTGGGGCGTTCGGTTCATTTTTAGGACAACTCGACCTGGAGATACGTGGAGGAGAACTTGTTGGCCTTGAGTATAAATTAATGGATGTCGATCCGGGTTTGTATCCTCCCGATCCGAACATGGAACAATTGGTTCAGGCCACGGCCCGATCCTACCGTGATACGCTACAGCCTGTGCTTGGTTATTCAACAACACCACTGGTCCGGTACTTTGTACTGGAAACACCAATGGATAACCTGCTGACTGATGCGATGATGTGGAAGTTCAAGCCCGATATCGCGCTCAGCAATGGCTTCCGGTTTTGTCAGCCCCTCAATACGGATTCCGGTACGGGTAAGGCAGCAATAACCAAGGAGTTTCTTTGGAACATGCTACCTGTCGACAGCGAAGCCAAGACCGCAAAGGTTACAGGTCAGCAGATTCTCGACTGGCTCGAAAAGGAATTGCAAAACGCCTTCGATCCGAACCCGGCGAAGCGCTTTGGCGGATGGTTTGTACGCTTTGCGGGAATGAAGGTGGTATTCACCATTGCGAATCCGACCGGAAAGCGTGTGCAATCCGTTGTTATTAAAGGAAAAGCGTTGGATATAGCCCGCGAGTACAGCATTGTGGCTTGTGAGCGCGAAGGCGACCCCGACGATACCCTGTGCAGGTTTGAAAAAGTGAAGGCTCCTCAAAGACTCGGTATAACGATGCATGTCGTTATTGAAGAGTATCTCAGGGAAAAGAAGACCGTATCGCCTCGGACCGAGGGGCGTGCTACTGCAACGGATGCCCCTTCTACTTTGCTGACCCAATTACAAGGGACAACCTACGAATTCCGATGAGCGAGGACCAAAAGGGAAAGTCTCAGATGCATTTCCGCGCATTGGTAGCGGTAAGCCGTGCCCTGGCCTGGACTTGCCTCTTACTGGTGCTCAGTCTTTTTGTTTTTCTCCTATCCGCATCCGTTGGTTTTGATCGCATCAGTGAATTGCTGAAGTCGCGGGTTGCGGAAGAAAATCGGGATACGATCCGGGCTGAAAACAAATCACCTACCGGCCCATGGACTGCACCGGATCTCTCCCGTGCCAGTGAGTTGGTTCGTTATGGCCACAAGCTCGTGTCTAACACCGCCTATTTTCTCGGACCGGAAGGGACCGTGATGAAGACCACCAACGGCATGAACTGTCAGAATTGCCACCTCGATGCAGGAACAAGGTACTTCGGAAATAACTACAGCGCAGTCGCTTCAACATATCCCAAGTTCCGGCCTCGTTCCGGTTCTATCGAAACGGTGGCGAGGCGCGTAAACGATTGTATTCAGCGCAGCCTCAACGGGAAGGCCCTGGATACATCGTGCACGGAAATGAACGCCTTGGTCGCTTACATTGAGTGGGTGGGATCAGAAGTCCCCACGCGCACTGTGCCCGCAGGTGCAGGCTTGGTGGATGTTTCCTTGTTGAACCGCGCAGCCGATCCCGATCGTGGCAGGGTTGCATTCGCAAAGCACTGTGTGAGTTGTCACGGTTCCGATGGACAAGGTCAGCGCCAGGCCGATGGTTTTGCGTACGTCTATCCACCCTTGTGGGGCGACCACAGTTACAACACCGGCGCCGGACTTTATCGTTTGTCGCGTTTTGCCGGCTATGTGAAAGCAAACATGCCTCTTGGTGCGGTGCACGACAAACCCGTCTTGTCAGATGAAGAGGCTTGGGATATCGCAGCCTATGTGAATTCGCAGCCGCGCCCCGTTAAAGATCTCAGTGGCGATTGGCCGGATATTTCCAAAAAGCCCTTTGATCATCCGTTTGGCCCCTTCAGCGATGGCTTTTCAGAAACGCAGCACAAATACGGACCATTTGGACCGATCAAAAAAGCGCAGAAAAAAAGTTGAGTGTTCTTGCCGGTAAATCCTTGTGACTTACGCAGCCGGACCTTCCACAAAGAACATCTCAATCTCGCCCTTGTTCTTAGCTTCGATTTTTCCCCGTGGAGTGCAGCGGAACCGGTGTTTGATCAACTCGTAGGTAGTTGCGCTGATATTCACCCGACCCACTGCGCCGCTGCTTTCCATTCGCGAGGCAGTGTTCACTGTATCACCCCAGATATCGTAGGCGAACTTCTTCGAACCAACCACACCTGCGACCACAGGTCCGGTGTGGATACCAAGCCTCAATTCAAAAAACGGGAGATTTTCGGATATACGTAAGCGTTTGTTTTCTTCAATGAAGGCCTGAAGTTCAAGCGCTGCGGCAACAATATCGGTAGCATGGTGGTCGTTCACAGCCGGCAAACCGCCTGCGCACATGTAACTATCTCCGATTGTCTTAATTTTTTCAAGACCATAGCGTGTGATGATGGTATCAAACGCACTGTAACAGCGGTTGATCTCCTCTACAAGCTGTTCGGCCGATAACAATTCGCTCGCCTGCGTAAAGTTCTTGAAGTCGGTAAACATCACCGAAACGGATTCGAAACTCTTCGCTTTGGCTTGTCCCGTCGCTTTTAGTTCCTCGGCGGTTTCTTCCGGCAGGATGTTCAACAGGAGTTCCTCGCTACGCTTTTTTTCCTTCGAGATCCGGTTTCGCTGCGACAGGAACACACCTGCAAACAAAAGGACAACGGCAAATCCACCGATGAACCCGTTGCGTACGAGTTTCTGGCGGCGGATTTCTTGTGCTTTGATCTCCTGGTCTTTTGTGAGAAGATTGATCTGCGACTCCTTCTTTTCGATATCGAAAGTGAATTGTAGTGTCCCGAGTTTCTTTTGAATGTCGAGGTTGAACAAGGTGTCTTTTATGGCCAACAATGCATTTTGGTATTCGAAGGCCTTGCCGTAATTCCCCATTTTGGAGTAAGCCCTTGTCAGCCCCTCATAGGCATCTTTCAATTGGTATGAAGCGCCGATTTCATTGGCGATGTTTTCTGCCTCTACAAAGCTGTTCAATGCATCCGTGTAGTCTCCGTTTTCGATTTGCACCTTGCCTAGGCCGATGAGTGAGATGGCCATGTCGTTTTTTGAGTCGAGTTTCTTGGCATATTCATAGGCGCTTCGTTGGAAGGCCATAGCCCGTCCGAAATCTTTTTTCATCATATACGCCTTTCCGATGCTGAAGAGCGTATAAGGTAAATTCTCACTTTGTTCAAGTGCTTTTCTGGATTGTTCGAAATAGTATAGTGCCGTATCTACATTTCCCCGCTCAAGGTAAATTTCTCCAATGTTTACCGTGACGGTTCCAGTGGCATCCTTGTCGTTTAGTTTTTCGGTCAGTGGAAGCGCCTTTAAAAAATAGCTCAGCGCCTGGTCGTGGGTAATTCGTTTGTTGAGGTGTACTGCCCCGATGTTCTGGTAATTGGTGAGGATTCGCAGGGTGTCTCCGATGCGTTCTGCAATTTTGAGCGACTTCAAATAGTATTCAAGTGCGGTGGCATCATCACCCTGATTAAAATAAACCGCTCCAAGGTTGCTCAGGATGTTGGCCGAGCCTCTCAAATCTCCAATCGAATCAAAAATGTCTTTACTGCGGTTCCAATGGGTGAGCGTTTGAATGTAATCGCCCTGCATGTAGTAAGCTAGTCCAATGCTTTTTTCAGATTGGGCAAGGCCTCGACCATACTTCAGGGATAACGATAAGTCCGCAGCTTCCTCGGCATGTTGGATTGAAATTTCCGGAGTGTCATTGAGCAGGAGTTTGCTTAACTCAAGCAATCTATTGACGGTGTTGGTGTCGTTAGAACTTTTGCGGATGATGTTTAATAAACTGTCTGCTGGTCCGGTCTCAGGTGCTCCGATGGCAGTCAGCGGGAGTCCGATCATCAGTAAAAGAAGAAGCAGTCGGTTTCCAGTCATTTCCGGAATAAAGATATCATTTCCGGAAATGACTCAATCGACAATAAAAAAGGGCTGCCCGCATGGAGCAGCCCTGTGTAATTATAAATATTAATAACGAACGATTCGCTCCACGGAGAGTACTACTCCATTTTCTTCTTGCATCAGGAGGTAAACTCCGCTTGGCAATACCTGCAGATCCATGGTTAGGCTCTGGGTTTCAGGTTGGAATTGTTCTTGAGGCAGCATTACTCTGCCGGTCAGGTCCAAAAGTCGGACAGTAAACGGAAGTTCGCGCTGCGATTTTGTTTCGATGCGGATTGTTCCTGCCGTAGGATTGGGATATACCAACAACCCGTCCACTTGTTCTTGGTTTGTTGCAATCTCACGGTTTAGGTGAGCCGAGCACTTATTCGATGTTGAGCTGGCATCACTTGCGACCGATGTTTTCTGGTTTCCATTAAATGATTTTAGTGTCCAGGTCAGTTTCTGTCCATCAAACGGAACCTCAAATAAACCGGTTCCCGGAGGGAACAATACAGGCGGCGTTCCTACATAGGATCCCAATGCGCTGAAGAAATTGTCTGGACCCAAAGGAACGTATACAGGTGTGTTGTTGGGGTTTATCCATTGAAAACGGGCCCGGTAAATGAATCCCGAGGGGTCGTTAGCAATAGTGTCTACGCAGATGAGCGATACATCCACTTTCTTGGCACCTTGCCCTTTGGGATTGACATAGAGTGGAGCACTCACGTATGTTATGGAATAATTACCAGGAACCGATAGCACAAGGTTGGCCGGAGTGATGGTATATACACCGGCTTGGGTGCAGCAGTTGGTCGGGCTTAGTGAATAGGTCGGTCCGGAAACGATTGTGTTCTGACCTCCTGCTACAAACCCTGTAATGGTGGATGTAAACGCAGGTAGAGGGTCGTTTCTGTATATGAATTTCAAAACAGCTGTGACAGTCAGTACTGCAGGTTGAACAATCAAACTGCCATTCACAGGCTGAATGATATAGTCGCTGGGTTGAGTCAGGCTGATGCCTCCCGGTACGACTGTGTATGATCCTGCAGCGTAAATGGGCTGGACATTGACCCCGGAGCCATTCAAAACGGTTGTCGATATTGATCCTGTTGAAATGCTCTGCAAGCTGTCCTGATACTGCAGTCCCTGCACAGTAGTGTTGAATGTGGTTTGTGCACCGTAGGTTGATTGTATAGAATCGGCTTTAATAAGTAGCGGCCGCTGCAGGATAGTCAAGGTGCCAAGTCCATAGGAAATATCAAAGTTGTTTGATATGTAAGCGGCAGGCACAATGGCGTGAATACCTGCATACAATCCGGTAATCATGTTGATTCCCGCATAGGTCAACAGGGTGTCGTCAGCAGGTGCGTCTACATCAGCCTCGTCGATGATGACCGCAAGACCTTCATTGCTTGAACTTGTACTGTCAACGTTGCTGCTGTTAACCAACACACTGCCGTTTACCAAAGCCCGTCCGTTTACCAAAGCCCGTCCATTAACCAATGCGCGACCATTCACGAGCGCCCGGCCATTGACCAGTGGAGATGCGTTCTCAAGGGTTGTTGTGTCGGAATTTACCTGGTAATTGAAGATGGATGCAGTAGCTACATCTACAATAAGTGTCGTATCGAATGTGTTACTGCCATTCACCAACGCCCTTCCGTTCACCAATGCCCTTCCGTTCACCAAGGCCCTACCACTAACTAAGAAACCAAGTGCGGCAAGATCCGAATTGACCAATGCCCGTCCATTGACCAATGCGCGTCCATTGACTAGCGCCAGCCCACTAGCGATATCTTCTTGGTGGTCTTGCGTGAGTGTTGACAGGAATTGCTGTTGTTCTGATGGTGCAATCAGGCTGTTGTCAAAGGTGTAATTGAATGTATTGATTTCAATTTTATCTCCATAGGTAACAGTCGTGTCCTGTGGCGTAATTACAAGTGGCATTCGCAACACGTTCAGCAATCCGTTGTTCAAGGTGTAATTGAAGAAGGTGTTGAAGCCCGCATCATAACTTCCCTGGTTCAATGCTATAGCATACAGACCCACATTGCTGAGGCTGTTTGCCGGTGTGCTGATGCTCAGGTTGCTTAAGCCAAGGTCGTTCAGGGTATACCCCGTGGAGTTTAGTGGGGCTCCGTCTACAGTGATCGTGTAAGTCAGCGCTGGAACAACTTCGCCATAGCGCTTGGTTTTATTGTCAGCACTGACAACAACGTTTTTACGGACAGGATCGAAGAAGAACAGCGTGTCGGAGTTCCCGCCGTCGTTGATGTTCGGTACGATCGGAGGAGTGTATACGTACAAACCGTAGTTGCCGAAGAAGGCCGGGAGGCTTGCTGTCAATGCACCTCCATTGACGAACGACGTCGGAAGGGTATCGCCGTTGAATATCACAAGGGATTGTGTCGTAAAGAATTGTCCGTACACCGATACGGTTGTTGGAGCGCTTCCGGGACTTACACCGGCGGGTGTGTTGATGGAGTCGAGATTCGGCGTCGGTGCAGCAAGGGTTTTCAAGGCCTCGAACGCCTGGATGTAACCGTTGCCGGTTGCGAAATCGAAGCCCGGCCCAGAAAGGTCAATCGTAGTACTGGTGAGAATGCTACGTACTTCCGATGGCGATAAATCCTGGTTGTAGAACTTGTTTTTAGCCTGGATCAGGAGTGCTCCTACACCTGCTGCATGGGGTGCAGCTGCAGAGGTGCCGAAGAAATTCGGGAACGCGTCTCCGTCCACATTGGGCCCTCCGAGTGAAACGGTTGTGTTTCCTCCGTTAGGTGCAATCAGGTCGGGCTTGTTACGGATGACACCATTCACTTCGGTTCCTCCGCGTGATGAGAAATTCTGTACGGGCGGATTGAAGGGGATTGGGTTGAAGAATGGTGTGCTGGTGAAGTTTACAGCGCCCAGAGAAATGGCGCCGTTTGCATTTGATTGTCCTACAATGGTGGATCCCCCACTGGTGTATTCGTTGAAGGTGAGTTCGCCACGGAATACGATGAACTTGAATTTCGAAGGGGTGTTTCCTGCAGCGCGGATTACAGCCAGATTTGCAGTAACGGTTTGTCCTGCCGGGACTGTAAAGGGCAATACTTCAAGTGGATCGCCGCCGAGGTTGTTCCTGTTGAATCCGAAATAGCGGGTGCCGTATTGGTTCGTCAGGAAAAGATCGTAGTCATTTACCGTTCCGGTCTGGGTTTGTCCAAGAGAGTAAATGGAGTCTTGCCACTGCATGACAATGGTGTAGGTGCCAGCAGGCAGATTCACACTAATGAGGTTGTCTCCACCGCCAAAGTCATGGGCCTGTCCGGTAAGTCCTGTGGGAGCCGCCATCGGATTGAAGGCACTTTCATACGACTTGGAACCGAAGTTGCCCGCTGCAGCAAAGTACGATACGCCCATACCCGCAGCTGAATCAACCGCCTGTGCAACGACGCCGTCCTGGAAAAACGGAGAGGTGATGAAGGTGATGTCATCCGCTATCACATCACAGCCGCCTTGGGCGAGTTCAAGAACGCCAAGTGCAAGGTCTCCTTCACTGATGACACCTGTCCGGAATCCTAAACTGGCTCCTGGTGCCACATCGTGCACGAGTTGGAGCATCGCTCTTCCCTCATCACTGCGCTGTCCGTAAGGAAATTCTTTGAAGACTTGTACCGGTATAGTGCGTCCTGCCGGATTACCTGTTCCGGGCAGATCGCCGTTACCAATGTCAATACCTGCATTGTTGCCTGGTATGGTATTGTAACTATCGGACAATACACACACTTTAATTCCCGATCCGTCAACGTTGAAGCCTTCACGAGCGATATCAGAGGTTTGTGCCAGATCACCTTGGGTCAGCGCAATGCCACTGTTGTTGATGCTGGGATAAACGGGTCGCACATACACGATTTTATCTTCGACACCTACATTGAGCAGACTGGGCAGATTCGCAATCGGGTAGCGACCAGTAATCACCAATGGGTTTAATCCATTGGGAATGGTGTCGGTCAGTCCATAGCCGGGAGTCTGGTAAATCAGGTTGAATAAGGCATTGGTCTGTCCAGACACGGTGATGATTTCGATCCACACTGTATCAGGACTTGCAAAGAAGATCTGTTGAATCGTATCCAGACCAACCTGGAGATAGTTGTTGTACAGTGATGTCAGTTCGCATCCCAGTTTACTGTTGTCTTTTCCACCAGGGCAAGGCTGATAGTATGGAATGATGCAGGGACCCTCTTCAATCACCACTGTGTCCGTCGATTCGCAACCATTCAATGGATTGGTCACTGTTAAGGTATATGTGCCAATGGCATTAACAGTGGGGGTCGCTGTATTTCCACCCGATACGATTCCGAGCCCCGTCCAAGCGTACTGGGCTCCCGTTACGGTAGAGCTTCCATTGAGCTGTACTTCAAGTATTACACAGGTGAGTGCATTACCGGGTCCGGCCTCTGCATCTGGTCTGTCTACGTCGGTGGTGA
>Ga0315900_10008333_pt1 | contig 13359 bp, 9 predicted proteins | sample LakEriMetagenome_FD_203521 | JGI IMG/M metagenome (GOLD analysis project Ga0315900, IMG submission 203521) | Freshwater fungal communities from buoy surface, Lake Erie, Ohio, United States - Buoy 12 MA114 | ecosystem: Environmental > Aquatic > Freshwater > Lake > Lake biofilm | place: USA: Lake...
TTGCATAAACAACGTCATTTGCACTAGCACTTAGGCTAGAATCATATTGTAAATCTTGATTTTCATATACTTTATAAATCTTGTATATTTTTTCATCTATTGGCAAATAGTCGGATCCATTTCCAACCACTGTTTTTTCTTTACGAAGGAATGGAAACCCTTGAGTTTGTGAGTCTATAATATATCTTGCTAGTCTTTCATATTCAATTTCTTTTCCATCAGTAATGCTCAATGCAGAGGCTACTGTGTCTAAATTGCAATATGGTCTTATGATTTCAATATTCGTTAAAATTACTGTATCACCAATAGAGTTTTTAACTGATGCTGCTAGCGATCCAGTATAGTTTAAATATTTTGAGTCAAGGCTAAATGATACTGCTCCAGATATTGTGGTTGCTGATGCTGAGAATGTTTCACCTGTATATAGGTCTTCATAGTCTAATGTATATGTTCCACTTGGAGAAATTGTAAAAGTGGCTGTTAGGCCAGTAACTTTTTTATATTGTCTTTCATTTAATATTTCCATAATAAATAAAATTCCTCCTTACTAATTATATCATTGTAAAAAGATTGAAGGGAGGATATTTTACTATCCCCCCTTCTGTGAACTAAAAGTTAATTAGTTCTTTGAGAATGCAACTGCATCTGTTTCTTCGATTTGAACACCAAAACGTAAGAAAGTTGTATATTCTACAGTGTCTTTCTTAGGTTGGAATTCGCGATGTACAGTAATGTCTCTTTGGAATCCCCAAATACGGTTTTCTGGGAATGTCAATGAGATATAGTCTGCTGGCATCAAAGGAACTTCAACTAGAGGAATTCCTAGTACACGGTATGTAACAGGTGCACCTAATGTTTGTGGTGCTACTCCGTCAATAACGCGTTCTACGATTCTTTCTGATGGCAAGTTACCGCTTGAGCCGAGACCATTGATGATATCTGCTACTGTTTCGCTAGAAGCGTAGAATTTCATTGCACCGCGTGATGCACGATACTTACGTGGCATTGCAAGAACTAATGCTTGCAAATCTTCCACGGTTGTACCAAATGTACCACCAGCATCGTTACCAGTTTGTTCTTTTACATAGAAACCTTCCAAAATGTTAAGGAATGAGTTTGTACCAGAACCTGTACCGTTGATAGCAAGATCTTCAAGATCGTTTGCAAATGCACGAGTCATTGTGCGAACTAAGTGATCTTCTAATCCTGCACCTTCGATGTTGTCTTCAAGTGCTTCTGTTGATACTTCCCAGTCAAGACGGATTTTCTTTGTAGAAAGTTCCACCTTTGTGAAAGTAACACCAGCGTTGGTGTATGTTGCGTCTGCTTGTGCAGCAGCACGGATAACACGTTCTCCAACGTTTAACTTCTCTAGTTCTGCTGAGTTGGCACGCATTGTTACACGGCGACCATCACGAGCAAGAACTTGTTGTTCGAAAATATATTCGATAAATTGAGCAGATTGTTCTGGATTTAAGATACCGCCACCATCGGCTGGTGATGCTGTACCTGCAGGTCCTAGGTTTGCTGAAGGAGTTGATACTCCACCAATTCCACCTGAAACGATTGATCCAGTTGCTGCTGATTTTTCTAAAATTTCTTCTGACATAATTTTTTCACCTCCCAGTGAATGTTAACGATAGAGGTCAGCGGAATTGAGGAAACGCCCGCCCCACATCGACCTTTTTTGTATTTTGTTTTCCTGCACGACCCCGCCGAGGTCGCCAGACTTGCGGATAGCGGTATCATCTTCTAGTGAGTCAACACGCTTTCCAAACTCTTCTGCGTTGTTTTTCATTGTTGTAACTTCCTCGTTTACTTTTGCAACGCTTTTTTGCAATTCGGCAATTTGATCATTAATTGATTTTACAGTTGCCACTAAATCTCCAACTGCTGCAGTAACGGACTTGCTAACTTCTTCAACAGAAGTTTTGACTGTTTCAACAGCCTTTGCCAAGTCAGCATCTTTGCTCTCTTCAGCAGGAGTGGTGGCATCTTCAACTACAGTATCAGATTTTTCAACTGCTTCTGCTGCTGCTTCTGCTGGTGCTTCTGCTGCTGCTTCTGCTGGTGCTTCTGCTGCTGCTTCTGCTGGTGCTTCTGCTGCTGCTTCTGCTGGTGCTTCTGCTGCTGCTTCTGCTGGTGCTTCTGCTGCTACTTCTGCTTCTGCTGTTTCAGACTCAACGATTTCATCTACAACGACTACTTCGTCTTCAACTGCCTTAGTTACTTCTTTTTCTGTATTTGCCATATTATTCCCCTCCTTTACGGAATTATCAATTGACATCCCATCAAGTGATTTTGATGAATTCATTCTTAATGTTTTCATCTTGTGTCCGACAATTGTATCCGTAGGTTTTCCATCTCTGTAAACCCTAATAGCAACTGCTGGATCTTCTGGCGTTCCTGTAATAGTAAAAGAACTATTTGGAACCTTTATTTTTCCATTGCGAACGACTCTAGTAACTTTTCCTCTTGCAGTACCACCGCTTGAGTTCCAAGATACCATGTCGCCAACTCTAACATTACTTGCTTTACCCATTTCTTCTTTTTCTTCTTTATCATGCCACATTGCCATATGATCTGGGCAATTTTTTGGATCTTCACAATCATCCATTGAATGTGGATTTTTATTTGGTGTCATTTCGTTTGTGATTGCACCATGTTCTTTTAATAAGTCTTTAATTCTTTGTGTTTTTTCTGTATCTGTTGTTTCAACAAATCCAATTAGTAATTCACCTGTACGTGGATCTTCTTCTTTAGAAAGTCTAACTAATCCATTATCTTTTGACCAATATACATTTTCAACAGTCATCTTAGATAAAAATCCATCAACAACATTAGTTCCATCTTCTTTCTTTTGAATAGATAAAATGTTTGCAAATTGATTTGCTGGATTATCTACTAAAGATAATTCACTCAAGTCATAATCTTTAATAACTCTAATTGCTTTATCCATCTGGGGGTCATATTGATCTTCACTATCTTTAATACTACCGCCAATAGAAAAACCAGAAAGAGTACCGTCAAGAACTTTTTCCCAAGTGTCTTGAGCACCTTTAGAAATGTAAGCATCTACATACACCCCATTATAAAACTTATCTTCTTCTTTGTTATAAAATTTATCTGCTTTGAATGACATTACTCTACCGACTGCGATAGGCATGTGCATTTCTCTTAGATTTCCACGGAATCTTTCAAATGCCTTAATACTAACATCTGTTGGGACAATGTCTGACTGCTTGTCAACATTGTCTAGGGTTGCGAACCCTGAAACCATACGTTTTTCTTTATCGACTTTAGCGATTGGCATGGATAACTTTATAGAGTTATCTTCAGAGTGCCAAAATGCTTTATGCAAATTAGTCATACTACTTCCATTATATTAGTATTTATAAGGGTTTTTAAAAACTGTTATAATACGGTTCTACCCTCGCCACCTGGACCTCGTCCAGTGGTGGTTGAAGGAGAATCACTAGCATTGTCAGTTCTTTGTTGATCCCTGCTTCTGTTTCCAGTTGCTTGTGCTGTTTGTTCTGCTCTTTGTTGAGCACCCAAAACAATTGGGTCTTGTCCCCCTAGTCTTGAAGGGTAACCAAGTCTTTCTCTTACTTCATTAGGAACAACTACCTGCATTCTTAGATATCTTTCATCTATTTGGCTTTGAGTAGTTTCATCTGTTAAGGTAAGTTCATTTAGTTTAAATTGTAAAATATCTGTTTTTTCTTTAACAATTTTATTGATTACTTTTTCTAGGTTTCTTTGGGCTGGTCTAGCAACTTGTTCTTTGAATGTTCTATCAGAAGCGAGAGCAGAGGCAATAGAAACTCCAGCACCCCCTCCTACTTTAGAGAAAGGTACCTGGTGTGCCATCAAGATATCGTCTCTATTAGACTTACGGTATCTTTCAAACGATCCTTCTTGAATTCCAGCCTCAATAGGATCCATCTTAAATTCTACTTTGCTATCTGTTGTATCTCCTGGAAGTGGGATATACAGAGTTCTGTGACTTTGACCACGAAGTCCTGATTGCAAGAATCTAAATAACTTATCTTCTGCGTCTGAACTTAATTTAGCACCTTTTAGGGTTACTATATATCTAGGAACTGCTTTGTTTTCAAAGTAGTCAATATTATATCTACCTGCTAAATTATCTCCTACCATTGATACTGATGATGCAATTGTATCTGGCACTCCGTAGTATGAAGTCTTTGGAGAGTATTTCTTGATATGGATAAGTTCATTTGGTCTTGGATCAGTAGTTACTGGATTTGATTCTTTTCCTTGGAAGTTTCTAAAGAATACAACTCTTTGGTTAACTATTTGAATATATCCATCACGAATACGGCGTACACGAATTGTAGTTGCTGGAATATGGCCAATGTAGCCTATTTCTCCATTTACTTTTCTACCTACTTCAATATATCCATTTCCTGTTGATTCAACATCTGTATAAACTTTTTCTAATATATGGCTAAATGTATCTTCATCGTTTAGATCTTCTAACCACTGTGTCATCTGTGCTTTTAGTCTTTGAAGTTTTCTTTGTGCTCTCATCAGTTGTTCTTCTGATTCTGCTTCTTCTAATCTAGCAGTTGTAGCATCTGTATTTTCAAAGTGGTATCCTAAGCCAACTATGTTTGATACCTTGGCATTAATTGCAGCATGGTTTGCAAATGAGTTTTCGTAAAACCAAGCAAGTTCATCTAAATTATATGGAGGAACAACAACATCATATAGTCCGTATGCTGTAACAATATCCATTTCTGGGAATAATTGTTTTGATTTTGTGTTATCTTGTCCTGTAAAAACTTTGTTTATTGAGCGTGATGCTCTGCGTTTAAAATTTGAATCTAGCCCAGAATATGATTTTGCTACTTCAGCATCAATCATGAAGTCGTCTGACTTTTGTTGCTTTTCCATTCTGTCTAGGTTATCTATTCTAGCAACGTATTCGTATTCTTCATTCTCCATTTGACTTTAAACCTCTTTCTGCATCCATCCATGCACCGATATCTGTTTCGCTTGCAATGTATCCTTCTTTCATTCTTTGAACTTGTTCTGAGTACTCAGCATCGGATACTCTTCTTATTCCTGGCATAAAAATTACTTTTCCTGCTGGTGCTCCGTAGTATTCTGCTGCTTGTTTTACCTTAGCCATCTTTTCAAGGTCGTATGGATGGCCAGGTATATTCATAACATTTCCTCTACCGTCTCCAAATGCTTTGCCATTCTTATCCATTTGCCACACATATATGCCATATTTTTGTTGTTTATTTAAGACTGTTAACTTACTTTTGCCATTTTTTGGATCACCGTAATTTTTCATATACACAATTGTACCATACTATACTGGTTTTTGGCTATACTCTTCCCAAATTGTTCCAGTAATTACAACTACGCTATCAGAACTTACATTTAGTTGTGAAGTATCATCTAAAACTACACTAGCAACTCCAAAAGTAGACTCATATATATTTGTTCCATCAACATTGATCCTAAGTTCTTCTACTTGTCCTTCTATGCTTGACCAGTTTTGTGCGTCTTCCCAGGTTTGCCATGTTGTTTCTGTGCTAATGTCAACCCAGTCATTTAAGATAAACTCTCTTCCTACTGCTTCATTTGACTTTCTATAAAAAGCCATATTATTAACCATGAGCCCCTCATATACTTCAAATTGTCCAACATAGTTTGCTAAATCTTCACCCTGATCAAATACTATAAGTATTGAATTCCAAGTTAAAGGGGTAATGTAGATATCATCAACTAACTTACCATTTTGATAAAATATTAAATCATTAGATACATTTATATTATTTTCGTCATATACCTCTACCTTGCCTCTAAGGCTATTTGATTCTGGGGATAGGTATAGGGTGTATGTTTTTAGGTATGTTTTTATTTGTGCAATAGCCTGGGTAGGCTCTATTGTATAGTCCTTGTTGTAGAATCCCCAAAATTGAACTCCACCTAGCAAATACTGGCTTGCTTGCTGTTGGTTTATTGGAACAGTTATTCCCCTTGTTGCAGATGAATCATATGGTAATACGCTTATTCCTGAGTCTGCAGTTGTATACATGTATGACGTAGAGTCTTTATAGACAACAAATGGATTTTTATTTTTGTAAACATAAAATTTATCATATCTACTAAAAGGATATAGTTTGTATCCATCTGGGCTACTTATTGAATAAAAAGAACTTTCATCATATGCTAGCGATGAAAGAGACATTTTTTTAATTTGGATAGGATTATTTATCAAGCCATTAGTTTGTAGTTCAATATGGACTGTTATGTAGTAGTCTTTAAAGTCAACTAGTTCTTTGGGTGGGAATATAACAGTTCTATCCATTACTTCGTACTTTGTGGTATTAAAATCTTGAATAGTTTCAGAATCAAAATCTAGTACCCTGTCTCCATTAATTCTTTGTATAAATTCGTATTGAGAATATGGTATCTTTCCTACATCTGCAAAATTTTGTAATGTTACATATGACTTTATAAAGTAGTTTTCCTTAGAATAGTTTTTAAATGCTAAGTCTAGTTGTGGGTCTGTTAAGTAAGTTGTAGATGCTGATGGACCTCCTCCGTCAAACTCTAGGTCTACATCATCTACCTCTTTGTCATAGAATCCATCATCGAACCAAAATTTAAAATTAGAAGACTGTGATGATCCTCCATCTAGATAGTATTGATCTTTTTTTAAAATTGGAGATGACGGTGTTTCTATGTTGTATTGTAATAAATCTAAGTCATAGTATGAATTTTTATTTCTGTCTTCTACGTATCTTCCAAAATATGATAGTGGAATTGAGTCTTCCCAGTATCCAGAGGCACCTATGTCTAACAACAAACTGTCTGACAATCTTTGAGGATAAAATGTATAGTTTCCTATATAATATTTCAAGTATAAAGAATCTAGTGTTTGGGTAAAGAATCCACTAGCGGTAATATATTCACTTAAATCTTTTTGAGTATACAGTGCATTATTAAAGGTAATTCTATGTATCTTTCCACTATATACAGAATTTTGTGTACCGCCCAATCTCAAAGATAGGTTTTGTGGATTAAAGAAAAAGTTTTCTATAGTTGCAGCATACTGGGTATTTATAGTATTAAGATCAATTCCTGCTATAAATGTTGAAGATGCTGAAAGAGAAAGTTGTCCTATTTTGGTAGAGTTAAAGTAGTACTCTAAGCCAGAGTTACTTACCGTTACCTCAAACGTATTGCTGTTAAAACTGTTAGAAAATGTCATCAAAACTTCTGGGCTTGCTGAAAGTGATGCTGGTGACTCAAATACTCCAAATATACTTCTTATAGGACTATTCAAGAAATTTAAATTAGAAAAGTATATGCTAGAAACTATGTTGTTATAAGATGAGTCTGGTCTTAGTTTAATAAATGGATATTCATCATCTTGTATATTATAGTTATCAGTTAAGAATGTATTTAACTCTACCCCTTCAAAAGACCCACTTGCTGAAGTACTAAATATGATATCTGGAAGTTGGTAGTTTGGAAACGATAAAAATCTTGATGTGCTACTTAAGTTATTAAAAAATCCAGAGTTCCAATCATTCATGTCTGGATAGTTTAATGTAGATGTATATTTAGCGTATGGAAAGTCTAGTTGGAAAGAGTCTCCATTAAAGTTTGTTGCTATATTGTTTGCCGCCTCAACACCTTGTGCATAAATAAATCTTCTTTTTGCAACTTGTTCTGGAACTGCGTAAGGGTAAACTGCAAAACAATCAATTTCTAAATTAGGAATTTCTTCATCGGAAAAAAAGCCAACATAGTCTTTAGTTATTTCTGGAAAAGAAATACTGTTTTGATCCAAGTCCATTTGTATTACTAAGTCACCGTTTATCAATAGTGAGGCATTGGCTATATTGTAAACAAAGTCTATTAGCATTGGTCTATACCATTTGCCAATAAAATAAGACTTTTTGTTTAATCCTATCTTAATTATAATAAAATCACTTTCTATATAAATTCCATCTTCTGATGTTAGCGGACCAAATATTTTTATTGGATTTTTTGCTGTGGTATATGCTCGCAACCAAAATTCTGCAGTTAATGTTCTATATCTTCCAAATTCATTTAGAAATCCTTGACCTTCAAATGCTAGTGATGGAGTTCTTCCATATAGCGGATGCTTTAATGATGTAATGTTATTGGATCCAAAAGTAATTGGAAAGTCTAATGTTGAAGAAAGCATTCTATTTTTTTCAACTAGGTAGTATCCATTGTTTGAGTTTCCAATACCGTATGAATCTGCTGCAACTACTGTTATTGCGGAAGCAGAAAGAGAAGTGTAATTTGATGCTGATACAATTCCTAAAAGTGCTGCATCTTGTATTTGTTCTGGAACCTTTCCAGTTGTTTCGTAGTGAAATAATTCAGACCACTGCCCTACGGAAAGTCCATTGAAAACAATATTATACTCATCACCAAAGTCTGGGCCAGCATTTAAATATGTAACTCTTACAAATGGATATATGTCTACATTTCCTTCTGGAACTTGCATTGTATGACTTACTTTTTCCCACTTCTCATTTTCTGGTCCACTGAGAGTGCTAAAGTATAAATTATTGTTATATCTAAATCCTATATCAACAGTCAAAACAAATCCAGAGGTATCGTAGAAAAATGTGTTTATAGATATTGTCTTTTTATCTGGATCTAGATTTAACTCTGTATTTATTGGAGATGCTAATGCTGATGCGGATAGTGATACAGACGCTGAGTTAATTGTCATGTAGTACTTTGGATTTCCAGCCATAGGCTCACCGTATACTGCAGATGGAGAAACTACCTCTTCTAGGTTATAAAGAGACCAATTTGCTAGATCTTTTTGAGATGTACTTAATTTAGAAACGTAAGATGCTTCATCATCTAAAGACCATAGTGCTATTGGGTGTTCTGCATAGATTCTAGCAGCGTATAGGTTTGAAACTGATTTAGACATAGATATTCCTCTAGTCTATTTTAGCATGTTACTACTTAGTAATATCAACTATTTCACATACCCCAGCAACACAAGATAATTCTTGAGTTCCAGTTGTACCGTCTTCTGTTTCATATATAGAGAGCATTTCCCATTGAATATTTTCAGGGGATTTTTTAACCCACTCTTCATATTGATCTTTATTAATTTCTTGATATGGTGCTTGCTTGTATGTGTGTTCGCTTGCTGGTAAAAATGATACCCCACCAATTGAATCAAAATTGTCAAATACCCATGCTCCAACTCTTAACCACTCATCTTCGTGAACGTTAATAGTAACGCTTGGATTATGCTCTGTCCAGTGAGTTCTATAAATCTTCCACATTTCAAGATGATCTATTGCTGTTAGGGTCTTTGTTATAGTAGCATTTTTAGGTGCTTTTTGTGGAAAATAAAATACAGTTGTTTCTTCTGGCTTCATTACGTCTGGTTCATTTGGAACTCCAGAATCTTTTAAGAATTGTGTTAGTGGATCATTATTTGCACCACGAACGCTTCTTAAGTAATATTCAGAGTACCAAGGATGAATACCACTAGACACCCCGACCAATTGACTTACAGTGCCAGAAGGCTTAACGCAAGTAATAGATGCAGATGGATTAATGTTTAACTTTTTTGCTTCGTGTTCATTAACTCTAACTGCTTCCATTCTCATGTCAGTCAATAACTGTTCTAACGGTTTTCCAGGAGTAGAAGTTATTTTGTTTCCATAGATACCTGTTAGTGAAACACCCAACAATCTTTCTTCTTCACAGTTATCTTTCCAAGATTTTCTAATATATTTAAAATCTGTTAATGTTGATTGCCATGTTCCAAGAATAGTTGCTAATCTAACTTTATCTAATAGTTCATCTCTTGTATCATCAGCACTAATTACTACCTCAGTTAAATTACAAAATTCATTGGGACGTAAAATAATTTCTCCACATGGGTTTGTACCTGCAACAAGTGAAGCATCTCTACGACCAAATGATTCAACATGTCTGCGAACAGAGTCCATATTAAAAATGCCACGTTCTCCAGATTTAGATTCATATAAGTTTCTCCATTCACGGAGGAATTGTGCAACGCTTGGTTTAGCGTGATAAACAGCAGAATTGTTTGCCAAAGCACGTTGACCATTTTGTTCCCACCATGATCCACTTTTTGCTTTTGCCATTTCGAAATCATCTAAGTTAGATAAACTAATAAGAGCACTTCTACGAACTCCTCCAACAACAACAACTTCTCCAACCTTACACATAATGTCGTGTGCTTCAATTGGTTTTAGTCTACGACCTGCAGCATTTCTAAAAGTGTCTGTTACAAATACAAATAGAGCATTAAGTGGTCCAGGACCAGACGCACGCCCACCAAAAGTTTTTAATCTTGCACCTGATGGTCTAACCTTTGACATATCCCAATTTGGAATTTGTCCTTGATAAAGTAAGGCAATTAATTCTTTTAATGCTTTAGCCCATCCAAGTTTAGAATCTTCTACAACAATAGTTGTTTCTGTTTGATTAAATGATTCAGCAATTACTGGAAGTTCATCAACGTATTTTGATTCAACAGAAAATCCAACACCAGTTCCATTCATAAGAATATACATTGCTTCATCAAATGCACGAGGGCTATCAACAGCGATGAATGAACAGTTGTATGCTGCAATATGATCACGTTCTAGGGCAGGTCCTGCTGTCATTAGAGCACGCATTGATGGCATAACTTTATGATTTAAAATTGCATCTTTTACTTCGTCAAATATTTTAGAATTTGGACTATATCCATAGTTTAGTACTAAATGGTCTTTCATAAAGTTCATTAGCCTGTTGACTGTTTCAGCCCAGGTTTCTCTACGATTCTCGTTTGATAACCATCTAGCATACCTAGAGATATGGATAAAATTCTTGTATGGATCTGTTATCGATCCTTTTTCATTAATAAATGACAAAATAAAACACTTCCTTTTGATTTTTTTAAGAGTTAATGATATCATTGTACTAGAGTTTTAAAGAAAGGTCAAATCATGTTATCAATACAGGAAGTTAACTTTTATAACAGTTTAGTTGAAAAGAACCTTGTTGGCAAAATCAACTGCCCCTTTGACGAAAACGACATTGTTGTAAGCAAGGTAAACTCTAAAGATGAGGTTTACTTTGAGTGCATATCTTGTCAGACATCGTTTGAAGTAGGAATCAAAGTAGAAAATATTATTAAAACTACTATTGACAAATATAAAAATCAAAGATAAACTTGATGGGTGGATAGGGTGGGAATAGATTAAATATATATAATATTAATAAAATAATAATATTAAAATATAATTAAATATCTATATATGTATATATGTGTATATGTGAAAAGTTTGTGACATATATCACTTTTTAAAAATAGTTGATTTTCTAGAATATATGGGTTATACTAGTATGGTAACTAAATACTTCTTCAAGGAGGTAACTTATGAAGAGTGTAATATTAGCAACTTTAGCATTTATTTTTGTAGGAACATATTCTAATTATGTAGATAGACATAGACCAATTTATACCGCTGAACCTTTGGTGGCTGTCGAACAAGGACAGGCCACCTTTAGCCCTTTAAAGGGGCTTGTAGAGGCTCGTGAGAGCAATGCTACAACAGCCAGCAGATCTAGAGCACAGTTCACAGATCCAGACTCACAGAAGGCCATATTGGCTTATCAACAATACATAAAAGATAGTGTTCCATCAAAAGAATTATCTTGCTATTTTAATATCATTGATAGAGAGTCAAAATGGAACCCTCTTGCAGACAATCCAAAATCAACTGCGTTTGGTCTAGCACAATTTTTAAATAGTACTTGGGAAATAGTTGACTCAAAGAAAACTAAAGACCCATATGCTCAAATTGATGCAATGATCAAATATGTAAATCTAGTTTATGGTGATGGATGTAAGGCTTGGGAATTTAGGCAGTATAAAGGCTGGTACTAAGGCTTCTTGCCAAAAATCAAGGAAGAATTATTTGTAGCATTTTGATTGAATGCTCTATCATAATAGGTCTTATCCTTTGATGATTTTCTTTCATTATTTTCTTGATGCTTTAATATTTCTTCATATTCAGGATTAAAATATTTAACTATTGCTTCTCCTATAATAGTTCCATACTTATTTTGATCTATAGTATCATTTTGTCTACATACATTAATAGTTAAGGTTAAATACTCTTTACTACCCCCGTTATTTTGTGGGTATGTGCAACTGATTAAACTATCTTTAAAGTTCTTAGTTATTGACTTTCCTAGGTTAATGGCAAGTTCATTTTCATCATATACGTAAATAATTGGATCCTTGCTACCCAGTTGCCTTTCTTTTCCTAACTCTATGGTCAGGTCTGCCTGGTTTTGAAAAAGTGCCTTCCTGTGCCCGCTATGGCTCTTTAAGAAGTCTTCTATAACTGTTGCTAAAGGCTTTAATTCATCTATTGCAGAAAAGTAAAATTTTGCCATACATTAATTATAACGCAAGAATTTTGTCAAATGTCTCTTCCCAGTCAGCGGCTCTTGCTTCCATACTAAACTTTTCTTTTACTATCTCTCTATTCTTTTCTCTTTCTTCTTTTCTTACTTTAGGATTCAACAGTTCTTCTGCATGCTGTAGCCATTCGTTAGCATCTTTTGCTATTCTACCAACACCTTGTTCTGCTAGGTAAACATATTCAGGGCTTGGGCTAGCAATAAAAGGTATACCTGCTGCGGTATATTCAAGACCTTTTATAAAAGATTTAGCGTCATTAAAATCTAGGTTTGTTAAAGGAACTATGCCAACATCAATTTTTCTAAATAGTTCTGGATATGTTAATATTGGCTTCATTGGCTCATGGGTAAAATATTTTTTATCTAAACCTATTTGTTTATATACTTCTGGAGCATTTAAAATACTTCCTGAATGATGAAACTTGCAATGTTGATTTTCTATAAATTTTCCAAAGTATGGATTAAGATTTTCTAAATCGCCACTACGCCATGGAGTTGCACCAACCCAACCATATGTTGGCAAATGTCCAGAATGATCAGTTCTTGGTGTCCACCTATCTAAATCAATTCCATTCCTTACTAAATATACTGGCTTGTCTGGATGCTTCTTTTGATAATATTCTTGAAGAAATGGTGTAGATGTAATTAAAGCAGTGGCTTTTTCTATAATCTTAAAGTAGTGCTCTCTATTATTATTTGGATTCTTATTAGGATCAGTCATTGTGTATGCAAGATTAGTTTTAGCAAGACCCTCCATGTGATCATCTAAATCTACAACAATCTTTTGACCCATAGCCAACGCTTTGTCTACCTGTTCTACAACCTTTTCTAACATGATAAGTTTAAGAACAA
>Ga0315900_10008334_pt1 | contig 13359 bp, 10 predicted proteins | sample LakEriMetagenome_FD_203521 | JGI IMG/M metagenome (GOLD analysis project Ga0315900, IMG submission 203521) | Freshwater fungal communities from buoy surface, Lake Erie, Ohio, United States - Buoy 12 MA114 | ecosystem: Environmental > Aquatic > Freshwater > Lake > Lake biofilm | place: USA: Lake...
GGTTCGGGGGGCGGCGGCCTGCCGCTGGCGCAGGCGGCGAGAAGGTCAAAGTCAAACGATTGACTTCCCTCGCGACCCGCGCCAATGGGTGCCATGTCGAAACATACCACACCGAAGGCTGTCGTGAATGCGCTCGAGGCGCTCTACTCCGAAGCCGTTTCCGCCCTTTCCGAAGCCCTGAACCGTTTCCTGCACGACGGAACACCGCCTGATGGCGAGGCCCGTGCGGGGGGTGTCTTCTGCTATCCGCAGATTCGCCTCGTGTATGACCCCGATGGGCCGCCGCCGCCGATTTCCCGGGCCTTCGGGAAGATGAGCGAGGCGGGCATCTATATAACGACCGTGACGCGGCCTGATTTCTTCCGCGCCTACCTGATCGAGCAGCTGACGCCGCTGATGCGCGATTATGACGTGGATGTGTATGTCGAGCGCTCCACCTCCGAGATTCCGTATGCCTATGTGTGGGATCCCTCGCAGGCGGCGGGGCTGGAGGAAATTGCGCCGGCGGAACTCGTGCGCTGGTTCCCCTCGCCGAAGCTGACGCTGATCGGCGACGAAGTGGCCGACGGCGAGCCGTTCGATGCCGGAAGCGAGCGGCCGCTGGCCCTGTTTGATGCGCAGCGGGTGGATTTCTCGCTGAAGCGGCTGCAGCACTATACCGGCACGCCGGTCGACCATTTCCAGCACTATGTTCTGTTCACGAACTATCACCGTTATGTGGATGCGTTCTGTGACTGGGCGCTGACGCAGCTTGGCGGGCACACGCGGTATACGTCGCTATCCGTGCCCGGAGGGCTCGAGATTTCGAAGCCGGAAGAGGGCAGCCGCGCGGCCATCGAGGCGTCGCCCTGGCGGCGCTTCCAGATGCCGGCCTATCACCTGCGCGCCAAGGATGGCGCGGGGATCACGCTGGTGAATATCGGCGTCGGCCCGTCGAACGCGAAGACGATCACGGACCACCTTGCCGTGTTGCGCCCGCAAGTCTGGCTGATGGTGGGCCATTGCGGCGGCCTGCGCCATTCGCAGCAGATTGGCGACTATGTGCTGGCGCACGCCTATCTGCGCGAGGATCATGTTCTCGACGCTGTGTTGCCACCTGAAATTCCGGTGCCGCCGATTGCCGAGGTGCAGCTGGCACTGGCGGCGGCGGCCGCGGCGGTGACCGGCGAGCAGGGCGAGGCGCTGAAGAAGCGGTTGCGTACCGGCACGGTGGTGACCACGGATGATCGCAACTGGGAGCTGAGGTTTACCGCGTCGGCGCGGCGCTTCAACAAGAGCCGGGCGGTCGCGATCGACATGGAAAGCGCGACGATTGCCGCCAACGGTTTCCGCCTGCGCGTGCCTTACGGGACGCTGCTGTGCGTGTCTGACAAGCCGCTGCACGGCGAAATCAAGCTGCCGGGCGCCGCGAACCGCTTCTACGAGCGGGCCATCGGCGAGCATATCCGCATCGGCATCGAGACGCTGGAGCGATTGTCCGTGGACGGCGGGGCGAGCCTGCACAGCCGGAAATTGCGGGCATTCGACGAGCCGCCGTTCAGATGATGGTCGACTGGCCCGCGCTGAAAGTCGCTGCGCTGGAAAGTCAGTCGCGGGCGTATGCGCCGTACTCGAACTACCGAGTAGGCGCCGCGGTGCTGACGCAAAGCGGCGAAATCTTTGGTGCATGCAACGTGGAGAACGCCTCCTACGGAGCAACCTGCTGCGCAGAGCGTGCGGCTGCTTATATGGCGGTTGCGGCAGGGTATACCGTGCTTACTGCCGTGGCGGTCGTAACCAACGGCGATGCCCCCGGTACGCCGTGTGGCATCTGCCGGCAAGTGCTGGCGGAGTTCGGCGGGGACATGGACGTGCTTTGCTTCACACCTGAAGGGGCGGAGAAGGCTTACAAACTGTCGGAGCTTTTGCCGTTTGCATTCACGCTGGAGTGAAATCGGGGCCAAAACCAAGTGTACTCTCACCGCCGAATGTTCAACTGACCTCTGGCAATTGTCACGATTGGCAACCACTGTGTGGGCGGCGGCTCAAGGGGGTGTTACAGCACCACCGGTGGTCGCTTCGCTGGGGCAACTCAAGAAGCAGATTTCACTGTAGAGCTTGTTGCTCGTGTAAGGGAGTTGCTCTCGCCCGGTCGCATCGGCAACGCGTCGCTGCGTTGTGGCAAACGCGGTCTCGGCGGTCTGCCCCGCGCGGCTGAGTTCCTCGGCGAGAATCGGGGCGTATACGCCTTCCTCGGCCACATCATTGGCGCTGGTGGAATAGGCGATCAGCATGTCTGTCATTGCCTCAACCCGACTTATACCCTTCGTTCCAGCCTTCCAGCCGCCGGGGTCGATGACATTCCGGCAGGCATCGAAGACGAGGAATACGGCCTTTGCATCTGTCGCCGCAAAGGCATCGCTCTGGGACTGCATATTCAGTCCGTAGAGCGGCAGATCGGAGGCAGTGTTCAGACGAGCGTCCGTACCCAGAAGGTAGCTGTCGCCGGATTTCGGGTGCTGTGTTCCGTGCCCGGTATAATAGACGAAGCCAATCGCGTTGCTTCCTGCCGCTTCCAGCTTGCTGCGAAAGGAATCGAGTGTGTCGGCGAGCCCTGCGCGCGTAAGATTGCGCGCGGATGTTGTCACAAAGCCCGTGGACCGCAATGCGGTTTCGATCTGGGCGGCTTCGGCCTCCGCCAGCGCGATATCGGTCTGGCCCGCAGTATAGTCGGTCTGCGCGATCACGAGGGCCAAGCGAGGGCCGGACGCGGATTTGGTCTCGGCGCTGGCCGTTTGGATCACCGGGGGCAGGGCGAGGTGTTCCACAATCTCGATTTCTGTCGATCCTGCTTCTTCTTCAGGGCTGGACTGGCCGAGGAAATAAACTCCTCCTGATACGGTCAGGCTGGCTGCCACGGCGACGCTCGCGATGGTCATCCACGATGATGATGTTGGCGGCTCTGGAGGATCCGGCTGTCCGGGCCGGTTGTGGACGATGTTCTTGGCATTCGGGCCGACTGAAACGGACTTCTTCACATTATATGTATCGCCACTCATCAACTTTTGCCCTTGCTTTCAGAGCCCATCATGTTGGTCGGGTTTGGCCCAACCGATACAGCAGAATCGACATTGTAGGTGGTGGAGTTGATCGAAAAGAAATCGGTTCTCATGAGCGAGTCATAAGCACCGGGTCTTCGCGAGGCGGATTTCAGAAAATCGATGTACTTCTGGATTTCGTCGCCGCGATCAATTTCGAAGGCTTCGTCCTCGAAGATATCAATCTCCGTATTCAGGATATCCACTGCGCGGATCGGGTCGTCCGGAATACGGCGCGGCGCAAGTTCAGCGGGTACCGTAACGCGCAGGCGGGGCGCTTCGCCGAGGTGCAACATGATTGTAGGAATGGCCGCGCCCCGCGCAAATCCGAGCCAATAGGTTTCGGCGGGTGTCATGTGATCAAGAACCGCGACGATGAGGCTTGCATCACGCAGATAACCGTAACCTGCTTCGCTTATGACATCAGACTGTTCCGCAACGGCTGCCGCGATGACTGAATAACTCCGTGCGCGAATGGATTTATGCATCGTAATGCGCATCTCTTCACTCAAGCCGGAAAAACCTAAAACGCAAACCGAGCGCGGCCTGTCTCCGCTGCGCTGACTTGGCAAGAGTGTATCACCTACAAAGGTGGACAGACGGCTGAAAGCGTCAAGGTGATCGCGTGTGCTGCGCCAGAAGGATTTCCGGGAGAAGCGATCCTTCAGGACGCGGTCTGGAAAAAGACCGGCCGGAAGCGTGTCTTCAGAAAAGACGAGGGCGGGTTTTCCGGCGCGCACCGCGAGGGAAATCTCTGCCATGATGTAAGGTGAAGGGCCTGAGTCGCGTTGAGGTAGTACGGCCACGAAGCCGCCAGCGAAGCTCAGTTGACGTTCCTGCTTAGCTGCGTTGAGGCGGTTGGAGGGAACATCCACGCAAGGCGCGTAGCCCTGATCCTGCATCAGATTCAGGAAGTATTTGTTGAGGCTGCTATCCTCTTCGCGGTAGCTGTGTGCGAAATAGACCGGAACCATCGCCGCCTTCTCTCTGGCTCAAGTGACTGATATTGCAACAGAAGCGGCGAAATACAAGGCGGGTAGGCGCGGCGACCTCAATCCAGTTCGCGGGCGATGCGGAAGCCGATTGTTGCATCGCGGGTTTCGGGTGGCTTGTGTTCCCGTGAAGCCAGGCGGGCTAGTGCAGGTCGGCTGTCCCAAGCGCCGCCGCGGATAACCTTTTCCGTAGAGGAACAACTCAGCCTAGCGCTCCCGTCACTTGGTGCACCTTCGTACGATCCTTGGTAGCAGTCCTCGGTCCATTCCCACACATTCCCGAGCATGTCAGACAGCCAAAAGGCATTCGTGTGATATTGGCCAGCTGTGGCGACGCCGCGATTGCCATCATTACAAAGCTTATTCATTTGGGCGAGACCCACCAAATCTTGATCATTGGCGATGTTTGCGATTCTACAGATATCCTTTTCGTCGCCGCCATTATGGAACCGTCCGACTGATCCGGCGCGAGCGGCGTACTCCCACTCTGCTTCGGTCAGCAGGCGGTAGGTTTGGCCAGTCTGGAGGGACAGGAATTCTGTATAGGCTTTCGCCTCATTCCAGTTGACAATCACCGGGTATAGCGACCCTATCACTGGATAGTTGGTGTCATTTGAGTAGGTCAATGCCGGGGCGGGGCATATGCCTGAGCGCCGGCAGGTTTCATACTCCATTTCCATGATCTCAAAGCTCGATACGGCCAAAACACGGGGAATACGGACGTTACGGACCATCCCCTCATCGAGGTCTCTGCCAGCTTCCGTGATCGATGACCCCATGCTGAATTCCCCGGCTGGGATGACGACCATTTTGGGGCCCTCGGTGCCGTCTTTGAGCTTGTCGCGGAAGACGTCACCGGGTTTGCGGGACGCAGTGGCCAAGGCCTTTTCCAGGATGCTGAGGGCCTCCTCCGCGGCGACGATATCGGCGGCCGTGCGGGCGGAGGTCGAAGTGGGGGCAGGGGCGGCGCAGCCGGCAAAGCAGACTTCGTTGGATAGATCCATGTCCGTGTACGGACGCTGTTTGCGCGCGGTTGATCGCTGGACGCGGCGTTGGGCGGCAGTGAAGGTGGTTTCGGCGGTCTGGCCGGGGCGGGTGAGTTCCTCGGCAAGGATGGGCGCATAGACGCCTTCCTCGGCGACATCGTTGAGGCGCGTGGAGTAGGCGATCAGCATGTCGGGCTCGGCCTCGATTCGACCGATGCCTTTCTTGTTGCCCTTGAAGCCAGGCAGGGCGGGCACGTTGCGGCAGGCATCGAACACGAGGAAGATGGCCTGCGTGCCGGTGGCGGCGAAACCGTCACGCTGGGAGGCGAGATCCAGTCCGTATACGGCCAGGTCCGAGGCCGTTTTCAGACGCGCGTCTATGCCGAGCAGGTAGCTGTCGCCGGACTGGGGATGCTGCAATCCATGGCCGGTATAATAGACAAAGGCGATAGTGTCTGGGCCGGAGGCCTCGAGGGCGGCGCGGAATTCGCCGAGCGCGTCTTCGAGACCGGACTTCGTGAGGTCCGCCTTGCGGGTGATCTTGAAGCCAGTGGCTTTCAGCGCCTTGTCGATATGATCGGCCTCGGATTTGGCGAGCGCCACTCGGGAGAGATCGCCGGTATAGTTCGTCTGCTCGATGATGAGCGCCAGGCGCGCGGGCGCCCGCGCGGATGCAGGTGCGGCGAGCATGCCTGCGAAGCCGATCAGTACAAGGAGGATGCGCCAGAGACTCACAGCGCTTCCCCGCAGATGCGCCTGTCGATGCAGTATTCGACATAGCCGAGGGCGAAGCGGGGCGCTTCGGAGGTGGCGGAGGCGGGAATGACCTCGGGTTCCGTCGGATCGAGACGGGTGATGCCGCGCGCGCCGGATTGCATCAGGGTAGAGCGCATTACCGACACGATGTAGGCAAGCGGGCTGGCGATGGCCTCGCCGACATCTTCCGGCATGGTGAGCGGCAGGTTGGTTTGCTCCGGCACGACCATAGCGAGCACGGCCTGCTTGCCATAAGGCACATCGGCCTTGAAGCGGAAGCGGAAGAGATCGGCCGGGATGCGAAGGGTATTACCGGCCTCTAGCACGGGCCAGCCGGTTAGGCTCGCGCCCTCATCCTTGTTGGGGAAAAGCTGCCGCAGTTCGCGGTCGGCATTGTAGTCGAACACGATGAGCTTGCCCTTCACGGGAAGCGTCATGCGTAGGTTGATAATCTGGCCGGGCTCGAGAACGGAGACGGGCTGGTTGGCCGTGTTGATGAGTTCGAGCGGGATGTGCGCGAAGGTTTCGGGGAACTGGGCCTCGATATCCTTGAAAAGGTCCACCGCGCCGGTTTGCTGGGGCGGGAGGGACTTAGCTTTCTGGCCGGTTTTCACGCCGGTCGTCTTGGCGATCCAGGCGGAATATTTCGAGATGCGGGTATAGACAGACGGTGCATCCTCGAGGGCGCACTGGACGCCCCAGCTGACAATGCCGACCTGATAGGGGCAGCCGTTCTTGTCGAACTTGACGAGCGGGCCGCCGCTGTCACCCTGACATGAATCCTGGCCGCCTTTGGGGTGGCCCGCGCAGATCTGCTCGGCAGTGACTTCGAAGGGGAAGGCGTCTTCCGGAAGCTGTTCCATCAGGGCTTCAATCTTCCGGGTACAGATGGCTTCGGGCACGGTGGCCAGCGAGGTTTCGAGGAGTTCCGCGGAGGCCGCGACGAGGCGCGACTGGTCCGCGAGGGTACGCCGGTCATCGCGCGCGTCCGTTTGGTTGAAAGACTTGTCGCCATAGCCGGCGACTTCGGCGAGCTCGCCCATCAATGTGATCGCGTCCGTCTGCTCGGTCAGCGAAAGTAGCATTTTCTGGCCCTTGTAATCGCGGGCGAGCTCGATGAGGGCGATGTCCTTGCCGAACGAGGCGGCGCCATCCAGATACTCCGGCTCGCGGATGATGTTCTTGATAGCGTACGTGTTCGCGGGCTTCGCCGTGCCGAGATCGCTGACGCCGATGACGGCCTGCAGCGTGCCGCGCTTGCGCAAGGCGGTGCGGTCGCCGTTCCATTCGTAGAAGGCGGCCTTGCCTTCCTCGATCTTCGTGGTTTCGACACAGTGCGCGGCGGTGAGCAGCCAGCGGCTTGCAATGGCGGTGGCACCGCAGACATGGATGCTTGTGGCGGTTGATCCGGCGGCGGCAGGTAGCAGCACCTGCAGCGAAGTGATGCCAGGCCAGTCCACGGCGCGGGCCGATACGCCGCCGACGATCTTGGTGCCGTCGGTCGAGGGCGGGCGGGTGCAGACGTTGCCCGATTGTGCGGTGGCGGAAAGCGGCAGAGAAGCGAGCAGCGCGGCCGTCAAGGCGGCGCTCAATCCGTGGCGTATGGAATGCATCGCGTCCTCCCGTGCTAATGCACTTTCAGAGTGAATTACTGGATGGTAAGCGTCAAGGAGGAGAACGCGACGCGGGGCGATGATGGCGGGGGCGAGAGTGGTCCGGTTTTCACGCAGACAGGTGATCGGGCAGCTGGCGGCAGCCGCCGGGTTTGGTGCGGCGTTTGTGGCGGAGGCGCAGCCGGCGTGGCGGCGGCTGAAGCCGGGCGCGTGGCCGGTCGTGGTGGCAGTGCCGGATGCGCTGTCGATTGACTTTGCGCAGCTGCTGGAGGGCTTCAGCGCGCGGGAATTTTCCGTGGACGAGGCGGCGTTCGGGCGGATGCTGGAGGCGTCAGCGGTAGACGCGGGGCGGCTAGGCGCGCGGGTGCTGTTTGGCCTGCGGGGGTGCAGGTTGGTGGAGGGGGCGAGTGATCCGCTGGGACGGACGGCGCCGGCGCTGCGGCTGGCGGAAGCGCAGATCGACCATGAGGATTTCCGGTGCGTGATCGGCGTGTGGGTGCGAGGCGAGGGGTTTTGGGCGTCGCCCGCCTCGACCGTGCCGCATGTCTCGTACCTGCACGACCAGCGGCGGCGGGTGCTGCGCGGGCAGATGGACCGGGCACGGACGATCTGCAACCAAGCGGCGAGCGGGGTTTACAAGTACAAGGTCGGCTCGCACCGCAACTGGCGGGCCGAAGTGCAGCCGGGCGCGTTCCGGCAGGCGAGCACGATGGCGGTGGTGCGCACGCTGGATGGCGGCGAACTATCGGTGCGGCGGGACAGAGCCTGGGCGTTCGAGGGGCCGGAGTTGGGCGAGAATATCCACGCGGCGACGCCGGACGGCGATGTGCTCTATGTGGCGGCGGGGTGTCAGGTGCTGCCGGGGGGCTATTCGGCAGACCGGACAGCGCCGGATGGCAACTGGCGGGCGTTCCGGGTGGCGGCGGGGCTGAGCGCGGCGCCGGGCATCTCGCGGGAGATTCAGGGGGAGACCGAATGTGTGCAGTCCACGGACGATGCGACACCGTCTTGTGCGCCGCCGTTCAACGAGACGCTGGATGATCTCGCGATGGGCAGGGGTGTGTTCGATTACGTGCTGGTGAGCGGGCGGGAGCTGCGCATGGCGGCGGAGGATGCTGGGCGGGCGCGGGATGCGGGCGCGCGGCGCCTGCGGCGCGGGTCCAGAGGGGCGGAGGTGGCGCGTCTGCAGGCGCAGCTGAACCGGTCACGTGGATCCGGGGAGCCCGCTTTGGCGGAGAGCGGTTTGTTTGATGCGGCCACGCAGCGACAGTTGATTTTCGCGCACCAGCTGGCGCTGACCGGCGGGGCCGACGGCATCCTGACGCGGGCCGAGGGCTACCGGCTAGGGCTGAGCGGCATCTTCACTTGAGCTCGGCGACGACGCGGAAGCCCATGTTGGAGGCCGGATAGTCCGGCCGATCGCTATCGCGGATCGCAATGCGCGCCCATTCTTTGCGGCCGTTCCAGGAGCCACCGCGCACGCCGCGTGCCTTGCAATCCAGCGCCTGCCGGGCCGAACCATCCACAGGCGCGCCTTGATAGCCCGCGATGTAGCAATCCTCGACCCATTCCGACATGTTGCCGAACATGTCGTAGAGGCCCCAGGGGTTGGGGGTGTAGCTGCCGACCGGGGCGGTCGCGGGTTGGCCGTCGTCACATTGGATTGCGTCCACGTCCCAACCGTATTTTGCCTTGCTTGACAGATCGAGCAGGTTGCCATGCTTGCAGGCGTCGATTTCGGGGCCCTCCCAATAGTAATTCATTCCGGCCCGGCCGCCACGCGCGGCGTATTCCCATTCCGCCTCCTTGGGCAGTCGGTATGTGAGCGTGCCGGACATGCGGGTCAGCCACTGGGTGTAGTCCTTGGCCTCTTGCCAGGTGATGTTCATGATCGGCCGGGTGCCCTTGCCGAATTTGCGGTCGTCAACGGCGCGCTGACCACAACCACCTTCCATCTGGCAAAACTGGTACTGAGCGAAAGTAACTTCAGTGATACCGATGGCGAAGCGGCCGAGGGTGACTTCATGGAGCGGGTAGCCGGGGTCTTCCTTCGGATCGTGTTCGTAAGGGGCTGAGCCCATCTGGAATTTGCCGGCGGGCAGGGCCACCATTTTCGGGCAGTCGTCGCAGTCCTGGAACGTGTCGAAATCGTTGATCGCTGCGACCGCTTCTTCGGCGGCAATCTCGGTGACGGTGCGCGCGGCAACTGGGGCGGCGACGGGTTGGGCGCCGGCGCAGGAGAGGGTGAAGAGCTTTTGAACACGGTCCACGAACTGGCCACCGGGATGGGCGTCGAGATAGCTTTGGTATCCGGGGCAGGGATCGCGGCCCTTCGTGCCCTTGGTGACCTGCACGAACAAGGCGGTATCCGGATCAAGTGCAGGTGCGGCCGAGCCTGTCTTGCAATTGCCGGAGAAGCAGAAGTGCATTGAGACGTCCGACGTGATCATCGGGCGCTGGGGATGAGGCACGGACGCGGCGAGCAGCTGCACTTCCTCGCGGGCGGCATCGAAGGCGGGGTAAAGCGGCAGATCGGGGTCCTGCAGCTTGGGCAGAAGCGTACGCGTGAAGACCGAATAGGGCGAGGGGTCTCTGTTGCTGAGACGGTCGAGCGCTTTCTGGTTCGGCCCGGCGGAATTGATGATGATCATCCCGTCGATCGCATCCACGCGGGCGAGGCCTTTGTCGAAACCAGCCATGGTGCCGGCATCGAAGGGATTGTCGCGGCAGGCATCGAATATGGCGATGACCAGTGACGGACTGCGCTTCTGGATTTCTCTCAGGATTTCCTCTGTGACCGGGACTGTCTTCTTTTTCAGAAGGGACTCGGGCGCTTGCTTCGGCGCATCGGCAAAAGCGAGATAGTTTTCCGTTCCGTTCGACCAGCCATGGCCTGAGAACACGAACACGACCTGATCACCCGGCGCGATGGAATCCAGAAATGTGACGAAGGCGGTTTCGAACGCGTCGGTCGTGGGATCGCCGGGTACGCGGGTCACCTCGAAGTCCAGATTGTCGCCGAACAAGGACGCGTAGCCATCGGCGTCGGCCTGCGTTCGCGTGAGGTCCGTCAGTTCTGCATAGTCCTGCACACCAACAATGAAGGCTCGGCGTTCGCGGGCTTCGGCGGCGAAGGCCGTCAACAAACAGGCGATCAGGCAAACCAGGATGCGTTGCATCGCATCTCCTCCCACCGATGCACTGTTTCAGATTGCGTGAAGGGAATCAATCGCAGCCGGCAGGCAGCAGCCGATGGCAGGCGCGCTTGCCGGTGCTTTTGGGTTGGGGCAGAGTTGCAGGCTCGAAACCGGTCCTGACAGGTGACTTTCGACCGGGACCTACAGGCCTTGGGAGGGGTTCATGAAGCGGCGGGATTTCCTGATGATGTCGGCGGCTGTCGCCGGGCTTGGCGCGTGCGGGCAGACGAGCGTGGCAGATGCGCCGGTAGAGGCTGCGCCCGAGGTGGCGGCTGCGCCGCCCGTCGATCCAGACGCGCTGACCGTCGAGGAGCTGGAAGAGACAGCGCTGCTCGAAATCGAAGAGCTTGCCGCGCTGGGGATCACCGAGATCGAGACGGTTCTAGCGGAGGGGACGAAGTTCAGCACAAAGTCGGTGCTGACGCCAAATTCGATGTCGACGGCGTTTCCGGTGCCGCCGTTGACGGACGAATTGCGGGCAGCGTTCGCGGCGCGCAAGTATTGGGATGTACCGACGCCGGACCGGCCGGTGCCGGTGTGGCCTGCGCTGAACAAGGCGCCGGATTACATTCACCTCGCGGGTTACGCGCTGGCGGCGCCGGAATTTACTCTGTCGTCTGATCTTCTGGCGAGACTGGCGGAGCGCAATGCGTTTGCGATCAACGCGGCGGGTCCGGTCGTGGTGTTCGGGCTGCGCGGGTGCCGGATGGTAACGGGCGGCGAGGAGGCGGGCTGGGCAAGCGAGCATGCCGTGGTCGTGGAGACGCCGACACACCTGGCGCCGAAATGCCTTGTGGGTTTGTGGCGTCCGGCGGATGGGCAGATTGCGCTGTTCCGGTCCTCCACGGTGCCGGCGGCGCACAACATGTATGCAAGCCTTGCCGAGCAGGGGAACGGGACGAGCCTGCTTCCGACAGGTCTCTACCAGTATATGCGCGGCGACCACAAGGCGAGTAAGCCAAAGAGCATCCAGCGCGGCGCGCTGCGGATGAATGATTCGTATGCGGTGCTTCGGACGGCGGCAGAGCTGACCTATGATCCGTTCCTGCCGACGACGGCCTGGACGCGCGGCGCGGCGCACAACATTCATGCGGCGGGGCTGTCGGACATCTTCGACTCGGCCGGGTGCCAGGTGGTGCACGGGACTTACATTAAGCCCGAGCGGCTGAAGACCAAGGGCGCGTGGGATGCGTTCCGCCGGTTTGCGGGCACGGTGGACGAGACGGGCGCGGCGCCGCCGGCGACGGCGCAGAAGAATTACCAGTACATGCTGCTGACGGGCCTTGAGGCGGCGCTAGCGTATCATGGCGGAGCGGATTTCGAGGCGGGGTATAGCCCGCTGCGATTCGGCAGCTCGGGACAGAAAGTGGCGGACCTGCAGGCGCAGCTGATCACCAATCATGGCAGCGCGGTGAAGGGGCTGCCGGCGAACGGCACGTTCGACATGCTCACCTCGTTCGGCGTGCTGCTGGAGAACAAGTTCCTGGTGAACGAGTACACGACGCCGGTGTTCGTGGCGCAGCCGGTGTGAGTGAGGTTGCCCCAGCGTGACACAGGTTTGTCACTGGACGGGGCCGCGGGGGGGAATTAGTTCCGAAGGATGACGATGATACGCCCGCGCCTGATCGCCCTTGAGAATGTCCGCAATTTCCGGGATTTCGGGGGGTATGAGAGTCGGCATGGCGGGCGGGTGCGGATGGGGCGGCTGTACCGGTCCGGGCACCATGCCGAGGCGACGGCAGATGATATCGCGGTGATGGAGGCGCTCGGCATCCACGTGCAGGCCGACCTTCGCCGGCCGGATGAGCGCGAGAAGCAGAAGAGCCGGCTGCGCGTGCCGCAGGTGATCACCAATGATGGCGGGCGCGAAAGCGAGGCGCCGCACATGCGGTTCCTGACGCAAGTGGCGGTGGACGCAGCGGCGGCCGATGAGTGGATGGGCGAGTATTACGAGAAGGCGCCGTTCAAGGCGCACCACCAGGCGCTGTTCCGCGACTGGTTCGTGCATCTCGCCGAGGCGCCGGGCGAGGCGGCGGGGCTGGTGAACTGCGCGGCGGGCAAGGACCGCACGGGCATCTTGTGTGCGCTGACGCATCACATTCTGGGCGTTGGCGAGGCGGATATCCGCGCGGACTATGACCTGACCAACGAAGCGGTGGGCGTGGACCAGCGGCTGCCGGAAGCGGCGGCGTATTTCAACAACATGCTGGGCAAGGAATATCCTGCCGAAGTGTTCCGGCCGTTCATGGGCGTGCACCTGAAATATCTCGACCGGGCGTTTGGCGCGATCCATGCGCGGGCGGGGTCGATCGATGGGTATCTGACCGATGTGCTGAACGTGGATGCCTCGCTGCAGGCCGACCTGCGGGCGAAGCTGATCGAGCCGGCCTGAACGACTTTTGGCGGCGCGCTGCGCACGCCTTCTTCACGCCGTATTCATCTCCGTTAAGGTTTCGGTAATCACTGAACTGCGGAGGGAAGCCCCAGCCCTTGAGCCTGATCACCAGGATCCTTGATTCTGTCCGTGAGGCGGGCGTCGGCGTGCTCCGCTGGACGACGCGGGTGCCGGCTTTGGCCGTGAAGGGCGGGCAGCGGCGGACCATCGGCGTGTTCCTGCTCATCGCATTGGCGCTGTATTTCGGTGTGATTGCCTGGTTCGGATGGCTGAACGGCGCGCTGCTGATCGATGGCAAGGCGCGGTGGCAGAAGTTCCAGTTCGCGGACCTGCGTGCGCGGGC
>Ga0315900_10008336_pt1 | contig 13358 bp, 9 predicted proteins | sample LakEriMetagenome_FD_203521 | JGI IMG/M metagenome (GOLD analysis project Ga0315900, IMG submission 203521) | Freshwater fungal communities from buoy surface, Lake Erie, Ohio, United States - Buoy 12 MA114 | ecosystem: Environmental > Aquatic > Freshwater > Lake > Lake biofilm | place: USA: Lake...
GGGCTGAGCAGTGGGAGGGCTGAGGATATCGCGCCAGTTGGCTTCGATCGTTCGCTCTGGCAGATCTGGAATTCTCTTCCCTCCCGCCCCCAAGTCGAAGACAATCATCTGTCTCGGGACCCCGCCGACCTGATGTCTCGATTTTTTGCAAGTTCCCGCCGATCCTCTTGCCACAGACACCATGACGGATCACGAGAGCCGGCGGATGGAATCCGCCAGATCTTGCTGACGGTCTTTATGCCTCTTGGAGCCAAGGAGCCGCGTCCCGAATGAAACCGAAAGTCTTTGTCACTCGAAAGATCCCCCAAGCAGGGCTCGACCTTCTCGCGACAGCTTTCCAGGTGGATGTATGGGAAGATCCACTGCCCCCTTCTTCCGAAGCGCTGCGAAGCCGGGTGGCTGGGTGTCAGGGTATTCTGTCTTTGCTGAGCGATACGATCGATCAGGGAGTGATGGATGCAGCCGGGCCCCAGTTAAAGGGGATCGCCAATTACGCAGTCGGCTACAACAACATCGATGTCGCCCAAGCAACCCAGCGCGGGATTCAGGTCGGCAACACTCCAGACGTTCTGACGGAAGCGACCGCAGATATCGCACTGTTGTTGATGCTTGGCGTAGCCAGGCATGTGCAGGCAGCGATGGACCAGGTAAGGCGGTTGGAGTGGAAGACCTGGGAACCCCTGGGGCTGCTTGGGCAGGAGCTTCGCGGGAAAACCTTAGGGGTGATTGGCATGGGCCGCATCGGCCAAGCCGTGGCTAAGCGTTGTCACGGAGGATGGCAGATGGAGGTGCTCTATTCGGCGCGACAGGACCGCGGGCCGATCGCCGGGTTGGAGTCGGCGCGGCGTGTGGAAGTGGATGAGTTGCTTCGGAAAAGCGATTTTGTCACTCTGCATGCCGATCTGAACCCTTCGACCCGACACCTGATCAATCGGGAAAGGCTTTCCTGGATGAAGCCTTCGGCGATCCTGATCAACACCGCCAGGGGTGGGCATGTCGATCAGGAGGCGCTGTACGATGCGCTCTCGCAAGGGAAGCTTTGGGGAGCGGGTTTGGATGTAACGGATCCGGAACCGCTCCCTTCCGATAGCCCCCTGCGCTCGCTGGAGAATTGTCTTATTCTTCCGCATATCGGATCAGCGACCTATGCGGCGCGGGATTCGATGGCGCGGATGGCGGCCGAGAACCTGATCGCCGCAATCGGCGGTAAGTCGATGCCCTATTCGGTCTCGGTTCCCAAAACCTCCAACCGCCCCTGACGCGATCGGCTGGATCCGACAATGATGAAAATCGCAGGGAAGGCCGAATCGATGATCAACCACCGGGCCGTTCGCCTGATGGTAGCTCTGGTAACTTGCCTCCTTTTCGCTCAGGCTGCCATGCTGACCGCAAGGACGGCTGTGGCCCAGGAGGCGGACTTCTTCGTGAAGCAAGTTCGTCCAATTCTCCAACAGCGATGCTATGGTTGCCATGGTTCCAAAAGCCAGAAATCCGACCTTCGACTGGATCTTAGGTCGGCCGCCATGCGGGGAGGGCAGATTTATGGAGAGCCATGGACTGCCGGAGATCCCGATAGCAGCCCACTGATCCAATTGGTGGAAAGCCTCGATCCAGGAGAAAGGATGCCGCCTGAGGGGGAGCCATTGAGCTCCCATGAGAAGGAGATCCTGCGGCAGTGGGTCGCTCAGGGATCGAACTGGCCAGAGGGGATCGATGAAGCGACGGAAGTCGACCGCAGTGCCTGGTGGAGTTTGCAGCCACTGACGGTGCCAGCAGGATCGGTTGATATCGATCGGTTAGTGGATGAAGTCCTCGCTTCCAAAGCATTGAAGAGATCGCCACCTGCGACAAAAAGCCAATGGCTGCGACGGGTGACTCTGGACCTGACGGGATTGCTACCAAGGCCACAGGAGATGGAGCAGTTTTTGGAGGATTCGCGTGAGGACGCGTTCGAGAGGGTGGTCGATCGCTTGCTGGCTTCGCCACGATACGGGGAGCGATGGGGGCAGCACTGGTTGGATGTAGTGAGGTACGCCGACACCCACGGATTTGAAGTCAACACCGAGCGACCCAATGCATGGCCCTACCGAGATTACGTGATCGACGCTTGGAATCGCGATCTCTCTTACAACCGCTTCATTCAAGAGCAGATCGCCGGCGACCAGCGAGGGGTCGATGAGGCGACCGGTTTCTTGATCACCGCCTCGGTGCTTCTGCCTGGGCAGATCGGGCAGGACGAACCCTCCAAGCGATTGGCGCGGCAGGATGCACTCGATGAGATCGTCAACAACATCGGGCAGACATTTCTGGGGCTGAGTGTTGGATGCGCGCGGTGCCACGACCACAAATTCGATCCAATCACTGCGCGGGACTACTACGCGATGCAGGCGTTCGTCGCGGGAGTCGAGTATCTCGATCGACCTTGGCGGAATCGATCCCCCGGCGACGACCCGGAATTGCTGGGAAGGTCGATGGAGCAGTTGCGGCAGTCCCGGCAACCTTTGCTGGAGGGTGTCGTCGTCAGTGCCCAGGCGGCGCGGCGCCCCAGGATCAATGCGGCGGAGAATGTCGATCGCAGTGTCCCTGTAAACGCCAAGTTCCTTCGTTTCGAAGTGCTGTCGACGAATCGACTGGAACCATGCATCGATGAACTGGAGGTCTTTGACCTGTCTGGGGAAAATGTCGCCCTGGCTTCTCGTGGCGCCGTCGTTCGTTCCTCAGGAGATCGCGTCGATCCGGGTCGGCACGAACTTCGGTTCGTGCACGACGGCAGCTATGGCAACGAGAGCAGTTGGATGAGCAGCGATATGGGGCGAGGATGGGTGGAGCTAGAGTTTCCAGCACCGCAATCGATCGCCTGGGTAGCGTGGGGCCGAGATCGACAACGAAAATATACCGATCGACTGGCGACGGACTATCGAATTTCCTGGTCCTTGGATGGCGATCAGTGGCATCCCTTTAGCGATGCAACGGGAAGGGATAGTTTTGAGGAAGACGCAGCGCCCGATCCCTTCGATCTTTCGCATGCCGATCCAGCCACCCAACAGCTTCGCAGCCAGCAGATCGAGCACCGCGAGCAAGTGATTGCACGGTTGCGGGATGCGACGGCCATTCCCCAAGTCTTCGCGGGAGTCTTTCGTCGACCTGATACGATCCACCTGTTGCTGCGAGGCGACCCCGAGCAGCCAAAGGAGGAGATAGGGCCGGCGGTGCCAGAAGTGTTTGTGGGGCGAGTTGCTGCCACCAAGCCGGAGGACATGTGGTGGACGAAGCCTCAATCGATGGCCGACTCTGAGGAGCCGATGCGACGCGAGGCACTGGGGCGTTGGCTGGCATCCGAGCAACATCCTTTGACGGCGAGGGTTCTGGTAAACAGGTTGTGGCAGGGGCACTTTGGCACCGGGCTGGTTGCGACACCTAGCGACTTCGGACACCAGGGAACGCCACCGACCCATCCCAAATTGCTCGATTGGCTCGCCTCCCAGCTCATCCAGGGCGAATGGTCGATCAAGCGAATCCAGAGGATGATCGTGCTGTCTCAGGTCTACCGGCAGAGCAGCTTCCCGGATCCGGAGTCGATGCGGGTCGACCGAGAGTCGAGGTGGCTTTGGAGGTTTCCCAGCCGAAGGATGGAAGCGGAGTCGATTCGCGATTGCATTCTGCAGGTCAGCGGTCTGCTGGATTTGAAAATGCATGGAAGGGGATACGATCTGTTCGATCTGCGCGGTGGTCTTTCGGGGTTTCGACCTGTCGAACAGTTTTCCGGTGACGGCCTCAGACGCATGGTCTATGCTCACAAGGTCCGCCGCGAGAGGGATGGGGTTTTTGGAACCTTCGATTGTCCCGACGCAGGCCAAAGCACTTCCCGTCGGCGGGAATCGACAACCCCCTTGCAGAGCCTCAGCCTTTTCAACAGCCGATTTGTGATCGATCAGTCGGAGCAGTTCGCGCGGAGGTTGCAAACCGAGGCACCCGAAGGACTGGAAGACCAAGTGAAGCTGGCCTTCTGGGTGGCTTTAGGGAGACTGCCGACCACCCAAGAACAGCAGGAGGCACTACAGCTTGGGGAATCGCATTCCTTGGCTCAAGTTGCTCGTGTACTGCTCAACTGCAACGAATTCCTGATGATCCCATGAGGGGATCCAATCTGCATGGGGAGTGGATATCGATGGACTGCGACGAACGAAAACCCCGGCGTTCGTTTTTGTCGGATGCCTCCTCAGCGCTGGGTGGCATGGCCCTTTGCACTCTCCTTCAGCGTGAGGGGTTGTTGGCGGAGCAGACCCCTCCCGACATCGTTCCTGAAAATCCTTACCTGCCTCGCGCTTCCCATTTCCCTTCCCGAGCAAAGCGAGTGGTGGTGGTCTTTTGTGCTGGAGCGGTCAGTCAGTTGGAGACGTGGGATTACAAGCCAGCGCTGATTCGCTGGGATGGGCAACCGCTTCCCAACGGTCCCGCAGTCACCTTTCAGGGGCCTGCAGGAAACCTAGCGCGCCCGCAGTATCGATTTCGGCAACATGGTCAGACGGGAAAATGGGTCAGCGATCTGCTTCCCCATCTGGCGTCGTGGACCGACCAGATCGCTTTTGTTCATTCGCTGACCAGCAAGTCAAATACTCATGGTCCGGCCGAGAATTTCCTCTCCACCGGTTCGGTGCTGGATGGTTTTCCAAGTCTTGGGTCGTGGTTGACTTACGCCCTGGGTAGCGAGTGCGATGACCTTCCAGCCTATGTCGCGATCCCCGACCCGCGAGGCGTTCCCCAGAACGGCAGCAACAACTGGGGGTGTGGTTTTCTGCCGGCAGCTTTTCAGGCAACCGCATTCAACACCAAGGAACCGATCCGTCATCTGAGCCCTACTGGTGTCTCTACGCAAGCGGATCGCGCCAGTCGGGCGTTTCTGGATCGGATGAATGCTGCGCACCTGGAAGCCAACGCGGGGGATGAAAAGCTGGCGGCTCGGATCGCCAGTTACCAACTGGCGGCGCGCATGCAGTTGAGCGTGCCAGGACTGCTCGATTTTTCCGAGGAACCGCAGCATGTCCTGAAGATGTATGGAGCGGATGATGCAGCCAATGCCGACAAGGCGGCTTTCGCACGCCACGCGATCCTTGCACGACGTCTGCTAGAGAAAGGGGTCCGTTTCGTCCAGCTGTTCAATGGGGCCTATGCAAGTGCAGGAAAACTAAACTGGGATGGCCATACGGCGCTCAAAGAACAATACGACATTCACGGAGCTATTCTCGATCAACCGACCGCAGCGCTCCTGGCGGATTTGAAGGCAAGGGGCATGCTGGAGGACACGCTAGTTGTCTGGTGCACCGAATTTGGTCGGATGCCTTTCTTCCAGAAAGGTGCGCAGGGGCGCGATCACAATCCGGATGGTTTCACCTGCTGGCTTGCTGGCGCTGGTGTGCGGTCGGGTGTCAGCTATGGGGAGACGGACGAACTGGGGGTCAAAGCGGTCGAACGGGTCGCTTCCCTGTATGACTTCAATGCGACGATCCTGCATCTGATGGGGTTGGACCACCAGCGCCTGACCTTTGAGCACAACGGCATTCAGCGACGTCTGACCAACGTCGAGGGGCATGTCATTCAGGAAGTCCTCAGTTGACCCGAGTCGATGGACAAAGTAATTGGCCGAGGCTGGGAGGATCCAGATCGGCGGAATCATCCACCAGGGCCATCGGCGAAGCGACGCGCCATCAGCTCTTTTTCTTCGGCCGATTCTTTACGCGATACATCTCTTTGTAGGGTAGGACGATCCCGCCATCGATCAGGAGGGTGGAGCCGGTGATGTATTCGCTAGCCGGATCGCACAGGAAGACAACCCCATGAGCGATGTCGGTCGGTTCGGCCAAGCGTCCCATTGGCAGTTCGCTTCCGTACTGCTGCAGTTCCTTCTCGGTGAAAAACTTCCGTTCTCCTGGCGTGTTGGTCCAACCAGGGTGAATCAGATTGACTCGCACGCGATGTTCCGCCAGTTCTACTGCCGCCGTCTTCGCCAGTTGGTCGAGGGCTGCTTTGGCCATGTTGTAGGCGGTGGCGCCTGGGATGGCTAAGTAAGCATGCGGAGAACTGATAAAGACCATGTTCCCCCCCTTCTTCTGCTTGATCATCTGCTTGGCGACCGCGCGGGCCAGATAGAAGGGGCCCCACATGCAGACCTGAATCGTTTTCTCAAAGCCTTTCATGTCGGCTTCGTAAAAGAGTTCGCGATCGGAGAAGGCCGCATTGGAGACCAGGATGTCGACACCCCCGAGCGTCTTGCAGACTTCCGCAACCATCTGGTCGACGGCTTCTTGAGATCCGATGTCGGCGAGGGCCGGAATCGCTTTCACTTTCGCCTTCTTGCAGGCCTTGATCGTTTCCTCCGGCATCACCAAGTCGTTGACTGCCACATCGGCACCAGCATTCGCCAACGCCACGGCGATCGCCGCACCGATGCCCCGCCCTGCCCCAGTGACAATGGCTCGCTTTCCCTTCAGACGCTTCTCTGCCACGGTATGGAAGATCCTTTCAAGAGAGTCGATTGGAGAGGGATAGGATGCATGAGAACCGGTACCTTTGGCTTCATGCGACTGAATCCCGATGCAGGATATCGAACTGCCGTAACAGTTTATCGAAACGCTACCAAAGTTCCAGCAAGACCCTATGCGAGTAAGCGGGATCGGTTGCGTTGGTTGAAAAAAGTGTCAATTGGGGTACAACAAACCGCTTGTTGCACTAGTCCCGTGGTTCGATACGTACGGAAAATAGACCGATGACCAGTTCCCGTTCCGACCTCGATTTGAAGGATCCCTACTTCCAGACGCTTTTCGCCGATCGGATTGGAGGACCGCAGTACGGCAAGGGGACGGAGATCTACAAGTTTGAGAAGATCAAGCGAGCCAAAAGGAAGGCACTTGCTGACTATCCGGATCGATGGCTGATCGATTTTGGCATCGGCGAAAATGACTCGATGGCCGATCCAGTGGTGCGGCAGTCGATGGAGCAGGAGATTCATCGACCGGAGAATCGTGGCTACGCAGATAATGGCGTCGGGGAATTCAAGGAGGCGGTGGCGAGATTCATGGAGCGGCAATTCGGTGTCACGCTCGATCCTGCCTCGCAGATCAATCACTGCATCGGCAGCAAGACAGCTCTTGCCATGCTGCCTGCCTGCTTCATCAACCCAGGCGACATCACCTTGATGACGGTCCCTGGCTATCCCGTTGCGGGGACGCACACGCGGTATTACGGAGGCAGTGTCTTTCGCCTGCCGCTGCTGAAAGAGAATGACTTCTACCCTGATTTTACCAAGGTACCGTCCGATCTCTGGCCCCGAGTCAAGATGCTGGTCTTGAACTATCCCAACAGCCCCACGGGCAAGGTAGCAACCAGGGATTTCTATCAAGAGGTGATCGCTCTGGCCAAGCAGCACCAGTTCATCGTCGTCCAAGATGCTGCCCACGTGCTGCTGACGTTCGAGGGCGAGCCGCTGAGTTTCCTTCAGGTCCCTGAGGCTGGCGATGTTGGGGTGGAGGTGCATTCGCTCAGCAAAGGTTTTGACATGATTGGCTGGCGGATTGGATGGGTCTGCGGGAATGCGAAAATTGTTCAGGCATTTTCCGACGTCAAGGACAATAGCGACAGCGGCCAGTTTTCGGCGATACAGCGAGCCGCGGTGACCGCCTTGGATACCCCGTCGATTCCCGCGGGGATTCGATCGAAGTACCGGCGTCGTTTGGAGAAACTGGTGGCGACCTTGCGTGCGTGCGGGTTCACTCTTTCCATGCCAGGCGGCAGTTACTTCCTCTACGCCCCCGCTCCCACCGGTACCTCGGACGGTCGCCGATTTGCGAACGCCGAGGAAGCGTCTCAGTTTTTGATCACCGAGCATTCTGTGGTGACGGTGCCCTGGGACGACGCTGGACCTTACCTTCGGTTTTCGGTGACCTATCAAGCGGCCGACGAAGCGGAAGAAGATCTTCTCATGGAAGAGACTCGCAAACGTCTGCAGGGTCTGGGGCTCACTTTCACTTAGCTTCCATCCGGTCCATCTCGTGATGGTCAGGGGGCGGACCCTTAGCGCGACCTGCAAGGGTTGCTCAGCCAGATCGATGGAAGCAGCAGAGGTCGTGGGGAGGATCCAATGGCGGACGAATTGTTTCAACCGATTATCGGATGCCTGGGATTCCCCGTCGCCGGTGCAGCGACTCAGTTCGTCCTCCAGCAGGTGATGAAGAGGGCGGAGTTGGATTGGCATGTGATGACGGCGGAGGTGGTGCCTGAGGAGTTGGCGGCTGCCATCGCGGGGGCCAGAGCGCTGCGGTTTTCCGGTCTGGAACTGCTGCCACCATTCGCGACTGCTGCGATGCCGTTGTTCCCGGAAGCCACGGCTCGCGCACGCCAATCGGGAACCGTCGAAGTGGCGCGCCGCACTTCACAAGGATGGGAAGCGGACGATCTGAGAATCGATGTGCTCAATCGGATGATCAACGAGCGGATTGAGAAGAGCCGCGGGATTTTGCTCTGCCTGGGCGAGGCGTCTGAGTCGTGGGGCTCTCTTTCGCTCGATGCCTGCCACCCCGTCTCCTGGCGGTGGATGTCGGCGACCGATCCACTTCCCGAACTGGTCGACCCCTCACTCGCGATGGATCGTCCGAGTGAAGGCGAGCCTCTTGGTGATAAAGCATCGACCGAAGAGTTGGAATTGTCCGATCCCAAATCGGCGGAGGCGATCGCGCCCCTGGTGGTCTTGGTCGCAGGACAACTTCCGGACCACGCATGGAGTGTCCTTGCGGATTCGCTTGAATCTCAGACCGGGATCGTGATCCTGACGGAAGATCCAAGCGGCTCCCGATGGCGACAGCAGCTCTCACGGACTGCCTTGAAGTGGATCGATGCATCGGAGTATGCCGCATGGATGCTTCAGGCGAAGTATCGCTACTGGACGGGGCGCGAGGAGCCGCTTTCTTGGTTCCGGGATGCGCTCGATGAGTTTCTAGCCTTTTAGCTCTTTGGTACCACGCCGTTGATGACGTTCCTCAACGGCTCACCCAGCAAGGCCCGGCGGCATGCTTCCACCCCTTTGACTCTCATGTCCAGAAGCCCTTCTTCCGAGTAGAAGGCGGCGTGGGGATTGATGATCAGCCGATTGTAGGCTGCATGCTTGGGATCTCTCCAGGCAACTAGCAAAGGATGGTCCGGCTCGGGCGGCTCCTGCTCCAGCACATCGATGGCAGCGCCGGCCAGGCGTCCCGAGGCAAGGGCTGCAGGGATCGCTTTGGTGTCGACCAATTTCCCTCTGGCCGTGTTGATCAGGTAACTTCCCATCGGCATCTTTTCCAGACGTTTCCCATCAATCAGATGGTGGTTCTGAAGCGACATGGGGCAATGGAGACTGACTACCAGGGACTGCTGAAGGAGATCGTCGAGGGTTTCGCAGCGAATGATTCCCAGGCTCTTCTCATAGCCGTCCTCGCGGCCTGGGTCGTAGAAGACCACTCGCATCCCAAGGGCCTTGGCGCGCAGTGCCGTCGCCATGCCGATGCGTCCTAGTCCCACAAGTCCAATCGTCTGACCGCGCAGACGGACCAGAGGCGATGCGATCGTGTACATCCAGGGATGCGGATGGTGGCGCAGATGGACATTGTAGGGATGGATGCCTCGTGTCAGCGCCAGCATCATGCCGATAGCCGAATCGGCGACCTCCTCGGTTCCGTAGTCGGGAACATTGGCGACCGGGATACCTCGCTGAGCAGCGAAGGCATGGTCGACATTGTCGAATCCAACTCCGCAGCGAACGATCAACCTGCAGTGCTTCAGCCGTTCGATCGTGCTGCGGGAGATGGATAGATTGTGGAACATCATGATGCAGTCGGCGTCTTCGATCTTTCCGGTCAGTTCCGACTCCTGGAAAGCATCGTAAGCGATCACATCGGCCAGCCCCTTGAGTCTTGTCCGCTCGACAGCCAAATCGTCGTTGATGAAATCGGTGATCACCACTTTGGGCATCGGTTCTTCCTTACTTCTCAGAGAATTATTGCAAACAAGAGTGAATAGAGTCGGCAGGGTTCACGAGCGGCCACCTGCTTGGATGTTGTCACGGATCATACGATCGAGCAGATTTCGGGTGATGCGCTGAACGCGGGGATCAGGGCCTTTGGGGGTTGTGTAGACGCTGGGTCTGACGTACCCAGGCGGCTGGCTGAGCCCATCGGCCCACCAGATCGTCGAAGCGTTGAAGACCCAATTACCTCTGGGGCCGGGATAGAGGGTCGATGTGTATTGGCCTCCGTTGAGTTGTCCTGGGGCCGATTGAGTTGGTCCGCTGGCAAGAATCTCCAGCCCTTGGATCGGTGCGGGATCGCCGTGCCATTCCCAACCTACCAGACCCGGGATGCCGTCACCCTGACGCATACCCGTTCCCTCCATCACCCAGTGTTCGGGGATGCGACAGATCCAATCGGCTCCCCCAGTGACTGGCCCGGTGCTATGAGCTCCGATCAGGGCATTCGCATAGGGTGGCTCATGTTTCAACTGGCTCATCGATTCGAATTCGCCGGTGCCACCCGGGGGCCCAAAGACTCCGATGCGGTGCAGTGACTGGCTTTGAGGGTTCCACTCCACCTTGCCGCAGACGGCGTTGCCCGAAAAGAATCCGACGCTCACCCCCTGTTCAATCGCCTTTTGGACTCCGGCGTACATCGCATCGGTCCAGTATTCATCATGACCGACGCTGAGAAGTGCACGACATCGCGAAAGAGTCTCGGGCTGTCGATGGGTGTCGGTGTTCGACTGATAGGAGACATCGTATCCCTCCGCTTCCAGCCAAAAGGAAAACGGAAACTCCCAGAGTAGAAATTCTCCTGAACCTGTGGAAAGAGGTGCGTCGAAGATTTGGCAGTAGCGGCCGTAGGGGCGCCGGAAACTGACTTCGCTCTTGTCGCCCCAATGCCATTGGTTCACCCCGTCATCGTAAAGCGAAAACTGGCTGGGCCAGCGGTTGTAGGCTTGCCAGGTATGGTCGCTGCACTGAAACAAGAGATCGACCTGCCGGTTGTCTCGCACGATAAAGATCGTGTAGCTGTCGACCCCCTCCGATTGCTCGGTCATCTTCCCTAGGTAGACTCCCGAGAGGGCATCTTTGGGGATCTGCCATCGATACATCGCCGGCCACTGGCAATCGATCAATCGGCGTTGGCCTGGCGCCGGGACTGGCTGAGGCATGCTGGGTATGGGCAGGGAGCGATGGACCAGCCTGCCGCCGGTTCCCTGGTAGTAGCCCAAGCGAAATATTTCCAGGACCACTTCGGTCGACTGAAGGGTGCTCCAGTGGAATGCAATCTCCTGCCCAGCATCCACGCTGGGGTGACCGCAGTACCCTTCGATCCAAGGGCAGCGGTACTTGGTCGATGGATCGATCCGGCTATTGGTGAGCATCCAGGAGTTGGTGCCGGGGAGTTTGTTTTCTTCAACGATGCGATTCGAGGGGGTGGGAGCGAGGGCATCGGAGGGGCTGGATCCTCCGGCTGCCTCCATCATCGAAGGAAGCGCAGCAATGGCACCCATTTGGATCAAAGACTTTCTGCGGTTGGTGGCAGCCATCATCTTCTCCCGGATGGAGGATCGCTGAAGAATGGTTTGGTGCTTCCCCTTGGCATCACCCCGACGGAAGGCTTTCCAGCCTCCGGCCGATTTGGATTCATTCTACCTGCGCCAGTAGGCCGCGATGGAATTCTCAGGTGGGAGGAACACCGATTGGTGAAGACCAGTCATAATCGAAAGACAGGCAGTCGGCCCGCAACGGCATTTGGCAGGATCGAGGAGCGGAAGGATGGGAGATAGCGAGCTGGTGGAAGGACGATTCCAGCAATTGCTGCCGGCCGAGCTGATGGGGAAGCTGGAACGGATGGAGTTGGTGAGCCGGAAGATTTTTCGTGGACGGATGAAAGGAGAGCGGCGGAGTCCTCGCAAAGGGCAGAGCGTGGAGTTTGCGGACTTTCGCAACTACACCCCCGGGGATGACCTCCGTTTCATCGACTGGAACCTCTACGCGCGACTTGATCGACTCTATCTGAAGCTTTTCCTCGAAGAGGAGGACCTTCATTTTTTTGGATTGATCGACAATTCGCTTTCGATGTCCTTTGGCCAGCCCAGCAAGTTGGAGGCGGCAAAGCGGTTGATGGCAGCCCTTGGCTACATTGGACTGTGTCGCGGCGATCGCATCGTAGTCCAGGGGCATTCCCAGGCCAGTCGACCTGCCAAGGCGCATCGATCCCGCGCCTCCCTCCCTCAATTGCTCGATCAGATCGACCGCATTCAGCCGGAGGCGACGCCATCGTTTCGCGAGGCAGTCCAGTCGTTCTGTATTCGCAATCCAGGTCGAGGTATTGTGGTGTGGGTGACCGATCTGATGGATAAGAGCGGCTACGAATCCGCGATGCGGCTGTTGATGGCACGACGCATGGATCTCTACGTGATCCATCTACTTTCGCCTGAAGAACTCCAGCCCCAGGCGACAGGCGATCTACGGCTGACCGATTGCGAAGATGGTGACCAACGGGAGGTCAGCATTACCCCGGGACTGCTGGCCCGCTATCAGGAAAGACTGGGGGCCTTTCTCGAGGGTGCGAAAAACTTCTGCCAGCGGCGCACCATTTCCTATCTGCCGGCGCGAAGCGACCTAGCGGTGGATCGACTGGTCAATGACTATCTCAGGCAAAGAGGGCTTGTCCGATGACATGGCTCAGCGCGCTAGCGCCTTGGCAATGGGCTGTGATGGCGGCCGTCCCCCTGGCGATTTTTTTGCTTTACTTCTTGAAGCTAAAACGACAACCGCTTGAAGTTCCTAGCACGCTGCTGTGGCGGCAGGCGGTGGAGGACATGCGGGTCAACAGCCTGTGGCAGAAACTCCGAAGAAACCTCCTGCTGCTCCTGCAACTGCTCTTCGTCGCCGCTTTGATGCTGGCAGCACTCAGGCCAGGCTGGAGTGGAAGCATGGGATCGGGGAAACGCTACATTTTTCTGATCGATCATTCGGCCAGCATGAGCGCTACGGATGTAGCGGGAAGCAGGCTTGAGGAGGCCAAGCGGCTGGCTATCCAACGGATCGACAGCCTGCAACGTGGCGATGTCGCGATGGTCGTAGCTTTCTCCGATCGCGCCGATGTCAAGCAGGGCTTCACTCAGGACACCCGAAGGCTGCGATCTGCCGTGGAGTCGATCCAGCCGACTCAGCGAACCACTCAGGTCAGCGAAGCACTCCGCGCCGCCTCAGGGCTGGCCAATCCAGGCCGAGTCAGTTTTGGAGGGGTCAACGACGTGCAGGTAGCCGAGGCGATGCCGGCGACGGTGATTTTGCTTTCCGATGG
>Ga0315900_10008337_pt1 | contig 13358 bp, 11 predicted proteins | sample LakEriMetagenome_FD_203521 | JGI IMG/M metagenome (GOLD analysis project Ga0315900, IMG submission 203521) | Freshwater fungal communities from buoy surface, Lake Erie, Ohio, United States - Buoy 12 MA114 | ecosystem: Environmental > Aquatic > Freshwater > Lake > Lake biofilm | place: USA: Lake...
CGCTCATGCGCCGAAAGAGCCGGGCCTCGCCCGGCAGGTAGGCGGTGCATTCCCGAACGCGCAGCGACTCGGTTCGGCAATCGAACCCGGCCACCCTGCCGGTGCCCGAGGTGGGCTGCAAGTAGCCGAGCAGGGTACGTAGCAGCGTGGTCTTGCCGGCGCCGTTCGGTCCCAGCAAACCGAACACTTCGCCTTCCGGCACGCCCAGCGTGCACTCGGCGAGCGCTGCAAACGTCCCGTAGCGTTTCGTGAGCCGATCGGCGCTGATGATCATGGGGTGGCTGCGAGGATCAGCCGCTCGGAGTGGCGCAGGCGAAACGACGCCAGAAATAATAGCCCGCCAGCGCGAAGCCGATGATGGCCACCAGGCGCCGCACCGCCGACGCGGGCAGGCGGCGGGCCAGGTGCGAGGCCCCCAGACTGCCGGCCACGGCGCCGACCGCCATCAGAGCCGCATGCGGCCAGGACACCTCGTAGACGCCGACCCACGATCCCGCGGTAAACAGTGCCGCAGCGACGCCATTGACCCACATGCCCAGCACGTTCTTCACGGCATTCAGCCGGCGAATGTCGCCAAGCCCCGAGAGTCCGAGCACGGCCAGCATCAGGATGCCGATCCCGGCGCCGAAATAGCCGCCGTAGATGCCGACGAGGAACTGCAGCCCACAGGCGGCGATGACGCGACCGGCCGGCGCCGCGGCGGATGCATCGTGCGCGGCGACGAAATTCACGACCTGCGGCTGGACCGCGAACAGGACGGCTGCCAGCAGGATCAGCCAGGGGACGAGACCGTCGAACCAGTCGGGGGACGCGAGGAGCAGCAGCGCCCCGATCGCGGCCCCCGCCGCGCTCGGCACCACGAGCAGGCGCGTCCACGAAGGCAGACCCTCCCGCTCACCTCGCCACGACCAGGCCGCCACCGCGGCCCCCGGCCAGAGCCCGATCGTACTCGTCACGTTGGCCGCCACCCCGTGGCCCGGGCCGGGCAGGATGGCGTCGAGCACCGGGAACGTGAGCACCGTGCCGCCCCCGGCGATGGCGTTCACGGCCCCGGCCAACAGCGACGACGCCACCAGCGCGAGAAACCCCGTCGTCACCGTCAGCGCAAGCCCACTCATGGCGCCGCCCGTGCAGGTACGGGTGCAGGTGCGACGACCGGCTCGGCGGCATCAGCGCCGCTGCCGCAGTCAACGAGCAGGTATCCGGCCCACAGGAACGGGTGGCGGCTATCCGGCAGCGCGGGCCCGGACGTGTGCTTGAGTCTCGGCTCGCGTGCCGGATCCGGCTGCTCGGCCATCACGACGTCGACAGCCCGTTGCCATGACTCCGCGGCCGTTGACGCCCGTTCCCCATCCCGCACCGCCGTCACGCCACGCAGGAATTCGGTCATCAGGTCGAGGCATGACTTGCCGCCCACGCGCCAGCGGCTCACGACCGCCGTGTGGCTGCCCGCGGCCAGGAGGTCGGCGGCCGCCGCGAACACCTCCTCGCCGGGGCGTTCCGGCGGCTTGGTCAGACCGCGTGACATGGCGGTCTGCAGCCCCGGCAGCAGCACCCGCTGCGGCCTCTTGGGCGGCAGGGCGAGCCAGTCCGCGAAGGTGATCCCGACGCGGCCCGCGCCGCCCGCGACGAGGGGCCGTCCGGCCCGCGATCCTTCGGCGGAAATCTCATCGAGAACCAGCAACGTGTCGCATACGGAAGCTGCCAGCGCCGGCGCCGGCCCGGGAGGAGATGCGATCGGCACCACACCTCCGATACTCGCGGCCATCTCCGCCACCGCCTCGTCGGCCACCGCGGCACGGTCGCCGCGGAACAGGCGGCCCGCCACGACGCCGATCGGTCCCGCGGGCCGTGGCTCGAACCGCATGACGGCGAGGCTGCGAGTGGGGCAGTAGCGGATCCGGCACACGTCGCGCAGGCGGCGCTCTTCTCCGCGCCCCGCGACGGCACGGTTGGTCGCCACCGGCAGCAATTCGAACGGCACGTACCACAGCCATCCGTCGGGCACGATCACGAGTTCATCGATCCCCTCCGCCAGCGTGATCCTCGAGTTCTCGAACAACATCCGTTCGATGCGTGCTGCCGACCCGCGCCAGTCCCCCTCCAGAAGCCGCTCCGTCGACACCGGCGCGACCGGATCGAAGAGGCAGAGCGACCGGGCGAGTGTTTCCACCTCCTTGGGCAGGCCCGCGACCTGCCGTACCTGCCAGGAGGCAAACCGTTCCCGTGACTCGAGCGCGGCCCAGAGCCCCGCATCCGTCCAGTGAAACGACAGCATCAGTTGCCGCGGTGCGAGCCGGCGGCGAACTTCCGCCGCGCTCGTCAGCGGAGGAAATCCGAGCGGTGCCGGGTCGCGCCCCGCGGACACGGCGGCCACGATCCGCTCGAGACGCTGCGCGTCAGCCTGGTACTCCTTCCAATCCTCCGGCTTCGCCCGGTCTGGAAGCCCGGCTGCCAGCGTGCCGCGCAACTGCCCGATGCGATCGAGCAGGGCCGCTAGACCCGGCTGGGCGCCGATCACCGCGGCCCGCCGCGCGGCATCGGCCGGTGGCAGCAGTCGCTGCTCTCCGGTGAGAAATCTGGCCACCGCGAGCCGGCGGCCCCCCAGCGGCTGCTGGGCCAACCAGCGGCCGCGCAGGGCCGCCTCGGCCGCATCGAGCCCCGCTTCGTCTCCGCGTCGCTTCGCCACGTCCACCCAGGCAGCGAAGGCATCTTCCCGCGGCGCCGACATCACGCTCAGCGTGCCGAGGGGATCGACTGCAAAGTCCCGGGCCCCCGGATCGGCGAGCAACCTGCCGAGCAGGGCGTCGGCTTGGCGGTCGGAGAAGGGGCCCGTCCCGCCCCGCACAAGCTCGGTGAGGAGTGCCGTCTGGAACAGCCGTGGCTCTCGGCCCCGGGCCAGCGTCAACGCCCGGTCGAGTTCTGCATCACCGGCCACGACATCCTCGGCGGCATACTCCACGAGAGCCGCCGCGTACGCCGCCCATGCCGCCACCCCGCCGTCGGCACGGCGCATTCGGCCGTCGATCCCGCGGAGTGCCGCCGCGGCGGACCGGGGATCGCCCGCTGCGGCCAGGGCTTCTGCCTGCGCTGACAGAAGCCAACCCTCCAGTGCGGCCACGGCGCCGCCGGCCCAGTCCGTGCAGCCGCGGATCGAGGGGGGCACACCGCGGACTCCGGCGGCTCGGTGCGCCTGAAAGGCGAGTCGCATCGACTCCTCCAGGGCACGCGCATCGCCGAAGTCGGCGGCGGCGTACGAAGCCTCCTCGAAGTATTTCGCCGCCCGCGCCGCCTGATCGGCATCGAGGGCGATGCGGCCCAGCACGATCAGGCCCCAGGCCGTGAGCGGGTGGTCGAAATCATTCCCGGCGACCAGTCCGCGGACCAGCAGCGGCTGGGCCAGATCCGCCTTGCCCTGAGCCCAGCAGGCCGTCCCCAGCGCCACGTCGATCCAGGCCTGTGAGTGGTGGTTCGGCGGCGCCGGCCGCCGCGTCAATGCCTTCGCGACGGCGTCCAGGCTGGCGTTGTCGCGGCCCAGTTCACCGAGCAGCACTGCATGCCGGTAGATCGCGATCACGAGACACCTCATGATCTCCTGGGGCCGCAACGATCTGTCGTAGGGTGCCGTGAGGGCACCCCCGCGCTGCAACACTTCCTGGGGATCGGCACCGCGGATGCGGATCGTCGCCACCTCCGGCCATGATCCGGGCATCGTATTGCGCTCGCTGCGCCCCCACGTCGCCACCCGCTGCCGCGCCGGCTGCGCCGCCTGCGGCGAGAACTGCACGGAGAGCAGCCAATCGGCATGCCCCGCCTGCAGCAGCATCGCCTCCTCGTAGGCAGCCACGGCGCCGCGAAAATCACCGCGTTCGAACAGGCATTCACCCACCAGCGCCGCAGCAGCGATCGAGTCGATCCAGCGCTCCGCGCCGATTCTGCTCGCGCCGCGGTAGCAGGCGTTGGCAAGTTCCAGCGCGGCCGCATGGTCGCCGGTGGCGAGCGCGGCCAAGGCCAGGTCGTGGCCGGCCGGTGGAGCCGTCTCGGCCCGGGGTGGCACGCCCACGTTGGGCGGAAGCACGACCTGTGCGGAGGCGACCGCAGCCGCCAGCCAGGCGAGGGCCGCGGGCAGTCCGCGGAAAAAGTCGTGCATGGCCTTTTTCCAAGCGCCGTAGCGTCTCCGCGTGGTCGCCCGCGGGAAACGCCCAAGACCTCCGCGATCGTCGATCGTCGGATCCTGCTCCGGCAGGGCCGATCCCAAACCTGCCAAACGCAGCCGGCGGTTCATGGCTTTTGTTGTACACGCGCGGAGAATTTCGCCCCCGGCCCGGACGGGAGGGCGGCGGCACCGCGGTTTTGTCCGGGCGGTTTGGGCGGCAGGGGTGGCAATCTGGGAAACCCCCGGGTGCGATCGTATCGGTCGGCCAAAGTTTGCGGGTGGTAGCGGTCGATATTCGAAATCGTCCGCCGACGCCCCGCCGGGGCCCGCAGGCCCCGACCCGCCACGACCTCGACCTCAGGGATGACCGCCATGACTGACCACCACCTCACGCCGCGCGGTGGCTCTGCGACCAGAGCGTTCTTGGCCGCCATCGGCCTCGCCGGTTGTGCCGTCACTGGCTGCCAGGTGGATGTCGGCGGCCAGACGCTGCCCAGCGCCTACTACCTCCACGACGACATCCAGTACTTCCCGGCGGGCCCTGAATTCAAGCTTTCCAAGGAAGCCGCGGCCCAGAAGGCATACCGCAAGGAAATGGCCGAGGACGACGCCGCGTTGACCCAGCCGCGCTGACGTCGCGAGCCACAGGGAAGTCCCGGGCATTCCGTGGCCCGAGACTCATCACCCTCCGGTGACGCTGCCGGCCCAACTGGCCGAGCGACATAATCGCCGATTCCCGGCGATTTCCGGGACGTATCACCGCATCCGGGGTGATGTTCGCGGCTCCAGCGGCTCCGCGGGCCCTTGCAGAAACCCACCGATTCGTTAGATTATTTTTGTGGGTTCAAGACCCTTCAAAACAAACTTTTGGGTTTGTTTTGTGGGTTTCAATCCCTTTTTTATTATCCCGGACAAAACACGGACGGCCGGGCTCCTTTCCCGCGGAGGCGGGCACGTTGGTGAATCAGCATGGCCGCTCCGGCCGACTTGCTCATCGGCGAATTCGTGCGGACGCTCGACGAGCGCAGCCGGCTGGCCATCCCGCCGGAATTGCTCGACCCCCTGCTGGCCGGTGGGCCGCGGCTCGTGATCGCCAAGGAGCGGGCGGGCTGTCTGTCACTCTGGTCGGCTGCCGAGTGGAAGCCCCGCATCGACGCAGCGGTGGATGTCGTGCGCAGCAAGCTACAGGCCGGAATGCTGACGCAACGAGTGGGCCAGTTGCAGGACCTGGGCCGACTCCTCTCCACGAGACACCGCACCATCACGCTCGCGGCCCGGGGCCGGCTCGTGCTCCCCGAAGGATTTCGCAATTTCCTCGGTGTCGAGCCGGGGGCCGACCTGATGGTGGTGGGAGCCGCCGTGTGCGTCGAACTCTGGCAACCGGCGGCCTGGTCGGCCTACGTGACGAGCGAGATGCCGGGATTCCGCCGACGCATAGACGAATTGACCGCCTGAGGGACGCGACGGCACAGCCTTTTCAAAGACGATTTTCGGCCATGCCCGGGCGGGAGGCAGCGGGTCATTCCCTGTCGGTCTCATCCGGTCAGGAAAAACGACAACCACGGAACGGAACCCCCGAGCACGGATGCTGCCGAGGGACCTCCTCCGGGCATGGCCCTTTTCTTATCTCGGCCGCTGGTCGGTTCGGCTGATGCCGCCGTCAGGGCGCCGCATCGCCCAACCCGGGCGACTTCGCATCGAGCGGCCACGTGATCCGCGTGCCCGACAGGGCCGCGGCGTAGACCGCCGACGTCATTTCCACCGTGGTTCGGCCCGCATACATGCCCGTCTCCGGCTCGCGATCCTCGGCGATTGCATCGAGCAGATCCGTGGCTGCACGGCGGCCCCACGCGGAGCGTTCCTCGTTGCGGTCCACGTCGGCGGCGGGCGGTGGATCATCGAGCCCGCCGGGGCCGATCGGCTGCCAGGGCACGTCCTTGTCGACCCGCCACGGCGGCGCCGCCCGGAAGTAGGCATGGGGCACGAAGTCGGGGCGGATGTGTACGGCCCCTTTCGTTCCCACCACGGTGAGTCCGAAGTTCGGCTGTTTGAGACCCGCATCACGGACACTGGCGAAATAACCGATCGGTCCATCGGCTAGGCCGAACATGGCGGTGATCGCGTCGCCGGCGATCGGCCCGATGCCCTCCGGCCCCGCCACCGCATCGTCCCTGGTGATTGGCCGTCCACCTACTGATACGGACGCCTCGCACCAGCGAGGCGCGCCGCCCAGATCGGTCATCATGTCGAGGACGTGGCAGCCGAGCACCCACAAATCCTCGCCGCCGCCGCGGGCGTCCTCCTTGCCGCGCCCGCGAATCTCCAGCACGCGACCGATCCTGCCATCCTCGATCAGGTCGCGGGCGGCCGCATACGCCGGCGAATGGCGGTTCACGTACGCCAGCGACAGTTTCGTGTCCGACTTCGTGCAGGCTGCGATCACGGCCTCGGCCTCGGCCCGCGAGCGCACGAACGGCTTTTCCATGAAGATGCCGCGCACGCCCGCCTCGGCCGCGGCGATCGCCATCTCCGCATGGCAGTCGACGTGCCGCATGCAGATGGCCACGACGTCGGGCTTCGCCTCGGCCAGCATCCGACGCCAGTCGCGGAAGGCTGCGGCCGCCCCCACGCCGGCCCGGGCGGCGGCCTGCTCGAGCCCTTGGGTGGACTCGTCGGCGACGGCAACGATCCGAGCCCCCTCGACACGGCCCCAGAGTTCGTCGATGGCGTGGCCCCAGTCCCCGCGCCCGGTCCGCCCGATCACCGCGACCCGCACCGTCTCCATGTTTCATTCCCCAAGTCAAAGAGTGAGCTGTTTCCGCTCGCCAATCCTACCGTGCGGCAGCACGGGTATGATCCTTGGGCGTTGCCCGACGGGCGACGCCCAAGGATCCCTTCGGGACAAGGCATGGCGCACGATCATTCCTCGCACGGACACGCGCACGGGCACGCACACACCCTCTCGCCCGCGGGCCTCGACCGGGCCTTGGCCGCCGGAGTGGCCCTCAACACCGCCTTCGTGATCGCCGAAGCTGGTGCCGGCCTCTGGTCCGGCTCCCTGTCTCTGCTCGCCGACGCGGGTCACAACGCCGGCGACGTGCTCGGACTGCTGCTCGCTTGGGGAGCCAGTTGGCTCGCACGCCGTCCCCCCTCGCGCCGCTACACGTGGGGCTTGCGGCGGGCCACGATCTACGCGGCCTTGGCCAACGCGGCGATCCTGCTCGCGGCCTGCGGTGTGATCCTCTGGGAGGCGCTGCACCGGCTGCGTTCCCCGCAGGCCGTCCCCGGGCCGACTGTGATCGCCGTGGCGGCGATCGGTGTCGCCATCAACACGCTGACGGCGTTGCTCTTCGTCCGCGGCCAGCGCGATGCGAACGTGCGCGGCGCCTTCCTGCACATGGCGGCCGACGCGGCGATTTCGGCGGGCGTGGTCGCTGCCGGCATCGCGATCTGGCTGACCGGCCGCACCTGGATCGACCCGCTGGTCAGCATCGGCATCACACTGGCGATCGTGGCGGGAACGTGGGGCCTGTTCCGGGAGAGCGTCGACCTGGCACTCGATGCCGTGCCCCGCGGCGTCGAACCTGCCGATGTGACGGCCGCGCTGGCCGACATTCCCGGAGTCGCGGAGGTGCACGACCTGCATGTCTGGGCGGCAAGCACGTCGGAAATCTCGCTCACCGTCCACCTCGTGGTACCAGAAACGGAGGTGCACGGGCGGGTGCTGGCCACGGCGGGTGGACTGCTGCGCGAGCGGTTCCGGGTGGCGCACGCGACGATCCAGATCGAGGACGCCACCGTCGGCGCCGCGTGCCCGCAACGTCCCGGCGACGTGCTCTGACGTCGGTTCGCCGCCCCAACTCGAGAAACCGTCAGCTGACGGGTCGCTCGGCGGCCCGGACCGCGGCCCGGGCGATGCCGGCCAGCATGCGCCGGAACACCACCTCGTGGAGCGGCCAGATGGCATACCAGTAGAAGAGCCCGCCCAGTCCCTTGGGATCGAACACGGCCGTCTGGTGGATCGTCACGTCGCCGTCCCGCGGCACGACCTCGAACTCCAGCCATCCCCGGCCGGGCATCTTCATCTCGGCGGCCAGCCGGAGCCGCCGCGGCGGCTCGCAGACCTCGACCCGCCAGCAGTCGAGCGTCTCTCCGGCGCGAAGCCGGTCCGGGTCCCGCCGTCCGCGCGACATGCCCGGTCCGCCCAACAGGCGGTCCAGCCAGCCGCGCAGCGTCCATAGCCAGTCGCACGCATACCAGCCGTGGCCGCCGCCGATTCGTTCGATCGCCGCGAAGGCCCGCGTTGGCGAAACGGCCACGACCGCGTGGCGGTGGTCCACCAACCGCGTGCCCTCCGCGGCCCCACCGTACCGCCGCGGCAATTCCTCCAGGTCGGCGAAGTCGGCCCAGCGCTTGCCGGCGAACTCCTGGTCCTCGTGCTGCACGGCCTCGCGGACGGCGCAGGCCAGGTCCCGCGGCCGGATGGCGAACTCGCGGTCGGCCGCGGCGCTCGTCACCACCGTGGAATTCTTCAGGCCGTCGATCAACTTTCGTCCCATCTTCGAGTAACGAGGGGTGACCAGTTTGAGCCACAGGCTGGAGAGCCGGGGCGTGAGCACGGGCACCGGGATCATCAGCCTGGTGAGGCCGCGCTGCCGGGCGTACTCCCGCATAATAGCGCCATACGAAACCCTGTCCGGCCCGCCGATCTCGAAAATCCGCGCCTCCCCGCGGGGCAGGTCGATGGCGGCGGCCAGGTAGTCCACCACGTCGGCGATCGCGATCGGCTGCGTGGCCGTGGCCAGCCAGGCCGGACAGATCATCACCGGCAGCCGCTCCACCAGCGTCCGCACCAGGTCGAAGGAGAAACTGCCGGCTCCGATGACGATCGAGGCCCGGAATTCGATCACGTCGAGGCCGCTGGCGCGGAGGATCGCCCCCACCTCGTGACGGCTGCGCAGATGGGCGGAAAGCCGGTCGTCTTCGGCGCCGAGGCCGCCCAGATAGATGATCCGGCGCACGCCCGCCGCCACCGCGGCGGTCGCGAACCGTTCCGCCGCCAGCCGGTCGGCCCGCTCGAAGTCGACGCCGCTCTCCATCGAATGCACGAGCCAGTAGGCCACCTCGACCCCGGCGCAGGCCCGGGCCAAATCGTCGGCATGGCCGGCGTCGCCCGCCACCACTTCCGTGCGCGGGCCGGCCCGCCCGGCGAGCTTTTCCGGCCGCCGGGCCATGCAGCGGACATCATGACCGCGACGCTGCAGTTCATCGAGCAGGCAGCCGCCCACGTATCCCGTCGCACCAGTGAGAAGAACGCGCATGGCGGACCCGGTGGCCGGGGGGGGGCTTTTTCGCGGACGACTAGGGCTGGTCTCGCTCGAAGGCCTCGTCCATGCGCCGCGGGATCGTCCCGGGATCCTCGGTCTTGAGGCCGTACAAGAACCAGCGCACCCGCTGTTCGCTGGAGCCGTGCGTGAACGCCTCGGGCACCACGTAGCCCTGGGCCTGCTTCTGGATGCGGTCGTCGCCGATCGCCGCGGCAGCGTTCACCGCCTCGCGGATGTCCTCCTCGTCGAGAATGCCTGCGTACTGAGCCATGTGCCTCGCCCACACGCCGGCGAGGTAGTCGGCCTGCAGTTCCATGCGCACGGAAAGCTGGTTGTAGGCACGTTCCGAAAGCCGTTGCCGCTGAGCCTGCACCTGGCTGCTGATGCCGAGCTGGTTTTGGATGTGGTGACCGATCTCGTGGGCGATCACGTAGGCCTGGGCGAAGTCGCCGGGCGCCCCGAAGCGCCGTTTCAGTTCCGTGTAGAACACGGGGTCGATGTACACGGTCTTGTCGAGCGGGCAGTAGAAGGGCCCGGCGCCCGCGTCGGCGATGCCACAACCGCTCTGCACTCGGCCCGTGAACATCACGAGTCGCGTCGGCGCGAATCGCTTGCCGAAGGCCGCGGGAAAGACACGCGTCCAGACATCCTCGTTGTCGGCGAGCACCGTCTTGATGAAGCGGCCCATCTCGTCGTCGACGGGCTTGGCCTGCCGCGCCTGGGGCCCAGGTCCTCCGGCGAGTTCCGGCGCCACCTGCATGAGTTGCATGGGGTCGACGCCCAGGAACATCATCACGACCATGATGACGAGCGTGAGCAAGCCGCCACCCACGAGCGCCTGCTGACCGGCGCTGCGTCGATCCTCCACGTTCTGACTCTGCCGACGACCTTCCCAACGCATGGGGTCATGACCTCCGGGTGGCGCCGCACGCCGGCGGCACGGACTGTTGGCGGCCCGATTCTACCGCGGCAGGGAGCCGGGCAAGCCCCGGCACGGCCGCCCGGACGCAAAAATAGACGCTGTTTTCCGGCCGAATCACCGCCCCGCGAACAGCCCCCCCGTGGCGGGCGTAGTGAAGCCACCGGAGGGACCTCCCTGGGGATGCCAGAGCCATGGCCCACTACACCACGATCGACAGGCTGCTCCGGGAGCGCATGCGGCTTCAGGAGGAGATCGCCGCCACACGGGAAAAATACGGGCAGCCGTCGACCGTGCAGTTGTCGCGGCTGCGCTGGTACGACCAGCAACTGGCTCGAACGCGTCGTTCGACCTCGGCCCAGGTGGGTGCCGCCCTGCGCGGACTGTGGTCGCGTCTGCGCAGGCGGGGAAACGACGCGTCCGTGCTTCGCTGACCTTTCGTGAACGTCTTCGCCGACCGCTCGGCAGGCGGGCGGCCGCCAGGCGTTGCCTCAATCCTCCGGCAGCGGGCGTCCCTTGGTTTCGGGAAGGAAGGGCAGCACGGCGAGTCCGAGCAGGTAGGCCGTGCACATGGCGATGCCCGCCGGCCGCATCGGCTCCCGCATCCATTCCGGGCTTTGGATGCCCGCGAAGACCGTGCTCGACAACTGCCCGAGCAGGAACGGTCCACTGGCAGCCACGAAGCGCCCCACGTTGTAACAAAAACTGGTGCCGGTGCTCCGCAGTCGCGTGGGGAAGAGTTCCGGAAAATAGATCGCGTAACCGGCGAACAACGAGAATTGACAGAACCCCATCATGGGCAGCATCCACCAGATGTCGGTGATGTCGTCGAGGTAACGGAACACCAGCACCGTCGCCAGCATCGCGGCGGTGAGGGCGATGGCGAAGAACGGCCGCCGCCCGAGCCTCTGGCAGAGCCGGGCCGCCAGCATCATGCCCAGGAAGGCGCCCACTTGGAGCATCATCAGCGTCACGCCCGACCAGATCGTGAGCCGGCCGTCGAGATCACGGCCCGTCAGGCCCTGCGCCTCGAACGTCTTTTTGAGCACGCTGCGCTGCAGGTCGATGGAGAAAAAGCCGATGCCCCACAGGCCGATCACCCCCGCACAGGCCAGGAGCATGCCCAGGACGGCGTTCCGGCCCCAGCGCCGATCGCCGAACAGGGCGGCGTACCCGCCGAGCTTTTCGCCGCTGGCATCGGCTTGGGCCTTCATCTCCCGCCAGCGATCCGGTTCCTTGAGCCCGGCCCGGATCACGAGCGCGAGCAGGGCGGGCAGCGCGCCGATCACGAACTTCCAGCGCCACGGCGCCCAGCCGGCGATCAGGCCCTCGGCCGTTCCCAACTGCCACACCCCCAGGCCGATGCCGATCAGCGCGGCGGCGAAGTTGCCCACCGCCGAGAGGGCCTGCAGCAACCCCAGCGCGTGCGGCCGCGCCCGTTCCGGCATCACCTCCGCGACGAGCGCCACGCCGACGGCGAACTCTCCCCCGACCCCCAGCCCGGTGATGAAGCGGTAGACGGCGAAATCCCAGAAGCCCTGCGACAACGCCGACAACCCTGTGCACAACGAATAGATGAGGATCGTGATCATCATCGTCTTCGCGCGACCGAGGCGGTCGCCGATGACACCGAAGATCAGGCCTCCGGTGGCCCAGCCGGCCATGAACAGGCAGGTGGCGAGGCCGCCGGCGAAGGCCACGTCACCTGGCGAGGCGGGCCCGGCCGCCGTGGCCAACAGTTCCTTCATGGCCGGCACGCGGGCCAGGTTGAACAACTGCTGGTCGAGGCAGTCGAACAGCCAGCCCAGGGCGGCGACGATCAGCACGAACCAGTGGTAGCGGGTCATGTCCCGGTGCCACGGGCCGTCGCCGACCGCCGGGCGGCCGCCTGCGACGTGGGGCATGTCAGCCATCTCCATCCTCCTCGGCCGACGGTCCGTCAGCCCAGCGCCGCTTCGATGCGGCGCATGTATTCGATGCTCTCGCGGGCCAGCCGCTCCGGACCGGGAGCATAGTCGAACACCTCGACGCTCACCCAGCCGGCGTAGCGTACGTCGTCGAGGGCCTGGACGATCGGCGTGAAGTCGACCGCACCGAACCCCGGCCCCTGCAGGTTGACGTCGTTGGCGTGCAAGTGTTCCAGGTGCCGGGCGCTGGCCAGGATGATGTCGGGGATCGGCACGGTCTCGCTCGCCATCGCCTTGACGTCGAGGTGCAGCCGCACGTGTGGCGAGCCGACCGCGTCGACGAGCCGGCAGGCCTCGGCGGCCGTGGTGAGCACGTCGGTCTCCTCGGCCGAGAGCGGCTCGACGGCCAGCACGGTGTCGGTCGCCTCGAGCACGGGCACCAGCCGGGAGCAGACCTCGCGGACGTGCTCGAACGCGGCGGCCGGCGTCACGCCGGGCAGCAGACACCGCTGCTTCGGCGAACCGAACACGAGCACGCGGCCGCCCAGGTCGTGGCAGAGGCGGGCCAGTTCGGCCAGGTAGTCGACCGTGCGCGAGCGGACCGCCGCGTCCGGGTGGGCGACGTGAAGGCCCTCGGTGCGGGCCAGCAGCCAGTGCAGGCCAATGCAGTCGAGCCCAGCCCTGGCGATCGTGCGGCGGATCTCGCCGCGGGCCGCGGCGTCGATTTCCGCGGGCCGATCTGCCAGCGTGAAGGGGGCGAGTTCGATGCCGGCATAACCGCAGGCCGCAGCCACGTCGCAGGCCCGCGCCAACGGCCAGTCGCCGAACATCTCGTTGCAGATCCCGTAGCGGAGCGGCGCGTTCATGGCTGGCTCATGGCCGCGGCGGGGGGATCGGCGACGCGGGCGGGCCGTCCGCTCCGCGCCGACCGATAGCAGGCCTCGACGATCGCCACGGCCTTGCGGCCCTCGAGCCCGTCGAGTTGCGGGGGGCGACCGGCACGCAACGCGGCCACGAACTCGGCGAAGTTGCGCGAGTGCCAGCCGTGA
>Ga0315900_10008339_pt1 | contig 13351 bp, 13 predicted proteins | sample LakEriMetagenome_FD_203521 | JGI IMG/M metagenome (GOLD analysis project Ga0315900, IMG submission 203521) | Freshwater fungal communities from buoy surface, Lake Erie, Ohio, United States - Buoy 12 MA114 | ecosystem: Environmental > Aquatic > Freshwater > Lake > Lake biofilm | place: USA: Lake...
TAGACGAGACGAGACGAGACGAGACGAGACGAGACGAGACGAGACGAGACGAGACGAGACGAGACGAGACGAGACGAGACGAGACGAGACGAGACGAGACGAGACGAGACGATTCCTTATAAAAATCAATTCGATAAATGATTTTTATAAGGAATGATTGATTACAATCACAACTTGAAATTTCCCCAGATACTCGAAAGTGACCGAACCGATTTATTGAGTATATTGCCGATACCTTTCGGTTTGATTGTCGGCGAGGTTCCATAGACCGGCATGATGTATGCGGTGCTCGACATCTTTTCCTTTTCGTCCATATAGTTGTCAAAAATTGCGTGGTCCATAATCGGCGCAGTCGGGTTCGGTGCAGAACATGGCATATATATCGGCGAACTGGAACACGAACGATTGATATATGTCGATAGGTCATGCAAATTGCCCTGTATGCCACTTCCGTCGTCACTAAAACTTCTTTCGCGGTGAGGTGGTGTCGATGATACGGTTTCATATTCGATGCGTGTTTGTTGTTTCGATGTCGGACTCGTAATGGTGATTTCTTTTGAGACTGTCGCAACCGTTGCAACCGTTGAAGACGCAGTCAATGTTCCGAGTATCGTAAGAGGCATCGTCGGTGTATTCGAACATGAATGGCGCGGTTCGTTATCAATCATGCGTGTATCCGAATCGTCCGTTGAAAGTTCAGGTATAATCGGTATCACTTTTGTTTGCGCGATGATGTCATTTACCGATAAGCGTTTCTGACTGTCCAAGTAGTCCAATTCTTCGAGGAACTCGTCATTTCGTCGCAATTCTCGGAAGAATTCATCCGATGAACACCTGCGTTCATCATTCGGTTCCAATAGACGTCGTATGATATCCCGATAATAACTCGACCGTATTGCATCGTATTCAATTGCGTATCCTTGTTGGACGAGTTCCATCAGTTGTTGGGCATTTTGAACCATATATGGATGTTCTTTTACCATGAGTTCATAGAGCAGGACGCCGAGGGACCACAAGTCCGAACGCATCGAATAGGACTGTCGTTTGAGCACTTCCGGCGACATATAGAGCGGACTTCCACAGAAAGTCGAATGCAGGTCTTCCTCGGTCCCCATTGATTTCGCAAATCCGAAATCGGATATCTTTACTGTGTGTTTGTCGATGAGAATATTCTGGGGTTTGATGTCCCGGTGTATAATACCTTTACTATGGAGGTATTCGAACGCAACGAGAATCTGATGAAAATAGCGCTGGTCGTATTTGTTGGACCGTCGTTGTATATAATTGGACAAGTCGCCTCCATTACAATATTCCATAATCATATAGACGTGGTTTCGTGTTTGCGTAATATCGTATAGACGAACGATATTGGGATGGGATAGAGATTTCATTAATTCCACTTCGTTTTGAAAATATTTGGTATTGATAACACGATGAACTTTCTTGATTGCGACGACGAAATGGTCGGATGTCCGGTATCCCTTATAGATTGTAGAATAGGACCCTGTTCCAATACGATGTCTATCGTCGTAATAATATCCACCGATTTGAACAATTGGCATTAAAAAAAGAAATGAGATAAACTAATGTACCTGTATTACTGATATAAAAAAATACAACATGACTTTAATCGATGAGAATGGGATACTGGGATACCGTATGGTTTTAATCATATAAGACCATGATATCACTTCGGAATCGGAAATTTCCACCATATCGTCCATCGCAATAATCATTATATAGATGGAATGGAAATAACCAGGTGTGATTGAATCCACTAAATAGGACAATCATTCCATACATCAAGGGCGTTTGTATTGGAACGGGTATCGTCGTATGTTGCAATTGGTAATGTTTGCGATACATTCCGTTGGCAAATAGTAATCCGAGTAGAATACGTGAGGGGCGTATGGACATTGTCGTGGAGGCGGATGATATATTAATAAGGTAATAAAATCAAATAACTATCAAAATTTCCGGCATAAAAGCAATCCCATAAATAATACCAATCTATTGTAGAATACATACACATACATCATGTCAAACGATATCAATTCCGTCATAGATGACGCACAATTGCAATCGATATTTACGAATCTTCGCATTCTGTCACGCATCGAAGTCGGTGACAAGTTATATTTCGCAAATGATCAATTTTCCATTGACAAATGGTGGTATTTGCAACCACTCGCACGTTGGTATTATGCGGAATCACGTGCATCGTCCCTACAACATCTACAAGAATTCATCAACAAGACCTTCCAAGTCGTCGATGCGATTTATTCCAATGAAAACGGCAGTGGGTCGATTGAAAAGAACTACTATGTCGAACTCGCAAAACCATCGGTCTTCAAGGAAGAAAGCGCATCGATTCTCATCACGTTTATCACCGACCTCAAGAACGCAACAGGCGGTATTGCGAATTTGAAGCAGACATACAAGGACGATATCACCATTGTATCGGCATTGGATATACTGATTGAACATATCCATGTCCGTATCAAGAAAATCAACGCAATCCTCGCGATTCGCAAATAAAGGTCTAAAGATACAGTGTCATAGACACTACAGGGCGATACACGTCACCCTACTTTAATAGACGACGTGACCGAGTGGTTAAGGTGCTTGACTCGAAATCAAGTGCTCATTGAGCGCAAGAGTTCAAATCTCTTCGTCGTCGCATCCGGGGCGAATGGCCGAGTGGTTAAGGCGGAAGATTCAAGTCCTTCTTTCGTAAGAAGCGTGGGTTCGAACCCCACTTCGCCCATTTTAAATTAATGTTGATAAAACACTATTTTATCAAGATTATTCTATAACGATATACATTTATACACATACAACAATGGACAAGGAACATTTCTTGAAAATCGGCAATTATGCAATAAACATTCGTGCGATTCGTTGGATTTACAAACCGACCGATGAAGGCAACGATTGTCTCTACGTGTGTGCAAAACAAGGTGGTTGTGACCCAAAAGATACATACAAGGTGTGCTATTCCAAACAACCTTCTACGTATTCGCGATTATTGCGTTTGTTTAATTGATTTACATGCGCGACCCATCACGCGAACTATCGACACGAATACTTGCCGGTATCGACACGGAATTCAAGGAAGAAGACGAATGTGGCATGAAACCATGTGACGTAGTGCTCATCGTGCTCATACGCATCATCGGTATAGACGTCATTCCCATTCCACTTCCACCACTCATCGAACTCCGTTGCATCTCCATGATATTTTGCAATTCGACGTCTGTCGGCATTCGCCCATTCAATTCGCGGAATTTCATCTCAATCATCCGATAGGTTTCATGGTCCGATTCCGGTTTTTCATCGGGTTCGTCATAGTGATTCACGCGAATTGTATGGAATACGTCCAGCACATTCGGTTTATTGATTGTATTCACTGTCGGATTATTCTTAAATTTCGTATTGAAATTCACGACGATTTCTGCGGGTATTAACGGCGAATCGTCAATCAATCGGTCATATTCTTTCTTCGTCAATTCCAACATCGTCTTCTTATTCATACGTTCCTTCACCGGTTTCGTCAATTCCATCTGTATATTACGGTGCAATTTGTCCCACAGTTTAGCGCAATTATTGTGACTTTCCTTTCGTTCGCCTATCTTGAAAAACGAAAGACTTGTTGCAAGGATACCCGCCGAGATACTGAATATCCCAATGACCATTGCCATTATATCACGCAGAAAATTATCACTAATCTTACTTTGGGCGAAATTGGCCGTCCCCGTGATGGTCGATATAATAATAATTGGGATGTTGATATACGTGTATATATTGTTGAACTTGATATATGCCTGTTCATGTAACCAGTGAAAACACATCGCATGGTCCGCCCATTCTTTTAAAAGGTCCTCGTCTGCGTCTGTCCAACGACTCGATAATGGGACACTTCCAGATGAACTCTTTGCGATAGTTCCTATATTATTCTGCGATTGTGATGACGCGTTTGCATTATTTGTACCATCTACGTTACCGGTTCCATTTACCGATGTTACACCCATTGATTTTTCGTCCATTGTAACGTGCAATAAAGATGCCATGCGACAAAGTCTTTAGTTCGTGATTTATCCAGAATTCCAATTCCTATTTCAACGTATTTTCATTTTCAGGGTTTGTGTTCTAATCTTCCTCTTATATAACAGACACGGTCGATGCAGATTGTCAATGCAGACTGACAGAAATATTATTCAATATAAGAAATTAGATGGTATCATTGATTCGATATACGAAAACATTAACCATCTTTCATCCATTCATAAAAAACTCCTCGACGACACCACGAATAAAATCAATTGTTCCGAATACATTATTTACATCGACGATATTTACTTTCAACGCAATGTTCTCACACGCGAGGTCGAGCACTTATTATTATTGAAACAGATGAGTATTCGACGATATTACGCGTGTCTATTCCGTCTTTATCAGGATGTAACACATACGTATATCGAAGTTGTGAAAGACCGACAAATCGGATTCTTCGGTTCGCCGGAACACATGCGTATTTTCTATAATGAACCGCATATCCGCATGTATAATGACCTCGATATCATTACACTCTATCGCTACCAAGATATCGAGACCATCATTGTATATATCTTGCATTATATTCGAACGATACAGGGACGTCTGACGTCGATGGATGTGGAGATACGCGAACTCGAGGGGAAAATGACAAAAGGGTATCATTTACATAGTGTGTTGAATGCGTATCGCAACGAACGTGTGAAACATGCGAATAACATTGATACATTTATGCACATATTTAATTCGATACAAACAATGAACTATGATATGATTCGGCATTTTATCGAACGTTCAGTTAGTATCCGTGACGAAATAAAGGAAAATATATCCAATGCAGATATACGGTCAAATATGCCGGGGTATTCATTGAAATCGTCCGACTTACCCGCAATGGTAATAATACCAACTACTGCGAATACGAACGTTACTATAGATACATCCGGTAATTATTCTACACCGATTTGCGACTCCGACATTCGCGCCCCAGTCCATTCAAAAGACGAAACACTTTCACTCCATTCCAAAGACGGCGAGTCATCTATTGAGAAAGCAATGACAGACCTTATTCATCAGAATATCTCGTCGATGACACACGAGGCGCGTCCGATATTCGAAACGATGAATAGCGCATTGAACGACGGAGGGCATAAGAACACAAATACGAATATGCCTATGTAGATTCGGGTTCGGTCGGTTTATCCTTTGCGCTATTCGACGATATATAAAAATAAGTTGCGTGACCATTTTGTCCATTTGGACTGTTGCGATTATAACAATGGATATCTTCTGGTCGATGCAGGTTATTCTTGTATTCAGAATAATCGCGTAAATCCGGAGAACCCGATATTGGACTATAACCAATAGTCGAATGGTCCGTCATCGTGGTTAAAAATTGGCGTCTCCTATTCGTCGGTGAATGAATGGGTGACGATGTCGGTGTCGGAGAACGATGATTGTTCGAAGACGACGGTGTCTGGATGTTTATACGATAGGGCGTACTTTGATACACATCCGACAGTGTGCGTGATGGGTTATTCGATGCGATACTATCACGTGGGACACTATAATAGAACAGAATCGACAAGAATGCCGTCGTATGATGGAATCCGTGAAATAGATTATATTTTTCATCGTGTTTTTCTTGTAGGTCCGCATACATCACGATGCCAACGGCATTTAATGCCATTCCGCATAATAGACAGACCATGTATTTCGACAATAAATGGTTACGACGATACATGCGATACAGTATTAGCGCGATAAACCCACCCAACAATGTAAATATAATATAGAGATGGGTCGTTCCATTAATCGTCGAGGCAGATAAGTAAATCTCGAATGGGAGAAATATAAACAAGAGTGCAGACCGTAGATGGTAACTCTTGTAAAATGCAAGGTACGAACCGATTTGGAAAATGAGTATGCTCGACATCATCACATCATCGACACGTATTGCATCGGGTTCAACAAAATGGTCACTAAATACACGCGGGTTGTTATTATTTAAATGATATACGAAGGATGTGATTCCGGTTCCGAGGACAATCAATGCATCATAATAGTTTTTATCCGACAGAAATAGCGCAGTGGGGAGAAGGCAAACGAGGTTGCTAAATATATTGAAGTAGTTTTCACGATGTTCTATTTCCATTTACATTTACAGGATGTTCATTGTTTAACATGAACCTACTTCGTTCTTTTTATGTAATTCTTTCAACCATCATACATAAGGATATTCAAACGATTGAAAAGTATGAACTGGATAGGTAAATGGTTGCGACGAATTTTACGTCTCTTCGTCCTCATTGCAATTGCCGCATATATATACGATAACTATTGTCATAAACACTCATTTTGGGAACATCAACCCGTTGAATGGGCATCGGATTCGGGTGAAATTAATTCTAACTCTATAGGAGAATTTGATGCATCCAGTGCATCCGCCATGTTGACCACGATTAGTAAATTGCCGTTGTTCAACGTAACAATACCCTCTGAAATGCGTTTTCACGTATTCAGTGAACGCCAACTCGAAACACATGCGCACAATGAAAACATCTATGATTTCTTACGCGAAAACTTTTCTTCTTATCTACACATGCGCGACGAAGTGATAAACTATCATATTACAAAGGAGACATCTGTCAATATCGGTATTTATCACGGAAATGAACTCGTGGGTTTTATTCATGGTAGACCGATTGATATTGTATTTAATCAGAATGAACATACAGTCTATTATGTCGAATACTTATGTGTCCATCGGGATTATCGTAGTCGCAACCTAGCATCAATACTGATATCGCGCTATATACAGGAAATGGAACGGATTACTGGTCGCGATGACCTATGGTTTCTATTTAAGAAGGATGGACAGAAACATCCATTCGTATCGTTTTTCCAGTCGGAATACAAGATACTCGACTTGGGCGAACATCGTTTCAATCGCCCTTCCATTTCTGATTCGGATGTGAGTATCAGCGATGAGATGAAACGTATTGTATATGATGAATGGGTTCAATATTCGTCGTCCTTTCAATTCCATCGTAAGATGACATTCGACGAATTCGCGTCACCGGTATCAACCATCTGGATATGCGGACTAGACGGAATCGCAATCGTCTGTAAAACATCTCAATTGTATGACCCGATTCGTGATACACATGATAAGGTTGTCGATATCGAATATTTGATACCACTTTCGACGCCAGGAGAACCTTTATCGACGTCCGGAGAACAGACTTCGACGTTAGGAGAACAGACTTCGACGTCCGGAGAACCTTTATCGACGCCAGGAGAACAGACTTCGACGTTAGGAGAACCAGACAATTCGGGAAATTCTGAATTATTATCGATGTATCCTTATACATTTGCAGACCTAGTGAATTATTTGAAACACCAAGGAATTATGTATATGACAATTAATGATATTGGACGACATAGGGAAATACTACGAAGGGTTGAACCGACATTTGAATGGAAATCGGCAAATCAATTCCAGTATTATGCATATAACTTCAAATGTCCGCAACTAAAGTCCGACGAGTTTTATTTCACGATAAACTAATGAGATTAACGTATCTCAATCAAACATTTAACCATAAGAAACATCGACGTGTGTCTTATAGTGAAATCAAATAAGGTGGAATGTATTTATTTATTGTTTTGAGACGGATGGGATAACACGACTAATTAAACCGTTGATGGTTAAGAAGGTGAAGGTTTCCTTATCGTTTAATTTTAATAACTTGCTTAAAGTTGCATCTGGTCTCCAACGTTTTCTATCTGCTTCTAATTCTAATTTGTGAGTCTTGATGTAACCTGAAATGGTGCGCATCATAACTTGACGAGTGAAACCACCATCAACTGCTTCGACTTTTTGTGATGCCATAAAGGTACGCATTTCATCATTGACACTGACTGGTTTTTGGACAACGGTGCGTTTTGCACGAGTGTTTGCTTGGCGTTGTTTTGCGTTTTTACGTTGTTCGCGTTCGACTTCTGCGGTTAAGGTCTTGACTTGTTGTTGTAATTTACGGAATTGAACACCTTGATTGACAATTAATTCATTGATTTGGTCTAATAATTGTTTTAAGGTTTGACCAGTTTGTTGTGAAACTGCTTGGACTGCTTCGTTGTGTTGTGCTAATTCTGCGCTCATCTTGCAAGTTAGTAGATTGTATATATCGATTGTATTATACTCCTTATAGATTGGTCTATGTTTAGGTAATTATTTTGGAATATGGGGAAATCGTGCAGGTTTTCGGATTTTGAAAGACATTTGTAAAAAAATGATTTCATAGGATTAGAGGATTAGATGAATCGGGTGTGCGACGATTACGATGTATAATCGACTTTTACCAGCGACTGCGTTGTCGGATCCACGTATCCTATCATCTGTATATGGTCAATCGCATAACTGAATACAATTCCATTTTTATCGACATAGTATGGAATGTCGTCCCATATTTGCAACGTAACGACTACGTTTGCGTCGAACGAATGGTCATTTACATTCTTGTGTTTCCCACAGTAGATTGAATTCTCCTTACGTTTGCGCGTACACTTACGACCTTTCTCATTGATTGCATCACATGTATGCATCAGTTCGTTCGATTGTGTAACTATTTCGGACCATTTCTTAATCGATACAGTTCTATTCGGAAGAGTGTGAATTGAAGATTCCATATCGACGAATTCAGAGAGTATGTTTGTATAACGGTATTCTTATACAATCCTACTTGTCTAAAGTCAATATGTATCAAAATTATTGCACATGACATGATGGCGGAATAGGTTCCGATTCCGCATGTTCTGGTTCCGCATGTTTGGTCTTTGTGGATGACGTTGAATGGTCCATTTCCATTTTATATACGATTGCATCATTTAGACCTGTATCTTCTTTGCGCTTCGGTAACAACTTGTATATGAATTCATCGCGAGGTGGGTCCAACTTATCTGGGAATACAATATCGAATTCAAGAACCATATCACCAGTTTCCTTCTTGTCTTTGTCGTAAAATCCGAGACCTTTCACACGTCTGGTTTGACCCGGTTTAATGATATCCTTTGATTCAACAATGATTGTCATTCCATTTGGATGAGACATTGGTATCTTACATCCACACAATGCCTCTGATAATAATATGGAAATACGGACGACATAGTCGTTACCTATACGACGCATGTCTTCACGGCGTTCTTCACGATAAACAAGTATGATATCACCTGCTTCCGACATACCATCTGCCCAATCTGCACCATTCGGTATTTCATATCGGTCACCATCACGCGACCCCTTTGGAATTTCGATATTCATAATCGTTTCCGATGAGACAGACTTTTCGCCTCGACATCCGTGGCATTTATCTGCATCCGATATAACCTTTCCGGTTCCACGACATTCGTCACATTGGGATTGTTGTTGCATAATTTGATTCGGACCCATACGCATCACACGTATCTTAATACCGCGACCGCTACACCCACTACATGCAGAATTCGATTTACCCGACTTTGTTCCGTTACCTGCACAATCACTGCATCGGACCTTACGTGTAATACGGATACGCTTCGTTGCCCCATTCATCATATCGGCAATTGTAATCCCGATTTCTTGGACTTTGGATGGACCCTTTCCACTGTATTGCGATTGTCGTTGACCACCTCCGCCGAACATTCCGCCGAACATCTGTTCAAACGGATTCATACCGCCGACACCCATCCCGCCGAAATTGAAATGGAATCCACCCGGACCGGCATCAGGTCCACCTTGTAATCCTTCTTTACCGAATTGGTCATAACGTTTGCGTTTGTCTCCATCCGATAAGACTTCATATGCTTCCGAGATTTTCTTAAATGCTTCGGTTGCTTCTTCGTGTTTTTCAGGCGGGTTCTTGTCTGGATGCCACTTGAGTGACAACTTGTGGAATGCCTTTTTCAACTCGCGTTCGTCTGCGGTCTTTGGAACACCGAGAATTTCATAATAATCTTCTGATGATAAATTGCTCATTTATAAAAAATATCCTATCATTCCCTTATATTTTGATATCACACAAGGAACGCATCACTATTACTTTTGCGAAATCATGATAATCTTCAAAGGTCGTTCGACCGGTAAGCGGCAACATGGACATCGGATATGTGATGCTAACCACCCACGGAGACATGTCTCGTGGAAACTATGTTGTTCCATCATCTGGATTTTACAGGTTGCGATTCGGTCACCGTCTCCGTAATCGGTCAAACATATCCCACATGTCATCTTCTTTGGAAGGGCGACACATTTATTTTGTTTGTAATATTCGGTCGGGTCGTCATTCTGTCCGATGTCACGCGGACGACAATAGGTTGTATTTTGCGAACTCATCGTAGCAATCATGCGCATGGTGTGAATTAGACGAATTAGAAAAAATATATATTTCTTTATCAAAAATGGTGGTATATCCAAAAATACCCGTATATAGTATAGACATACGATGTCCGAACCTCCAAAACAACCTATCCGACGCCCGGCACAACCGCGCCCAGAACGTCCTCCACAAAAGGAAAGACCTGCACGTCCTCCTGTTGATTACGCATCATTACCTAAATCGCAATCACAAAATAGCAACTTTGCGATGCAATTAACCGAATGCGAAAATGCAATCAAGAATATGAAATGTGTCGTATTCCGTGTAACCGCATCGTGGTGTGGAACTTGTAAGAAAGCAGATTTCACCACCGCATCGAAACAATTGAAGGAACTCGCAGATTCCATGCCGAATGTGAAATACTACGATTTTGATTGGGACCGCGATGTGAGCGTCATCGGAATGCTCGAAATCATCGAAACGACTGTCCCTTATTTCAAAGTCTTCCATAACGGAAAACTTGTCAAGACCTATTCAGGAACCACCCATATGAAGGAACTTGAAAAAGATATCGTCATCTATTCACAATAAACAAGTAAAATCGTGTGATTATACAATTATTTTACTTGGTTACAATGTTGTTACCTATTTCGTTTTCAAATATTCAAGTCCAAATTTCACCGCGGTATCTAAATCACGCATACTAACGACTTCCGATGGACTGTGCATGTTACGTAAAGGGATACCGACAAATTGCGTATAAGCATCAAATGTCCGAGCATAAGCAAGTGCATTCGAACCACCGAATGACGACGAAAAGGATTCTTGATAAGAAACCTTGTGTTTCTTTGCAATATCAATCAATCGCTCCGTTAATACCGTATCGTCTTCGTAGTTGTGTGTAAATACGATACCGCTATCCAATACAATGGTTCCGATTAAATTATCCGATATATATTCATTATCGGTCGCGATATCCGCGTCGAATACTACAATTTCGTCGAATTCCGTGGTCATCAATGGTGCATAACTGCCAATATCCACTTCTTCGCGCGACGAAAAATGGAAATAGACGTTGTGTTCAAGTTCGTCGATGTGTTTATCAAAATGTTCCAACATCTTCAATAGGACATAGACACTAACCTTGTTATCGAGACCCGTTGATACGACATATTTGTTGTTCATGACATAGTAGGAAATATCGAACATGATAATGTCACCGATGCGGATAGATTCGCGCACTTCATCACCCGTAATACCAAAATCGATACAAACATAACTCACTTCGGTGTCGGTGGTCTTCATATACTGTTCCATGCGTAGATGAGGTGGAATCGTAACGACACTACCTTTCATACCACTCTTTAAATGAACCACACTATTACCGCTCAACGTATCGGATTCGAAACCAACGGCAATCGCAATGACATACCCTTTGTCATACACGTCGGATACATTGACGACGCGGAGATGGACTTGGTCTATGTGGGCGTCAAACATGATTGTCTTTGCGCCTTTCTTTTTGCACCCTGTATAGGAATAATAGCACGAATTCTTTTTCGTCTTCTTGAATTGGAAGTTTTTGAATTCACAGGATTCAATATAGGCAACGATTGCGTCTTCGTGATTGGACGGTGAAGGAATATAGCAAATGTCGCGCAATGTATTGTATTTTTTTCTATCCGCGATTGTATGTTCGTTCAATGGTGCTTTCTTACTTCCACGTTTCGACTTCGACGTTCTTTTTGGAGACTTTGTCTTTGACCGCGATGCACTTCGTGTGCGTCGTCGTCGTTCAGTTTTTTGAGAATTCATTATTAATATATAGTATATTTATACATACTGTATATTGCGAAAATCGAAACAGGTCATAACAAATCGCAATCATGTTAAGAAATATAAATGACATTGCGGACCATTACTCTGCCGTATTCATCGGGTGCGGAATCAGTAGTCTCTATAGTGCATACCGATGGTGTAGACGTTATCCTGATAAAACCAATATTCTACTCGTTGAACGCACGGGACGTATCGGCGGACGTGTTCAGACGACGCGTCATGGTAGATATACAACCGAAGCTGGCGCCGGACGGTTTAGTTCATCGCATACCTATCTCATGGAACTCATCCGCGAACTCGGTTTAGACGACCGTATCGTGCGACTTCCAGAAGAGACGCATTATTTCATCGACGGTGTCCTACTAAAAACCGATGCAGATATTGACCGCCATTTCAATCTACGCGGTCGAACGATATCGGACTTATGGCATCATATATGTGCGAGTGTCGCATTAGATAATGGAAATCGCGAACGTGCTTATACGATGACCCTATTAGACTATATACAAACAATCGGACTTCGCGAGAATGAAATACGAGCAATTCGTTGCACTTTCGGTTACAGTGCGGAGATGACTCTGATGAATGCAGGACATGCAATCGAACTTGCCGGTGCGGATTACAATATAATATACGATAGGACGAGTAAAAAAAGCACCTACTATGTATTACGTGGCGGTCTCGAACAAGTCGTTCATGAATTAGTCAAACGTCTAACGGCAAATGGTGCAACCTTTTTATTGAATACGGAATGTTACCAAGTCTATTCGAATAAGAACACATGTCGCGTTCATCTGGAACAATATCCGAATGGAAAGGTTCATTGCAATACGGAACAGTGTGTCGTCGGTTGTCCATCGAGTGCATTCCGTGCAATACGGTTTATTACACGTGAGACTTCGACGGCATCATACAAACGTGTGACTATCCCGGAAAAATATATGCCGTCGCTAAAAATAGATTATATGGATTATACGCAAATATCTACTTAAAGATATCTCACTATGTATAATCATAATACAATAATGAACTGAATGACAACATGTCAACGAAAATCGTTAAAGCATCAGAAGCCGCTAAATACTATGACATCAGTATCCCTA
>Ga0315900_10008340_pt1 | contig 13350 bp, 10 predicted proteins | sample LakEriMetagenome_FD_203521 | JGI IMG/M metagenome (GOLD analysis project Ga0315900, IMG submission 203521) | Freshwater fungal communities from buoy surface, Lake Erie, Ohio, United States - Buoy 12 MA114 | ecosystem: Environmental > Aquatic > Freshwater > Lake > Lake biofilm | place: USA: Lake...
TTCCGGCTGCGCTTGATGACCGGCGGCGCGCAAACGGTCAGCGTGCCGCATTTTCGCGGGCTGAAATTCGACGGCACACGCTCAGACTTCGCCCGCACACTCATGACGCTGCGTTCCGGCGGCACAAACCTCGCCGCCGTCGTCGTGGTGAGCGACGGGAACGCCACCGACTTCGCCGCGTGGAAGGCTGAGGCAAAGGGCGCGCCGGTTTTCACCGTGCTGGCCGGCAAAAAAACGCCGCAGAACGATTTCAGCATCACCGAGGCCAGCGTGGCTACCAGCCCCTTTGAAGACGCCCCGGTCACGATCACCGCGAGAGTGACGGGCAACGGCAAGGCGACCGTGCAGGTGCTCGGCGAGGACAAAAAAGTCGTGGCGATGGAAAAAGTCACGCTCAACAGCGGCACGCCGCAAACCGTGCGCCTCCGCGTGCCGGTGGCGAAGCCGGGCGTGAGCTTTTATCAGCTCGCCCATCAAAGCGAGGGCATGCAGGAGGCCACGCTGGCGAACAACACCCGCCTCCTCGCTGCTGATCGCGGTGCGGGGCCCTATCGCGTGCTCTATGTCACCGGCAGGCCGAACTGGGAGTACAAATTCCTCCGCCGTGCCATCGCGGGTGATGATGACATCCAGATGCCCGCGCTGGTGCGCATCGCGAAGCGGGAGCCGAAGTTTGAATGGCGCGGACGTGCCGGTGAGAGCGTGAATCCGCTGTTTCGCGGCTTTGGAGCGAAGGATGGTGAGGAGGCGCAGCGCTACGACCAGCCGGTGATCATCCGTCTCGGCACCAAGGACGCGAAGGAACTCAGCGACGGCTTCCCGAAGGCCGCGGAGGACTTGTTCGCCGAATTTCGCGCCATCATCCTCGACGACATCGAGGCGGCGTTTTTCACGCAAGAGCAGATGAACCTCATCGAGCGCTTCGTGAGCGAGCGCGGCGGCGCGCTGCTGATGCTCGGCGGGCAGGAATGTTACCGCGCTGGAGGTTATGACAACACGCCCGTCGGGCGCATGCTGCCGGTTTATCTTGATCAAACAGCGAGCGGACCAGCCATCGGCGATGCGCGGTTCAACCTCACGCGGGAAGGCTGGCTGGAGTCGTGGATACGTTTGCGCACAGACCGTGCCGATGATGAGAAGCGCCTCGCCTCCATGGCGGCGTTCCACTCCGTGAACCCAGCCTTCTCGATCAAGCCGGGCGCGAGCATCCTGGCGACCGTTTCTGATGCCCAGAACTCATATCCTGCGATCGCCGTGCAGCGCTTTGGCGAAGGACGGGTGGGCAGCGTGCTCGTCGGCGATGTGTGGCGCTGGGGCCTGCATGATGAGGATTCGCACAAGGACATGGACCGCTTCTGGCGGCAGATGATGCGCTGGCTCGTCGTCGATGTGGCCGACGCGGTCACCTTTGCCGCCGAAATCGACGCCGCGGACCGCGAACGCGTGAAACTGGCTGTGCGTGTGAGGGATCGTGCCTTCAAGGCGAACAGCGATGCCATCGTGAAAGTCGAAGTCACTCAGCCGGACGGCACGAAGTCGCAGCTTTTCGCCGAACCGAGCCTGAAGGAGGCCGGACTCTTCGAGACGGAGTTTTTTGCGGGCAAACCCGGCTACTACCGCGCCACCACGACGGTCGAAGACGCCGAAAAACGCACGCCGCTGGGCACGAAAGCCGTCGGCTGGACGCATGACCCGCTGGCGATGGAATTCGCGAGGCTGGAGCCGAACCGCGACTTGATGAAACGCCTCGCCGACGAGACGGGCGGGAAGATGCTCGCCCTCGATGAAATCGACAAACTGCCTGAGATGCTGAAAAACATCCGCGTGCCGGTGGAGGTGACGCTTTCGACTCCGCTGTGGCACACCCCATGGATCTTCGCCGCGATTTTGCTGCTGCTGCTCGGTGAGTGGATGCTGCGAAGAAAAGGAGGCATGGCATGAGACTCTGGCTTTTCATTCTCCTCACCTGCTCCCTCCAGGCACGCGACCTCGACGTCATCATCGTGCGCGGCGCGGATGGCGCGGAGGAATATGGGAAGAAGTTCAGCGCGCAGGTAGAGGCATGGAAAGCCGCATGCGCGAAGGGCGAGGCGACGGTGGAAATCATCAGCGGCGCGGAAACCACCGCGAAGCTCGAAAAACGTCTCGCGGAGACGAAAGCTGACCGTCCGCTGTGGCTCGTGCTGATCGGTCATGGCACGTTTGACGGCCGTGAGGCCAAGTTCAACGCCGAGGGGCCGGATTTTGACGCGAAGCAGCTCGCAGCGTGGCTGGCACCGCTGAAACAGGAGGTCGTGGTGATGCATTGCGCCTCTTCGAGCGGTGGATTCGTGCGTCCGCTGGCTGGAAAAAGCCGCATCATCATCACGGCGACCAAAAGTCCCGATGAAGTGTTTTATGCACGATTCGGCGAGCATTTCGCCGAGGCCGTCGGCGGCCTGCCGGAGGCCGATCTCGACCAGGACAAGCAGGTTTCCCTACTAGAGGCCTTCCGTCACGCCAGCAAAACGGCGGCGACTTTTTATGAGAACGAAGGCCGCCTCGCCACCGAGCATGCTTTGATCGAAGACAACGGCGACGGCGTGCCCACGCGACGAGAAATGCTCGAAGCGCCGCCTGCCGAGGCGAAGCTCGACGGCGAACGCGCCGGACAGCTCGTCCTCGTGCTCAGCGAGGAGGAAAAGATGCTCACCGACGCTCGGCGTGCGAAGCGCGATGCGCTGGAGAGCGAATTGAAGAAGCTCAAGGAGCAACGCGCCAAGCTGGGAGACGATGATTATTACTCGAAGCTCGAAAAGCTGCTGCGGGAGCTGGGCGAGGTTTATTCGGGCTCATGAACCTCCTGCTGGAGCTTCTTCCTTCGTTTGCCGCCGCAGCTGCGATCCTGGTGTTGATCGTGGTTGCTGCGGTTCACTTCGTCCGCTGGCTGGAACGTTCCCGAATCGTCGCGGTCAAAGGCAGCGAATCAGCAGGATCAAAGTTGTTCCATGATGACGAATGGGACCTCGTCGTTGATGGCCGCGAGGTCGCCAGCCTCATTCCCACCGGGCCGCCCGAAGATTTGAACACGAGCTTCATCACCTTCGACCTCAAGGTGGTTTCAGGTCACGAGGCTGAAGTCGAAGACCTTCTGCATCATCACAATAAACGTGCCCCGGAAGACGAACGTGTGTGCTTCCGCTCACGCACACGGGAGGAAGTGATGATGAAGGATTCGCAGGTGCTGGGCACGCTGAGGGAAGGCGGAAAACAGTTCACCATGAAGGCTTATCCGGCCGAAGCACCATCGAAACAGATCAGGGATCATCCCTGCCCGCCACATAATCCCGAAACGCCTGCGCCACCCGCTGCGTGACAGCGCCGGAAATGCCCGGCATCTCGCGCTGGTCGATGCGCGCCAGCGGATGCACATCCCGCGTGCTGGAGGAAAGGAAGGCTTCGTCACAGGTTTGCAGCATCGAAATGGGCATGACAGTTTCTTCGACCGGAATCGCCGCCGCTTCACATGCCTCGATCACGAGGGCGCGCGTGACACCCGCGAGGCAGCCGGAGCTGAGCGGCGGCGTTTGCACGCGGCCATTGGCGACGATGAAGATGTTCGTGCCCGCGCCTTCGCAAAGCTCGTCACGCGTGTTCGCGAAGATGGCTTCTCCAGCGCCCTTCGCATGCACGAGGGCCAAAGCGCGCACGTTGTCTCCATACGACGTGGATTTCACACCGGCGAGGGCGCTGCGCTCGTTGCGCGTCCAAGGCACGGTGATGACGGACTCCGTGGGGGGCCAGGGTTTGAGAGCCGTCGCAGCCACGGTCATCGTAGGCGGCGAATCACCACGATCAGAGCCAAGCGGGCCATTGCCACTGGTCAGTGTGACGCGCACACGAGCATCACTCAAGCCGTTGGCCTGCATCGTGGCGACAATGGCGACGCGACACGTTTCCAGAGACGGTGGCGGGATGTCCATGGCCGCGCAGGAGGCGACAAGCCGCTTCCAGTGACGCGTGAGTGTGAAGGGGCGGCCATCTCGTGCCACCAACGTCTCAAAAACACCATCGCCCACAAGAAACCCGTGGTCGAAGGGCGAAAGACAAGCCTCGTCAGTGCGGATGACGCGGCCATTGAGCCAGATGTGGGCGGGAAGATTCATGCGGCATGATGGCCGGGCATGAAGGAATCTCAACCAACGCAACTTTGCGCTTGCACCGGCGGGAGGATGCGCCACTATCGCGGCCCAACGTTTTTGCGGGTGTAGCTCAGTGGTAGAGCACTTCCTTGCCAAGGAAGATGTCGCGCGTTCGAATCGCGTCACCCGCTCCATCTCTCACAGAGAGATTCATTCACGATTTCAGCATGTACGTCTGGTCCAAACTCTCCGCCGCCAAGTTTGCGGATGCCTGGGAGGAACGATTCCCCGCCAGCGCCGATGCGACCCTCGTCATCACCACCGTTCCCGGTAAAGATTCCATCCGTGTGGAAGTTTACTGCCCGGCGGCTTCGCGGGCCAAGGCCATTCAAAACGAATTCGGCGGCAAGGTGCGGCATTTGAAGCCGCAGAACTGGGCCGCGCTGTCCTCCAAAGCACCTCAACCGGTCAAAGTGCGGGAGACCTTTGTCATCTGCGCCGCCCGCACGGAGGCGGAGATCGCCAAGGCGCGCAAAGCCTTCCCCAAACGCGAAATCATCGCCGTGCCCGCTGACATGGCATTCGGCACCGGCCATCACGCCACCACGGCAACCGTGCTTCGGCTAATCGTCGATGCGGCCAAGGATCTGAACCAGCGCGGCCGTCCGTGGAGTCTGGCGGACATCGGCTGCGGCAGCGGCATCCTCGCCATCGCCGCAGAAAAGCTCGGTGCCAGTCGTGTCTGGGGCTGCGACTTCGACCCCGCCGCCGTGCGCATCTCAAAAGAGAACGCCGAACGCAATCACACGCCGAAGGCCCGCTTCACGAAGGTCGATGTGCTGAACTGGCAGCCGAAACAGACCTGGGACATCGTGGCCGCGAACATCTTCCACGACGTGCTGGAGGCCGCGTTCCCGCAGTTGGTGCGCTCCATCACCCCCGGCGGCGTGCTGATGCTCTCCGGGATTCTGCGCACGCAGGCGAAGGATTGTCTCGAAGCTGGCAAACGAGCCGGTTTGAAAATCGAAAAGGTCATCACCCGGGGGAAGTGGGTGACGGCAGTCGCACGCTCAAAGTGACCGTGAGAAGGGTTTTAACGGCCGCTTAACCAGCCTGATTTAAGCCTTGAGTTTGGAGTCTTTGATCCCTAACTTTAAGTCGTTCCACATTGTTCCCCATGATTGCCGATCCCGCGTCCTCCTCCGACGGAGCTGCTGCCAGCCCGGCCAGGAAGCGTCAGCGGTTTCTGAAGACGGCGACCGAAGGCAACCGCATCGGTCTGCTGCCCACGGAAGGATGGCGGAAGCGGAACATGCAGTTCCTTAATGAGGTGCTGATCCCGACTTTGCTGGCTCCGCGTAAGCCTGGCATGGACTTTGGCAGGCTGCCGGTCGCGGCCACGGAGGAAATCGGTGTGACCTGGCTCGGACACGCGGGCTTTTTTGCCCAGGTGGGCGGCGTGAACATCGCCATCGACCCGAACTGGGCGCTGTGGCACGGCCCGGTGAAGCGGGTGCGTCATCCCAGCGTCTGGGCGCATGACCTGCCGCCCATCGACCTCGTGCTGGTGACGCATGCGCATTACGACCACCTGCACCTGCCCAGTCTGAGAAAGCTGGCCGCCGCGCAGCCGATCATTGTGCCGGAGGGCGTGGGCAGTCTGGTGAAGAACTGTGGCTTCGGACACATCGTGGAATTGAAAACCTGGCAGAGCGCCACTTTTCAGGACCTGCGCATCACGCTGACTCCGGCGCGGCATTGGGGCGCGCGCATGATCCATGACACACACCGCGGCTTCGGCGGCTTTTTGGTCAAATCGCCCGAGCGCTGCCTCTTCCACTGCGGTGACAGCGCCATGTTCGACGGCTTCCAAGAGATCGGCAAACGCGCCAGCATCGACCTCGCCCTCATGCCGATTGGCGCCTACGACGCGCCCAGCGGACGCCCTGTGCACATGAATCCGGAAGAGGCCTTGGACGCCTTTCAGATGCTGGGAGCCCATTCGATGGTGCCGATGCACCACGACACCTTCCCGCTCGGTGGCGAACCGATCCACGAACCTGCCGAGCGTCTGGTCAGGGCGGCTCTCGAACGGCAGATCGAGCACCGCGTGCGCCTGCTCCGAGAAGGCGAATCCGCGATTTATTGAGTGAAATCGCACCCCCTTCTCACTCTCATCGCCGCAGTGTCGGCGGATGGTTTTATCTCCAGAGGCCGAGGGGTGCCTTGGAATCTCCCGCGTGACAAAACGCACTTCCGGCAGGCCACGGACGGCCAGTGGCTGCTCATCGGACGGCGCACTTATGAAGAAATGCTCGGCTGGTTCCGCAACCACCATCCCTTGGTGCTCACGAACCGCGAGACATTCACCCCGCCGGTGGGCAAAGCCGTTTCAAGCGTGGAGGAAGCGCTCGAAAGCGCCGGACGGCAGGGAGCGCGGGAATTGTTCGTCTGCGGCGGTGGCGGCGCCTACGAGGCGGCCATGCCGCTGGCAGACCGGCTGGTTTTGACGCATGTGGACACGGTTTTGGGCGGTGGTGTCCCCTTCCCGGCTTTTCGCCCTGAGGACTGGCACCTTTCCTCGCAGCAGGCCTTTCCAGCCGATGCTGGCAACCCGCACGCGCTGGTTTTTGCGACCTACGAAAAGCTTCCCAGGCCAAAAAGCGCCTGAAGATTCACATTCCCGGAAAATTTGGTGTGAGCAGATTCGTGTTTGGTGTATCTAAAACCCGCTGATGAGCTACCAACCACGGTTTTTATCCGCCCTAGCCGCATCCGCTGCGGCGACGGTCATTTTTTGCATCGGATGCAGCAGCCTGAACACTTCTGCCCCGGCCACCGCGTCCACCTCCAAATCAGAAAACAAGGATGCCGTTCTGGTCAAATCGCCGCTCGACCTCAGCTTCCTGCTCAGCATGAGCTTCGTCGAGGCCAAGAGCATCTCGACGCAGCAGCTTGAGTTTCCGCCGTATCTGAAAATCGCCGCCGACTCCATCGAGGTCTTCAAATACACCGCCGACGGCAAACCGCGCAAGGCACGCGCACGCGGCAAGGTCTTCATTGAGATGAATTTCGGGGAGCCGGCCAAGGCCCTCTGCCAGGAGGCCTTCATCACCGACGACGAGATCATTCTGCGCGGAACGCCGATCCTCCAACGCGGCGGCAGCATGGTCGAGGGTCTCGATGAGAGCACCATCTTCTACATGTTCGGCACCTCGCTGCGCGTGATCGGCCTGCACAAGGTCAACAACCAGAACGAGGTCGCGTCCTTGCTTCCCGCCCTCGGCACTTGGGCCCAGGGACCCAACCCGCTCCTGCCTCCGCTCACCGAAAGCGCCGTGCCTTCCAACATTCGCGACTCCATGCAGCGCGCCGCCGAAGCCGAGATGCTGCACCAAAAGACCCGTGAGATCTACGGTCCGGCCAATGCGCCTGCGGAGAATCCTCCCGTTCCACAGCCCAAGGTCGAAAAAGAGCCTGAAAAAACCAAATCTGCACCTCCTTCGACCTCGGCAGTCACCAAAAAGCCGATGATCGAGGTCCGCCGCGCCCTGCCGAGCAAGCCGTCTTTCTGGAGCCGCTTCCGCAAGGACAAAACCCGCGCCTAACCGACAATCGCACGCGGCACACGTCCGTGAACGTCGGTAAGCCGGTAATCACGGCCCGCATAGCGATACGTCAGCTTTTCGTGGTCCATGCCCAGCAGATGCAGGATCGTCGCGTGGATGTCATGGATGTGCATCTTGTCCACCGCCGCCTTAAAGCCGAACTCGTCGCTCTGCCCGTAGGCCGTGCCGCCTTGCGCGCCACCGCCGGCGAAGAACATCGTGAACCCGTGCGGGTTGTGGTCGCGACCGTTGCCGTTCTCGCTCACCGGCGTGCGTCCGAATTCGCCGCCCCACACGATCAGCGTGTCCTCCAGCATGCCGCGCTGCTTCAAATCACTGATCAGCGCCGCGATCGGCCGGTCGATGTCCGCCGCCAGCTTGCGTGTCGTCGCATCATGATTTGAGTGCGAGTCCCACGGCTGGCCGTTGCCATAATACAACTGCACAAACCGAACTCCACGCTCCACCAGGCGCCGTGCCATGAGGCAGCCGTTCGAGAAATGGCTCGTGCCATACATCTCGCGCACCTTCTGCGGCTCCAGATTCACGTCGAAGGCATCCGTCGCCGCGCTTTGCATGCGATAGGCCGTTTCCATCGCCTGGATGCGGCCGTTCAGCGCCACATCCGCCCCGCCACGGGCCGCCAGATGCTCCGCGTTCAGCGTCTGCATCAAATCGAGCTGCCTGCGCTGATCGGCCAGACTGAGACGTCCGTTCGTCAGCCACGGGATCATCTGCTTCGGGTCGAGATTCGAATGATTGATGTAAACGCCCTGATGCTGCGCCGGCAGGAACGCGCTGCTCCACAGAATCGAAAACCGCACCGGTTTCCCCGGACACAGCACCACGAACGACGGCAGGTTCGCATTCTCATTGCCCAGCCCGTAGCTCAACCACGAGCCCATGCTCGGCACGCGCTCCGTCATCGTACCATTGTTCATCAGCAGCAAGGCGGGACCGTGATTCGGATTGTCCGTGTGGCAGGAACGCAGCACGCACAGGTCATCCGCATGCCGCGCCAGATTCGGCAGCAGCTCGCTGATCTCCAGCCCGCTCTGGCCGTGCTTCGCAAACGCATAGGGCGATGCCAGCAGCCCGCCGGTCGGACGTTCCGTGCGCAAATCGGCTCCTTGAGGCTTTTGACCGGCATATTTCGTCAGCCCCGGCTTCGGATCAAAGAAGTCCGGCCCAAACGGCCCGCCGTTCATGAACAAATGAATCACCCGCTTCGCCTTCGGTGTGAAATGCGACCGCGGCGCCGCATGGATCGTCGAAGCAAGCCCCAACGCCCCCAAACCACCGCCCATGCGGGCCAGCAGTTCACGGCGTGAGAATGCGGAGAGATCTGACATCACCGAAAATACGCATCTTGGCCCGCATCCTTGCGCTCCAAGCGACTCACGGGCCACGAGTTGATCAAGATGTTGATCAAACCGACGCCTTCGCTTTCCGCTCGGCAGCCAAAGCGGCTTTTTCGGCGGCTAACTGGGCGGCGGCGGCGGCGAGACGGGCCTTCTGCTTGGCCTCGTATTCAGCAAGGGATTTGGCGCGGGCCTCCGCTCGGCGAGCACGGGCCTCTTCCTCGATTTGCTCGGCTTTTTTCCGCTCAGCCTCCTCCTGAGCCTTCGCAGCGGCGAGTTCGGCGGCACGTTTCTCCTTCTCAATCCGCTGGGCCTCCTTCTCGGCCAATTGCTGGGCTTTGAGCGCTGCCTTTTCGGCCTCCGCTTGTTCCTTGGCGAGACGGGCAGCTTCCTTCGCGGCCGCTTTCTCGGCGGCTTCCTGTTCCTTCGCCAGGCGGGCGGCTTCCTTGGCTTCCGCAGCGGCGGCCTTCTCCGCCTCCTTTTGCGCCTGCGCGGCGGCCTTGGCCTCGGCGGCGGCGGCCATCGCGGCCATGCGTTCAGCGAGGAGACGTTCTTTTTCAGCAGCCTTCGCGGCAGCCTCCTGTTCCTTGGCAATGCGGGCGGCTTCCTTCGCAGCAGCCTTTTCGGCATCAGCCTGCTCCTTGGCAAGACGCGCAGCTTCCTTCGCTTCCGCCGCGGCGATTCGGGCGGCCTCTTTTTCCGCGAGCGCCTGGGCCCTCGCGGCGGCCTTTTCAGCCGCTTCCTGTTCCTTCGCGATGCGGGCGGCTTCCTTCGCCTCGGCGGCGGCGGCTTTCTCCGCCTCCTTCTGCGCCAATGCCGCGGCCTTGGCTTCGGCGGCGGCGAGGACGGCGGCCATGCGCTCCGCGATGGCGCGTTCTTTGGCGGCGGCCTTTTCGGCAGCCTCCTGTTCCTTCGCCAGGCGTGCGGCCTCCTTCTCCGCAAGTGCGCGTGCCTTCGCAGCCTCCTTCTCGGCAAGTTCCTTCGCTTTGATCGCGGCGGCGGCGGCCTTGATCGCCTCAAGTTCCAGCAGCGCCTGCGCCTTCGCGGCAGCGGCGGCTTCCTCCTTGGCAATGCGTGCCGCCTCTTTCTCCGCCAGCGCCTGTGCCTTCGCGGCTTCTTTGGCCGCGATGTCAGCAGCGGTCTTGGCCTCCATCGCGGCGTTGAGCTGCGTGACGTGGTCGATCAAACGCTGGCTGAGTTCGGCGGATGCGGTGGTGAGCTCAGGCACAGCCTCGGCAAGCACCCGGGGCTCGTACTCCAGCGACTGGAGTTTCTGGGCGGTTTCGGCAAGGAGTGAAAGGAATTTGGGATCGAGCTTCGTGGTCATCGCAATGGTCGGAAAAAGGGCGGGGATGAATGGTGAGCGATGGGCCGGTGTAAAGCCAAGATGCGCCCGTCGCAGGTGATCCTGCTTGTTCTTGTTCTCCTACTCGTCCTCCTACTCTTACTCGTCCTCGATTCTGCCACGCCGTCCGCACCTGCAGGCATCCAAATCCACGCCAAGCAGGCGCAGGGTAAGCTCCTGCGCCGTGGACGCTCGCGGTGCGCAATGATCGAAGTCGAGTTCGAGTAGGAGGACGAGGACGAGGACGAGGACGACGAAGAAAACTCAATCCACAAACAGCATCTCATTGCCCGCCAGCAGCGCCTGCGCGTATTGCGACCATGTCACGGCGCCGTTTTCATGGCCGCTGATAAAGGCACCGGCCGCCGCCGCTTCTTTGGCGCTCGGTTTGCGATCAAACAATCGCGCATAAATCTCGGTCACGCCGTGATTCATCGCCCATTTCCCGAACACATCGGCCTGCTGCTGCATGAAGGGCGAATTGAGCGCGAACAGCCCCTGCAACGGTGTGATCGTCTCGGTGCGCCAGGGATTGTGAGCGCCGGGATCGGGCACGTCATGAATGCGCAGCATCGGGTCCATGTCCTGCCGGTCCGAAGCGCCGTAGAGCGAGCGGCGGGTGTTCTTCAAGTCGCTGATCGACGAGGCCGGGCCGCCCATCTTGAGATCGATCTGGCCGGAAGCCGTGAGGATGGCATCCCGCCACGCCTCCCAGTCCAGCCGGCGGCGCAGCATGCGGGCATAGAGTTTGTTTTCCGGGTCACGCTTCTCCGATTCCGCTGCCACGCTGCTCTGCTGCCAGGTGGCGGAGTTCAAAATCTCGCGGTGCAGCCATTTGATCGACCAGCCGTGCTCGATGAAGCGCCCCGTCAAATCGTCGAGCAGTTCAGGATGCGTCGGCAGTTCGCCGAGGTTGCCAAACTCGCTCGGCGTGTCCACCAGGCCGCGGCCGAAGTGATGTTTCCACACGCGGTTCACGATCACGCGGGCCGTCAGCGGCGCGGCGTCCTCGACCAAAGCCTGAGCCAGCTCCAGGCGGCCGCTGCCCGTGGTAAATTTGCGCGGCAGGCCGGTCTTCGACGGGAAGGCGGACAGGAACCGACGCGGCACCGTCTCGCCGAGGTCGTTTGGGTTGCCGCGCTTCATCAGTTCGAGATCGCGGGCCATGCCCGTCTTGTAGTCGAGCTTCGTGCCGTGCTCTTTTTCCTTTTTCACGACAAACAGCGCCGCCTCCTCCACGGCGTTTGCCATCGCCATGTTGTAGTGCGGTGTGTTGCTCTTGATCGCCTCCATCTTCGCCTGCAAGGCCGCGGTCTGCTCCTTCAAATCCTTCGGCTTCTTCTTCGCCAGCTCCTTGATCTGCCTGTCGAGCGACGCGACCTCGGCGCGGGCCTTTTCCACCGGCTTCCAGAACTCATCCGTCATCGTCGGCAGCTCGGAGAGCTTCACGGACGCGAACACGCCGGCGAGCGCGTAGTAGTCCTGCGCCGTGATCGGGTCGGACTTGTGATCATGGCAGCGTGCGCAGGCCAGCGTGAGGCCAAGGAAGGTGCGCCCGATGGCATCCACATGCTCCTCCCATTCATCCGCCACCGTTGTCTTGATGATCTCCGGCGGCAGTTGCAGCTCTTTAAAATACGTCGGGCTTAGGCCGATAAAGCCGAGAGCCACGCGGTCCTTCGGTGCGCACTCGGGAAGAAAGTCCGTCGCGAGCTGCCGCACCACAAAGCGGTCATACGGCATGTCTTCATTAAACGCCTGCACCACCCAGTCGCGGTAGAGGTAGGAATACTTCGTCGAATCGAGCCAGTCCGGCGTTTGATCCGTGTAACGCGACAGATCGAGCCAGTGGCGGGCCCAGCGTTCGCCGTAGTGAGGATTGGCCAACATACCGCGCACTTTGTCGGACCAGTCCGACGCGTCCGAAACATCGGACGGTGGCAAGCCGGTTAAATCAAAGGCCAGCCTGCGCTTCAGCACCCGCTCGTCCGCCCTTGGCGCAGGCTTCAGGCCCGTCGCCTCCATCTTCGCGAGGATGTAGTAGTCGAGCCGCGTCTTCGGCCACGCGGTGTCTTTCACCTGCGGCAAGGCGGTGCGCTTCAGCGGCCCAAAGGACCACGGCACCGGCTTCGGGCCTTCGTCTTTCTTTGCCAGCACAAATCCCGCCGATGCCAGCAGCAGCAGCAGGCCTCTCGAAAGGGGGCTCAAAGGGGTGAAAAACACCTCCAAACTACAGCCCTCGCCCCACGGAGCTTTCAAGCCTCCGCTCGTCATTCATCATTCCGGATTCATCATTTTCCCGCCCCTTGTGAATTTTTTCACAAATCCCGGTTGCCGCGCTTATTCACACTGGAATACTGCGCTCCATGGCCTCCCCCGTCCAGTATCTCCCCGGCAAAGAACCTCACGCCCGCGAACACCGTCTGATCTTCAAAAACGTCGATCGCGTCGGCTGGAACACCTCCATCGAATGCGCGATGGCTGACGGCGGCTATGAGATGCTCAAAAAGGCCCTCAAGATGGAGCGCAGCGCCATTACGAACGAAGTGAAGGCCAGCGGCCTGCGTGGCCGTGGCGGCGCGGGTTTCCCCACTGGCGTGAAATGGGGCTTCATCCCGCCCACGAACACCAAGCCGGTGTATCTCATCTGCAACGCCGACGAATCCGAGCCCGGCACCTTCAAAGACCGCTACATCCTCCATCAAGACCCGCATCAGCTCATCGAGGGCATGACGATCAGTTGCTTCGCCGTCGGAGCGAAGCTGGCCTACATCTACATCCGCGAGGAGTTTCCCCAAGCTGCCATCATCGTCGAAAAGGCCATCGCGGAGGCCCACGAGAAGGGCTTCCTCGGCAAAAACATCCTCGGCAGCGGCTTTGACTGCGAGATCTTCGTCCACCGCGGTGCCGGTGCC
>Ga0315900_10008342_pt1 | contig 13349 bp, 9 predicted proteins | sample LakEriMetagenome_FD_203521 | JGI IMG/M metagenome (GOLD analysis project Ga0315900, IMG submission 203521) | Freshwater fungal communities from buoy surface, Lake Erie, Ohio, United States - Buoy 12 MA114 | ecosystem: Environmental > Aquatic > Freshwater > Lake > Lake biofilm | place: USA: Lake...
GCCTCCCCGCGGCGGTCCATCGCGAACGGCTGGTACATCGTCTCGATGAGATCGGGCCGCCGCTCGAGCACGGCGTTGTGCAGCGCCGTGCTGCTCACGATCCGCGACAGACCGCCCTGACGCGCCGGCATCAGACACAGCAGCCCGACCATGTCCATCTGATCGTTGTGGAAGGGCAGCCGCAGACTCGTCTGGTAGCCGCGGGCGTTGGGATTGGCGCGGAAATCGATGCCGAGATCGGTGACGTGACCGAGCACCTCACCCTGCGCGTTCTGCGCGCGGCCCTCGCCCATGTGGGCGCCGATCCCCCAGTAGATGAGGGCGGCATCGGCGGCGGGCAGATCGTCGATGCGCAGGCCGCGCACCAGCACGAATCCGCGGCCGTCGACCACCTCGTCACGCAGCGCTCGAAGCCGCGCCGCGAGCGTGGGCAGCGGGAAGTCCGCCGCGCCGAGCGACGGCACACCGAGACCGCAGGCGCGCGCATGCCGGAGCGCGGCGCGCAGCTCCGCATTGTCGGCCCCGGACAGCCGCACGATCCAGTCCTCGCGTTCGCGCATCTGCGGCGCGCGCCAGGCGCTGGGATGGAGCCAGGGCGTGATCGCACTTCCGGAACCGCTCTGCATGACTGCCTCCTCGGCGAGCGTCTATCGTCGCTTCAGTCTATCCGGAACCCACGACCATGAACCACACCGCGAACGCCCTGCGAGACCTGCTGCGCGAACGCTACGGCGAAAGCATCGACGTCCCCGAGGATCTCGACGGGCTCGACGCCCTGCTGTCGATGGCCAGCCACGCCACGCACCGCGCCTGGCGCGACGATCCGGTGCCGGCGGCGCTGGTGCGCCTGCTGGCCGCCTGCGCCTTCAGCGCCCCGAGCAAGAGCTATCTGCAGCAGGCCGACATCGTCGTGGTGCGCGACCCCGCGCAACGGCGCGCGGTCGAGGCGCTGGTGCCCTCGATGCCGTGGATGGCACAGGCACCGGCGCTGCTGGTGGTCTGCGGGAACGGACGGCGGCTGCGGCGGCTCTTCGAGCGGCGCGGCGAATCCTTCCCCAACGAACACCTCGACGCTTTCTTCAACCCGACGGCCGACGCCGCGCTGGTGCTGATGAACCTGATCCGCGCCGCCGAGTCGATCGGTCTGGTCTGCTGCCCGATCAGCGTGCTGCGCGACCAGGCGCAGGCGCTCGCCGAACTGCTCGCGCTGCCGCGCCAGGTCTTCCCGCTGGCGGGGCTGTGCGTGGGCTGGCCGGCGGCAACCCGCGGCATCAACCCGCGCCTGGCGCTGGGCGCCACGCTGCACATCGATCGCTACAAGGATGCCGAATCCGATCCGTGGGTCGATGACTTCGACGCCCGCTATCAGGCGCTGCAGGCGCAGCGCCGGGGCGCGGCGCCTGCCAAGGACACCGCGCCACCGAGCTGGTCACAGGAGCGGGTGGCGATGTACAGCCGCAGCCAGCGTGCCGACTGGGGCGCGTTCGCGCGCCGCCAGGGCTTCGACACGACCTGATCGCGGCCTTACTTCGGCTGGATGCCTGCAGCCTGCGCCACCTTGCGGAAGCGCTCGAACTCCCGGAGCTGGAAGTCGCCGAGCTCCTTGGTGTGCATCATCATCGGCAGACTGGGCTGCGTGGCCTGGTACGCCTTGCCTTCGGGCGAGTTCATCACCGTGCGCACCGCATCGGCCAGCCTGTTGGTGACGTCGTCGGGCGTCTCGCTGCGCACGAACAGCGACGAGAAGGTGTAGCTCTCGAAGTCGCTGTAGCCGAGCTCCATCATCGTGGGCACATCGGTCATCAACCGGTCGCGCTTCGCGCCGGTGGTGGCCAGGCAGCGCAGACGCCCGCCCTTCACGTTCTCGACGATGCCGCCGAGATCGTTGATGCCGAACTCGAGCGCCCCGGCCATGATGTCGTTTTGCAGCTGCGCGCCGCCCTTGTAGGGCACATGGGTGACCGGAATCCCCGCAGCCAGACCCAGCCAGGCGCCGATGAGCATGTAGCCGTCGGAATAGTTGCCCACGGTGAGGGCTCGCTTGTCGCGCTTCACCGCAGCCACCAGATCCGGCAGCGTGCGATGGGGCGAGTCACCCTTGACGATGAAGGAGGCAACGCCGATGCCGAAGCCATGCACCGGCCGGAAGTCCTTGAAGGGGTCGTAGGGCAGGCTGCGGTTGAGCACCGGGAGCACGCACATCGGGGTGTTGGTGCCACAGAACACGGTGTAGCCGTCCGCAGGAGCGCTGCGCACCGCCTGGATCGCGATCAGTCCGCTCGCGCCGGGGCGGTTCTCGACGACGATGGTCTGACCGAGCACCTTGGTCAGCATCTCGCCATAGATGCGCGATCCGCTATCGGCGCCGCTGCCGGCGGTGAAGGGAACGATGATCTTGATCGGGCGATTCGGATAGGACGATGCCTGGGCGCGCACCGCCGGCGCTGCGCCGAGAGCCGCCATCGAGGCGATCGTCGAGATGACCTGTCTACGCTTCATCGGGGTCTCCTCCTGGGTGTTGTCGCAGCCGCGGTCACGGCCGCGTGTCGGGCATACGGGATTCAGCCGCCCGCGGCCGGATGCTCGTTCAGCGTGAAGCCGGCATCCTTCGGAATGCACACATACTTGCCCTCGGCGCGCTTCTCGAGCCAGGGCCTGATCGGCACGATCGTCGAAGCCGCGGCGCGGGCGAAGGCATCGTCGACCGAGGACGCCTCGGCCAGGCGAACCACGTTCGACAGCGTCGGGAAGATGACCGTGCGGCGCTTGGCACGCGCATCCTCGATCACCTGCTGCGGGCTGATCCACACCGAATCGACGTTCTCGTGGCCATCGTGGCCAGCCACCTGATCGCGCGGCACCCGTGCCAGGTAGAAATGCGTGTCGAAACGCTTGGGCATGAACTCGGGCGTGATCCAGTGCGAGAAATGCGCGAGGTCGTCGCAGGCAAGCTGCAGGTCGGCGTCGGCAAGCACGTCGCCAAGTCCGAGGCTGCGATCGTTGAGCCCGGCACGCCAGCGCTCCAGCGCATCGCCCGCCGGCGGCGCCGAGCCGTCGCCACGGCGTGCCAGCAGGATGCCGGATTCCTCGAAAGCCTCGCGGATGGCGGCCGCGCGCAGCAGCGCCTGCTCGGCCGATGGCGCCGCCCATCCGCCGAGACGGGCGAGCACCCGGGCATCGCCATCCTGGGGGTCGACCTTGCCGCCAGGGAAGACCAGCGCGCCCGAGGCGAAGTCGATCTGGTGATGCCGCACCACCATGAAGACCTCCAGCCCGGTGGGCCCGTTGCGCAGCAGCATGATCGTCGCGGCAGCGACCGGTTGGGCGATCTTGTCGTTCATGGCGGACATCCGTGGTCGAGGGGAGCGCGGGCGAGCTTGTCGACCGGCGACATGCCGTCGCGACCCGCCCGGAACTCATGGTCGCCGATCGCACCCGGCGCCCGACACCTCGCCGTCGCGGCGGCGTGCCGGAATCCGCATCGCAACGTCTCGGAAGATGAAACGACCGGCGCGGCCGCGGGGATGTCATGGCGCAGCCGGGCGCGCGGTCCGTATCCTGTCGACGGAGTCCTCACCCAAACCCTGCCACCGCCCCGACGCACCCATGTCCGTGACGCTGCGCAAACCCCCTGCCGGGGCCATTCCGATTCACCTGGTCGACCGCGGCTCGCTGGCCGGCGTGGTCGGGGCTCTGCCCGACCTCACCCGCCGCTGGCTGACCGCCACCGCCTTCACCGGCGCGCCCGACAGCTTCGCCCTCGTGCCCGACGAACGCGGCAACCTGCGCGAAGTCTGGGCCGGCGTGAGCACACCGGCACAACCCTGGCTGCTGGCGGCGCTGCCGCGCGCATTGCCGGCAGGCCGCTACCGGCTCGGCGATCGCGGCCTGCCCACCGAGCCTCAGGCGGCCGCGATGTCCTGGGCCCTGGGCGGCTATGCCTTCGAACGCTACCGCGGCACACGGCGTACACCCGCCGAACTGCTGCTCGCCCCGAGCGCGGCCGCCACCGAAGGTCTGCGCATCGCCGACGCGATCGCGCAGGCCCGCGACCTGATCAACACCCCGGCCGAGGACATGGGACCGGCCGAACTCGCCGAGACCGTGCGCGCGCTGGCACAGGCACACGGCGGGCGCTTTCGCGAGATCGTCGGCGACAAGCTGATCTCGGCCGGCTTTCCGGCGATCCATGCCGTCGGGCGTGCCGCGACCCGCCCGCCTCGCCTGATCGAACTCACGTGGGGCGATCCGAAGGCGCGGCGCCTGACGCTGGTGGGCAAGGGGGTCTGCTTCGACTCCGGCGGGCTCGACATCAAACCCGCCGACGCCATGCGGCAAATGAAGAAGGACATGGGCGGCGCGGCGGCCGCGATCGCGCTCGCCAGGCTGGTGATGGTCACGGAACTGCCGGTGCGCCTGCATCTGCTGATCCCCGCGGTGGAGAACGCGATCGCGGGCAATGCCTACCGACCGGGCGACGTGATCCGGACCCGCAAGGGCCTGCAGGTGGAAATCGGCAACACCGACGCCGAGGGCCGGGTCATCCTGTGCGATGCGCTCGCCTTCGGGGCCGAGTCGAACCCGGAGCTGATGATCGACCTCGCCACGCTCACCGGCGCGGCGCGGATCGCGCTCGGCCCGCAGCTGCCTGCGCTGTTCTGCCGCAACATGACACTCGCTCGCGAGATCGTCGACCGCAGCCTCGCGCTCGAGGATCCGCTGTGGCACATGCCGCTGTGGGCCGACTACCGCCGCGGCATCGAAAGCGAGATCGGCGACATCGTCAACACCGGTCGCAATCCCATGGGCGGGGCGATCGCCGCGGCGCTCTTCCTCGAACATTTCGTGCCCGAGACGGTCGACTGGCTGCATCTCGATGTCTTCGGCTGGAACGACGCCCCCCGACCCGGCCGACCGGTAGGCGGCGAGGCGCAGGCCGTGCGCACGCTGCTCGCGACGCTGCGGGCACGCTTCGCGCCCTGAGCGTCGCGCGGCGCCAACCGCGAGGGCTGGCGCGCCCGACCGCCGACCTCGAGCGCCGGCCTCGAGCGCCGGCCTCGAGCGCCGGCCTCAGTCGCCGGCCGGGGCCACCGGCGAGGGCAAGCGGCGCTCGACCGCGTAACGCAGCAGCGCGATGCCGCGAAACAGCCCGTGCGCGAAGCGGCCGTAAGGCAAGGTGAGGAACAGCGCGAGCACGGCGCCGAGGTGGATGCACAATGCCAGCGGCATCGCGGCGCTCGATCGCAGCGCCCAAAGCGCGAGCCCGGTCACCGCCACCAGGCCGAGCAGGGCGATGAAGCCTAGGTCCATCGCGCGCTGCGCGGGGTCGCCGTGCAGCGCCGGTCGCCGGCGGTGCAGCACCCACAGGCCGACCGAGCCGACCGCGAGCGCCACGCCGCCGACCGCACCGAGCAGCTTGGGCAGCGCCGGCAGATCATAGGGTGCCGGGCGGCCGAGCAGGTAATGGAAGACCGTACCCGCCACGGTGGCCGCGAAGCACAGCATGAACCCGTAGAACACCAGGTGGTGAAGGCGCCGGCGGGCGTGGGTGGGCGCGTCATCGGCTTCATGACAGCCGTCGCCGTGGCCGCCATCGAGGTAGCGAAGCCGCAGCGCGGCATCGGCCGCCTCACCACCCGCTGCAACGCCCGGCGCGATCCCGCCGGTGGCCGGGCTCACGCTGCGCCAGAACTGCCGCGCGCCCATGCCCAGCGCAAACAGGGCGAACAGAAAGGCCGGCGCAAACAGCGCCACCATCGTGCCGTGGGGCAGCACCCGGTAGAAATCGCCACCGGGCAGCGTCCCCCACAGCGTGCCCTGGCGCCACGCCACGAGCGCGAGCACGACCGCGAGCGAGGCCGCGAGCGCCAGCGCCAGCGTCAGGCCATTGCGCCGGTAGAGCGCGCCGAGCGCCGGCGGCCAGGCATGCTCGGCCCAGCTGTGGGCGCGTACCCTGGCGAGCGCGCGCGGCAGCGCGACCGCGAAGTCGTGCGGTGGTGCGTACTGGCAGGCATGCAGGCAGGCGCCGCAGTTGTGACACAGGTTGGCGAGGTAGTGCAGATCGGCCCGCTCGAAGACCAGCCGCCGCGTCATGGCCGGAAAGACCGCGCAGAAGCCCTCGCAGTAGCGGCAGGCGTTGCAGATGCCGAACTGCCGGGCGGCCTCGCGCTCGGCGGCCACCGCTTCCCCACGGGCGAGCGCGCCAGCCTGCGCGGCCAGCGATTCAAGCGGATGCATGGGTACCTGCCTGGCAGCCGAGCGTGGTGGCGGCCCGCGCGGCCTGCGCGCCCGCGATACGCCCGAAGACCGTGCCGATCGTCATGCCCACCCCCGCCGTATAGCCCTGGCCGAGCACATTGCCCGCCATCATCTCGCCTGCCACGAAGAGGTTGGCGCTCGGCGTGCCACCGAAGCGCACCGCCGCGCTCTCGTCGGTACGCAGCCCCAGGTAGGTGAAGGTGACGCCCGGGCGCACCGGGTAGGCGCGGAAAGGCGGCGTGTCGATCGGCAGCGCCCAGTGGCTCTTGGGCGGGCTGAGCCCCTCGGTGCGGCAGTCGTCGAGCACCGTGTGGTCGAAGCGTCCCGGCACGCAGGCCGCGTTGTACTCGCGCAGCGTGCGCATGAAGCCCTCCTCGTCCTGACCGATGGCCTGCGCGAGTTCCGGCAGGCTGCCGGCGACGGTGTCGGGGAAGACCGGCGGCATGAAGCGACCCGCAGCCTTGGCATCGATGATCGACCACGCGATCTGCCCGGGCTGCTGCGCCACGAGGCGTCCCCAGATCGCATAGCGCTTGGGCCAGAAATCCTCACCCTCATCATGGAAGCGCCGGGCCTCGCGATTGACCACCACGCCGAGGGATACGCAATCGATCCGCGTGCAGATGCCGCCGTCGAAGCGCGGCGCACGCGCATCGATCGCCACCATGTGCGCCTGCGTGGGATCGCCGATGCGATCGGCGCCGTGGTCATCGAGCAGGTGGCGCAGCAGCACCCCCTGATTGAAGCGCGTGCCGCGGATCAGGAAGTTGTCGGCCGGCCACTCGCCCAGCGCATTCTGTCCCCAGGCCTCGCGCAGCCAGTCGAGGTTGGACTCGAAGCCTCCCGCGGCCAGCACGCAGGCATGCGCCGCGATGCGCTCGCCGTCGACCCAGGCCGCCACGAAACGCCCGTCGCGAAGCTCGAGCCGATCGACCGGCGCCTGGTAACGCACCCGCACGCCCAGCCGCAGCGCGCTGCGGTAGTAGGCATTGACCAGCGCCTTGCCGCCGCCCATGAAGAAGGCATTGGTACGCGACAGGTGCAGCGTGCCCGACAGCGAGGGCTGGAAGCGCACACCCTGCGCGCGCATCCAGTCGCGGCAGCGCGAGGACTCGCGGATCACCAGCCGCGCCAGCGGCTCGCTGGTGCGCCCGCCGGTGACCTTCAGCAGGTCCTGCCAGAACTCCTCCTCGGGATAGGCACCGGTCAGCACATCCTGCGGCGCATCGTGCATGCAGCGCAGGTTGCGGGTGTGGCTCGAGTTGCCGCCTCGCCAGTCCGCGGGCGCGGCCTCGAGCAGCATCACGCGCGCGCCGGCCTGAGCGGCGGTCAGGGCCGCGCACAGGCCGGCGTTGCCGCCACCGATCACCAGCACATCGGTACTCACCGCAACGCCTCGCGTGTCCGTCCAAGTTGCGCGCGCAACGATCAGGGCTGTTGCTGCGCCAGACCGAACTCGGCGACGATCTTGCGCTCCTCCTCGAAGCGCTCCAGCGCGTACTTGCGGCAGGCGTCGGCATCCATGTAGATCACCGCCTGGTTGTCGCCATCGAGCACCTTCTGGAAGGCGGGATCGAAGGCGGCCTTGCGGAAGACGTCGTGGATGCGCTTGACCACCGCCGGATCCATGCCCTTCGGTCCGGCGATCATCAGCAGCGGCAGCACCTCGACGTCATAGCCGAGCTCCTTCAGCGTGGGCACGTCGGGCCACGAGGGAAGGCGATTGGGCGTCATCACCGCCAGCAGTCGAACCTTGCCGGCGCGGGCCATCGTGCCCCAGCCGCCATCGGGCACGACATCGATGTGCCCGCCGACCAGCGCGGCCATGAACTCGGCGGCGCCCTTGAAGGGCACCAGCGTGAGCTTCGCACCGGTGAGCCGGCCGACCTTCTCCATCGCGACATGGCCGACGTTGCCGCGGCCGGAGGTGCCCATCGTGAGCTTGCCGGGATTGGCCTTCGCATCGGCCACCAGCTCGGCGAAGGTCTTCCAGGGCGCCTCGGTGCGCACCGCCACGCCGAAGGAATAGGCGGTCACGCCGAGGATCCAGGTGAAATCACGCAGCGGATCCCAGGGGATCTTGGAGACATGGGGCATCCGGAACACGCCCGGCGGCACCACCGCCAGCGTGTAGCCGTCGGGCGGCGAACTCTGGGCCATCTGGCCCGGGGCCATCGTGCCGGTGGCGCCCGGACGGTTGGAGATCACGATCGGCTGACCGAAGTCCTTCTGCGCGATCTGCGCCAGCGCCCGGAACTGGATGTCGGTCACGCCGCCGGCCGGAAAGGGAATGATCAGCGTGATCGGCCGGCTGGGGTAGGCGCCAGCCGCCTGCGCCTGCGCGACACGCGGACCGGCCGCCAGCAGCGCGGCACCGGCGGCGGCGCCGAGCAGGCGGCGGCGCGCGGGCGCGTCGGCGGCATCGGCGGGGCCGACATCGGGGGCACTGGGCGAAACGGGGCGGTCGGTCATGCGGAGCTCCTGGCCGGAGAGGCTGGTGGGTGATGTTGATGCCCCGCCCGACGCGCGCCTGGCAGGGCCGCGCTCCCGGGAATGCGCGGGCCCCGTACGCTAGCGCGGCCTTCCGTCGGGCAGCAGATCCCCCCGATGCCGGCAGGCCGCCGATACCCGGGAATCGGAATGGCCGCCGCCGCCGGCCTTCCACCGATCCGTTCGTCGGCGTGCGGCGACCACCCATCGCGATCGCCCTCAAGACCTTCGTGTCACGGCCGTCAACCGATCAGAACCCCCGAATCCCGTGATCGATGAATGCCCTGCCCGCTACCCGCATGAACGATGAGCCGCACGCGGGGAGCTTTCGGCTGGCCCGCTTCTTCGCGCTCACCAGCCTCGCCGGCATCGCGGTCGTGACCCTGTGCCTGATCGCGACCTATCGCTCGCTGGTCGAGGAAAACATCGTCCGCCACGAGAACCGGGCCAATGCGCATCTCACCCATCTGTTCTCCGGCCTGACATGGGCGCGGTATCGCCCTCTCGTCGCTGACACCGGCGACCGCAGCCGCGAAACGCTGCTCGCCGCTCCGCAGCTGAACGCGCTGCGGTCGGAGATCATCGCGGTGATGGCCGATCTGCAGGTCGCCAAGGTCAAGATCTACGACCGCAATGGCCTGACGGTGTTCTCGACCGACGAGAAGCAGATCGGCGAACACAAGGGTGCCAACCGGGGCTTCATCGCCGCGCGCATGGGCCAGGTCACCAGCGAGATCACCCACCGCGACCGCTTCGACGCCCTCGAGGGCGTGATCAACAACCGCAGTCTGATCGCGACCTACATCCCGGCGCGGGCCAGCAGCGACGCGCCGATCGAAGGCGTCTTCGAGGTGTACTCGGACGTGACCGGGATGCTGCAGCAGCAGCGGGATGCGCAGTGGCGCGTGGGCGGAATCATCATCGGCATGCTGGCCCTGCTCTACGCCTTTCTGGCGATGATCGTGCGGCGCGCCGAGCGGATCATCGTGCGTCAGGCGCGCGAACGGGAAGAGCGCGAGGCCAGGGTCCGCCACGAGGCCTTCCACGATCCGCTGACCGGTCTGCCCAACCGGGCCTATTTTCACGAGCGCATCGCCGAGGCGATCGCCCTGAGCTCGCGCACCGGCCATCCGGGTGCGCTGATGTTCATCGACCTCGACCGCTTCAAGTTCGTCAACGACACCCTCGGCCATGAGGCGGGCGACCAGCTGCTGCGGCAGGCGGCCGCGCGCATCGCCTCGACGCTGCGCGACAACGATGTCCTGTTCCGGATGGGCGGTGACGAGTTCACGATCATCCTGCCGTGGATCACCGCGCCGGAGGATGCCGCCGTCATCGCCAAGCGCATCCAGATCATCCTCGGTCGACCGGTGCCGATCGATGGCCACGACCTGAGCGTCAGCGCCTCGGTCGGCATTGCGGTCTTCCCCGACGATGGGGCCGATGCCGATACCCTGGTGCGCCATGCCGACGCGGCGATGTACAGCGCCAAGGCACAGGGACGCGGCACCCACGCCTTCTACCAGGCTTCGATGAATGCGCGCGCCCTCGAGCGCATGCGCCTGGAGGCCGAGCTCAAGCGTGGCTTTCACCAGGGCGAGTTCGAACTGCTCTACCAGCCGCGCCTCGATGCGATCACGCGGCGACCAGTGGCACTCGAGGCCCTGCTGCGCTGGAACAGCCCGGGCCGCGGTCGCCTGTTGCCCTCGGACTTTCTGCGCGTGCTCGAGGAGAGCGGCCAGATCGCGCTGGTGGGCGAATGGGTGATGCGACAGGCCTGCATGCAACTCGCTCACTGGCTGCGTGACGGCATGACGCCGCTGCGGGTCTCGGTCAACATCTCATCGACGCAGCTGCGGCGCGACGGCTTCACCGAGTCGGTCGGGCGCGTGCTGCAGCAGACCGGGGTGCCGCCGGCTCTGCTCGAACTCGAGATCGTCGAATCGCTGCTGGTGGCCGACGGTGACGCCATTCGGCAAAGCGTCGCCGGGCTCAAGCGTCTGGGCGTACGGATTGCGATCGACGACTTCGGCGCGGGCCAGTCCTCGCTGCAGTTGCTGCGCACCCTCGACGTGGACTTCCTGAAGGTGGATCGCAGCGTGATCGCCGATGTCGCCTCCGGTGGGCGCGAACAGGTGATCGCCACCGCGCTGGTCGACATCGCCCGCGCGCTGGGCATCGCGGTGGTGGCCGAGGGCGTGGAGAACGCCATGCAGGCGCGTGCCTGCCAGCGACTGCAATGCGCCGAGCTTCAGGGCAACCACTTCGCCGTGCCGATACCGGCCGGGGTCGTGCCCACGCTGATCGCGCAGCTCGCCACGTCGCCGCAGCACGGTGGGCGCACCGAGGGCGACCTGGGTATCGGCATCGCGGCCACCGCCGCCTAGCGCGGCGGCGCCGGGGATCCGCGGCCGATCGGCCGGTCAGCCGGGCAGCACGACGAGCCCGGGAACACCCACCGCCTCGAGACGCGCAATGCGCTCGGCATGCCGCTGCGGCCAGGCGCGCAACGCGGCATCGTCGCCCGCGAGCGTGCCATGCAGGAAGGCCGTGGCCAGTTCGCGGGTGGCCGTCTTGATGCGCGCATTGAGCCAGGGCCCGCCAGGCGACGCACGATCGGTGAAGATCGCGTGCGACCCACCCTCGAAGACCGCCAGCAGCTTGCGCGGCCCGCCGATCGCCTGATAGACCGCGACGCGATCATCGACCGCGCTGTGGTAGCCGGGGATGCGGATCACGTCGTCGGTTGTGGTCACGTGAAGGCTCGGGATGTCCACGCCGCCGAGGATCGGCGGCAAGGCAGGCTCGCCGTAGAACGGCGGCGCCGACAGCAGAATCACCGCGCGCAGCCGCGGCTCTCGCAGATCGAGCACCCTGCCCTCCCGGACGACGCGGGCGCCCGCGGCCAGCAGCGCGGTATTGGCGCCGTAGGAATGCCCTGCCGCCACCACCCGCTGCGGGTCCAGGCGCGCGCCCAGCGGCCCGGCAAGCACCGCGTCGAGCGCGAATCGAAGGTCATGCACCCGGGCGATCGCCTCGCTCGCCTGTGCAGCGGTCTGCAGCCGTGCCACCAGCGACAGGGGGCTGCCTGCCGCCCACAGGCTGCGGTCGCTGCCGACATGCTGGATGTGCAGGCTCGCGAAACCCTCCGCGGCGAAGTGCTCGCCCAGATAACGGTAACCGTGCCGTGAGCCACCGATGCCGTGCGAGAACAGCACCAGGGGCAGCGGCTCGTGGGTGCGCGCAGGCAGGTACACACGCACCGGTACCGGTCGATCGCGCCGCGCATCGTGCCAGTCGAGATCGAAGGCATCGACGCCGTTGCCGGCATGGCCGGCCCGCAGCCCCGGGCCGAGCCCGGGCAGCACGAGCGCCGTGCTGGCAAGGCCGACACGCAGCAGCTGACGACGACGGGGATCGGGCGAGTCGCGATGCGTCATGAGGGGCAGCATAGCCGCTGGAGCAGCGTTTCCGGATCGGTGGCGATCACGCGTGGGGTTAAGCTGCGCGCCCACCATGGACGCATTCGACTACGTGATCGTGGGCGCCGGCTCCGCGGGCTGCGTGCTCGCCCGCCGGCTCGTCGATGCCGGCCATCAGGTCTGCCTGCTCGAATCCGGGCCGAGCGACCGTTCACCCTTCATCCACCTGCCCGCGGGCTTCGTGCGCACGCTGCTCGACCCGTCGCTCACCTGGCGCTACAAGGCCGATGGGGGTGAGTCCTTGCCCGGCAGACGCATCCCGATCGTGCACGGTCGCGTGCTCGGCGGTTCGAGCGCGGTCAACGGCATGATCTGGGTTCGAGGCCAGGCCCGCGACTTCGACGGCTGGGCTGCGCTCGGCAATCCCGGCTGGCGCTTCGACGAGGTGCTGCCGCTGTTTCGCCGCATCGAGCGGCGCATCGGCGAGTCCGATCCGCGCTGGCGCGGTACGGAGGGGCCGGTGCCCGTGACCGACAGCGACTGGCGCAACCCGCTGTGCGACGCCTTCATCGCCGCCGCCCATGCGCTGGGCGTGCCGGCCAACCCCGACACCAACGGCAGCCGCCAGGATGGCGCCGGCTACTATCAGCGCAACATCGTCCGCGGCCGGCGGATCAGCGCGGCGCGCGCCTGGCTCGATCCGGTGCGATCGCACCCGGCGCTCGCGATCCGTACCGGGGCCCACGCCACGGAACTGATCCTCGAAGGCAGCCGCGTGGTCGGTGTGCGCTATGCCCCGGAGGGCGATCGCGGAACGCGCGTGGAGGTTCGGGCCCGCGTCGAGGTGATCGTCTGCGCCGGGTCGGTGGGCAGCCCCCGGCTGCTGCAGATCTCGGGGATCGGGCCGCCGGCACTGCTCGCCTCGATCGGGGTGCCGGTGCGCCACGCGAGCCCGGGCGTTGGCGAAAACCTTCAGGACCACTTCAGTCCGCGCGTGATCACCCGGGTGCGCGGCGCGTCCACGCTGAACGAGCTCGCCCGCGGCCCCCGGCTGGCGATCGAGGCACTGAAGTGGGCGACGGGCCGGCCGAGCATCCTCGGGCTGGGGGTGGCGCTCGCCCACGCCTTCTGTCGCTCCGACCCGGCGCTCGCGTCGCCCGACGTGGTCGTGATGTTCAC
>Ga0315900_10008343_pt1 | contig 13349 bp, 10 predicted proteins | sample LakEriMetagenome_FD_203521 | JGI IMG/M metagenome (GOLD analysis project Ga0315900, IMG submission 203521) | Freshwater fungal communities from buoy surface, Lake Erie, Ohio, United States - Buoy 12 MA114 | ecosystem: Environmental > Aquatic > Freshwater > Lake > Lake biofilm | place: USA: Lake...
GCAGGTCCAGCACCCGGTGCATCAGGCGGGTGGTTTCCGACAGGTTCTCGTCGTCCAGCTGGAACGGCGGGGTGACCGACGGATTGAGCACCGTCAGGGCGTGGCACAGCACCTCGATCTTGCCGCTCTTGAGGCCGTCATTGGTGGTGCCCTCGGGCCGCGCGCGCACCAGGCCCGTGACCTGCACGCAGAATTCATTGCGCAGGCCTTCGGCGGTCTTGAACATGTCGGGCCGGTCGGGATCGCAGACCACCTGCACATAGCCTTCGCGATCGCGCAGGTCAACGAAGATCACACCGCCGTGGTCGCGACGGCGATTGACCCACCCGCACAGGGTCACCGTCTGGCCCAGGTGGGCCTCGGTCACCAGGCCGCAATAGGTGGTGCGCATTTTCTGACTGGACATGGCAGGAATTTCCGGCGCCGCAACGGGGCGCATTACTTGAGGGGGGCAGGCGCGGTCGGCGACGGGGCGACCACACCCATGGAGATGACGTAGCGCAGGGCCTCGTCGACGGACATGCGCAACTCGACGCAATCGCTCTTGCGAAGCATCACGAAATAGCCGCCCGTGGGGTTGGGCGTGGTGGGCACATAGACGCTGAGGTATTCACCCTGCAGGTGGTTGGCCACATCGCCTCCCGGGCTGCCGGTGACAAAGCCGATGGTCCAGACGCCTGGCCGGGGCCACTCGATCAGGACGGCCGTGCGAAAGGCATTGCCGCTTTCGGAAAACAGCGTGTCCGACACCTGCTTGACGCCGGAGTAGATCGAGCGCACCACCGGAATGCGCCCCAGCAGGCCGTCGCTCCAGGACACCAGCCGGCGGCCGATGAAATTGCTGGTGATCGCGCCCACCGTGAGCAGGATGACCAGTGCCAGCAGCACGCCCAGGCCAGGAATGTGCACGCCGAACAGGCGGTCGGGATGCCAGTCAGTGGGCAGGATCAGGAGGGTCTGGTCAAGCGTGCCCAGGATCCACTGCACCACCCAGGCGGTGATGGCCAGCGGCAGGACGACCAGCAAGCCGGCGAAGAACCATTTGCGAAGGGCGGACATGGGGGCGGACTCGTGACGTTCAGTGGCTGGCGCCGGCGGCGCCAGCAGGAGCCGTCGGGGACTCCGACTTGGCGGTGCCCCCTTCGGTGGGCTTGGTGGCACCGGCGGCGGGGCCAGTTCCCGCGGCGACGCTGGTACCGGATGCAGCCGCGCCGTCGGCCGTCGTGGCCGAGGCCCCACCAGAGCCCCCGCGGAAATCGGTGACGTACCAACCGGAGCCTTTGAGCTGGAAGCCCGCGGCAGTCAGTTGCTTGGAGAAGGCTTCGGCGCCGCAGGCCGGGCAGATGGCCAGGGGCGCGTCGGAGACTTTTTGCAGGACGTCCTTGGCATGGCCACAGGAGCCGCATTTGTAGGCGTAGATGGGCATGGCAGGAAGAGGGATTGCAAAACCCTCAATTATAGGCGGGGGGCCGTATGGCGACCCCCGCCCCGGGGCACCGGCGGGGCCGGCCACCCCACCCCACCCACCCGCTCAGGCGCCGGCGAGCTTGTGGTGCGAGCCGTGCGCGTTGCGAATGGCCTGCGGGCCCAGAGAGCCCACCACCATGCCGACCACCGCCGCCAGCAGGCCAGCCAGTTGCGCCGGGAAGACCTCGCCGGCCGGGGTAGCCAGGAACAGCAACCAGGTCACCAGACCCAGGACGATGGCAAACACCGCCCCCTGGGTGGTGGCCCGCCGCCAGTACAGGCCGAAGACCAGGGGCACGAAGGCGCCCACCAGGGTGACCTGGTATGCACCCGAGACCATTTCGTAAATCGACGTGCCCTGCATGTAGATCGCGTAGGCCAGCACGAACAGGCTGAACACGAGCACGGTGATACGCATCGTGCGCAGCTGCTGCCGGTCGCTCGCGTGGGGGCGGAACTGGCGCCAGATGTTCTCGGTGAAGGTCACGCTCGGCGCCAGCAGGGTGGCCGAGGCCGTGGACTTGATCGCCGACAGCAGCGCGCCGAAGAACAGCACCTGCATGACAAAGGGCATCTGCTCCATCACGAGGGTGGGCATGACCTTCTGCGGATCCTCCTTGAGCAGTTCGGCCGCCTTCTCCGGCATGACCAGCAGGGCGCTTGCCACGATGAACATGGGCACGAATGCGAACAGGATGTACAGCGAGCCGCCGATGACGGCCCCCTTGCGGGCCGCGCCTTCGCTGTTGGCGGACATCACGCGCTGGAACACGTCCTGCTGCGGGATCGACCCGAGCATGATGGTCACGGCGGCGGCCAGGAAGAAAGCGATGTCGGTGAAGGTGGGCTCAGGCCAGAACTTGAACAGGTCCTTGCTGGCGGCAAAGTCGATCACCTTGCCGGCACCCCCGGCCATGTCGGCGGCAAACACGGCGATGACCGACAGGCCCACCACCAGAATGATCATCTGGATGAAGTCGGTCAGGGCGACCGACCACATGCCGCCAAACAGGGTGTAGGCCAGGACGGACACCACGCCGATCACCATGCCCACCGGGATGCTGATAGCCCCGCCGGAGAGCAGGTTGAACACCAGCCCCAGGGCGGTCACCTGCGCCGACACCCAGCCCAGGTAGCTGACCATGATGATCACCGAGCTGACCACTTCCACCCCGCGGCCGTAGCGCTCGCGGTAGTAGTCGCTGATCGTCAGCAGCGTCATGCGATAGAGCTTGGCCGCGAAGAACAGGCCCACCAGGATCAGGCAGGTGCCGGCTCCGAAGGGATCTTCCACCACACCCCCCAGGCCGCTTTCAATGAACTTGGCCGGAATGCCCAGCACCGTCTCGGAGCCGAACCAGGTGGCAAAGGTGGTGGTGACGATCATGATCAGGGGCAGGTGGCGGCCCGCGATCGCGAAGTCGGCGGTGTTCTTCACCCGTTTGGCCGCGTACAGGCCAATTCCGATGGTGACCAGCAGGTAGACGATAACCAGCGTCAACAGCATGCGCACACTCCTTCCGGCAGCAAAAAAATTGCCCGGGATTATGTGACAGAAGGTGTCAGATCCAGGCAATACGCATAAAGACCAGCATCACGAAAAGGCCTAATGCAAAACCCAGGCCACCGAAGGCCAGGGCCTGCAGCAGGCGGTTCGTGCGCCGCTGCTCGGACAGCAGGGCCTGCACTTCGCGTGTGACCGAGGCCTCGGGCCGGCGCAGGTAGTCGGCCAGCAGGCGCGGCAGGTCCGGCAGGAGCTTGGCGTAGCGCGGCGCCTGGGCCTTGAGCTCGTTCCAGAACTTGCGGGGCCCCACCTGGTCGAGCATCCAGCGCTCCAAAAAGGGGCGGGCGGTGCTCCAGAGGTCCAGATCGGGATCGAGCTGCCGGCCCAGCCCCTCGATGTTCAGGAGCGTCTTCTGCAGCAAGACCAGCTGCGGTTGGATCTCGACATGGAAGCGGCGGGAGGTCTGGAACAGCCGCATCAGCACCAGCCCGAGGGAGATTTCCTTCAGGGGCCGGTCGAAATACGGCTCGCACACCGCGCGAATCGCGGATTCGAGTTCATCAACCCGGGTCTGGGGCGGCACCCAGCCCGACTCGATGTGCAATTCGGCCACCCGCTTGTAGTCGCGACGGAAGAAGGCAGTGAAGTTTTGCGCCAGGTATTCCTTGTCGAACTCGGTGAGGGTGCCGATGATTCCGAAATCCAGCGACACATAGCGGCCGAAGGTCTCGGGTGCCAGGCTCACCTGGATGTTGCCGGGGTGCATGTCAGCATGGAAAAAGCCGTCACGAAACACCTGGGTGAAGAAGATGGTGACGCCGTCGCGGGCCAGTTGCTTGAGGTCGACCCCCGCCTCGCGCAGGCGCTCCACCTGGCTGATCGGAACGCCGGTCATGCGCTCCATGACGATCACTTCGGGATGGCAGTAGTCCCAGAACATTTCGGGAATGAGCACCAGGCCCAGGCCCGCCATGTTGCGCCGTAACTGGGCGGCGTTGGCCGCCTCGCGCAGCAGGTCTAGTTCGTCATGGAGGTATTTGTCGAATTCGGCCACCACCTCACGGGGCTTGAGGCGACGGCCGTCGGCCGACAGGCGCTCCACCCATCCGGCCATGGTGCGCATGAGGGCCAGATCCTTCTCGATCACTGGCAGCATGCCGGGGCGCAGTACCTTGACCGCCACGTCGCGCATCTGTCCGTCGCGGGTGCGCAGGGTGCCGAAGTGCACCTGCGCAATCGAGGCACTGGCCACCGGCTCCCGCTCGAAGCTGGCAAACACCGTGTCCACTGGCCGGCCAAAGGCCTTCTCGATCGTGGCCACCGCCACCGCCGCCGGAAACGGCGGTACCCGGTCCTGCAGGCGGGCGAGTTCCTCGGCGATGTCGGGGGCCAGCAGGTCGCGCCGCGTCGACAGCACCTGGCCGAATTTGACGAAAATCGGGCCCAGGCGCTCAAGGGCCTCGCGCAGGCGCTGCCCGCGCGGTGCGTCCAGCCGCCGACCGAACGACATCAGGCGGGACAGCCGCCGCAGCCAGGGATGGCGGAAGCTGTCCAGCGCGAGCTGGTCGAGCCCGTACCGCAGGACGATCCAGAGGATGAACAGACCGCGCAGGTACCGCGTCATCGGGCGTCACCCGCGCGCGAGGCGGCCCCGGCGGCGACGCGCTGGGCCAGGGCTCGCAGCGCCTGGGCCGCCTGGCGCGCTCCGGCCGCGATCACATGGGCGGGCGCATCGCCCACCAGTCGGGCCAGATCGTCCTCCAGGTCCCATCGCACATGGTCGGCGAGCCAATTGACCTCGGCCGCCAGCATGACATCCCCCGAGATCCGCACCGCCGGCTTCTCGCCCTGCAGGGCCGACTGGGCGAGTGCCCAGGGGGATTCGTCGGTGAGGGTCAGGGTCAGGTCGGCTGGCGCGCCGGGGCCCGCCAGATCCAGCAGACCGGCCGGCGTGGCCACCAGGGCCAGGCGCCAGTCGCGCCAGGCCACCTCCACCACCCGGCCCTTCTGGCGGGCCAGGCGGGCGCAGGCCTCGGGCTCCTGCAGCAGCACATGATTGAGCAGGAGCACCAGCCGGCGGCGCAGTTCCTGCGCCACAGGCTCGAGCATCGGGCCGGCCTGGCGGGCCGCCCGCTCGGCGAAGCCCTGAATCAGATCCAGGGGCGGGAGGGAGAAAGTCGGAAAAGGGGGGGTGAACGGGGGCGTGGCCATAGCCCCCATTATTCCTGCAGCGGGACCGTCTGGTCCCGCGCCGGTGTCATTGCAGCGCCTGGACGCCGGCGACCAGCCAGCCGGAACGACCGTCCTTGGGCTTGGTCATGTTCCAGACTTCACGGAACGGGCTCGGACCGGCGGAGGGCTCCTCACGGATCATCCCGGAGAACTCCACGCTGGCCATGTACCCATCGCCCAGGTCCTCGATGCCCAGAAGCTGGGCCTCGAGCATGACCACATCGGTCTGATTCGGGCCAGCGCCGCGATGCGCCTCCCGCTCGGCGAGCTGGGTGCGGATCTCGGAAACCATGTCGTCGGTCATCATCACGCGCAGGGCGGGAATGTCGGAACGGTCCCAGGCATCCTGCAGGGCGATGAAGTTGCGCTTCGCAGCGTCCACGAAACCGGCGACATCAAAGTCAGCCGGGATGCTCCAGTTGGCGGCGGCCGCGCCCCCGAGGCCCGCACCGATGCGGATACCACCGACCGGGCTGGCCGCGGGCGCTGCCCCCTCGAAGTGGGTGGACGTGCTTTCCCAGGGCCGGGCCGAGGCATCGTTGCCCACCTTGGACGGGTTGTACTGGGCCGGCTCGGTGGCCAGGTCGGCGGGGGCTCCCGCGCCCTGCAGCGCGTAGGGCGAGCGGCCAGCGCCGCCCTGGGCGGCATTGCGGCGGGCGCGCAGCACCAGGCCCACCACGACCATGATCACCAGGGCCAGCAGGCCAAACATCAGGAACTGCGCGAAGGCCTCGCCAAAGCCCAGGGAATGGGCCAGCCACGCCAGGCCCAGGCCGGCGGCCAGCCCGCCGAGGATCCCTGCCCAGGGCCGCTTGGGCGCGGCCGCCTGCGGCGGGGTGGCGGCCGCTGGCCGCTGGGCGGCGGCGGGCGCCTGTTGCGCCGTCGTGCCACCGGGCTGGGCTGCGGGGCCGGCCGGGGCCTGCGGCGCAGCCTCGCGCTGCGTCACGTTGCCCGATTGCTTTCCAACGGATTTGCCTCCGCCCATGCGGCGGGAGGCTTCGGCGTCCACCGAAGCTGCGACCAGGGTGATGGCGAGCAGTGCTGTCCAGATCTTCATCTCTCTTCTTCCTTCGAGACCATGTCGAATGGGCTCCCTGTTCCCCGGTCGGCGCCGGGTGTGCAAATGGGGCCGAGACCCTTATTGAGCCTCAATTGAATCAGGACTTGATGCCCACATGCAGGGCGACCACGCCGCCAGTGAGGTTGTGGCAGTCCACATGACCGAAGCCGCACCCCTGCATCAGGGTCTTGAGGGCCTCCTGATCCGGGTGCATCCGGATGGATTCGGCGAGGTAGCGGTAGCTGTCGGCATCCCCCGCCACCAGGCGCCCCAAGGCGGGCAGCACCTTGAAGGAATACCAGTCATAGGCCTTCTCGAGCGGCTTGGCCACGCGGGAGAACTCCAGCACCAGCAGCTTGCCCCCCGGTTTGAGGACTCGGCACATTTCGCGCAGGGCCACGTCCTTGTGGGTCATGTTGCGCAAACCAAACGCCACGCTGACCCGGTCGAAGTGGCCGTCGGGAAAAGGCAGCCGCTCGGCATCGCACACCAGCGTGGGCAGCACCAGCCCGGCATCGACCAGCCGGTCGCGTCCGGTGCGCAGCATGGCTTCGTTGATGTCGGTGTGCACGACCCGCCCGGAGGGGCCCACCCGGCGGGCGAAGGCCTCGGCAAGGTCGCCGGTGCCGCCGGCGATGTCCAGCACCTGCTGGCCCGGCCGCACATCGGCCACCAGCACGGTGTAGGCCTTCCAGGCCCGGTGCAGGCCCAGCGACATCAGGTCGTTCATGACGTCGTAGCGCGAAGCCACCGAGTCGAACACGCCGCGCACGCGTCGCGCCTTGTCTTGCTCGTCAACCTGCTGGAAGCCGAAATGGGTGGTGGACATGGGTTTGGATCCTGGTGACGACGCCGGCCGAGCCCGGTGCGGCAACGACCGGTTTGATTGTAGGTGCGGCCCGGGCGGCTCGCCCAACGCCGGTTCGATCAGTGCCCGCCGCAGCCGCCGGCCGCGGCCTGCGGCATCGGGTCGTCCCGCCCGCGCCCCGCCGCCTGGAGGCGGCGCTCGTAATCGGCCCAGAACTGGGCCTCGCGGGCGCCGAGCCCGTACAGGTAGGACCACGAGAAGATACCGCTGTCGTGGCCGTCGGAGAAGGTGGGCTTGATGCCGTAATGGCCCACCGGCTCGATCGCCTCGATCGTGACCTCGCGCTTGCCGGACTGCAGCACCTCCTGGCCGGGGCCGTGGCCCTGCACCTCGGCCGACGGCGAGAAGACCCGCATCAGCTCGAAGGGAATACGAAAGCTCGCACCGTCCGAAAAAGCGATTTCCAGCACCCGCGAGCGGCCGTGGGCGGTGAGGGACAGCGGCGTGGGCGCGGGCGGTGCCGCCGCCGGGGCAGGCGCGGCCGCCTGGTCGGCAGACGTGCCCATGGTCAGACCAGCACCCGTTCGATGCCACCCTGGTTGGCAGCCTGCACGTAGCGCGGCATCCAGTCGGGCCCCAGCAGGCGGCTGGCCATTTCGACCACGATGTAGTCGGCCTCGAGCAGGCCGTTCTGCAGGTCGTTGCCGTAGCGCGACAGGCCCTGCAGGCAGCTGGGGCAACTGGTGAGAATCTTGACCGGCCCGTCGGCGGGCGCGCCGCCCAGGGCACGCAGGGCAGCCTCGTCCTTGCGCAGTTGTTCTTCCTTGCGGAAACGCACCTGCGTCGAGATGTCGGGCCGGGTCACGCCCAGGGTGCCGGATTCGCCACAGCAGCGGTCGGACTTGACCACCTGCTCGCCCACCAGGGCCTTCATGGTCTTCATCGGGTCCTGCTGCTTCATCGGCGAGTGGCAGGGGTCGTGGTAGAGGTAGCCCTCTTTCGCCTCGAGCCGGTAGCCCTTTTCGAGCAGGTACTCGTGGATGTCGATGATCCGGCAGCCGGGGAAGATCTTGTCGAACTCATACCCCTGCAGCTGGTCATAGCAGGTGCCGCACGACACCACCACCGTCTTGATGTCCAGATAGTTGAGGGTGTTGGCCACCCGGTGGAACAGCACCCGGTTGTCGGTGATGATCTTGTCGGCCTTGTCGAACTGGCCCGAGCCCCGTTGCGGATAGCCGCAGCACAGGTAGCCGGGGGGCAGCACGGTCTGTACGCCGGCGTCCCACAGCATCGCCTGGGTGGCCAGACCCACCTGAGAGAACAGCCGCTCGGAGCCGCAGCCCGGGAAATAGAACACCGCCTCCGATTCGGCCGTGGTGGCCTGCGGGTTGCGGATGATCGGGACGTAGTCCTTGTCCTCGATGTCCAGCAGCGCGCGGGCGGTCTTTTTCGGCAGGCCGCCAGGCAGCTTTTTGTTCACGAAGTGAATCACCTGCTCCTTGACCGGCGCGCTGCGGTGGGTGGCCGGCGGCTGCGCGGTCTGGCGACGGGCCAGCCCCCGCAGCAGGTCGTGCGCAAAGCGCTGCGCCTTGAAGCCCCAGTCGACCATCGCGGTTCGCGCGAGCTTGATCGTCTCGGGACGGGTCGCATTGAGCATGAACATCGCCGCGGCCTGGCCGGGGCGGAAGCTCTTTTGCCCCATCTTGCGCAGCAGGTTGCGCATGTTCATCGACACATCGCCGAAGTCGATCTTCACCGGGCAGGGCGAGGCGCACTTGTGGCAGACGGTGCAGTGGTCGCCCACGTCCTCGAACTCCTGCCAGTGCTTGATCGACACGCCGCGGCGGGTCTGTTCTTCGTACAGAAAAGCCTCGATCAGCAGCGAGGTGGCCAGGATCTTGTTGCGCGGGCTGTACAACAGGTTGGCGCGTGGCACATGGGTGGCGCACACCGGCTTGCACTTGCCGCAGCGCAGGCAGTCCTTGACGCTGTCGGCGATCGCGCCGATGTCCGACTGCTGCATGATCAGCGACTCATGGCCCATCAGCCCGAAGCTGGGGGTGTAGGCGTTGGTCAGATCGGCATGCATCAGGTCGGCATGGCCCTGCGCCGACGGCGCGGGGCGCAGCAGCTTGCCGCGGTTGAAGCGGCCCTCCGGATCGACCCGCCGCTTGTAGTCGGCAAAGGGGGCGAGTTCTTCGTCGGTGAGGTATTCGAGCTTGGTGATGCCGATGCCGTGTTCGCCCGAGATCACGCCGCCGAGCGACCGCGCCAGGGCCATGATGCGCTTGACCGCGCCGTGGGCGGCCTGGAGCATCTCGTAGTCGTCGCTGTTGACGGGAATGTTGGTGTGGACGTTGCCGTCGCCAGCGTGCATGTGCAGGGCCACCCAGACCCGGCCCTTGAGGACACGCTTGTGGATGGCGGCCACCTCCGCCAGCAGCGGGCCGAAGGCCTGGCCCGAGAAGATCTGCTGCAGCGGGGCGCGCACCTGGGTCTTCCAGCTGGCGCGCAGGCCGTGTGACTGCAGCTGCGGGAACAGGACATCCACCCGGGCAAGCCAGTCCTGCCACAGCGCGCGCACCTCGCGCAGCAGGGCCAGTGCCTGCGAGACGCGGTCCTCCAGGAGTTCGGCCGACGGGATCTCGCTCGCGTCGTCATGACGCCCCAGGGGCAGCTGCCCGCGGCTGAAGAAGGCCTCAAGTTCGTCCACCAGCTTGAGCTTGTTGTGCAGGCTCAATTCGATGTTGATGCGCTCGATGCCGTCGGTGTATTCGGCCATGCGAGGCAGCGGGATCACCACGTCTTCGTTGATCTTGAAGGCGTTGGTGTGCTTGCTGATCGCGGCGGTGCGTTTGCGATCGAGCCAGAATTTCTTGCGGGCCTCAGGGCTGATCGCCACGAAGCCCTCGCCGCTGCGCGAGTTGGCCAGGCGCACCACCTCGGAGGTGGCGCGGGCCACCGCGTCGGCGTCGTCGCCGGCGATGTCGCCAATGAGCACCATCTTGGGCAGGCCGCCGCGCTTGGCCTTGGTGGTGTAGCCCACCGCCTTGAGGTAGCGGTCGTCCAGGTGCTCCAGGCCGGCCAGCACGGTGCCGGTGCGGCGCTGCTCGGCGAACATGAAATCCTTGACCTCGACGATGCTCGGGACCGCGTCCTTGGCATGGCCGAAGAATTCCAGGCACACCGTGCGGGTGTGGGCGGGCATGCGGTGCACCACCCAGCGGGCGCTGGTGATCAGGCCGTCGCAGCCTTCTTTCTGGATGCCGGGCAGGCCCGAGAGGAATTTGTCGGTCACGTCCTTGCCCAGGCCCTCCTTGCGGAAGGCCCGGCCGGGAATGGCCAGGCGCTCGGTGCGCACAGGGCGCGACCAGTCGATCTTTTTCGCGTCACCGGGGAAGTAGCGCAGCTCGAAGGTGGCCACCTCGGCATCGTGGATCTTGCCCAGGTTGTGGTCGAGGCGCACCACCTCGAGCCACTCGGCCTGCGGCGTGACCATGCGCCAGGACACCAGGTTGTCCAGCGCGGTGCCCCAGAGGACGGCCTTCTTGCCGCCGGCGTTCATCGCGATGTTGCCGCCGATGCACGAGGCCTCGGCCGAAGTCGGGTCGACCGCGAACACGAAGCCCGCGCGTTCGGCCGCATCCGCCACCCGCTGGGTGACCACGCCGGCTTCGGTCCAGACGGTGGGCACCGGCTCGCCATGACCGGGAATCGCCACCCGCTCGACCTCGGTCATTGCCTCGAGCTTTTCGGTGTTGATGACGGCGCTTTTCCAGGTCAGCGGGATCGCGCCGCCGGTGTAGCCGGTGCCGCCCCCGCGCGGGATGATGGTCAGGCCCAGCTCGATGCAGCCCCGCACCAGGGCAGCCATCTCGGCCTCGGTGTCGGGCATGAGGACGACGAAGGGATATTCGACGCGCCAGTCGGTGGCATCCGTCACGTGGGACACGCGGGACATGCCGTCGAATCGCAAGTTGTCACGCGCGGTCAGGCGACCGAGGACCCGCTGGGTGCGCCGGCGCAGGGCCGCCACGTTTTCAAAACTGGCGTCGAAGGCCTGTACCGCGCCGCGGGCGGCCTCGAGTAATTCGCCCACCAGCGCATCGCGCGGGGCATCGCGCTCCGGGGTCCGGCGTTTTTGCACCTCGGTCAGGCGGTGGTGCAGGGCATCCACCAGCTGGCGCCGGCGGCGGGGGTTGTCCAGCAGGTCGTCCTGCAGGTAGGGATTGCGCTGCACCACCCAGATGTCGCCCAGCACCTCATAGAGCATGCGGGCCGAGCGGCCGGTGGCACGCTCCTGGCGCAGCAGGCCCAGCACCTCCCAGGCACGTGCGCCCAACAGGCGGATCACGATCTCCCGGTCGGAGAACGAGGTGTAGTTGTAGGGGATTTCGCGCAGGCGAGGCGCTGCCTCGTCGGTGGCGGCGAGCAGGTGGTTCAGCGTGGTCGGTGCGTTCATCGAAGGCGGGCTTCAGCCGAAAGGATGCGACACCGGCTGAGGGCAAATGGTACCAAAGGCCCAAGGTTGCCCTGGGGATGCCGGGGAAAACCCGGTGGCGATCGGGGACGTCTGCCGGACAATCGCCTGTCACAAATCAAGTTGACCATCACGGTTTTGCACTGAGGAGTCCCGAAGATGAAAAAAGTATTCAAAAAAGCCGCCATTGCCACGCTCGCGGCCAGCCTGAGCCTGCCGGCCCTGGCCCAGACCGAGATCCAGTGGTGGCACTCCATGGGCGGCGCCCTGGGTGAATGGGTCAATGACCTGGCCAAGGATTTCAACAACAGCCAGAAGGACTACCGGATCGTGCCGACCTTCAAGGGCAGCTACGACGAGTCGATGACCGCCGCGATCGCCGCCTTCCGCGCCGGCAATGCCCCCCATGTGCTGCAGGTGTTCGAAGTGGGCACGGCCACCATGATGGCCTCCAAGAATGCCATCGTGCCGGTGGGCAAGGTCATGCAGGACGCGGGCCTGAAATTCGATCCCGCGGCCTACGTGCCCGCGGTGGCCGGCTACTACACCGCCCCGAACGGCCAGATGCTCAGCTTCCCGTTCAACAGCTCGACCCCGGTCTTCCACTACAACAAGGACGCGTTCAAGGCCGCAGGCCTGGATCCCGAAAAGCCGCCGCGCACCTGGCCCGAAGTGGCCCTGGCCGCCGCGAAGCTCAAGACCTCGGGTCACAAGTGCCCCTTCACTACCAGCTGGATCTCCTGGACGCAGCTGGAGACCTTCTCGGCCTGGCACAACACGGAGTTCGCCACCAAAGGCAACGGCATGCGCGGCACCGACGCGCGCCTGGCCTTCAACTCGCCGCTGCACGTGCGCCACATCGAGAACCTGGCCAACATGGCCAAGTCCGGCCTGTTCATCTACAAGGGCCGTGGCAATGCGGCCGATGGCACCTTCGTCTCGGGCGAATGCGCGATGATCACTGGGTCCTCGGCGCTGTACGGCAACATTAAACGCAACGCCAAGTTCGCCGCGGGGATCGGCACCCTGCCCTACTACCCCGACGTGCCCGGCGCACCGCAAAACACCGTCATCGGCGGTGCCAGCCTGTGGGTGATGGCTGGCAAGAAGGCAGAGGAATACAAGGGCGTGGCCCAGTTCTTCGCCCACCTGTCCAAGACCGAGGAAGCCGCCAAGAGCCACCAGCGCACCGGCTACCTGCCGGTCACCAAGGCGGCCTACGAGATGACCGAGAAGTCTGGCTTTTACAAGCAGAACCCGGGCACCGATGTCTCGGTCGAACAGATGATCCGCAAGACCACCGACAAGTCACGCGGGATCCGCCTGGGCAACTTCGTCCAGATCCGCACGATCATCGACGAGGAAACCGAGCAGGTCTGGTCTGGCCGCAAGGGCGTGAAAGAGGCACTCGATTCCGCGGTCAAGCGGGGCAACGAGCAGCTCGAGCGCTTCGAGAAGGCCAACAAGTCCTGAGATACTTCGGGTTGAGACTGCCGGCTCCCGGACCGGCAGTCGGCTCCGACTGCTCCCCCGCGCGTCGGGGGAGCGTCGTTTCCGGCTCCTGAAAAGAACAACACAACGTGGAAAAACGGGTCCGCTTCCAATCCTCCTGGCTGCCCTGGCTGCTCGTCGCGCCGCAGGTGGTCATCGTCCTGGTGTTCTTCTTCTGGCCCGCCGGCCAGGCCCTTTACCAGAGCGTGCTGCAGGAAGACGCGTTCGGCGCAAGCCGTGAATTCGTGGGAATGGAGAACTTCCGCCGCCTGTTTGGCGACCCGACCTACCTGGCCTCGTTCAA
>Ga0315900_10008344_pt1 | contig 13347 bp, 3 predicted proteins | sample LakEriMetagenome_FD_203521 | JGI IMG/M metagenome (GOLD analysis project Ga0315900, IMG submission 203521) | Freshwater fungal communities from buoy surface, Lake Erie, Ohio, United States - Buoy 12 MA114 | ecosystem: Environmental > Aquatic > Freshwater > Lake > Lake biofilm | place: USA: Lake...
CCTACCGTGGGCGCCAGGGTGCCGATGTGGCCTTGCTGGTGCGCCGCATTCGTGCGTTGCTCGCCCCGCAGGGGCTGCTTTGCATTGGCACCTCCGCCACCATGGCCAGCGGCGCCGAGCAGGAGCGCCGGGAAGCTGTGGCCGAGGTGGCCAGCAAGCTGTTCGGCGCATCTGTGAGGCCCGCCGATGTGATCGAGGAGACCCTGGTCCGGGTCACCGATGAGGCGCAGCATGCAGCTTCGGTAAAGGACCAGCTTGCTAAGGTCATCGAGAGCGGTGTCGAACCGAGCTTGACCGATGAGGAACTGAAGAGTCACCCTCTTGCGATCTGGATCGAAACCCGGCTGGGCATCACCTGGCAGGAGCAGAAGTGGGTGAGGGCCAAACCCCAGGCGCTGGCAACCGCAGCCCAATGGCTCAGCGAGGACAGCGGCAAACCCCAGGCGGTTTGCAGCGAGGTCCTTCGCCAGTTTCTGATGATCTGCTCATTGGCCGAGGGTGACCGGCCCAGCGGCGTCAACAGCGGCCAGCGGGGCTTCTTTGCCTTCAAGCTGCACCAGTTCATTTCGGGCGCTGGCGCAGCCTACGCGACGGTACAGGCGCCGGGCGTGCGGACCTTGACGGTCAACGCACAGCAGTTCCTGCCCGGATCGCCGCAAGACAGCCCGCACCGCCTGTATCCCGTTCACTTTTGCCGAGACTGCGGTCAGGAGTACCACCCTGTCTTCCTGACTCGTGGCAGCGCGCCCGATTTGTTGCCGCGAGAGATCGACGACCTGCCACCCAAGCCACGCGACGGGGAGGCCGCAGGCAGCGCAGAAGGCCAACGGCACGGGTTCTTTCTTCCTGACCCTGACCCGGCTGACCCGCTGGACTTCACCGGACGCGATGAAGACTACCCTGACGCATGGCTGGAGGAAGACCGCCATGGTCAGACCCGCTTGAAGGCCTCGGCTCGGGACTACCGTGCTGAGCAGCTCGCCGTCCAACCCGAAGGCCATGTCGGCACAGGGCACCCGGGATGGTTCATCCCGGGCACCTTCCGTTTCTGCCTGCGCTGCAAGACGGTGCATGCGGCGCAGGGCAAGGACAACAACCGCCTGGCGTCGCTGTCAGCCGAAGGGCGCTCATCAGCCACCACCTTGCTCACGCACTCGGTGTTGAGCTGGATGCACGAGCGCTCGGCCTTACCGCCGTCACGCCGCAAGCTGCTCGGGTTCAGTGACAACCGGCAGGACGCTGCATTGCAGGCCGGACACTTCAACGACTTTCTCTTCGTTACTCTCTTCCGGGCTGCTGTGCTTCGCGCAGTTCGGGGTGAGGGCGAAGAAGGCTTGTCGGCTGACCGCTTCGGCCTTGCCGTCTTCAAGGCGTTAGGCTTCGATCGGGTTGGTGAGCAGTCCCTGCGTGATGAGTGGCTCTTGGACTCTGAGCTGGAAGGCGCCAACTTCATCCAAGCTCAGAAGGCCATGCGGCAGGTGCTGGCCTACCGGGCTTGGTTTGATCAACGCCGTGGCTGGCGGTACACCAACCCCAACCTCGAGCAACTGGGTCTGCTGAAGGTGGACTATCTGGGATTGGACGAACTGTGCGCTCGCGAAGACCGGTTCGCCGATGCGCCGCCCTTGCTTGCAGGCGCCCCGCCGGCCATCCGTCGCAAGGTCCTTCGCACGGTGCTGGACGCGATGCGCCAGGGCCTGGCCATCGACGCCGAGATGCTCGACCCCGCAGAGCAGGAGACCCTGCGGTCCCGCTCGCTGAACACTTTGCGCACGCCCTGGGGTTTCGCTCAGAGGGAGGAGTTGAGATCGGGGCGCTACCTGATGGTCAACCCACCTGCCCGGCGCGATAACTCGCTGGCCGACGAGGACAAGCTGCTGAGAGCAGGTCGCCTGTCCGCCCTCGGGCGCGAGCTGCGCAAAGCCGAGCTCTGGGAGCGTGCGGATGCAAGACAGCTCAACCAGAACGACTACAACCGCCTGCTGAACGACCTGTTGCATGCGGCGTCCAAGTCCGGCCTAGTCGCCGAGGTGCCAACCCCGTTCGGTCAAGCCCTGGGCTGGCAGTTGAGGAACAGTTGTGTGGTGCTGCAAGCGGGTGAGGGTCGGGCCTTGCGCGGCGGCATGGACAACGCCTTCTTTCGCGCTTTGTACGAGAACCTGGCTGACGCATTGGCGGGCGGCCTCCACCAGTTCTCATTCGAAGCCCGTGAGCACACCGCGCAGGTTGACAAGGATAGGCGCGAACTGCGGGAGATGCGCTTTCGCTATGGCGAAGAGGACCGTGCCCGCCTGGCCGCCGAACCCAAGCGCCTGCTGGAGTGGGGTGAGCGCCAGCGCCTGCTACCCGTGATGTTCTGTTCACCGACGATGGAGCTGGGCGTGGACATCTCTGCGCTCAATGCGGTCTACCTGCGCAATGTCCCGCCCACGCCTGCCAACTACGCCCAGCGCAGTGGCCGCGCTGGCCGCAGCGGCATGCCTGCGCTGGTGTTGACCTACTGCGCCGCGCGCAGCCCGCACGACCAGTACTTCTTCGCTGATCCGCCTGCCATGGTGCACGGTGAAGTCCGAGCACCCACACTGGATCTCGCCAACGAGGAGCTGGTGCGCAGCCACCTGAATGCGGTGTGGCTGGCGGCCACCAGTGCCCCGCTGGAGGCTGCCATCTCGGGTGTGGTGGAGACCGATGAGTCCAAGGATCTGCCGCTTCACGACAGGGTACGAACGGCCCTGTCAGAACCGGCCATTCCGCCTTTGGCCTCGCAGCGAGTCGCCCAGGTCCTCGCCCAGATGAGCGGTGAGCTCAACCCACAGGATGCGCCGTGGTTCATTGGGGCGCAGGCATTGGTGGGTGACGTCGTGGAAGGCGCCCTGAGTCGCTTCGATGCGTCCTTCGACCGCTGGCGCGAGCTGTTCCGCAGCGCAGCCCGACAGCGCGATCAGGCGCGCCGGACGATGGACACCCACCATCTGCCCCAGCGGGAGCGCGACGCAGCCCGCGCCTTGCACGCCCAGGCCATGGACCAGTTGGGCCTGCTGCAGCGCGGTTCGGAGAGCCTGTCCAGCGACTTCTACACCTACCGCTACCTTGCGACGGCAGGGTTTCTTCCCGGTTACAACTTCCCGCGCCTGCCGCTCACGGCTTTCATCCCGGGCAGTGGTGAGCGTGCCACCCGTGGGGCCTATCTTCAGCGTCCACGTTTTCTGGCGCTGGCGGAATTCGGACCCCGCAGCCTCGTGTATCACGAAGGCCGTGCCTACCGGGTCACGGCCGCTCAGCTCTCCACGCGTGCCGAAGGCGGCGCATCGGTCGGCCAGCTCAACACCGACACCGCCACCATCTGCCGCAGCTGCGGCGCCGGGCACTTCCATTCCGATCCGGCCGACAAGGGCCTGAGCCACTGCCGGGGGTGCGGCGTACCCTTGACCGACAACGGCGACATCGTCCTGAATCTCTACCGCATCGAGAACGTCCGCACCACGCAGGCCGAGCGCATTACCGTCAACGATGAAGAGCGCCTGCGGCAGGGTTTCGACCTCCAGACTACCTACCGCTGGGCCCGGCGTGAGGGCGGTGACCCTGACGTGCGCGTGGTGCATGCCGAAGACGAGGCGGGTCCGATTGCGGTGCTGCGTTACGGGCCGGGCACGGAAATCAGCCGATTGAACAAAGGGCTGCGGCGACGCGCCAACCCGACCCAGCATGGTTTTGCGATCAACCCCATCAGCGGGGCTTGGGCCAAGCTGGATGACGACGACGGGAGCGAGCCCGACCCGACGCGTGTGCCCAACCAGCTGATCGTGCCCTGGGTGGTGGACCGCAAAAACGCGCTGCTCCTGCAGTGGGCGGAGCCCGACGTGCACGAGACCACCATCGCCACCCTGCAGCACGCCCTAAAGCGCGGTATCGAGGCGGCCTACCAGCTGGAGGAGTCGGAGTTGCTGGCCGAACCCCTGCCTGACCGTCACAACCGCCAAGGTGTCATGTTTTACGAGGCCACCGAGGGCGGTGCTGGCGTGCTGACCCGCCTGGTTCACGACGATCAGGCCCTCGCCCGTGTGGCGCGTGCCGCGCTCTCAGCCATGCACCTGGAGGTCGGTGCCGACGTGCCACCGGGCAGCGATGGCGCGCGCCTTCAGGACGTAGCCAACACGGCCTGTGTGGCCGGCTGCTACCGCTGTCTGCTGTCGTACTACAACCAACCCGATCATCCGGTGATCGACCGGCGTGACCCACTCGTGCGGCAACTGCTGTGGCGGCTCGCGCAGGTTCGCACACGTTTCGCGTCAACAGCCACCTCAATCGGCATGTCGCCGCAAGAACCCTCATCCAACGGGTTCGAGGCCGAGAAGTTCGAACTTCCCCGGCCCGCCCTGTGGCGCAGCCGCCGGGTGGCCCTGGTGACCGAGGAGGTCGACGCCGCCAGCCTGCGTGCCAGAGGCCTCGAGGTGCGGGTCTGGCCTGCACAGGATCAGGCGCAGCAGCAGGTCACACTCGCGGCTCTGCGGGAGTTGCTTTGCTCATGAATGCCATCCTGGCCCCCACCGAGTCCACGCTCTTTCCGCCCGGCGCCTTGGTGCGGGCCCGCGGGCGCGAGTGGATCGTCTTGCCGGGCAGCGAAGCCCAGCGCCTGCGTTTGCGCCCTTTGTCGGGCACCGAAGCCGAGGCCACGGTGCTGTGCCCGGCCCTGGAATCGGAAGACGACCCCGTGCGGCCGGCCCGCTTCCCCCCGCCTGCGCCCACTCATGTGGCCTCCCACGAAGATGCCTTGCTGCTGCGCGACACCTTGCTGATGTCGCTGCGCCGGGGTGCGGGGCCTTTCCGCAGCTTCGGCCATCTCGCCTTCCAGCCCAGGGCTTACCAGCTGGTGCCGCTGCTGATGGCGCTCAAGCAGGAGGTGGTGCGCCTGCTCGTGGCCGACGACGTGGGCATTGGCAAGACCATCGAGGCCGGCCTCGTGGCCCGTGAACTGCTGGACCGTGGTGAGATCGAGCGCTTTGCCGTGCTGTGCCCGCCGCATCTGGTGGAGCAGTGGGTGCGCGAGCTCGATGAGCGGTTCCACCTCAAGGCTGTGGCGGTCACCGCCGCCAGCGCCGCCCGCCTGGAGCGCGGGCTGCCCGTGACCGAGAGCATCTTCTCGGTACACCCCCACACCGTGGTCAGCCTGGATTACATCAAGAGCGATCGGCGGCGCGGTGACTTTGCCACCCGCTGCCCGGAGCTCGTCATCGTGGACGAGGCGCACACCTGTGCGGGCGGTGGCGCCGGCCGCCACCAGCGCCACGACCTGCTGCGGCTGCTGGCAGCCGACGCCCAGCGCCACCTGCTGCTGCTGACCGCCACGCCGCACTCGGGCGACGAGGTGAGCTTCCACAACCTGCTGGGTTTGCTGCACACCGACTTTCTGCAACTCGCCACGGCCGAGGGTGCCGCACGAGAGGCGTTGCGGGCTCGCCTGGCCGCGCATTTCGTCCAGCGCCGTCGGCAGGACATCCAGGAGTGGAACGACGACGGCGTCTTCCCGCGCCGCGAAACGACCGATCTCCCGTTTGAATTGGGGGGCTCCTGGGCGCAGTTTTTCGACGCGGTGTTGGATTACTGCTCTGCCGTGGTCCAACGGGCCGGCAGCGATGAGCGCCGACAGCGCCTGAACTTCTGGGGCACCCTGGCGCTGATGCGTGCGGCCGCCAGCAGCCCGGCGGCTGCGCTTCAATCGCTGCGCACCCGCATGGCCACCGTCATGGGCGATGACGACGAGTCGGGGTGGCGCGAGCGCGTGTTCGACGGCTCTGACGATGCCCTCATTGACGACGACGCCGAGTTGCCGGCAGGTGAGGGCGATCCGGCGCTGCAAGACCTGATCGCCCAGGCGCAGGCCCTGCTGGAAGGTGGTGAGGACCCCAAACTCAACATGCTGCGTACCCACCTGGCGCAAGACCTCCTGAAACCAGGGTTCGCGCCGGTGGTCTTCTGCCGCTACATCGCCACGGCCCACTACTTGCACGCGCGCCTTCGCACCGCGTTTCCCGGCGTGACCGTGGGCGTGGTCACGGGCGAGCTCACGCCAGAGGAACGCAAGGCACGGGTGCTGGAGCTGGGGCTGGCCGAGAAGCCCCTTCTGATCGCCACCGACTGCATGTCCGAGGGCATCAACCTGCAGGAACACTTTCACGCCGTTGTCCACTACGACCTGAGCTGGAACCCCACCCGTCACGAACAGCGTGAAGGGCGCGTGGACCGCTTCGGCCAGGCGCGCCGTGTCGTGCGGGCCACCTTGATGTACGGTCGAGACAACCCGGTGGATGCCGTGGTGCTGAAGGTCATCCTGCGCAAGGCGCAGAAGATCCGGGAAGAACTGGGCGTGCCCGTGCCCCTTCCGGACGATGACCATTCCCTGACCCAGGCCCTGATGCACGCCGTGCTGGGCGAACGCAGGGCCACACCGCGGCAGGCCAACCTCGATTTCTTCGATGAGTTGCCCGCCGTCCAGAAGTTGGAGGTGGCCTGGACCGACGCCGCCGAGCGGGCCCGGCGCAACCGCACAGTCTTTGCCCAGAACCGCATCAAGCCCGCGGAGGTGCTGCCGGAGTGGCAGCGGATGCAGGCGGCACTGGGTGACCACGCCGATCTCAGCCGCTTTCTGCAGCGCGCCATGGCCCGGCTCGGCGCCGGCTTGGTGCCCCGCGGCGGCGTGGCGTCTGATGGCCAGCCCGCCGCAGGTTGGCGCGCCCCGCTGCCCAGCTTGCCCGAAGACCTGCGCGAACGTCTGCTGGCTGAAGGCCTTCAGGGCCCGTTGGGCCTGAGTCTGCGCATGCCCGTAGCGGCAGGCACCCGCTTCGTCCACCGCAGCCACCCGCTGGTGGCCACGCTGGCTGAGGGCCTGTTGGAGCGCACACTGGCCGAGGTTGGACTGGAAGGCGCCGAGCGGGCAGGAGACCCAGCCGATCTGGGCCGAACGGGCTGCTGGGTCAGCGCCGAGGTCTCGGTGACCACCACGGTGTTGCTGCTTCGCCTGCGTCACCACCTGGTCACCTTGGATGCCCGGGGCGAGCGCTTGACCCTGGTGGACGAAGCCGTGGCCGTGGCCTTTGCCGAGGCGGCAGGGCCCACCCAGGACTGCATCAGCGGTGAATTGCCGCTGAAGTGGCTGAGCGCCCCTCCGGCCGAAGCCCTGGACGACAGGGCGCGTGAAAGGGCCGTGGCCGCCGCCATCGGCCGTCTGCCCGCTTGGCAGCCGGCGCTGGACGCCTTGGCCCAGCAGCGGGCCGAGGCCCTGCTCACCGATCACCGCCGGGTCCGTGAAGCCGCCCGTGCCCGGGGCCGCTATGAAGTCCAGCCCTTGCTTCCGGTGGACGTCATCGGCGTCTTTGTGTTGCTTCCACCGCTTGAAATCTAAATTGATCTCGATTTAAAGCAGAAAATGACGAAAACAAAGTTCAATTTCTGATCGAGGCCTCTCATGCTGATCGAACTGCGCGTCGCCAACTTCCGCTCACTGCGCGATGAGCAAGCGTTGTCTCTGGTGGCCGACAAGGACGCCACGCTCGTCGAAAGCCACACGCTGGAGGCGGCGGGTGGCGTTGGCCGGTTGGTGCGCAGCGCCGTGCTGTATGGCGCCAACGCCAGCGGCAAGAGCAACCTGGTGTTCGCCCTGGCCACTCTGCGCGAACTTGTTCTGCGCGGCGGCCAGCTCTCAGCCGAGCAATTTGCCGAGTTCCACACCCCGTTCGCGCTGAACGCCGCCACCGCCCAGGCGCCCACGGAAATCGAGCTGACGCTGTTGCTGGGTGGCGTGCGCCACCAGTACGGCTTGGCTTTTGACCGCCACCGCATCGTCGGTGAATGGCTTTATGTCTACGAGACATCCCGGCCTCAGCGCTGGTTCATGCGCCGCCACGACGCCACCTCGGGCCAGGAAGTTTGGGAGCCTTTTTCCACCCACCTGAAGGGCCCGCGCGACACCTGGCGCCGAGCCACCGCGCCCCGCGCCACCTTCCTGGCTACGGCGGCCCAGCTCAACAGCGAGCAACTCCTGCCGCTGAAGGCCTGGTTCGAAACCGGGCTGCACATCGTGGGGGCCGGCGGTGCGCCGGATGTCGCCCCCACGCTGCTGCGTCTGTCCGAACCGGCCTTCAAGACCGAGGTGCTGGGCCTGCTGCGCGAGGCCGACATTCACGTGGCCGACATCCAAGTACAGATGCGCAAGGAGCACGTCGTCCAGCTGGCCGCGGCTCCAGGCCTGCCTGGTGCACAGGTCTCGGTGGGCGTGGCCGATGTGCCACATGCCACCTTCCTGCACCGCGCGCGCGACGGCACCCTGGTGGCCTTCGACGAGCGCTTCGAGTCGCTGGGCACGCAGCGGCTGATCGCTTTCGCCGGCCCCTTGCTGCAGTCCATCTCGCGGCGCAGTCTGCTGGTCATCGACGAGTTCGACGCCAGCTTGCACCCCATGCTGGTGCGGCAGCTGCTCGCCTTGCTACATGACCCGCTCCAGGCCCGGCCGGGGGCCCAGTTGCTCATGACCACCCACGACACCTCGCTGATGGATCCGGCCCTGCTGCGCCGCGACCAGATCTGGTTTGCCGAGAAGGGTGAGGACCAGGCCTCCGAGCTCGTGCCCTTGACCGATTTCAGCCCCCGCCGGCACGAGAGCTTCGAGCGCAGCTACTTGCTGGGCCGCTACGGGGCGCTGCCTCGGCGGCCCCGCCCCGTTCTGCAGGTGGCCGCTTGAGGGACGACCACCCGCGTCAGCGCCAGATGGCGCGAGCGCGCCACAAGATCGACCGTGCCAAGGCCCGCCGCGCGCCCCTGCCCACGGCGCTGATCACCTGCGAGGGCCGTGTCACGGAACCCGCCTACCTTGACGCGTTGCTGCGCCACCTGGGCCTGCCGGTGGCCAACGTGCAGATCGCCCCTGGCGACAACCACAGCGATGCGCTGGCCGTGGTGCAGCGCGCGCTCGACCGCTTCACCTTGCAGCCGGATTTCGATCACGTCTTCGCGGTGGTGGATGGCGAGCAGGCCAATCTGCCCGAGGCCCGCACGCTCGCGCGCCACAGCGGTCTGCTGCGGCCCGACGGGCGGCGTCTGACCGTAGACCTCATCGTCAGTCACCCGTGCTTCGAGTACTGGCTGCTGCTGCACTACGGCCCCGCCACGCAGCCCCTGCCCGATGCCGCTGCAGCCCAGTGGGCGCTGATCCAATGCGACCCGCGCTACCGCAAGAACGATCGCACCGCTCTGGCCAGCTTGGCCGCACGGGTTGACATCGCCTTGAGCCACGCGGCTGCAGCCGCCGCCGCGCTGCAGGCCGCTGCGGCCAGCCACCCCGCCACCGACATGCCCCGTCTTGTGCTCACGCTGCAGACGATGGCAGCCCAATGCCAACGGCCATGACCCCAACCGCCGTACCCGCCGTAACCGCGATCCGCCCGGCACCGCCGCCCACCCAGACAGCCTCGGCCCATGCCGAGACGCTGTCCATCGAAGGCGGTCTGTTCACTGCCGAGTGGCTGCAGCGTGTGGCCGCGCAACAGGCGCCGCTCCAGGCAGACGCCGATTACGGCGTGCGCGCCGGCTTCAACGTGCGAGAGGAGATCGGCCTGGCCTGGCGCTCGGCACAGGCGCTGTGGCGCCAGTTCGACGCCGCCCGTCTCACCCCGGGGCATGACCCCTGGGCGGTCACCCAGCGCTTTGCCACCGAGCTGCTGCGTCAGGCTTTCGGCTTCCACCTGACCGCACACCACGAGCCCGTGCTGTCGGCCGAGCGCCTGCACCCGATACCGTTTTCTGCCTTCAGTGGCCGCGTGCCGGTCATTGTTTCGCCGCACCAGGAAGCCCGCCCGCTGGACAGCGCGCACGACCGCCTGGGCGACGACAGCGGCGAGCGCGTACGCCGCCGCAGCGCCTTCGGGCTGCTGCAGGAGAGCCTGAACGCCTTGCCGCAGGCGCTGTGGGGCGTGGCCACCAACGGCCTGCTGCTGCGCATCGCCCGCGACAACGCCAGCCTCACCCGCCCTGCCTGGGTGCAGGTGGACCTGGAGCGCCTGTTTGCCGAGGAGCGCTACGCTGACTTCTCCGTACTGTGGCTGCTGCTGCACGCCAGCCGCTTTGGCAGCGAGGCCGGCGCGGCGGCCGACAGTCCCTTGGAGCAGTGGCGCACCGCCTGCCGTGAGAACGGCGTACGCGCCCGTGACCTGTTGCGCGGCGGCGTGGAGCAAGCCTTACTCACGCTGGGGCAGGGCTTCGTCGGCCACCCGGCCAATGCTGCGCTGCGCGAGGCCCTGGCGACGGGCACGCTCAGCCCGCAGGGCCTGCTGCGCGAGCTGCTGCGCCTGGTCTACCGCCAGATCTTTCTGCTCACCGTGGAGGAGCGCGACATCCTGCACCCCACGGGCACGCAAGCCGAGGCCCGAGCGCTGTATGCCGAGGGCTACGGCTTGAAGCGCCTGCGCGAGCGCGCCTTGCGCCGCAGCGCGCACGACCGCCATGGTGACTTGTGGCAAGGCCTCAAGCTCGTCTGGCGCGGCCTGGCCGGTGGCGAGGCGCGCCTGGGCCTGCCGGCCCTGGGCGGCCTGTTCGATACCGCGCAATGCCCGCACCTGGACGCCGCGCGCCTGGACAACCGCCATCTGCTGCAGGCGCTCTTTCACCTGGCCTGGCTGCGGGCCGAGCCCCAAGCGCCGTGGACCCGCGTGAACTGGCGCGACATGGGCCCGGAGGAGCTGGGCAGCATCTACGAGAGCCTGCTGGAACTGGTGCCCCTGCTCAGCGACGGCCACCGCGCCTTCCGCTTCCAGACCGGCGCGGCCACGCGGGGCAACGCGCGCAAGACCACCGCCAGCCACTACACCCACGACACGTTGGTTCAACTGCTGCTGGACGAAGCTCTGGAGCCGCTCATCACGCGCGCCCTGTCCGCCCACCCGAGCGGCCAGGGCGCCGTGAATGCCCTGTTGGCGCTGACCGTGGTCGACCCTTCCTGCGGCAGCGGTCACTTCCTTCTTGGCGCGGCGCGGCGTATCGCCATGCACCTGGCGCGTGTCATGGCGGAGATGAGTGGGAACGGTCAGCCGACCCCGGCCGACTACCGCCATGCGCTGCGACAGGTCATCGCCCGCTGCATCTACGGTGTGGACCGTAATCCGATGGCGCTGGAGTTGTGCAAGGTGGCCCTCTGGTTGGAAGGCGTGGAGCCGGGTCGGCCACTTGGTTTCCTGGACGCGCACCTGCGCTGCGGCGACGCCCTGTTGGGTGTGCACGACCTTTCGGTGCTGCGCTCGGGCATCCCCGCGGAGGCCTTTTCCCCGTTGAAAGACGTGCTGGCCGCCACAGGCATCCCCGGCTTGCTGGTGGATGACCGCGATGCTGCGGCAGCTCTCAAGCGGCGAAACGCTGGCGAGCGGGCCATGCCCACACTGCCCCTGGCTGGCCTCAACCTGGGCATCCCCGAGGGGCTCGACGCCGTGCTCGCCCAGCTGGTCACTGACGACGAGGGACTGTCGGATGTGGAGGTCAAGCGGCAACTCTTTGAGCAGTCACGCGCGCAGGGCACGATGGCCGGCCGCCTGCTGCGCGCCTGTGATCTCTGGACTGCAGCGTTCTTCAGTGTCAAGCGGCCCGTCGAGCGACAAGGCCGCGAGTGCACGCCGACATCGGACGTTGTCTGGCGCTATCTGGCCGACCCACAGACCCTGCAGCCGCATGTGGAAGAGGAAGTCGAGGCCCTGCGGCGCGAGTACCGCTTCTTTCACTGGCCTCTGGAGTTCCCAGAAGTCTTCAAGCGCGGCGGGTTTTCGCTCGTGCTGGGCAACCCCCCCTGGGAGACGATGAGCCCCGACGCCAAGGAGTTCTTCGCCAAGCACGAACCCGACATTGCCGGCATGACGCCTTCAGAACAGCAGGCGCGCATCGCGGACATGCTGACCGAGCATGAGATCTGCAGCGACTGGGAGCGCCATGCGCGCGAGCTCTACGCCGCGGTCCGCTTCATTAAGGAGAGCGGCCGCTACCGCATGTTTGCGGCTGGCAACCTTGGCAAGGGTGACTTCAACGTTTACCGCCAGTTCGCCGAGTTGGCGTTGAGCTTTGCAGCCCCCGACGGCGTGGCCGCGCAGATCGTGCCCGAGAACTTCTACAACGGGGCCAACGCCGCTGCCATTCGAGCAGCGCTGCTGAACGAGTTCCGCGTCAGCGCCCTGTATGGGTTCGAGAACACGCGCGGAGTCTGGTTTGCCGCGATCGATACGCGCATGAAGTTCGCTCTCTACTGCGCATGGCGCAGCGGTTCGACCACAGAGTTCCCAGCCGCTTTTGCCATCAACTCTGAAGTACGACTGAAGACGGCACGTGAGCATCCGCTGCGCCTGCCAGTTGATCTGTTGCGTGAGTTCTCGCCCGAAGCGTTGGCGGTGATGGAGTTCTCCAACCAGCTTGAGATTGATATTGCGCGAAAGATGTATACGCGCTTTCCCAGGCTTGGCGATCAGATCAAGGGACAAGCGAAATGGAGTCCCGCGGCCGAAGTCCATATGGGAAACGATAGCGAGCTGTTTACGACGGATACGGGCGGGTGGCCTGTCTACCAGGGCACCATGGTTTCTCACTTCGATCACCGAGCGAAGGGGTACCTCTCCGGTCACGGCAGGAATGTGATCTGGGAGCCGCTTGCCTTTGGTTCCACTGCGAAGGCTATACGTCCTCAGTGGTACGTGCGTCCAAGTCAGTTGCCTTCGAAGGTTCGTAGCAGGGTACAGCGATATCGGGTGGGGTTCGGAAGCGTTGCAAACGGCACTAACCAGCGCACTCTGATGGTCGCGCTGATCCCTCCGCGAGTGGTTTGCGGACACGCTGTCCCGACCATCGTCTTCGAACCCGATCAGCCCGATTTGCTAGTGTTGGTCATCGGCGTCATGAATTCGATCGTGATTGACTCGATAGTCCGGCAAAAAGTTGGCTTGAACCTCACATTTGGTCTCCTTGAAACGTTACCGATCCCGAGGCAGGTCTTCCCAGAGTCGCCCGAGTCACGAATTGCTGCGATGTCCGCGCGCCTTTCCTGCACAGGTCCGGAGATGGCCGAATTCGTCAGCGCCCTCGCTAGTGAAGCGGCCTTGGCCGGGCAGGACCTGACGCCTTTGGATAACCCAGAAGAGCGCGACCGGATCGCTGCTGAGTTGGATGTGGTGGTGGCACGCGACCTGTTTGGCCTGACGCGCGACGAGATGCGCTACCTGCTGGAACCGCGAGACGTGCTGGGTGCTGACTGCACTGCCGAGACCTTTGCCGCCCTGCGCCGGGCCGAAGAACGCGAGTTCGGGGAGTACCGCACCCGTCGGCTGGTGA
>Ga0315900_10008345_pt1 | contig 13345 bp, 24 predicted proteins | sample LakEriMetagenome_FD_203521 | JGI IMG/M metagenome (GOLD analysis project Ga0315900, IMG submission 203521) | Freshwater fungal communities from buoy surface, Lake Erie, Ohio, United States - Buoy 12 MA114 | ecosystem: Environmental > Aquatic > Freshwater > Lake > Lake biofilm | place: USA: Lake...
CTTCAAAACCATTCAGAGCTTGAGAAAATAGGACTAGGACTTAACTGGCAAACTGTTCCTGTTGAAAGTCCTTATTATCATAGACTTAATTTATACGAAAAAGATAGATGGGAGAAGTCAAAAGTAATGGATGATGTATATGTAGATGTACAAATAGACACTACGTTTGCTTTGTATAACAAACCTCATTATTTTATTGGAGGAGGTAGTGTGTCATTTCCATATGTGGCTAGACATTATCCTTGGGAGATTGTCAATTATTCTGATGACGAAGAGTTTAAATACTATATTGATAATGCTTCTAGTTCTAGCTCTTATAAGACATTACTAAAACTATAAAGCCCTAGAGAACATCTAGGGCTTTATTCATTTAGAAAGACGTTTCTGTTTCATGGGCCATTGAGGACTCTTGAGCTTGAACGATTATAATTTCTTCTTTTTGTATAAGAAGGTTCTATTCCTTTTTTTATCTCCTCTAAAGCCTTTAAATAATATTGATGTACTAAATTTTGGTCTTTTGAGTTACCTAATGTATAGTTTTTACCATTATAGTAAATTGAGGAAGTCCATAATTTAGTACGTTTATTCCAAAAGACTCCTGTAAAATTACTAGTTTTTCGCACTCTATCTTTAGAAGAATTCTCTCTGTTAGATAAAAGTTGAAGATTGGATAAATTATTGTTGTCTTTGTTATTATCAATATGATCTACACAAATAGAATTTTTTCCGTTAGGAAAATGATTCAAAAAAGCCATAGCTACCAAAACAGAAAGTTTAAAACACTTTCTTCCGTTTTGATTGAATAAATATACTATATGATATCCTTTTTTGTTTACGTAAGTACGTAGTGTCTGATTTTTTCTAGAGTTGTTTTTTAAACTTTTAACTCTACCTAAATCAGACACTACGTACTCTTCATAGTTGGGTACTTGTTTCCAATTTTCTTCCATGTTACTTGGATAAACGTTTAGATTTTAGTGGAAACATAGGACTTTTAAGCCTAAGTTTAGAGTCACTCTCACGCATGTAATTGTCCTTTGGTCTAGGATTATTTACCTTAGGAGCTTTCTTTGGCTTTCCACTTTTCATTACATTCCTTTTTTGCTCTTAGAAGCTTTTACAAGCCCTACAGGCTTGGTAGCTTTACCAGTTTGATTCTTACCAATTGTTCTCTTAGTTTGATTGTAAGAAGCCAATTTGGTAGATGTGCTGCTCTTAGAAGGAGCCAACGTTCCTGCTTTCTTTGCCATTGTATTTGTTTTTAATTATTTACAACCGTATTTACACTTCTTCATTTTACCACCGCTCTTCATTTTCCCTGCATTCATCTTTGCTCCTGCAATCCTATCAGCAGCTGTAGGCTTAGGATTTTTGTCTACGCCAGCCTTAACACTGAGCATACCAAATGATCCACCATCCTTAAACTTCTTCTTAGGAACAGACTTCTTAGCAGGTGTAGATGTCTTCTTAGCAGGTTTGTCGTACATTCCTGTAGCAATGTTAAACCCACTCTCATAGGTTGACTTAGATTTAGGAATCATTTTGCCGGGGAACATTTCACTAGGAACAGAATCTACAGCAGCTCTCTTTTTTGCTGTTACAGATTTTCCCATCTGCGCTTTTTTCATTTTCTTTACAGTAGCCATGTTATTTAGATTTTTTTTAGTTTACCACCTTTTTCCATCATAGATGTAGTCTTTTTAGACCCCACCTTACCACCATGCTTTTGTCTTTCGACTGCTTTAATAGTCTTTCCTTTAATGAAGTCTTTCACTGCACCTCTTGGAACCCTAACCTCTCCTTCAAAATCTTTTATATTTTTCTTACCTATAGTGGTTTTTACATTGGCAGGGAAGCTTTTCTTTCCTGCTGCATAACCTGTAGTGTCAACAGAATAGTCAATATTTTTACCGCCCCTGCCAATCATCCTACCTGTTAGTCGTTCTCCACTTTGGGCTTTTTTAAGTTTTTTTACAGTAGCCATTATTATATATTTTTGATTGTTAGCAATTCCATTTACGAAGGGCAAGAGCTTTTCTTGTAGGCTTGCCATTTTTTCTCATAGGACCTTTTACTCCTGACATTCTAGCGCAAAAACTTTTTCTACGATTGGCAGATTTACTCCCTTTTTTAAGCTTAGAAGGAGGCGTAGTTACAGCCATAGAAAGTTTACTTCCGGGATTCTCTCTTCTATAAGAGGCAATTCCTTTCTTATTAAGACCACCAGATGCACTCTTTCCCTCTTTACGAGTCCAAGCAGCAGTCTTATGTGATTTCTTTACACTAGCCATGATTATTTCTTTTTATACTTGTAGTCAGGATTGTCCTTATGCCATTTCTTTGTAGCAGCAGCTCCTTGCTTGACAGTTTTGGCTTTACCTATTTTACTGAGGTTGATGGTGTCCCATTTTCCTTTATCCATTGTAGGATGGTTCACCATGACATCTCCTTTCTTACCTTTAGGAGAATCCTTCTTGGCTTTATACACTACATGCTTTTCACCTCCAGCTTCCACTTTTAGCTTTCCTCCGTTCTTGAGGGCAGAACCTTTGAATACACCTTTCTTTTTAATAAGAGGTCCATTGGGTACAGGTGTAATTGCTCCTTTTATGGCAGGGATGGTGTCTCCGTATTTGAGAACACCTTTTCCAACATAAGCTTCTGCTTTCTGTGGATTGTAAGGACCAGCTTTTTTAATACTCTTAGCCACCTTTTCTAGCTTTAGCCATTTTCTTTAGTGTCTTTGCAAGTGCTTTCCTCTTAGGAGTACATGTAGTTTTAGTCATGGGGGTGCAATAGCCCTTGTGCTTAGGGTTAATTGTCTTCTGTATCCATTTCTTATCTGTAGCCATTGTTATTTCTTTTTAGCTATCTTGCCACCCTTCTTATAATTAGTGCCCATCATTTTATTGACAGAACCTCTAAGTTGTTGACCCATTTGAGGGAATGAAAGTTTAGCAGCTTCCATTTGACCAAGACCTGCTTTTTTTCTAAGCTTTTGAGCTTTAGAATAATCTCTTGCTAAATCAACAGTGTTATAAGGTTTTCCACCGCCAAGATCTTCAAGTGCCTTCTTATCATTCTTACCTATTGCTTGTCTCCCTGCTTTATGTTTAGCATACGCTTCATCATATTCTTTTTTAGCAGAAGTTCCTGATTGGGCTTTTTTGATAGTGCCACCTTTCTTCATGTTACCAAGAGTGCGTTCTTGCACTTTTGTCCAAGCACCTTTAGGATCAACCATAGGAGCTTTTTTCTTTTTGCTAGCTACACCGCCAGCTTGGTATTTTTTCACGGTTGCCATGTTATTTCGTTTTAGCTTTTATTTTCTTTTCCTGCTTGAGCATTGCAGCTGTAGGCTTCTTTCCTGAGCCTTTGTTTGCACGAATGGAATCCCACAATCCCCATTGAGATGTAGATCCATCTTTTCTCTTAACCATTTTCTTTGCCATCACCTGTAAATTGAAAAAGGGTGTTGCCGTAGAGACAACACCCATTAGATTAAGAAATCTTCCCTTCTGCTTTCATTCTACCATAGATGGCAAGGACACTACCAACTGCTGCAATTGCTTGGCTGATGATTACAGTGACATTTCCTTGAGCTGCTTTCACTGCATCTGCATAAGCTTTCAGTTGATTGAAATCAGCATTCTCAGGGAGCTGAACATCAGGAACTTTAAGCACTTCACTGATTACATAACCAAGGGCTGCAATAAGAATGCCCCAAATGGTCTTAGACTGATACCATGATTTTGTTTCCATATTGATTGTTTTATTCGGTTTTTTCCACTGCCACTCCTGACCTAACAGCTTTAGCCAATTGTTCTTCAACAATATCATTTGCTGTCATAGCAAGGAATATTTTTTGTGCTTCAGGTGTAGAGAGTGTTGCTCTCAATGCGTTTAGAATAATTCCAAACTCTCCTGCATTCAATGTGAATGTTGCATCAGGCTTCCATGTATATGCCTTTGAAGGGTCAAATTGATTAGAAGCCTCATCATTTTTAACTACGTTCATGTTATTTGGTTTTAATGCGTAAATGTATGTTATTCAATTGAAATATCAAAGACAATTGTTCCACCACTTGATTTAATACTTTTAGACATGTCCAATCTTATATTGAGCATTGTGTGAAACCTCAACAGCTCCTCTACAATTGCATTTGTATATTTAGGAGCAGAAGGAACAAGTCTGAAGTGATAACCCTTAGGAACCTTTGTCACTTCTAATATTGCAAACTCATCTACAGAATCAATAATTCCCTCAAGATGTAAGAAATAGACAACATCATTGTCTTTCATCACTTCAGGAAGAAACTTTGTGTGCAATTGCATCAGCTCAACGTAAGAAGGTAAAGTGTTTTAGCTGCTTCACCACTCAGGCTGTCAGCAAGATTACAAATGTCATGATATGCATTTGCTTCCCCATATGCCTTCAAATCAGAGGCAAATTGTTTAAGTTCATTCACAACACTCATTGCACTAGCATTATTAACAACAGGTTCTATTTTAGGAGCCTGTACACGCTTTCCTGCATATCCCATAAGCTTCTCCATCACTCCATCTTTGAAGTCATGTACATAGTCATACAATCCACCAGTTGCTTGATGTTCTGCATAGCTACTAGTTTGCCAATGTATGAGATGCAATTGTTCGTGGAAAAATGTGAGCTTTCCTGCAATGCTCTCAAGTGTCATTCCTGAAGACCCTTGTTGCATCATTTCTTTAGGGAATATGGTTTTCATTATCATCTAGGGGTTGTAGTGGTGGTAGATGTTGTTGTAGGAGCTATTGTAGTGGTGGGAAGACAACACTCATAAGCATCAATCTCCTGCCAATCACCTACCTTGGGCTTTGTCCTCTGTAAAATAAGACTTCCTGCTATCACTCTACCTGTAGCATCATATCTTACAAATGCTTTTAAATCTTTTCTGTTTGACATTGTAATATAGTTTATCCAATGGATGCGGTGGTGGTGGTACTAGTGGTGGTGGTGGGGTTGCAGCACTCATATGCTGTAATCTCTTTCCATTTGCCTACTTTAGGCTTGTTTCTCCTGAGGATGAGGCTCCCCGGAACTATGCGTCCACTGCCATCAAAACGCACATACGCTTTTAAATCCCTGCGTGAATTTGCCATGTTAATCGTATTTTAAATGATACTTATTGTTTAGCTCAATGAGCTTTTTTACATAATAGTTGTTGCACAATGTTTGGTTTTGTTCGTTGTTGAGAATGTTGAGAAGGTTGTCTGTGAAAGGAATAAGTCCTGCATGGTATTTTCCTTTGTAGAACATTGGTGTTTCTCCATGCATTTCTCCTGTCACACCTGCATTGTGGAATATTCCCACAGTGTCAAGTTTATGAATATGATCAGTGCTCCATGCAAAGTCCATCTCTTTCACCACCTTAGATTCCATTCCTCTAGCCCAGATGTTCCAAAGCACAGCCCACATGTCTGCACACCAACTTTGAAATCCTCTGTTCTCATTCTCAAAGAATCTTCTATTTATAGATTGGAGATAGGTGCGAATGTTTATACAATCCGTAATCACCTTTTCCCAAAACTTATCATCTATGTTCTTGAGAAGATATTGCGCTCCTCCAGAGTTAAGATTGTTTAGTTCACATGTTTCTCTTGACACACCAACAGGAGCTGTAATCTCTGCTAATACATCAATTGTTTTATATTCTTCAAGCCTTTCAGGAAGTACATCCCTAACCTTGCTGTCAAAATAGCTTGCGTTAATGTAGCTATTTGTATCACTGACATAACATATATCGTCATCCAAATACTTATCAAGGTTAAAATTGGATGTAAAAAGAATATCACAATCACAATATAACACTGCATGATTTTTCATTTCAGGCTTTGCCTTGAAATATTTCATCAATGTGTAAGGTCTGAGAATTGGAATGTAAATGGGAATAAGCTTTGAAACATCATCCTCATCTATTTGATAAAAGAATTCAGCTTCTGGATATAAATCCTCAAGTCTTTTCCAATTCTCATTTGGCTTTCTGAAGTTTGGTGTGAAAACAAGGACAATAGCTTTATCAGAATGTCCTATTTCTTTCAAGCTTTCAAGCCAAGCATGTGTTTGCCACATGTAATATGTGTCATCAGGCTGCGAGCATATTATCTTTAGTTGTCTCATTTTTTTGTTGGTTTATGTAGGAGGGAAGAACATTATTCCTCCCTCCTGTAATAATTATTCAGCAACAACAGCTTCTTCAGCTTCTTTGTAATTCTGAATTTGAGAATTCACTTCAGCCAATACCCTTTGCAGGTATTCAATCTGAGCAAGAACATCATAAGCTTTAGCTTTCAATTCTACGAGACTGTTCATAAACATATGGTTTTTAAATGATTAAACAAGAATAAGACCAAGTTTGGAAGCAACATATTCATATGCTGCAAGATTGACATTAGATGCATCACCCCAAACGTCATAATCCTCTCCACTAATGGTCACATTGCCTTCTGCAAGCGTGGTTCCGGGAGTGACAATTGTAGTTTTTCCTTCAGCATCTGTAGCTTCTACAGGAGACTGAGAAATAGAATAATAAAACGTAGCCATTGTAGCCAAATCATCATTAACAATCCTTACAGACAATTCATCTGCTTGATAATTAGCTCCGTCTTTCCATACAGAGAGTGTTTCAATTTTTGCCATTTTTATTTTATTTTATGTTTTGTAAAATTATACATTAATTCAAATCAACCCAAGAGGTTCCATCATACAATTTCAATTTATTTGTAGCTGTGTCATAATACAATGTTCCTGCACTTGCTGTTGGTACGGTTGAGGTTGGAACAAGTCGTAAACTGCTGTTAATTTGTACTGTTTGACCAGTATCAGTAGTAGTGCCAACAACAAGTCTACTACTTATGTATTGGTTGCCCGCAACTTGGAGCTTGTAATCGCCTGCGTCTGTGGATGTAGCAATTAATACTTCCCCGCCTTGACGTTGTAATATTAATTGTTTATTGAAATCAACGCCAACACGAATTGCCTGCACCTCTGCATAATTAGTTTCCGCACCAATTAATACTTTATGTGTTGCATCTTGCCCGACTCTCAATTGATTGATTGCAACCGCATTTTCGACTACATCCAATTTACTTGTTGGCGATGTTGTCCCTATCCCCACATTCCCTGCTGATGTCACCGTCAATCTTGCATCTGATAATGTAACATTTGCTGAAGTGGCAGCATCGTTCATAGCTATGTGAAATTTTCCTCTTGCATTTCCGTCAATGCTCTCAAAAAATGTCGCACCCTTTTGATATGTATTTCCTGCGAATCCGTAGAGATATCCTACCCAATTTCCTATGACTCCCAAATTTGCAGAGGTAGCTGCATAGTTGAAATCATTTGCTGCTACGACTTCGGATACTACTTTCCTTTGTGGCGTTGTCGTTCCTATACCAACGTTTCCGGCATTTGTGATATACATTCTTGTTGACATACCATCAACCCCGTTTGGCTTTGTGCGAAATGCTAAATATCCATCATCCGCAGAACTTGAACCCGTCCCACCTTCGATATTTGCAAGGTATCTTGTTCCGTTGATGAATGACACAGTTCCGCTAATTGCTCCGGCAGATGTTGCGTCAAGATTTCGCATATTTAAACGTGAACGCGTAAACGAACCCGTAACCCCGAACACCTTACCGCCTAAAGCCCCTACATCCGGATCAGTCGTCCCAATCCCCACATTCCCACTCGTCGCAGCAAGTACCGTTGTACCCGTGACGTATGCATTCCCCGATACTTGTAGTTTGTAATCTCCGGCGTCGGTGGTGGTGCCGATGAGTAGCTCGCCATCAGATGAAATTCTCATTTTTTCTGATCCATTTGTAGAAAAAGTAAGGGGTATTGCTCCGGTTCCATACAAATAGTTGTTACTTGCGTCTGTTGCAATTTGCAATGAATTGCTTGCCCCTGATGACACTGCAACAAATACACTACCGCTTGCAACATTAAATTGACCATTCCCCGCGACTCCCAATTTTTGCAAAGGACTCGCAGTCCCTATCCCCACATTCCCGCTCGTTGTCGCGAAATTCGCACCCAAGGTACTCCGCAATGTCCCCGCAATGTCGGTCTTGTACCCCGCGTCAGTGGTTGTGCCAACAAGTAAATTGCCATTATTACGCAGATTCATTTGGGTTGTAGTGCCTATAATAAATTCAATTCCATTGTTTGCTACTCCATAATTTGAACCAATGGCAACCGTTTGCGTATTTACATCATTTACCCATCTTATTGTGCTATTCGGCCCTGAACTATTTGAAGTCTGTAAAGTAAGCGCAGTCGCGCCTTGTGCAGCAGTACTTTCTATATGAAATTTTCCAAGCGGTGATGCAGTACCAACCCCCACATTTGTCCCATTATCAAATATCTGCGAGTTGCCAATGGTTGACGCTGCCGTGAACTTCGGGATGTAGTTAGTCGTACCTGTACCTGTTACAGGATTTGTAAGAACTGATTGATATTGAGGAATATTAAGCGTTGAACCTACAAGTGTAGCAGCACCACTTGTACCTGTTGTTGTAAGTGTAATAGCATTCTGCTTGTTGTTGAACGTTGTCCAATCACCTGAAGAGAGCAATCCCCTGTTTGTTGCAGAGGCTGTGGGAATGTTGAATGTATGTGTTGTTCCTACAGAGGAAATGTTAAAATCTGTTCCTGTAGAGCCTATTACGAGAAGCTGTGCAGCAGCAATCAATCCATTGAGAGCTGTTATACCTGCTGACAGGAGTGTGTATGCTGTACCATTCCATACATATATATCTCCTGTAGATTCATCTACATATAATGTTCCTGTTATACCGGGAGTGGGGAATGAAGCAAAATTGGGAAATGTCAATATATATTGTCTCCCAGACAATTGTCTTGTCAATTGTTTTATTTCATACAGAAGCTTTGATTCTACACTCCATCCGATTTGTTGACTCATACAATTTGTTTTTTATCAATTAATAACCATCCAGTGATAAATCTTTTGGTTAAAACTTTTATTGTTAAGGTAGTGTTGTCGTAGTAGTGGAAGTGGTTGTAAGAGGTGGTTCATTTTTACACCCATCACATCCAAGTTTTTTCTTTATGTCGTAGAGCAAATTTGAAGGGATGCTCCACCCTATTTCTCTTGCCATTGTTTTATTGTTTTAATCATCATCATCTACTTACTTCTTCCCAATCTATAGAAGCATATATACCTTCACCGCCAGATGTTGTTTGTACAGCTGTTTCAACAATAAGTTCTCTAGCAACACCTGTGAAACTATTTCTCTCCAATTGGTTTGCAAATAGAGCTTCTTTCAATATATTGATTGAAGGTGATCCTTGGTTGGAAGAGTTTACATATCCCTGTGCTAAGATTCTTCCTCCTGTAGCAGATGTTCCTGTAAGGTTATATTCTACAGCAGAACCTGCACTAGCAGGAATCCAAGATCCTCCTGTTGTAATACCGCTTTGTAACACTCTCCAAGCATAGTTTTTACCATTGCCTAGTCCTAAGATGGAAACTGCTGTGCTAATTACAATAGCATCCAACCTTGTAGGAATCAATCTAATACTTACAATTGGATAATATGTTCCTGCTACAGCAAATGTTCTAGGTGTTAATATAGGTGTGCCAACTGCTTGTTGCACTCCTCTTAATTGATATCCACCTTCTGAAATAACAGTGGAACACACTTGTTTGAGAGTGCTAGCAGTTGCTGTAGTTCCTGTATTAGTGATTTCATACCTCAGCGGAAGAGATGCTGTAGTGATGTATGTAGATGCAATAAGATTGGCATGGTGAAAAGAATGACAATGTATAAACACACCATCAATTACAAATCCCAATCTTACAGTTCCTTCACCTAACCACTCAATATCCATCCAGAATATTTGAGCTTTTGTTATGTCTAATGTTAAACCTGAAGGGCCTGTACCATTCATTTTGTCTACATTCCAACCAGTGTCTCCTGCACCATATACACCACCAAGTTGACTAATTCTTGTTTCTGTAACAGCTCCTGTCACCAAGCTTCTTTCTACAAAGCTTAAAACATCATTGTCTAATTGAATGTACATTCCGTTGCTCAAACCAAAATAGCCCACTCTTTGTCTCAAATTAGTTTGAGCAGGGGACATTACAAAAGTGTTTATAACAAGAAGTGATTTACCCGGTTGATAAGAAAACACTTTTGTAGTTTCTCTCAACACTTCTGATCCACTAGTGGTGCTTACATTTAGGTTTACCAATCCTTCATTCTGACTAAACACAGCTGCTCCACCACTAATTGCAAATGTGTCCCAGAGATTGTTATCAGCATATCTATGGCTAGAATCAAAGAGTGTGAGAGGGTTGGAAACCCTGAGTCTTCCAAAGCTATCTTGTGATGTAGAAGGAGCAAACACAATTTCACTAGGTGTTCCAGACGTACAGCACATAATCTTATTGAGCCTGTCAATTTTCTTTGACATTTCCCATATAAGATTACTTTCTTGACTCCATCCTATTTCTCTAGCCATTTTTCATTAGGTTTATACAAACAGCACTCTAAATGCATTCTTTATCTGTTGATTACCAAGTACATTAGGATGTGTGCCATCGGTGGTGTTGACATAGTTATAATAGGTGTTTGTATCACAATACCTTATGGGGAAACCTTGTGCAGCCCATGTGTTTACAATTGTCTGTTTCTGACTAGAATAGTTATCTGATATAAGCTGACTTCCTGCTCCCCATTGAGAAGGATTTACATAAGGGATTTCTCCAAGCACTACTGGATATGCAGCAGCAGGAGTGTTGAGAATAGATATATAGTCTATTGCCATGTCTCCGCTTACAAGTTCCACTTTAATTGTTCTAGAAGCAGAAGAAGGCATAATAATGGGAAGTACAACAGGTCCAAGAGTTTGTATGTCAGGACCAAAGCCATCTCCTACACCACTTTGAGGAATAGGATATTGATCTCCCAAATCAATTGTTTGATTAAGCACTCCATTTACATATATATTTACAACACCTGAAGGAATAGGCGTGCCCACTATAGAGCTAAATTGACCACCTCCTCCAATTAATCCTACAAAAGCATGCTTAAATGTTGCTGTGTATTCAATAAAGCTTCCGGGAGTATTGCTGTAAATGGCATTTGTAGTGTTAGGAATAGCTACAGCTGTTGTACCAAACCTACCACAAACAAAATTTGTTTTAGCAAGATAATCAGTGAATGTTCCTGTTCTTGAGATTGCACTATTAGCACCGTTGATGATTGTACTAGCCCATTGTATTGACAAGAGACTATTCATTGCATGTCTTACAATAGGAAGATTGTTTGTTCTATCTCCTTCGTAATACACATCATTTAATCCATACAATTCTGTTACCACATTCGTATTGGGTGTCATTGGAGAATTGAGAGTTTCACAATTTATACCATCGCATCCTTGATGTATAAATCTCATCATACTCTTATATCCTGTACTACCTTGTGCATATCTAGTGCTAATTACACCTAGATCATCTGTAAGTAAACTTGTATAAAGGAATGGAAGACCTCCCGGAACATAGTTATCAGTGGTGATACTATCACCAAAGCTTACAATACCTGCTCCTCCGGGAATAGGCATAGGAGCAAAGGGTGCTGTACTACTAGTGGAGGATGTAGATGTACTACTAGAAGATGTGCTACTTGTAGAACTACTGCTCGTAGAACTACTAGTTGATGTACTTGTTGAGCTACTACTAGTGCTTGTACTTGTTGATGTACTAGCAGGAGTAGATGTGGTAGATGTGCTCACTGTGCAAGGACACCCTACAATGTTATTACATTCACAATCAACAATATAGTTTCCATCGCAATCTACAAGATAGCATATAGAATCAATTGTTGTGGATGTGGTAGTGGGAGCGTATGTAAACACTCCTATTCCATCCAATAGACATTTCCATGTATAATTTATATTACAACTCATTACACTTGTCTTCCAAGGGTTGTTTGCAATGCTTGCACTCTAGTGTACAAATTACCCATCTCAGCATCAGAAAGAGATTCACTGAGGTATGCAAAAGCATAGTTATTAGTTGAGAAGTCAGTGGGTACTCCAGATCCATTATTTGTTGCACCCAAGAACCAATTTTGTCCGGGGAGTGCAGGAGTGTCGTTAGGAGTGGTTCCTGTGCTCTGACTTACACCATTTTTGTAAACCTCTGTATCAGAAACACTTCTGATAACACCTGAGATAAATCCATAATAATCTCCAAGTGTATAAGCAGGCCATGTCAAGAATCCTCCTGAAGCAGTGTTAGCATAAAATCTTCTAGAAGAAACCCACAAGAAACTGTTTACCAATCCTCCACTATATACACCAAAGTCAAATCCTGTGCCTGATGGATTGTATAGACTGCGAATATATACACCATAAGAAAGGTTGGTGTTAGAAGGAAAGTCTGCTATATCAAACTTTGTATCACCATATCCTGTTGTACCATTGAATGTTACACCGTTAGCATTGTGTGTAGCACCTCCTGTAAACGTCATTCTAAATGCAACATCTGTGTCAGCAGGATTCTTCAGGTTGAACTTATGTGTAGAGGCTGTACCACCAACAAAGGGATATACAGCTCTCAGCTTTGTCCACAGTCCATCAGCCTTCAGTCCTATTACAAATGTGTTAATTCCTGTCTTAATTGTACAACTTGTAATTGCTGCTGCTTCAATAAATGCAATTGCATCTGCATCTGTTATTACACAACTAGTTGATGTAGACGTAGATGTAGAAGAAGATGATGTAGAAGAAGACGTACTTGTAGATGTAGAGGACGAAGACGTACTACTTGATGTAGAAGAAGAGGACGTGGAAGAAGATGTGCTACTGGTTGTACTAGATGTAGGACCTCCACCGGGGAGATTACTCAGCTTCACTTTCTTATAGCATCCTGTACCATCATCCACAAGGACATACCAATTTCCATTAGGAGATGTACTCTCTGGATAATCGTTTATTGTTTTATTAGCCATGTTGCGCTATTTTATATAGAAATGTCACGTTATTAGTATAACAGATGGTTTAAAGATATGTAATAAGTTTGTAACTTATTAAGTTACTATAACTCAACAGATTATCCTTGTCCTCTATACTTAGAGATGTGTTTATCTTTTGGTCCTTTACGTTTAGCAGCTTTGCCTTTGCGTCTTACACCAAATGTAATTTTCTTAAGCTCACTTGTTGATTTTGCCATTATGGTTTGTTTAAATGTTCTCTAATAATGTATGCTAGCTTTTTAGCTAGTAGTTGTTTACTTCTCTGATAAAGAAGCATGTCTTGAGCATTGCTGATGAA
>Ga0315900_10008346_pt1 | contig 13345 bp, 6 predicted proteins | sample LakEriMetagenome_FD_203521 | JGI IMG/M metagenome (GOLD analysis project Ga0315900, IMG submission 203521) | Freshwater fungal communities from buoy surface, Lake Erie, Ohio, United States - Buoy 12 MA114 | ecosystem: Environmental > Aquatic > Freshwater > Lake > Lake biofilm | place: USA: Lake...
ACTCGAGCATGCTCCCGCGCATCGGCACACCAAGCCTCGAGCGCACCGAGGCCACGTTGCTCATCGCGCACCAAAAGTGGTCCACATGCCGCATTCCCGCCTTGAACGCCGCCGCCATCTCCGGCCAACTGGCGTTCGAGTGCCCGCAGGTGATCAAACAGCGGCGTTTCTTCGCCTCCCGATAAAACTCGCCCGCTCCCGGCAGCTCCGCCGCGCAGGTGGCGATGCGCACGATGCTTTTTTCAAAGTAAGCCCGATACTCCGCCGCCATCGGCTCTCTCCGACCCTCCACCGAATGGCAACCCACCTTGTCCTCCGCAAAAAACGGCCCGTAAAGATGCACGCCCGCGATTCGCGCCCCGTTTTCAACCCGTCGCTCGGTCTGCACCGCCTTCGCCGCGTCCAGCATCGCATGAATCTGCTCCGGCGAGCCCGTGGTGGTCGTCGGGAAAATCGTCGTCGTGCCATGCCGTGCATGCGCTCGACAGGCCACACGCACTGCCTCACTCGTCCCATCCATGAAGTCCGCCCCATCGCCACCATGCACATGAATGTCGATGAAACCCGGCGACAGATACCCACCTCGCCCATCCACGATCTGCGTCTCCGCAGTCACCTTCGGCTTCTTCGTTGAGATCGACACGATCTTGCCCTTCTCACACAGCACCCAAGCCTTCTCCATGAGACGGTCAGGAAGAATGGCCGTGACGTGGGTGAAAAGCAGTTTCATAAGGTTGATCAATGCCGCTGGTGCGCAGTGATGAGATGGTTGGGTCGGTTGGAAAGATGTCCAGGCATTCGCTCCATGCCCTTACTCCTTCGCGGCTGGCGTGTTTCGATGTTCTGAAGCGCCGATGTCGCTGGCGGCATCCTTGCGGCGTGACCAGCCATTGAAGTCATCGGCGCAATCGGCGGCGGTCAAAGGCGGACGCAGCTTTTCCGAAGCTCCAACGACTCCGTTGACAGGCGATTTCAAATGCAGATCGCACGCGGCGGGATCGGCAAACATCGCGGGAGTCGCCTGCGTGAAGTTGCCATACACATCCGCTTCAGCGTCGTTGCGGGAGAGGATCGTGGCGTCGGTGAGGTTGTTGGCGATGATCACGCCCTTTGTGTTGGCGTAGCGATACTCGATGGCGTTGGGACAGGTGCCATTGGTCAGGATGGTGTTGTGCAGGATTCTGGTGCCGGGTGAGTTCCAGGCCAGAATCGGCGCGTCGGCATTGGTGATGCGGCGTGAGGTGTAGAAGAAGTTGTTCCGAATGATGCCGCCGGAGTGGTCACTAGGGCCGTCTTTGGGTTTTTCATTCACGCCAAATTGGACGCCGCGGTCGCAGTCGAGAAAGACGCAGCGCTCGACGATGGAGTCGCGCGAGTCATTCCACATGAGCACGGCCGGACCGTGCTGGAACCTCAGCCCCGGCTTCACATGCATGTTCCGAAAGACACAGTCGCGCACGATGTTGCGGTCGCCACGGTGTATGTCCACGCCTTGCGTGTAGCCCTTATTCGCGATAGGGCCGATGTCAGTGTATTCGATGAGGCAGTGCTCGACGATGCAGTCCTTGGCTCCGATGCGCCCTGCGCCGCCGCTGGTGCCTTTCACGAACTGTTCACCGGCGTCGAAGAGCCGGAGGTTGCGCATCACCACGCCACGGCAGCCGAATCTGCCGTTCAGCATGATCGGGTGGTTGAAGAACTCGCCGATGGACATGTCAGCGACCAGGGCACCATCCACATTGTTGAACTGGAAGCAGCTGCGCGGCGTGCCCTCAGGGTTCTCCTGCCCTGGCCCACGAATGATGACGTCCTCGCGTTTCCCGGTCTCGCCACGGAAGGCGATGTTGCGCAGCGGCTCCGGTGTATTGGCACCCAGCACGAGGTCGTGGGTGATGCGGTATTCTCCAGGGGCGAGCACGATGGTTTGGCCCGATATTATGGACCGAACGGCCTGCTCCAGCTCTGGGGCTGTCTTCACTTGCACCACGTCACCCTCGGGCTTGGGCAAAGGTGTGGCGGCTTTTTGTTCCAGCAGCACTTTGGCGACGGCGGGTGGGTCTTCCGATCGCGGATTGGCGACAGCGGACTGGACTTCCGACTGTGGTTTCGCGACGGCGGGTGGATCTTCGGAGCGTGGTTTGCATCCTGAGAAGGCGGCGGCAATGGCGCATACTGCAATTCCGCCGAATGCACGCTGCAGCATTGTCAGGACGAGGGAAGTTGAGCGGGGCTTTGAGAAGTGGGGGTTCATGGAGTCGTCGGGATTTTGGAATGGAGTTTTCATGTGCGGTTTGGAGTTCATGGGCATCACGATTTTCTTTTCACAGCCACTTCTCAAACCACGCCCAGGCATCGGCCTGACGCTCGGCGTTGAACTCATGTGGGCGTTCTTCGATGATGCCTTTGAAGTGATCGGGCGCACCGGCTTTGGCGTAGCATTTCGCCAGTTTAGCATGCGCAGCACGGACGCCATCAGGCTCGAACAAGAAGTCCTGGATGCCATTGATCACCATGAGCGGCGTGGGCATGGCGATGGAGGCTATGTCGGGATGATCCATGAGGCGGTAAATGCCAGGGATGATCTTGGTGTGGCCGATGGTATCGCGGATGTGTTTTGCGAGCTGGTTGGGGAAGGAACACATCCAGCCGCACACAACCGCCGCTTTGATCCGATCATCCAAGGCTGCGAGATAGGCCGTGCGCAGCCCGCCGACGCTGTGTCCCACGCAGCCGATGCGCTGCGTGTCCACCTCCGGCCGCGTCACGAGGTAGTCCACCGTGCGGAGGTCGTCCCACGCGAGGATGCCCGCCCACGTGACGCCTGCGCTGAGCAAGGTGCGGCCCATGAGCTGCTCGCTGGCATTGCTGCGCTGGTTGAACTTCACCACCGACTCGCTGCTGATGCCCGCAGGCCGCTCCTTCCACTCGGGCGGATCGTCTTCCAGCACCATGCGTCGCTCGCCCCAGAAAAACATGTCGATGCTGATCACGACGTAACCTCGCCGCACCATCTCCGTGCCGATGGCCTTCTTCCCGTAGGATTCCCGCATCTCGATGAGCGTGGGATGCACGTCATCGCCCTCCAGTTCGCGTTCGCGGCCCCAGAGGTAGTAGGCCCCATGCGAATGCAGCAGCACCACCGCAGGCGCGGGCTTCGTGAGACCCTTCGGGATCAAAACCGTGCCCGGCACGCGAAACACCGGCGTCGTGTTGAAGCGGATCTCCTCGCGGATGTAGTCACCGCAGTCCCTGCGCGAGATCACCTCCGCCTGCGGATCGCACTTCTCCGGCGTGTAGTGAAACAACTCCAGCATCTTCGCCCGAGCCTTTGCCTTCCAGGTCGCGAGATCGCCATGCTCGTCTTTGAGAAACGAAAGCGGCCGCTCACCTCGCGGTTTCAGCTTCTGAACAAAAACATCCAAGGTCCCCGTGTGCGGTCCGACCTTCGGCGGCGTGGGATTCATCGAGTAACGAATCTCGGGCTTGGGCTCGTCAGCCCCACTGGCCTTCGACGAGACAGCAGCAGCTCCAGCAACAGTGGCGATGAATTGGCGGCGGGTGTTCATGGCTTGGATTTCTTCAAAAGGAGGCTTTTCCGCGAAACGTCGGCGCGAGGTGAGCCTTACGGCACCCACTTGAAATCGGCGAAGATCACCTTGGTGAGATCGGAGCCTTGTTTGGGGAGGAAGTGGATTTTGCCCACGCTGGACCAGTTCGACATCGGCTTCTGGCTGAAGCGGTTGATGAGGCGCTCCGCGGCGATGGTCATCTCTTGCCAATTGTCCTCGGCGGTGATCTCAAGCTCGACCGAGTTGTGATCGGCGGCAGTGAGGATCACGGTCTGCGGCTCGGTGCAGTAGAACTTGAAGCTCAGACGCGAGTTGGCCGGGGCTTGCCATTTGGGATCGTGCAGTTGCTCGGTGCCGGAGCCGCGACCGTTGTTCGTGGGACGAAATCCCTTGATGCCGCGTGGGCCTTCGAGTTCGGCGATGTTGCTCCAGGCGCTGTAACCGCTGTCGGAAAGATCGCTCGATGGCTTGTCGGTGGCCACGGCCTTACCGAGCTTGGCAGGGATCGCCGCGTTGAAGTCGGTCGAGCGGACGATCGTCGTGTCGTAGGTGATGTTGGCGTAGCCAAAGACATAGTCGTCCACATTGAGCACCGGCATCTTCGCCACCCACTCCTGGCCCTGCCTCACGCTGGGAGTGTCGCGCCAGGAACGGGCGTAGCTGCACGGGTTCTTGAGCGCGTAAAACATCTCGACCTTGCGCACGGCATCGGGTGAGGCCGGCGTGATGACGAGTTCCGGCACACCGTCGGCATCCAGACGGATTTCCGACTTCGGATGCTCCGGCCAGACCACGTCTTTGCCGAGCACATGCTTCTCCAACCAGAACTTCGTGTTGTGTCCGATCTTCTCGGTGTCGTGATGTCCGCGAGCTTGGATCGCAAACGACCACGGCACGCCCTTCGGGAACTTCTTGAAGCTCTCCAGCCCGCGTTCATGCCCGCCATGATGATCGTTTGAACCATTCAAAAACAAGGTCGCCGCCGTGATGAAGGGCACATGGGTCTCCGGCGCGATGGAAGCCAGGATGATCTCCTCGCCCGGCGACTTCGGCGGCTCGACGTAAGGCACGTTGTAGAGCCAGACCTGCTTGTCGCGGTAGTAGTCGTTGTAGCCGATGCCGAAGTAGGCCGCGACGGCCTTCACCCGCGGATCGGTGGCGAGATTCCACATCAGCGTGCCGCCATACGAATAGCCCGTCGCTCCGAGCCGCGTGCGATCCACTTCCTTCTGCTGCTCGAGATAGCTCAGCACCCGCCGCTGGATGGCATACCACACATAGTCGGAAGTCTGCTTCGGATCGGTGATTTCCTTTCCATCCAGGTCCTTCGCCCGAGCCGGTCCTGCCACCGTGCGATCCATGTTTCCGTGCCGCAGCTTCTCCGGATACTTCGTGAAGTGAGGCCGGCTTCCTGTCTTCCCGCAGTAGTCATGCGGCATCACCGCCCAGCCGTCCTCGACATACTTCTTGTCCGGCTCCGGTGCCCCCATCCAACCATGCACCACCAGCAGGCCCGGAGCCTTCACCGCACCCATCTTCACCCGGTAACGACAATAAACCCGAACCTCCTCACCGAGCACATACGCGCTGATGTAGGCGTCCCGGTTGAAGATGCCGTCTTTCGTTTCGACCTTCACGACCTCCTCTTTGAAGTCGCCCTGGTTGGGGTCGTAGTCCTTCCACAGAGCGGCAGGAGTTGGGAAGGGTTCGGCGGCGTGCAGCGCAGCCAGTGGGGTGAGCAACAGGGCGGTGAGAAAGAAGGATAATGAGGCCGTCTGTGTCATGGGTTGGTTTTGGGGTGAAAGCTCATGGGACCGGGAGCCGCCGATGCCGGTGAGCCGGTAAAGAAGTATGTTTGGCGAGTCAGTCATAAACGGCTATAATCGGTCAAAAAATCAGCCAAAGCAGCCATGTTGCCCCCCGTTTTCAACATCACGCCCGAGATCCTCCGGCTCATCTCTGAGCTGGATGAGTTCAAGGGCCAGTGGCGCATGATCCGCAGCCTTTCGCCGGAGAAACTCACGTCGTTGCGGAAGGTCGCCACCATCGAAAGCGTCGGCTCGTCCACCCGCATTGAGGGTTCCAAGCTCACCGACCGCCAGGTCGAGGACTTGCTTGACCGCCTGCACATCACCGAGTTCAAGACACGCGACGAGCAGGAGGTCGCCGGATACGCCTATGTGATGGATCAGGTGTTCGATGCCTTCGAGCAGATCCCCATCACGGAAAACATGATCGGCCAGCTCCATCAGGACCTCCTGCGCCACAGCACCAAGGACGAACGCCATCGCGGCCACTACAAGACGCTGCCCAATCACGTCGCCGCCTTTGATGCCGACGGCAAAGAGATCGGCATCGTCTTCCAGACCACCTCGCCCTTCGACACCCCGCGCGAGATGGAGTCCCTCGTCGCCTGGTTCACCAAGGCCGACCGCGAGCGCTCGCTGCATCCGCTGCTGCTCATCGGCAGCTTCATCGTCGTTTTCCTCGCCATCCATCCCTTCCAGGATGGCAATGGCCGCCTCTCCCGCGTGGTCACCACGCTCATGCTGCTCCGTGCCGGTTACGCCCACGTCCCTTACAGCTCGCTGGAAAGCATCATCGAGGCCTCACAAGAGGGCTACTACCGTGCACTCCGCCGCACCCAGACCACACTCAGATCCGACAAGCCCGACTGGGAAGCCTGGCTCCTGTTCTTCCTTCGCTCCCTCGTGAAGCAAAAGGATGCTCTCGCCAAGAAGATCGCCATCGAAGACACGCGGTCCACCGACCTCCACCCGCTCGCCAAAAAGATCGTTGCCCTGCTTCCCGATCAGGAAACTCTCACGCTCAGCCAGATCGTGAAGCTCACCAAAGGCAAGCCCAGCACCGTGAAGCTGCGGCTAAAAGAACTCGTCGAGAAAGGCTACCTCGTGCCGAAGGGACAAGGGCGCGGGGCGCATTATATTCACAGGGACGTTTCTTGATCGGTAGCAGATAGCGTCCCAAAAATCACCACAGCAAAAGCCCAGGCCCCACAGAAAACATCATTTCATCGAACCATGGACCCTAGACTCACTGAACACCTTGAAGCGATCCGCCACTGGTTGGAGGAAGTGGAAGCGATTCCACTTCCAGAAGACCGGCCAACCGGACTCTCCTCACAGGAAAAGCAGGAACTCCGCAGGATTGAGGGCTTGATCGACCAATTAAAGTCGCACGGGGTGACATTGATCCCTGCTGAACTGGTGGACAAGCAATCTGAGCTGGCGGCACGAGATGTTCCTGCTCCCGCGCCGTCTGACGCGACCAAGTTCTTGCCAACTTTGGAAGAACTGGGTGGCAGGCTGGGCGAACTCGCCAAGAAAGCTCGCATTTTGCGGAATGAGATTCGTTCACGCACAGCCAACAACAGCCCGAGAGCCTACTACGATGTCGAGCCGCTTGATCTGCTGAACGCTGGTTACTTGTCCACGAATGACCGCCTTGAGTTGCAGTGGTCAAACACCAGTGGAGTCCATGAGGGTAGATTGGAGAGTGATGGTCGCATTAGGGCGAATACTCAGGATGGCTGGAAGGCATTTCCCTCCCTGTCTTCCGCTGCACAATACATCAGTGGACGGCCACAGAATGGCTGGGAACACTGGCGGAGGATTAACGAAGACGGCACACGCACCCCATTGAAAAAGATTCGTGAGCAGTATCGGGAGGAAAACGGAGATGCCTGAAACCGAATCTAACGCTGACGCCACCGATTTGGCGGGGTTCATTCGCCGCCTAAATGAAAGGAGGCTCGCCGCGTATGCGATAGAGCCCGCTGACATTCTGGAGCACCATGGAATTGAGGAAAATGTGTTGGCGGGCGGTTATGGCTATCGTCAGCTTCTGGAACTCGTCCAGAATGGTGTAGATGCCATGATCGAAGGCGAAGCTCTGACCGATGGCTTGAATAAGCCGGGGAGAGTGGAAGTGATCCTCGACCAATCCACCCTCTACGTAGCCAATACAGGTGCTCCTTTGTCCAAGGGCGGAATTGGAACGCTGCATCGCTCGCATGCCTCGACCAAGCGTGGCGACCAAATCGGGCGCTTCGGGCTGGGTTTTAAATCTCTGCTCAGGTTGAACGGCAAGATTGATCTTTTCAGCAAAAGCATCGCCTTCCGATTTGATCCTGAGAAATGCAGGCAAGAGCTGCAAAGCATTCGACCCGGAGATGCACCCGGCATGCGGTTGTCTTGGGTTCTGGACGTAGCAGAACAAATTTCAAGCGATCAGCGTCTCGCTTCCCTCTGGAGTTGGGCCGCCACGGTCATTCGAGCTGAGGTCAATGTTCCTGAAGTCTTGACGCACTTGGAGGAAGAAATGGCGTCATTCCCAGCCGAGTTTCTGCTGTTTCTACCCATGCCGGTTTCCGTCCGTCTGGACAATGGTCTCGGATTGGTGCGCGAACTTCACACCACAAAGGAAACAGACGGAATAGTGGTGCTGCATGATGGCGAACATTCCTCACGTTGGCGGGTTGCGCAGCGAGATGTGCGCATCACGGACGAATCAGCCAAGAGCGATGCCACTCATATTCACCAGCGTGAGTCGGTGCCGGTCGCATGGGCCTTGCCTCTCGACAGCAAGCGTGAACAAGCTGGACGATTCTGGTTCTGCTTTCCAACCGGCACTCAAACACGGCTACCCGGCATCTTGAACGCGCCGTGGAAGCTAAATACTGACCGAAATGCCATCATTGGAGGAGAATGGAACAAAGCGCTGATGGCGGCGGCAGCGAAACTCGTGGTCGAGACACTGCCAACTCTCAGAACAGAGAATGATGCTGGAAAGCATCTGGAATACTTTCCTCGCCAGCTCGAGAGAAATGATGAGATCGCGGCGACCCTCGTGTCAGCCATTTGGGAATCCCTGGTTCAAATGCCGATCATCCCTGACGCCAGTGCGCAAGCCGAGCTTCGGGCGGGATCTGAAATCTGGCGGCATCCAGGCGAGAAGTCTGAACTGGCAGCAGAGTGGGCAGACCTAGCCTCGTCGGAACAACAGGCGAAGATGGTGCATCCGTCATGCTATCAGACGAGTGATCGGATTAGCCGCTTGAAGGCACTGGCTGATCGTTTGAAGCCACAGCCAGGAACCGTTGATCATCGCCCCAATCTCCTTAACCGAGATGTTGCCGAATGGTTTGCCGACATTCGATCTGCTGAGACTCAGCTGACGAAGAAGGTGCTGAAACTAGCGGAGGCATATTCCAACGCCTGCCAGAACCAGCAGACATGGAATGCCGACAGGGCACGATTAGCCATCATTCCGTCCGAGGGCGGCGAATTGATGCTACCTGGGTCGCTGTTCCTATCCCCAACCGCTGAGTATGCCCCCGGATTATCACTAGTGGCTTCCTTTCTGTCTCAAGAAACCGAAGGCAGACGGCTCGTCACCGAAGTGATGAAGGTCCGTGCATTGGATGAGCAGCAATGGCTTTCATTGCTACGGCAGACGTTGATATCGATTCGAGCACACCGCACAGCGGACAAGGAGTGGCGCGATCTTTGGAATAAGCTCCGGGCAGCGCCGACGAACGTCCGCGATCGCTTTTTGGATGAGAACAAGGGCAAGGTACGAGTGAAGCGCCGTGACGGCCAGTGGGTGCCTCCCGACGAAGCTCTGCTCGCTGGCCGGATCGTCCGAGAAGATGATCCCATTGAGGAGAACAAGCTCATGCTTGTGGATTTTGGTATGCATCAAGGCGACGAGCAACTGCCCTCCAACATTGGCGTCACAGATTTGCCGCAGGGTGAAAACGGACCCGGAAGCAACGCCAACGTTTTGAAGGAGAACCAAGTCATTGTCTTTGAATGGCTTCATTACTGGCGTCAACGCTGCCTTCAGCTTTACCCCAATCCAGCCGAACCAAGCTACCTGGAGCCGATGTTGCTCGCGATGCCCAAAGGATGGCCTCTGCTCGCCAGTTTGAGTGGCAGCGCGAACGTGACATTATCCAAAGAGCTGTTGGAGAGGGTTGGTGCGACCGGGTTTAGCCCAACCACCACCTTCGGCCATCGAACGAATCCACGTTATCCGCTTACGACAGTTTCACATCCACTTCTTTGGTTGCTCTGCAATCATGGCCGAGTGGCAGTCGGCAATCGCAGCGTGCGGTTAGCTGCCTTGGTCAAGCACCGCGATACTCTTGCCGCATTCTTTATACCGGACGCGGACCATTATCAGGCAGCAATCAGTTTGCTCGTAAAAGCCGAGCCAGAAACGCCAGCCGCACCACATGACAGCCGGGAACTTTGGGAAGCACTGGTTGACTTGCGCGCCACGCCTGAGTCACTGGCTGGCGATGAACTTGGCCCGCTGTGGAGTGCCGCTGCCAAAAGCGATGTGGTTCCCACCACCTTGCCTTGGCAAGATGGGGTTGTGTCGTTGTGTGAAGTCTTCGTCTCCGAATCAGCGGAACTGACACGGCGTGCCCGTTCAAGCGGAAGATTGGCGGTCACGCTAGATGCTGAGACGCTGAAAACGTGGATCGAGCGCGGGGCTCAAAGACTCGATCATCTCCTGAAGCCTCGATATTATGAAGAGGTCGCTTCTGAGGAACCTGTGCGTATTGCACCTTTGATCACGGTTTTCCCAGAGCTGGGCAGTGTCCTTCACGATGATTTCCGTGGAACTGCTTCCTGTCAGTCAGTCTCGAAACTAGAGCTTTGTTTAGACGGCCAAGGTGAACCGGTTGCCTGCCTGTTCTGGAAGGACACCCTGCTGGTGGATCGGGAGCAACTGAGCAGCAAACCACGCTCGGAGATGTTGCGGCTGCTGCTCGCTGAGGTGGCAGGTGCCGGTTGGCTCAATCAGGAGCCACAAACAGCCTTTAAAAAACTTTGGGACGATCAAGTCGAAGGTCGGCGGCGTATGGTTCTTGAGTGTCTCACTTTGCCGGAGCGGTTGTTTGAAGCAGTTGGCCGTGATCGTGACAGGTTGCTCGAAGCGCTTGGTGATCTTCGCGGGATGACATTTCTGGAAGGTCTCCCAGGAGAGCGGGTTGCCGACGTCGTTCTAGCTCTTCTCGGCACCGCAACTCTGTCAAAACTACACTCTGCCCTTGAGGCCAACGGCCTCAAACCGCCTGGACGCTGGAGCTCTGATGAGGGGCGGGCTTTCGTAGAAAAAATCGGCTTTGGCCCGGAGTTTGCCGCATCTTCAACAGCCCGGCGTGATGCGGAAGAGTTCATCAGCGGTCCGATCAAACTTTCGCCCCTCCATGATTATCAGGGGGAAGTGTATGAAGGACTCCGCGTGATCATCTCGAAAGGCACCGGCAGACGACGAGGCGTCGTCAGTCTTCCAACCGGCGGCGGCAAGACTCGCGTTGTGGTCCAAGCGTCTGTGGAACTCATCCTGAATCCTGAAATAGGCCATAGAACCGTGCTGTGGGTGGCGCAGACCGACGAATTGTGTGAGCAGGCTGTTCAGGCATTCCGGCAAGTATGGATCAATCGCGGACTGCCGAGCACTGACCTGAGAATATGCCGCATGTGGGGTGGCACCCCCAATCCAAGAAAGCCTGAGCTTGGGATGCCCACCGTCATCGTGGCCTCAATTCAGACCCTGAGCGGTCGTGTCGGCAGTCCGGATCTGGAGTGGTTAACCAAACCAGGAATGATGGTGATTGATGAATGCCACCATGCCATTACCAAGAGCTACACTAATGTGCTAAGATGGCTCGGTGCCGAAGGCAAAGCTCAGAATGAACCGGAGCATGAAGAGCCTGCCATCATCGGTCTCAGCGCGACCCCATTTCGTGGAAATGTTGAGGCGTCAGCATGGCTTGCCAACCGCTTCGACAACACGCTGCTGCCAAATGATCCTGGCAGCCTCTATGCAAAGCTTCGCCATGACCGTGTGTTGGCTCTGGAAGAATACGAAGCTCTCAAATTGCCAACACAGCTTCCCACAGCGTTGAGGGCAAAGTTGGAAGAGCTGGCTGCACGTATTGCCACCGACGAAATGCCCGAAGGGATTGAACTGCTTGAGGAAATCAATCAACAACTGGCTGTTGATGAAAAACGAAATGACGAGCTATTGAAAGCAGTGGCGGAACGAGTGGCAGAGCATCCGCAAACATCCATCCTGTTCTTCTGTAACTCGGTTCTTCATGCGGGGGAAATGGCAGCGAGGCTCCACCTCCTGGGAATTGCTGCGGCAGCAATCAGCGGAGAAACGCCTTCACCTGCTCGTCGAGATTTCTTGGAGAAGTTTAAGGATGGACGAATCAAGGTGCTGTGTAACCACAGCGTTCTCACAACTGGCTTTGATGCCCCCAAAACGGACATGATCTTGATCGCGCGTCAGGTCTTCAGCCGAGTTCGCTACATGCAGATGGTTGGTCGTGGCTTGCGCGGTCCACAGAATGGAGGCACGGAGCACTGCAAGATTGTCACTGTTGATGACAATTTGGAGCGCTTTGACAACGCTCGCCATGGCCCTTACTGTCAGACACTTTGGGAGACAGCCTGAACAACAATCTGTGCCTAGCCCTTTTGGTGGACGACTTTGTCTGAAATCCGCATGGATGCACCGCCTTTGAACTTTATGCCTCAAAGTAATGAAGATGAATCAGGGCAGGTCGTGCAAATGCACCGTGAGGTTGATTGTCCAGCGTAGCGATCATCAGCCGGATCGCTGGATGATTGCAGAGTCTTCTGCCTTTCTGCAACGTCCTCACTTCTTCGCCACCGGCACGGGCCAGTCATCCGTGCGGAAAGGCGAAGCGGGCAAACCGGCACCGTTGGCGAGGCTGTAGTCGGGCCAGTCTTTCCAGGCGTAACGAACCGCGACGGGCTGGGCGACCTCAGCGCTGCTCACGACAACGGTCTCGCCGACGATCTTGGCTTCGGCGGGTTTCCACTGCTGATCGGCGGCGGCGATTTGGAAGCCGGTGAGCGGGCCGCCGGTGATGGATTTGAGGCCGCCGTTGGCATGTTTGAAGGAGACGGTGATGGCGTTGTCGCTGATTTGGGAGTCTGCGAGCAGCGGGCCACTGATGGCGGGGACGTTTTTGCCATACACGGTGCCGAGCGCCCAGTAGGAGAGGCGTTTGCCGACGTCTTGTTTGTTCTTCGGATGGATATCCTTGGCATCGCCGAGGTCGATGGTGATGGCCATACCGGTCTTGGGCAGCGCGAGCGTCTTCAGCATGGATTCACGCACACGGGGCCAGCCTTCACCGGGCGAGGTGAAGTTCGGGAGCTGCACCCAGGCAAAGGGCACCTCGTCCTGCCAAAGCGTGCGCCAGCTCGTGACGAGCTGCGTGAGCTGCTTGTGGTAGAGGCCGGGATTGCTGTTGGCATTGCCTTCGCCTTGATACCAAAGCATGCCACGCAGCGTGTAAGGCACGAGATTGACCACTTTGCCGTTGAAGAGGCCGCTGGGGCCGCCTTTGAGCTTCCACATCGCCAGCGGATCTTTGGGCGGTGGGACGACGAAGGGCGTGCCGTCGGCTTTCGCCTTCTCGGAGGCCTTCTTCCAAATGGCGAGCTGCTTCTCATGCAACGCGGGCGCTTGCGCGGGATCGAACTTCCGGTGTGCCTCCAGCCGCGTGTCGTAGTTCGCTTTCGTTTCGGGATCGGAGGACTGCACCTCGGCGGCGACCCACGACTCGATGGGTGTGCCGCCGACGGAGGTATTGATGAGGCCGACGGGCACGCCGACTTCCCGGTGAATCTCGCGACCAAAGAAATACAACGCCGCGGAGAATCCGCCGACGTTTTCCGGCGTGCAGATTTGCCATGCGC
>Ga0315900_10008347_pt1 | contig 13342 bp, 9 predicted proteins | sample LakEriMetagenome_FD_203521 | JGI IMG/M metagenome (GOLD analysis project Ga0315900, IMG submission 203521) | Freshwater fungal communities from buoy surface, Lake Erie, Ohio, United States - Buoy 12 MA114 | ecosystem: Environmental > Aquatic > Freshwater > Lake > Lake biofilm | place: USA: Lake...
CTCTCGGGCACGATGGAAATACGATCGCCACCAAAACGAAGTAGGTTCAATACAGTCCAGAGGGGGGGCAGCGCAATCTAAAGTAGGCAATCACCAATCAGATCGCAATATCGAGTTCTTGGGACCGCATTCCGAAATCTTACGGTGATGGTCTTGGTGGGTATACTTGCCTTGCCCGGCTGTTTGTAGGCGGCTTAATCGGCCGTCAGAACGTCGATTTCTTGCGGCTGGACCGCACTACCCCGCTGGCTGCTGGCGACAGCGGCAAAGCAAAGTTGCAGACTGTTCAAATTCTCATCTGCCTCCAGGTCGCTGACTTTTCCTGAATCGATCGCTTCCAGGAAATGGCACATGCAGGCAAGAAAAGCGTCAGGAAACCATCTGCCAGTGACCGCTATCGGCCTCGCGCCATACTCCCCGTAGATCGTCGCCCGTTGGCTTTGGTAGTCGACGCCTTCCAGCACCAGCGTCGCGCGATCACCGATAATCGTGGTTCGATCCTGGGCACCAAATCGCGTCCAGGCATGAAAACCAAGCGAGGCCAGCCCTTGAGAGAACTCGATTACCGCATGCGCCAGCATCGGTGGGGCAATCGGCTGTCCTGGCAGCGATCTGGCCCACGCCGTCACGTTCCTGGCGGGGGAATGGCCAAAGAGACACCTTGCCATGTCGAACCAGTGGATCCCGAAATCAAAAAGAATCAGGTGAGGCATCGCTTCGAATGGCTTTCCCCGAACCCAGGAATGATCCCAATGCACCGACATTTCGACCAGCTGGACATTCCCCAAAACACCTTGCGCCACAAGACTCCTGGCCAAGAGAAAATGCGGTGCAAATCGGGCATTCTGGTTGACCGCCAGGCGCAGCCCCAGTTTCCTGGCAAGCGAACACAGTTCGCGCCCTCTCGCCAGATCTTCCACGAATGGCTTTTGACTCAGCACATGCCGGCCACTACGCAGAACTCTCTCCACCAGGTCGGGACGAACATCGACATGCGTTGCAATGTCGACAACCTCCATATCGGGGTGATTGAGGAACTCCTCAACGTCGATGTAGGTTGTCGCATCCGGGAAAAACTCCGTCCGCTTCGAATTGACTGCATCCTCGTCAGGGTCGCAAAGAGCCACCACACGCAGTCCACCTGAGCGATAGGCATCTAGGTGCTGTGCCGCGATCTGACCACACCCCAACACTCCGATCGCTCGATTCACCTTAGCCCCCTTTCGAATTCCGAGGCCCGTTGGAGGAAGCCAATTCCCCGTCAGCTAGCATGATTGACCGATCTTCCTAGGGAACCCAGTTCGAAGAAGCATCACCGAGAATCGCAGAAGAAACTCAGATGATTCCCGGCGGATCCGTCACGCTTCGATCGAAGACGTGGAAGCTCGGCCCGAGTTACGCAGTCGAAAGATTGAGTCGACCAACCAGAGCGATCCGATCACCCCGGAAACAACACCAGCGAACTTCGAATTCCATGCGGATAGATTGAGATTCCACATCCCAATGCCACTGAGAATCAAGAAGCATCCAAAAAGCAACGATACGCAATCGGCCCTGCCCACTGCGGTCGATGAACAGGAACCTCCTGATGGTTGATCTTGCTTTGGCTCAACACACAAAGCTGCATCCTGCTCCAACACGCCGCTCTTCCGCTGGATAGTCGACTCGGGTTCGCCGCTAGCATCCCTAGAGCGACGGGAAGGCTGTTGAAACAACAGTTGTTCCAACAACAAAAACTCCTCATGGCGCCCTTCGAAATGCCCCTGCAGCCACTCTCTCATCGACTCCTCGCGACGCAATTCCACCTGCAATCCGGCTTCTTCCACCTGAAGCTCCTCCAGCGGCTCAAGCTTCACCAAGCCCCCTATCGGCTCCGGAGCGTCCCCCCACTCTGTCGAGGAATCTCTTGCATCCCATCGATCCTCTCGCGACTTCCAAGATCGGTCCTCGTCAGGATCCACAGAGTCTAGCGACGGCGCGACATGCAGTTCGATCGGATCCGCACAGAGCGATGTCCATAACCCTAATGCCGCATGCCGCGCTTCTACCAACTCCCCGTCCTCCTCACGAAAAGTAGGTTGAGGCTGACATTCATCCTCTTGGCAACTTCCATCTCTCGCCGCATTCGCTTCTACTAGAAGAAGATCCCCCAAAGTTTTGCACTGGTTGCCACAGAAGGCGAGGTGCGAAGATAAGGACCTCAGCCGATCTTTCGATAGCTCCAGATCCCACCGCTGCTGAGCCTCCCCATACCATCGCTCCACCATCGCCTGAATCGACTCGATCGATCGCGCTAGGTTCCCCACCGATTCTTTCCAAGATTGCGCCGTCGACAGGCTACCCGTTGCCATCGGAGCGTTCGTAGCGGCAGGAGCATCCTTTGGAGCTGGGGGCGTCCAAGCGGTTTGGATGGTCTGCTGAGCTGGAATCAGCCGAAATCGTTCGCCTCCGGACTGCAAGTCGGTTTCGCAGTCGATCAGCTTCTGCTTCTCGCTAACATCCCGGGACTCTTCATGCCCGCCATTAAGGCCATCGGGCAGCAGGCCGGAGGGCCCTGCCTGCCAGGCCACTCCAATTCGGGTACGCCAGACTCTCAGCCGAAGCAGCGCTGGCCTGGGAGTCACATGCATCGCGTCCAAGACGCGAAGCTTTCCCTGATCGTCCGGGATCACCTGCCAGTCGCCCAGAGAAAGCAGAAGTCGCTCTGTCACTTGCCCCTGAGCATCCATTCGCTCCAGCATCCCGCCCACTTCTTGCGTTGCCAGGGGGTCTTGAGCAGGGCTTGGACCTGTGGGTTGAAGGATCGACATGGTGACGCACTTCCTTGGCGAGGGTTGGCAGCCACCACAGTTTTATCCTGATGCATGTACCCCTGGATCTGACGGATCAGTCTCCAGGAAGGGTCGATCAGGTGGGGGGCCATCGTTTTCATCGTCCTGATGTGTCGCAGAGTCGAAACGCATCGGGTGGGATCTGTCACTGCATCTCAATACGATTCCGATCGTTCTCCCAGTGGCTGTTGTGACAGTTCGGTGGAATGGACGGTCCGTACCGATCGATCGGTTTGCGACACCGAAACCGGTAGACAGAGGTGCTGCAGCCGGTGCAATCGTCATGGCCCCTTCGATCTGATCGATCGTTGCATCATTCGCTTGGCCCTCAAAAAAACACCCTCGCCTCAGGCTCCCGTTGCAGTTGCCCCAGCAAAGGATCCGAAATCGCTGGAACGCTAATGGGACCGGAAGATGCGAAGTCGCCGATGCAACAGATCGTCGACACAATACCGCTGCCCAGAACTGGACAAGGAGGCCGGTTGATGAAATACCGCGGGACGGCTGGATGTCAACTCTGGCTTGCAGCGATCTTTCTCTGCGATCTTCCCCCAATTCAACAGACCTTCGCGCAATCCGATCCAGCCCCCAGCACACCCCGACTGGCGGACCGAGGCTCCAAAGGCGCGATTGCACCCTCCCTTGCTGCTCCTCAAACAGATCTCCTGTCGGCCCAAGCCCAGTCGCGGGACACCGCCTTTCAAGAACTCGCCAGCGACGTCGATCGACTTGACCAACACCTGGGAATCTACAAACGACTGGTCCGGTTGGCTTCCCCTTCCGTGGTCCATATCGATGCAAAGAAGACAGAGCTTTCCGAGGGAACCGAAGCCAATCAGGCAGGGGAAGTCGAAGAAGCAGGATCCGGTGTGCTACTGGAGTATCAAGGTCGAATGCTGGTGATCACCAACCGCCATGTGGTGGTGCCAGCCCAGCTTTCATCCATCGCGATTCAGAGTGCTGACCGTTCGGAAACCAAACCGCTGAAGCTATGGTCGGATGCCGCTACCGATATCGCTGTGATGGAGGTACCGAAGGAGTTCGGTATCGCGGCGAGGGTTGGCGACAGCGACCGACTGGAGGTAGGCGAGCAGGTGGTAGCCATCGGCAGCCCCTTCGGTCTGGCACATAGTGTCACGACGGGAATCCTCAGCGCCAAGGGCCGAAGGGATCTGGAACTGGGCACAAGAACGATCGAAGTGCAGGATTTCTTTCAGACCGATGCTGCAATCAATCCCGGAAACAGCGGAGGCCCACTGTTTAATCTGAAAGGCGAAGTAATCGCCATCAATACCGCGATTGCCAGCAACTCCGGAGGCAGTGAAGGTATCGGGTTCAGCATCCCGATCAATTTGGTGATGGGCGTGGTAGGGCAGCTGGTCGAGCAAGGGGAATTTCGGCGCGGTTACCTGGGAATCGTGATGGACTATCAGTACGACGTGAATGCAGCCCAACGACTTGGGCTTCCAACGATACGTGGAGTCCTTATCAAGGGAGTACGACCGAAGTCGCCAGCAGAAACAGCAGGGCTGCGAGCCGGGGATGTGCTTCTGGAGTACAATGGAGAGGCAGTAGAGAGCGATTCCCAGCTGGTGCAGATGGTCAGCCTGACCGATCTGAAGCATGCAGTTCCAATGACGATATGGCGTCAAGGACGCTCCATGCAACTCCAAGTGCGGCTCGCCCCACTTCCCACCACCCCCTAAGCTTCCTAGCGACAACTTGCCTCCATGGGTTGGCAAGATGGTGCGATGCCAGGAGTTTCTGCATGTCGATGTGGCAGCCAGTTCGCGGACCTTTTCCTGCAACTCGCATGAGGCGATTGCGACGCTATGCATGGTCCCGATCGATGGTCGAGGAACATAGGCTGGATGTTGCGAATTTGATTTGGCCAGTCTTTCTGATCGAAGGGGCACGACAGAGAGAGCCGATCGGAGCGATGCCAGGGGTCGAACGAATCACCATCGATCTGGCGGTGGATGCGGCAGTGGATGCTGTCCAATTGGGAATCCCTGCAATGGCACTTTTTCCCAAAACGCCGATCCATCTGAAGTCGGAATCGGCAGAGGAATCGTGCAACCAAAACAATCTTGTGTGCCGTGCCCTGCGTGCCATCCGAGATCGCGTAGGTGATTCACTGGGACTGCTGGCCGATGTGGCACTCGATCCCTACACCTCCCATGGGCATGACGGCCTGATGGTCGATGGCCAGATCGTCAATGATCCAACCGTGGAGGTTCTTTGCCGGCAAGCCATTGTGCAGGCAGAAGCGGGTGCTACCGTCTTGGCCCCCTCCGACATGATGGACGGAAGGATCGGAGCGATCCGAAGGGCTTTGGACGAGTCGGGATTCACCGATGCGTTGATCATGTCGTATGCGGCCAAGTACGCATCTGCCTTTTACGGCCCATTTCGCGAGGCCGTTGGATCGGCTAGCGCCTTGGGGAAGGGTGACAAGAAAACCTATCAGATGAACCCCGCCAACGGTAAGGAAGCGCTGCACGAAGCCGCATTGGATCTGGAAGAAGGTGCGGACTGGGTGATGGTCAAGCCTGGAATGCCCTACCTGGACATCGTTTCCCAACTGGCCCAATCCCTCCAGGTACCAGTGGCCGCCTACCAAGTCAGTGGCGAGTACGCCATGCTTCAAGGTGCCATCGATCACGGCTGGCTGGCTGAAAAAGCCGCAATCCTCGAAAGCCTTCTTTGCTTTAGACGCGCCGGAGCCACTTCCATTCTGACCTATTTCGCGCCGCGCGCGGCCCGCTGGCTAAATGGCTGACATGCACCCCAGCCATCATCGATACTGCCTCTCCCTCCGGAGCATCGCCAAGCGACAGGAAGTCTACTCACCGATCGTTCGCAAACCATCGTCCTAACGCCCGCTGGTGTCTTCCAGTTTCCCAAGGAACAGAGGGTCGAGAGCACCGCGCCAAACCTCTTTCAGTCCCTCGATCGTGACGCCACTGCGGTGGTCATGAACCTGCGGCTTGCGATCCAGTCGCCAGCGACGAGCGATCGGCTCCTCCTCCACTGGTTCCATCCTCTGTTGCCGTTGTCGTTCCGCCAACAGCAGCTCCCGTACCGCCGCCTCCGACTCTTTCTTTCCCAGCCCATTTTCGATGATGACCTTGAGCGTTCCATCGCGAAAACGAGCGATCGACTTGGTTTTCGGATCGATCTTCATGACCCCTGCTTCGATCGCACGCCGCGACTGAACTTCGATGGCGAGATCGGTTTCGTGGATCGCATCCTCAATCGGAAGCACCTGGATTCTTATATGACAGGGTGGAAGCTTTGCGGCATGATGAAAGCGATTGAGCCCTTGTTCGCCTTTGAGGATTCCATAGGCAGCGACTCCCTGCACCTGCAAAACCACCTCGGCCTTCGGCGATTCAGCACTGATCGCCTGATCGTGAACCACCAACGCACTGAATCCTTTCGCACTGCACCATCCGCGGTAGGCATCAGCCAGTCTTTTCACCATCGGATTAGCCTGCGTTTCCAGAGCATTGAAAACCAAAAAGAGATCCCGCTGATCGCCAGCATCGGAGCAGCGAAGCATGTAGCGAGCTATCCTCAGCCGTTGGGTAGATGCCTCCAATTGACTCGCAAACGCACCTCGATCGATTCGCTGAACGGTCGGTAAGGTGGAAACCGACGCCAGCCCCAACTCCTTCGCTTCCAACAGCACACGGTCGCTGTATTCGAGAAATCGTTCGATGCGATGAAGGCGGATCGCAGCTTGCTGAGAGGTTTCCGAGCGGTCCCAAAAACCCTTGGTATTAATCGCCTCCAAAAGCATCGTCCGTTGTCCGCGTACCCCGTGCAATTCGACTTCGTCGATCAGCCGTGTCGACTCTTCAAGCATTGCTTCCCTCGCTTGGTCCAGCCGCTCACTGATCCCCTCCCCTCCTTTGCCGCCTTTGTTGGTCCCCTTCGGCTCCACCTCCAGCGCCGTATCGGCCACTCCGATATCCGCTTGGCTATCCGTCTCCTTGATCGAAACATCCAGCCTCCCTTCGCGAATTTGTAGCCGCACGATCTGTCGCTGAACCGACGGGGCCTGACTGGCAAGAAGACGGGCCAAAGGGACAAGCAAATTTCGCTCAATCGTCCGCTTGATCGGCCTGGCCCCATAACGGCTGTCGAATCCGATCCGGGCAATCCAGTCGATGACCGAACGGTCGATATCGAAATCGAGCCCTCGTCGAGTGACTCCATCGCGCTGCAGGGCAAGCTGTAGCTCCCTTTGAGCGATATCCCGAATGCTGGCGCGATCCAGACGCTCAAACCGGACCACACGGTCGATGCGATTGAGCAGTTCTGGACGGAAATGCTGCTGCAGGGCAAGAAGCGTATTGTCTTCCGGATGGTCCGCAGCACCGAATCCAAAAGACTGTGCATCCTCCAAATCGACACCGATATTGCTGGTCATGATGATGATGGTTTGGGAGAAATTAGCGGTGTCCCCCTGGAGATCAGTCAGCCGCCCCGCATCGAACAACTGAAGCAGCAAATCAAACATACGTGGATGCGCTTTCTCGATCTCATCCAACAGAATCACCGAGAAAGGGGACTGTCGCACCAAAGCGGGAAGTCCTGGCGAAACCATCGATGCACCAGGGGCACCCAGAAAACGTTCTACTCCACCGTAGTCTTGATACTCTGACATGTCGAAACGGATCAGTCGGCTTGAGGTGCCGAAAACATACTCCGCCAGTGTCTTTGCCAATTCCGTTTTTCCCACCCCGGTCGGGCCCACAAACAGCATGACACTCAGCGGCTTGCTGGGGTCCGCCAATCCGGCCTTCACCAGAGCCACGGTGTTGACCACTTCGCGAACGGCATGGCGCTGACCCACAATCCTGGTTCCGAAATGCTCTTCGGTCTTCGCAAGGTTCATCGGTACCTGGTCATCCAGCAGGTGTCGCGGCAGCCCCGTATTGCTGCATAGCGTTTGAACGACATCATCGACGTCGACGATCAAAGGCGGACGCGAGACGATGACCTCCCTGGTTGGATGAACATCCTCAACTCGATCCATCGTCACCCGAAACCGATTTCGAATCTCCCTGCGATGATGGCGCTGATGTTCTAAAGCCGTTTGCCATTTCCTTTCGACATGCTGCGTCAGCCATTCCGAAAGCTGGATGCCTCCAGCGGGTGCCGTCACTCCTGGGAAGTAAAGCCGACCATAATGAACCAGGGCATCGATTGCTGCCGGGGTCGCCGAGGCTTCCCGCTTCAGCGTTGTCTGAAGCTCCTTCAGCGACAACGCCGTCCGCGACTCAATCGCCGCTCGGCAATCCTTCCGTTCCAATGGCGGAAGAGTAATCTTTTGCACCAGCCTGGCAAACCACTGATTGGCTTGCATCGACTTGCGATACTGCTGCTCCGTGCACTCGCCAACAATCACTACTTCCTTGCGGTCGAGAGCGGGAGCCAACATGCTTGCGAAATTGTCGGAATTCGTATCGGTAACACCGGCACCATGGAGAGCCGAAAAATCTTCGAACCAGATGACAACAGGCAATTGTCGAGCCAGGGCAAGCAAGTCCTTGATCACCTGCTGCCATTCGCCGATATACTTTTTGCCAGCAACCAAACTGGAGGATGAAGTGCGAAGAAAGCGGATCGAGCCGTCGGGGCGCGCCATCAACCGCGCTGCTACCTCTTGAAGCACTGCCGTCTTGCCAACACCAGACGGCCCCACCAGCACCGCCGAACCCTGGTGATCAAAGATCCAATCTTCCAGCTGACGGACCACGTCCTGTCGCGCGATCAACTCAGGCCGCTCACCTGGCGTCGGCTTCAGGACATCACCGTACTTCTCCAGTTCCCCCCAAAGATCGTCCATCGCTCATCCCCCTAGATGTCCAGCCCGGTCGACTCCAGTTGGCGCCTTCCCGCAAGCATAGTCTCGACGCTGCCTGCTCCAGGTCGATAAACCACCGGCACGGCTCTTCCAGGATAGCCTGCTACCTAACCCAAAGGCCATGGGGACGCTTGCGACGTTGGCTATTGCCCACAAAGGTTCCAGTGAGGGGCGATCGCTCGAAAAAGTGCTTCATGCAGCAGGCCATTGCTTGCCAGAACACTGGACGGCCCGGTCCAGGGCAGCTCATCTCCACCGCAGTCGGTGACACGCCCTCCTGCCTCAGTCACTAGAAGCGCGCCAGCTGCGTGATCCCAGGGGCTCAATCGATACTCGAAGAAACCTCCGAAAAGCCCACGACTGACAAAGGCGAGGTCCAGGGAAGCAGTTCCGAAACGACGAATGCCATGGATGTTCTGACGGAATAGGTCGCCCACGGTTGCCAGCGTCGCATCCATCATCCGCCCGCGATCGTAATAGAATCCGGTCGCGAGCACCGTCTGATCCAACTGCGTCTCCTGACTGACCCTGCACCTTCGAACGCCGTGGTATGCACCCTGTCCCGCAACCGCAACGTGCCAATCGTCGGTAATCGGATTGACCACTACCCCTACCTTCCGAACACCTTGATGGACGTAGGCGATCGAAACGGCAAAATGCGGGATGCGATGTGCGAAATTTGTCGTTCCATCGATCGGATCAATCACCCACAAATGCTCGCTGTCTACAGCGTCTCGCAGAGTCTCTTCGCCGAGCAACGCGTGGCCTGGAAGTCGCGACCGAATCACTGCGGCAATCGCAGATTCGGCTGCTAGGTCAGCGTCAGTAACTAGGTCGGCATTCCCTTTGAATCGAATATCGAAACCCGACTCCCAGAAGCGGCGAATAACCTTCTGGGCCTCGGTCGCCGCCTCCATCGCCACCAAGAAACATCGTTCAGCGTCCCCCAGGCGACGGTGCAGCGAAGGATCGATGGTGGACATAAGAACGGAGCCTTCTTTCAGCGGATTAGGATTTAGCGATTGAATACGGAAAGGACGCCACAAGCAACGCTCAGCGGTATTGCTGACTGGCGAGGACCGCTAGTTCGTCACAACGTTCATTCTCGGGATGTCCAGAATGACCTTTGATGTGATGGAAAGTGATTCGATGAACCTCCTGAAGCTGGTCCAACTGCTGCCACAGTTCGACGTTCTTCACTGCCTCCCAGCGCGATCCGTTCTTTCGGCGCCAGCCGTTGCGTTTCCAGTTAGCCATCCATTCCTTCATTCCATGAAGCACGTAGACGCTGTCAGCATGCAACTGCACGTCGCAAGGACGCTTGAGGGCCGAAAGTCCCTGAATGACCGCCATCAACTCCATCTGGTTATTGGTTGTTTCCGGCAATCCCCCCGACCCCTCTCGCTCCGTACCGCTGGCTAGATCGCGCAGCAGGAACGCCCAGCCTCCCGGCCCAGGGTTGCCGCTGCAGGCTCCATCGGTAAACAACTGCACCCTTCGCAGCGATTGCCCCGCTTCGCTCATTCCTATGTTCCCCGAGCCATTGCGTTATCGATCCTGTTCATCGCCCCGAATCCTTCCATAAGCCGCCCCCATCCAGCAGCCGATTCCGCTTGCCACCACCAAGAAAGGCCATTTCGCTCGCCGGACACCATGGCTGCGCTATTGCGGTTGATCGATCGCATCGGCTTCGTCGACGTTCTGCGGCCCCGAGTCGGTCACTTGGTTGACCACTTCGTAATGACGTGGCAGATCGACGACGAAGGTACTCCCTTTACCCAACTGGCTATGCAGCATCACTTCACCGTGTAGCAGTTTGCACAATTCCTGCACGATGGAAAGCCCCAGGCCCGTCCCGGAATGACTGCGTGCCAATCCATCCTCCGACTGCTGAAACCGTCCCTGGCGAAACTTCTGGAAGATGATATCGAAATCCGACTCGGCAATCCCAACACCGGTGTCCGAGACGGAGACAAAAAATCGCTCCTCGTCGTTGGAATCGACAACCACCTGAATCAGTCCACCTTCTGGAGTAAACTTCACGGCATTGCTGAGGAGGTTGTTGACGATCTGCTGAATCTTTCCACCGTCCTGATAGACCTCCAGGTCCACTTTGCAGTGCAACTGCAGATCGATATTCTTCTTGTCGGCCAGTGGCCTTGCGAAATCGACTGGCCCACCAACGACCTCATTGAGCCGTATGAATTGCGGCCGGACTTGCATCTTCCCGGCTTCCATTTTTGCCAGATCGAGAATGTCATTGATCATATCCAACAGCAAACGGCCACTCTGCTGGATGTTCCCTGCATACCTTCGTTGCTTCTCCGTCAGCGCCTCGACCCCCTGCAGCACCTCGCTGAAACCGAGAATACTGTTGAGCGGGGTTCGCAGCTCATGACTCATATTGGCAAGAAATTCGCTCTTCAGGCGATTGGCTTCATAAAGCTGCAGGTTCGCCTGCGCCAAGTCATCGACCTTCAGTTCCAGTCGCTGATTGACCTGCTGTAGCTGTGCCTCTGCGTCGGTCATGTGACGGACCATCGTATTGAACGCATCGGAAAGAGTCCGGAATTCATCCTCCGTATCGATGGTCGCTCGCAGTTCCGTGCTCCCTTGCGCTATTTGATCGCTAACTTCTCGGAGATGCTCCAGTGGCCGCATCACAAGTTTCTTCAGGATCCAATGCGCTGCAAACAGGGTGATCCCAAGGACCGCGATGCCGATCGCGATCATGATCGAATAACTCCAAAGCGTCCAAACCTGGGTTCGACGATACGGAACCGCCATCCGCAAAACCCGAAACGGCCGATCCGAACCTTTGGCTAAGCTGGAGGTCTCGGAACCACCCCGCGTCGCGCTATGGCAATCTAGACATCGCCCGACAAAGAGGACCGGATGGTAGTAGTAATAGTTCCCGTCACCTGGCGCCGCCTCAGCAAAAACATACTCGTCCTGTCCAGGATCTTTCAGAGAAAAAGGAACAGGTAGTCCTGGTGGCGTTTTGATTCCTTCACTATCGGAAGCTGAGTCGTTGCTGAACCCTGACACATTGGGCTCCTCATCAACCGCGGCCTCAGCACCCGACCTGACGGCCTCCTCCGCCAACTTCTTGGCGATCCATTGATCCACTTGCTTTGCCAAACGATCCAGCAATTGATTTTCGGAAGGACTGCTGCTAACGCGGCCCCCAAGGGAAAGATACTCACCCGATCCCTGAGGGCGCAATAACTCCTGGGAATGCCCCAGCGTGCTGAACTGTCGGCGAAAATACTCCTGGAGCTTGCTAGAATTCTCCGCTTCCACCAGCCTCAGAGTCTGCAGATGCTGGACGAGAAGATGCGTATTGGCAGCATCGCGAGACGCCTGCCGCGTTGTTTCCAACACCAATCGCGCGGCCACACGCTGGATTGCCCAGAAAGCCAACAGCAAGCTGCAGGTCAGCGCGATCGCAAAGAACGCAAGGAACTTGTGGTCCAGGTTCCACTGACGAAGCAATCGAAGCAGGAACCCAGCCATCCGTCGGCCCCAAAAATCATCGAACGATCAATTCCAGCAGTATACGCTTGCTGCGCCCCACCTTCCAGCAATCGCGACGACTCTCTCCAGCCTGCAATCCAGATAAGGGCAACCCGACCACTAACGATTCGAAGCGATTCCAGGCCGCATAATCGCTACAACCCGAACAGGGGTGGCCAGCAGCAAATCGTAGCGTTCGGTTTCCCGTGCACGGGTTCATCTGCCCACCTTCTCCTACCGAATGGGATTAGGAGTCTTCGCATTTCGACGTAGGCTCGCACTCGCCCGACGAGCCGAGGCAGACCTGTTGTGACCTGACCGCGTCGATGACAACTGCTCCTCAATGTCGTTTTCCCAACGCATAGACTGCGGAATCATTTCCATGGACGACTCCCATACAACGCTTCGCTCACCATCGCTCTGCACCCAGCCACCCGGCCGAAGCGTAGGGTACAAGCGCTGGGCAAGTTTCCTTGCCAACCAGGTTCTTTTGGCGACTTTGGCATCCTCCAGCTCAGCCTGCCCGCCCTCCGCGCTGGGGGCGCCTTGCAAACACACCATCGGGCACCCCAGTTCCCATGTCCGTCTGAATGACTGCCGGCCGATCGGTACCTGGACGATGGTCCAAGGTCCGAATTCTTTCCCATCTTGCGATCTCTGTGGATGCGTTGGGCAGTCCAATTGGCCGTTGCCCTACTCCCTCAATCCACCATCGATCTCAGCTACGCCCAACTCAGTTTCCAACTCATCCACCAGCCCCCAGGCACTGTCCCAACCATCGAACGACTCCGCCACTCTGCCACCCGGCGGTAAGCAGCCGATCCAACAAGATCGCACCCCTCCCGACCAGCCGAAATGGCATCCCCCCACAGGCCAAGTTCCCACATCCCCTTTGCCTTCGCCGGATGTCCCTGCCTCCGATCCAACACCACCGAAGGCTCCGTCAGCACCAGAACAAAAGGCGGACGAAGATCCTTTGAAGAAGTTGGAGCTTCTGTTCGGCGATCCTCCACCCGCCGCCCCTACCCCCACAGGTGACGCATCCCAAAGTCGCTGGCTACCCCGCACCACCAATCCACAAGGGAACAACCTTCCGAATAGCTACGTCAACGCTCCC
>Ga0315900_10008350_pt1 | contig 13341 bp, 12 predicted proteins | sample LakEriMetagenome_FD_203521 | JGI IMG/M metagenome (GOLD analysis project Ga0315900, IMG submission 203521) | Freshwater fungal communities from buoy surface, Lake Erie, Ohio, United States - Buoy 12 MA114 | ecosystem: Environmental > Aquatic > Freshwater > Lake > Lake biofilm | place: USA: Lake...
TTGTTTTTCCACCTAAAATAATTGCACATTCTTCATTCGCAAAACATAAATTTTTTTGTTTATTCCCATTTGCATTTGAATACATAATAACACCAAAATTTTTATTGGATTCAATATTTTCCGGTTTGGCTTTAATCAAATTAGTATTGTATAATATACCATTTTTTAAATTTTCAAAATCTAAACAGTAGTTACTATTTTCTACTGTTAAATCTTGGCATACTTTTTTATCAAAAAAACCCATTCTACAAAATTCATCAGAAGTATAACCAATATAGTTCAAGTTGCTATTTTTTATAATATAATTTAATTTTGTAATACTTGTGTCATATGGTACAATTAACAAATTATCGTCCGCTTGATATCCACTATATATATTTTTTGATAAAAAGTCTAAATTGTATGCTCTCGATATATCGTTAAAAAGATCGGTTTTATAGACAATAATATTTTCATGCACCTCAAAATCTCCGAGATATGACAAATTATTAAAATGTAAATCAAAAGAAATTTTTACCATTTAAAGAGTAATAAGATGGATAAAAAAATAATATTTGTTTTATATTTCAATTTTTTTATTTAATTCTTCTAACTGCATTTTTGTATTAATATTAATAACTTCTAACTCTTGACTACTATCTAAAATATAAAGACCCATGTGACCATCTTTCTTGTAAAGTTCCACTATATCTGTTAAATAGTATTCTTGTTGAGCATTATCATTTTGAATTAATGGGATATATTTTTTCAATACATGATTCATAGCCAAATAAATTCCAGTATTTACAATGGTAATATATCTTTCTTCCTCATTGCAATCTTTCTCTTCAATAATTTTTTGGAAAATGCCACCTTGTATAAAAATTCTACCAGATCCAAAAGGATTTTTTGTATCAATTGCTGTAATTTGAAGATTGAATTTCTGGTTGATGAAATGGTCAATTGCACTTTGCAATGTTTCTGCCTTAAGCATCGGATTATCTCCATTAACAATTAAATTAAAACCATTTTCTGGTAAATAATCCAGTGTGTATTTTATAGCATCACCTGTACCCAAAGGTTCACTTTGGATAGCATATTCTATTAAATCACAGTTTAAATATTTTTTGACCGTCTCATCAATAAAATCTTTAAATTTACCGACAATAATAATAATTTTATTAGGATTCAACTTAACGACTTCTTTGACAACTCTTACAATCATTGGAACTCCTGAAACCTCATGAAGTACCTTAGGCAAAGGAGATTGCATCCTCTTGCCTAACCCAGCTGCTAAAATGGAGACTGTTAGTTGTGACATCTATATTCTAAAATTAAAAATTAAAACAATCAATGGGAATAGATTTCAATTTTTTATTTAATGAATGCATCTTAAGAGAAAGCCTACAACACAACTACTAATTAGATTAGTCATATCAAGGATATTTCATGCTGTTATTTCACAATATGGATTTAATCAAATGGGAACCTATTATATCTTTTGATAATTCCTATATTGTAAGATAGCAACAAAGCTATTAATCAAATAGTTTTGACCATGAATCCACAATACGGATTTCCAGATAAAATATCAGGTTGTTATATTGTGGATTCTCTGGTCCCGGTTGTATTTAAGTGATCAGTAAAAAAATTATATAATTTATAAATTGTTAGTTAATAATCTTTTTCCTTAAGCTGCTTTTGTTGATTTTTTCTAAATAATAGACCAAGCCATTAATTCCACAATATGAAATCTTTTGAAAAAATAGAAATCATATTGTTAAATCCATGGATTGATTTATAATAAATTGAAATTATGAGCTGTGGAAATTGGTAATATGATATTCCTTCAAATAGATTTTTTTGAATTTATTTGATAGTTAATAGTATTATTGAATCTACAGCTTGGAATTTCAATATTTCATCAGACAACTTTCATAAATAATTGGGTTAAAAGACTTAATTTCATCTATTCTATCTAATTGTTTCAATTTTTCAAGGCATTTTATTTGAAGGCACCTTAACCGCTGTTTATTGGTACGATTGATCTTTAATTTTTCATTAATTTTGACTATTATTTTTTGGTTATCAATTTGATTATTTACTAAATTGAGTTTTGTTAAGGTGGTATTAGTTTCCTCCAAAAGAACAGCTAAAAAATTTGCACCTTGATTACTAATTTGATTATTCTTTAAATTGAGTGTTGTCAAAGTGGTATTAGTTTTAAAACTTCCGATAAAATTTGTGCACATTTGTCATTTATTTTATTGCCCATTAAATTAAGTGTTGACAAAACGGTATTGATTTTTAGGGCTTCCGCTAAAGCTTGTATCCCTTCAATACCAATTTGATTATATCCTAAATTGAGTGTTGTCAATCTAACATTGATTTTTAAAACTTCCGCTAAAATTTGTGCACATTTGTCATTTATTTTATTGCCCATTAAATTAAGTGTTGACAAAACAGTATTTATTTTTAAGGATTTAGCTAAAGCTTGAACACCTTGAATATCAACCTTCTTAAAACTTAAATCCAAATAGTGTATTACTGTTTTATCATCCAGTAATTGTTGAATTTGGATCATTTTACGTTTTAATAATCAATAGTACTATAAAGTAAATAAAAAATCAATTTTTTAAAACTCGAGTTCAACCATAGATTTAATAATATGAAATCTATGTGATAAGAAGGAAATCGTATTGTTGAATTTGTTATTATACCCACTATAAAATATTTTTACAGGAACTTTACAAAAATACTTTTTTTTGTAAAGTCACGGTAAAAATATTTTATAGTGGGTGTAATATAATGAGCTTCTATTCGACAGAATTTGTGGAATATTATCACAAAATATTGGTGAAATTAGTCGCATATTAAACTTTCTCATTAAGCTATATTTATTATTAAAAAATTGAAATTTGTAATTATTGTACAGTCGTTTATTTTGGCATTATTGTGCTAAAATAACTCAAAAAATGCAAAATAGTGATAATTGTCTTAGATGTAATTATGGGAAAAACATGAATCTCAATGAATGTCTGCGCCTCTGTTCAGCCTGCAAGAAAAATAAAACAAGATTACCTTGTGTATGTTGTCAAAAAAAGAGTCTTGGTATGACTTTCTTAACAGGAAAAGTGCCTCTCTGTTTGGATTGTTCAATACAACCAATTTGTTTTTTCTGTAATCCTCATTTAGCAAATAAAACCAATCTTACAGTGTTACTAGATTGCGACAAGTGTAAAGGAACACCAAGAAAATGCTGTTCATCTTTACATAATGGACCTCATATAAAGGCTTTAATAAGTAATTATGGATCAGAAGATGGTGTTTCTTATGGCATTCGTTGTGGAGATTGTTATGAAGAAAAGAAAAAGTTGTATTCTTAATTTGTTTATTGTATTTTACAATTTAGGTGTTGCAACATCGGCTCCGTACCATAGAGGATCGTATCTCAAACATTGTTCATTGTCTCCCTTACAATTAAAATCGCCAGTGTTATACAACCACATTGCAAATTCTTTCTGTTGATTGGGAACTGAATAATTTAGTGTTGTGTAAAATTGTCTTTGAGAATTTTCCCTTTCCCATAACTCATCAACATCTCTAAACAATCTATGATCAAAATTAACTTTGATATTTTCTTTAATATCTTCATCATCAACATTACATGCTGCCGGTGGATCTTCAACGCCAAATTGTGTGGCTGGAGTATTCATAAGAGGATTATTAGGCGTTGGAGGTCTACATGTTTGTTGATTAAAGCCTTTTACTTCATTAAATTTATAGATTGATTGTGGTTCTTTCCCTACAAAATCTGGGGTTTCAAACTTGGGACCTAAAACCATATTGTAATCTGGGTCAAAATAACCTGTCTTAATACTGTAATTATCTGAACTCATATTCGTCATCTCTTCAAAAGATTTATATAACTTATCTTTGTCATGAGTAAATTCATTTGGGTCGTTTTGATCTGTAAATCCTGAGGCTCTTTGGTCTAATACCATTTGTGCTTCTTGTTCAGGGGTATCAAGATATTTAAATAGTATAACTACTAAAACCAAAACTATGGGAATGAGTAACAGAGCTTCACCTAAATTAAATAAAAAAATAAATATGGTCATTAATAAAGCCAATCTGGTAAGCGAATTGAATTGTTCGTTTTTTGACATTGTATTTTTAGGTATAATTTTTTTATAATTATTATCAATATAAAGATAGGAAATATCATCTAGCCAAAATTTTTCGTTGTCCATATATAATTATATAACTATAAAATAAAATAAATTAATCGTTCTTTTCAAAATCTTTTTTTTCTTGTTGCTCTTTCATAAGTTGGATTTTTTTTAGTTGTTGTAATTTTTGTAAATTTTGCATCTGTATTCTTTGATTGATAATATTTAATTCTTCTATTTGTTTAATTTTCTGTTGTTTCTTTAAAGCTTCCAATTCTTCAGATGATAATTGGGGTTCCGACGTTTGTTTTGTTTCAACATTTTGAGTATTGTTATTGGCAATTTGTTCTTTGGAATGTTCCGACTCTTGCTCTTGGTCTGATTGTTGAAGTTGATTAAGGATATATTGTTTAAATTGAGGATTTGTATGATATTGGTAAACTGCTAAAATATCTTCATAATTTGATTCTAAATTAAAATGCATTGGGATACCTAATTCTCTAGATTTATTTAATAAATCTATTTTTTTCCTTATTAATTCATCATGTTGTATCACTTTTTCTTGTGCAATTATTCTTTCTCGTTGATGATATTCTTTTTTCTTCTCTTCTACTTTAAAATTAAGCTCAAAAACTGTTTTTTCCAATATTTGCTCACTACCTCCTTCAATAAAAGCTATTTTATTACCTCCTATAAAAAATTGGAAGTAAGGTACCTTTGTCTCAGGTGCAAAATATTTTTGACTAGTCATTTGAAAATTATTTTTATCAATATAGATAAAAAAGATGTGTGAGTACTTTTTAGACAACTTAACAAATGTTGATTTTAATTTTTTATATTCTGGTGCCGATACTGAGTACATAATAATTGACAAATTTTGAGTGTGATCTGTCAATATTTCATCGATATGTTTTTCTTCAATAACTTGAAATATATTTTGCTCCATTTATCTATATCTTCTATATTTCTTATTTTTTTATTGAATTAAACCAACAAAAAAATTATACAATAAAAAATATTAAAATTATTTCTTTTTCTTCTTTCCTGTTTTATTCATTTGTTTAGATAAATCATTTAAGTTAAAATTATCAAGATTTATATTTTTCATTCCCATTTTTTTAAGTAAATCGTTACATTGTTGGGCACATTGTTCTTCGGACATATTCCCTTGTCCCATATTATTTGCAAATTGACCCAGCAACGAAAAAGGATTCATTTTTTTATCACTAAAAATGGGATTTCCTTTCTTGTCTTTACATTGATTAGCAAATGTTTGTGTTGAATTAAGTAATTGCGACAAATCGTTAGGATTAATTTTTGGTTTCATTTTACAAGCAACCGATTCGGCCACATTCAAGATATTTTTAATTGGATTTCCATTTGATAAATCCCCTTTTTGAAGTTCTTCCGAGATATTAGATAACATGTCTGTTATTAACGATGTTGTTTTATCGTCTATTGTAGAACCTAGTAGACCTTTAATATTATTGGTTGCATTTTCAATATCCTCTTTTTTCATATTCTTGAGTTGATTGGTTAGATCATCTAGATTAATCATTTTATCTAATCCAACCATACTTGCGATAGTATCAATTCCTCCACCATCAGGTTTATCATCTTCAAATGTTGGAACAACCGAAAACATTTCGTCGACACCATATTTTCCATCACTAGCCGATGGAGCAATACCCATATAAGGATTAAAGTCTGATGATTGTTGAGTAGTTGTAGTTATAGCTTGAGTATCTGTTTGATTTGATACAGTTTCAGGATCATCTTTCTTGCAATTTACCAAAATTTCTGATTCAATCAACAATATTTTCATATAAGTCCATAGTTTTTCTTTTTGTCCCTTGACTAACTTATCCCAAGATGAAGACAGATTGATCTCTGGTAGAATAACAAAATCTTTTTGGAATAATGTTTCATCTTTATTATTAATATATACTTCATGGTCTTTGAGCAAGTGGTAGACTCTAAAAATAACTTTAGCTATATCTAATTTATCATAGATATCTAATATATTCTTAATACCAACCATGGGAGTGTACCTATTTAGATCAGAAAGAAATTTGTGAAAAAAAGTTATAAAATTCTTGTAATGTGTTTCCATTATATATCTTCATCTATCTTTTTTTTAAATGCTTTTAAGCGAATAAAAAAACTAAATATACTTGATAAAATAAACCCATTTATTACATTTCTCATTTTCATATGCAATGTCAACAGAGTATAGTGTTCTTGGAATCATTATATCAGTTTCTTCTTGATTTTCATCCCGAATAGCAACAATTGTACATGTTCGATAGTTACTATCAACAAGTTTATCGCCGACTTTTACAAGTTTGCAAGGCTTAAAATTGACTGTTGTATTATTTTTACCAACAAATCCAATTTCACCAGCGCGTTTAGTACAAATAAGTTGTATTTTTTCATCTACTAATTCACGGTTAATACTTATATTGGGACTTTTTGGGGAAAAAAGCCCCATGTTATATTTCACCAAATAATAGAGTTGTTTCTTTGTGAAAACTGTTTTAATCAATGGTAGCTTATGAATATCCATATGCATAAATTTTAATTCAATTGGTCCAGACAAAATTTCCGCAATTATCTTAGCAAACTTTATTTCAATCCCCTTTACTTCTTTAGCATTACCACACAAAGCCTTTTTTTCGACAAATTCTGCAGACAATTTATTGAAAATTTGGCTTATTCTCGTACATAATTCACAATGTTCATATTCATCATCGTTACTGCCATTACAGTCATATTTGGCAAAGGATACCGATAACATATCAGAACACACACTATTTTTCTCCCATAGATCAGATATCACAATAATATTCTCATATTTTCTGCAAATTCCGTTGTATAATTCATCCCCAATCATATTTTGCAATGTTCCAGATTCCACAAACTGATATATTCCCAACAAAAATTTCATTGGTAATTCACAAAATATGGAACATAAAAATGATTCAAATACAGATTGTTCTTTATTAGCCATCCATTGTCTACAATAATCAACATAAACGATTACCTCATCTAACGAGAGATAAAATGATTTTTTCAGGAAAGAAATATGCACACTTTTATTTTTAGTCAAATACAACTTTGGAACCTCTTTTGTTTGGATAGAGTACAAAAGAGGTTTAATAACCATAACACTATCAACATCGTAAGTGTCTTTTTTGAATGATCCAGACAAAAAATTATAGAAGAATACTGAATTATACATTAATAATTGCGTAAATACTTTATGTTTGTCTCCTGCAGAATCCTTAAAAGTAAAATCACCTTCGTCACCTGCTAACATATTATTTTGGTGTTTTTCCATCTTCTCTGCAATATAATACTTGCATGTGAATCTAACAATAAATTAGTATTTCAATTTTTTAATAATAAATAATCCATAAGTGGCATTTATGAATAAGGAAAAGTATTATATATGACTAGATAATAAATATAAGGCTACAGAATCACAATATAGAAATCCGACAAATAGTAATTAGAATATCATTTGATGGATTACCATATTGTGATATCGTGGCCGGGTTAATAATCTGATATTTTTCGCCATAGATACCACAATATAGTACCTAGATAATCATCAGGTTGCCGTATTGTTGATATTATGGCATGAGCTAGCTTTTTTTGTTTTTTAATTATGTGCGATAATATAATAAATATAGAGCCAATATATCACAATATGGTAATCAATGTCAGGGAAAATAAGTAATTATTTGTTGTATATACACTTTTTGATATATAACATAAAAAGTTATAAGCTAACTAATTATTAAAATGTTTAGCTCATTCCCTTGTATCATTAAATAATATGGATAAAAAGTTATAAGGTGACTATTTCATTATAATGATTAGCTCATTCCCTTGTATCATTAAATAATATGATTAATCAAATTAGTTGCATAAAATTGAAATATTTATTAATTGTTGAATCTAAAATTCATTTCCATATTGTTTAAAATGAAGGTAATTTGGTTAGTGTTTTTGGTCTTTCTATGTGTTGTCATATGTCGTCACGTTATGGCTTTTCGACGCGATTGGGGAACTAATTGTCCTGACCAAATATGTAACGAAACCGACAAGTTGAAAACGCTTCGGGAATTGTATGCTGAGTGGATAGAGGTAATTAAAACCAATCACACGTTTAGGCAAATTGAGCTTGATCTATGCATTCATTTCAAATTTTCTCCATCAGAAATAAGTTTTGGTGATTTTAGAGAGATATTGTATTCTCTTGAAAAAGAATTAGATTATGAAGAAGTGCCAAATTATGGATATACTTTAATCAACACAATATCGTATTTAATCTTTGCATATTATAATCAACTGCCTATTATCGAATTAGAAAACCTTAAAACTCAAAATAATGCCAATAATTATGAAAAATATTTAGAAATAAAAATTGGTAAAAAAGCACAAGAGATGATAAAATATTGTCATCAATTAGTGGGATTGGAATTAAATGAAGTGATGCTTCAAAATTGCCATCAATTAGCGGAATTTAATGGAAAGATAACTTTTGGACAATTATACCCAGTCCAAAATATTTTTTCCGATTAAGTGTGTCTATTACTTTTTAGTACATTTAGCAAAAATACAATACATATCATGAAAAAAATAGATAAATAAAAAGTGTTGAGATAGATAATTATATTTTTTATGATATTTTTTATAAAAGTAATTTACTGGCAATAACTATATTACAAGTCCACGCAGGAGTTACCACAATAAAATACCCTCAAAATAGATTATAATTGACCATTTTGAGGGTATTTTATTGTGGTAACTCCTGCGTGAACCTATAATATGGTTATTGTTGTCATATGACTTTCATAAAAAATAATATTAAAAATACAATTATTCAGTTTATCTCTTTTCATTTATCTATTTTGGCTACTTTTCACTTTTGCATTAAACCATAAAAAGTAATAGAGATAGCTAACCGGGATTGGGTGAAGTTATACTTCACCCAATCGCGCGACTTTACAAAAAGTATTTTTGTAAAGTCCCGGAAAAAATATTTTATAATAGGTATAGAATAAATATGTAAAATACGATTTTTATTTATGTGTTAAAAAGATTTAAAAAAAATAGTTACTATAAATATAATATATAATATAGTCAATGAATCAAGAAATAGTACAAGTTGTCACAGATTTTAATAATACTCTCCTCTCATTGGCCATGAATGTGGCCAGTATTTGCCCAACAACTATAATTGGTTCTAATATGAAAGATATTGAAAAAGCAATTAAGCGGAAAGATAATCTAACAAAATTTATAGATTTATTTTGTATTAAAGTTTTGCAATATAAAGACAAAATTGATGCAGGTGATGAATCATTTTTTTTGACTAAAGATTATACTTCTGACTTAGGAGATCAAGATTCGAGCTATCTTTCCCATGTTTTATCGTTCAAAGATATTTGGGGTAAATTAAAAAAAGAGAATAAAAGTATTGTTTTGGTTAACATGCAAATATTATGTGAATTATCACAACAATATTACGAATATATTCTCTCACTCAAAACTAATTAAATTTCTCTTTTTCAGCCTTCATAACCGCTTCATAATGTATTTGTTTAGCGATTGCTATGCTCTCAGTATCTTGATTAGATCTGAGAGATTGTATATTTTTGAGAGTTTTTTCTTGATCATATTTAGACATTTTTTCTTTTTCTAATTTAACAGGAGGAGTAAATATTGCATTTTTCTCTTCATCACCAATTCCAAAATATGTATGTGGTAACGGTTCGTCAATTTTTGTAAAAGCAAATTTATCGGATATACCACCCATAATATCAGAATCGTATCCAATAGGTCCTTTCCTGATGTTTGTATTTTGCTGAATAATTTTCTTGTTCATTTCAGCTATGTTTTGTTGTTTTATAAATTTCATTTGATTAACCCATTCAAATGTTTCTTGTCCCATTAGTGGTCGATTAACGTTAACAACTAGCATTGTTGGAACAATTAAATTTCTGGGATATTTGTCTAATGTATCGTCAACACACTCCAATTTAAAATATTGTAATAATTTTTCATTTTGAAGAATAGTCAATAAATTTTTACAACTTGGGCATTGTCTACTGTAAAGTAATACATTAATATTATTCATTCTATATACTACCTTTTTAATAAAATAATTATTATTTTGACACAAAGAATATATCAAATTTATAAAAATAATAGTAAAAATTATAAATGTTCTTAAATTATTTATAATCAATAAATATCACTTAATTTTATTAACTGTTTTATGGTAACGATTAGATTATCCTAATACTAATTAGGTTATTGTATTGTTGTCTAATTAACAAAATTAGTAAGTATATACCTATAATTATATTTATTACTAAAGGAAAAGACTATTACATAACAATTTATAAAAATGTGTAAACATTTTGTTGGTTATCTAAATACAATCCAGGCCAGAAAAATCCCCAATATAACACCTGATATTTAATCCGGAGATTCATATTGGGGATTCATGGCCTAAACTATTCGATCAATAGCTCGGTTGTTATCTTACAATACGGAATTTAGGAAAGTGCACACTTTCCTAAATAGCATAACTATACAAAAGTATTTTTGTATAGTTTCGATTATAATCAAATGATTTTATAGGTTTCCATTTGATAGAATTTATATTGTGAAACAGCAGCCTGGAATATTCTTAATATAACTAATCAAATTCGTAGTTGATTGGTAGACTTTGTTCTTATTCATAAATGATATAGTGACACTTATAGATTATTCATTACTAAAAAATTGAAAAATAAAATAAATTATATAAACAATTCTTAATTAATATATATATATTTGATGAACCCGATAGATCTTAAAATTACAGAATTATATAAACAAGAATTCAAAAATTTGCAACAAAGCCAATTAATATTAGAATTTAATGGGAAAACATCTAACACAGTATTAGTTAACACATTTAGAAGGTGTTGTTATGATTATATACCCACATATGCTTTTCCATCAGAAGGAATTACAATTGACAAAAATACATCGATTACGAACAACGATATGATGAGATTAAGACTATCGCAAATAACTATTCCAAAAATTAAAAATAAAATTCATTATTTGGAAGATAAGTTTTGGAAAGGTGTAATTTATAACGATCCGAATAGGGAAAAACATCAGGATGATAAAAAAGTATTAGAGTTATATATTACAGCAACAAACAATACTAACGACATTATGAGTGTGACCACAGAATATGCCAAAGTATATGAGGATGGTACAGAGTTAAAAGATAAATTTGATTCTAAATTTCCATGCCTTATTATTAAATTAAGACCTGGTGAGGTGTTTAGTTGTCGCTGTTTGGGGATTTTAGGGATTGGGAAAAATAATAATATTTGGGCCGGTTCTGGTAATGGATATTTTGAAGATTACGAGGATGATCCACACAGGGTTAAATTAACTTTAGAATCACAAGGGCAATTTGATGAATATGAATTGATGTATAAAAGTTGTATTGTGCTTAAAGAAAAATTAAAATTGGTAAAAAATCTAGCTGAAGAGAAATACGATTTGCCGGAAATTAAGGATAGTACAGTTCTTAATATTGTACTAGAAAATGAAGATCATACGATAGGTAATCTAATTAACGAATATTTACAGGTAAATAAGAATATTATTTACTCTGGTTTATCAAAACCAAATTTAGTTGTTGACACTGTTATCATTAAATTTGAAAGTGTTAAAAATGATCCGATTAAACCATTTTTAGAAACAATAAATTACATAATTGATTTGATCAATCATATTGAGATTCAGATCGTCAAGTTAGGAGGTAAATACATTAATAAATAATTATTTTTTGCCTTTGAACATTAATGTGGTTTGTGACATTGTATCTAAACATCTATGATTGATAAAATTAAATTTGTGATCGTTAGCAATTTCCATTCGGTCGTTGTATAGTTGTCTCAATTCGTTGGATGGGAGATTTTTCAAATAGTTATAAACATCGTAAACATTGATCGATTTAATAGCCCCTGATACACCTTTATTAACTCCACCATCAAAATCCGGTTTCCTATTTTTAATATAGATGCCATGAATCTCATATAGTACTTTTTTATATTGTTCTGTTAAATCGTTATATACCTCACTATTATTTTTATTTCTGGTCATATGATATAAATTAAGCACTTCACTAGCCATATTTTTCATTGAATTATGGATCCTTTTTGTCACCTCATTACCGTACCTTGTATAGTATGGTAAGAAATCTGTTAATTTATCTTTTTGGTATAATTCTAAGAAACATTGATAAATATTACTATTATTTGGTTTTAATTTCATTAATGTTTCATAGATATATGTTTGTAATTTAAGAATCACAAAAGGGCTTTTATGAACTTCCCCAGAATAATATCTCAAAATATACCCTTCTAACGTTATTTTTTGGTATTTTTGATCCAAATCATTTTGTTTTTTTAGTTCTAGTAAAAGTTCATTTAGATTATTGAATTTTTCTTCTTTAACATAAGATAATTTTTCATTTATTTTATATTTTATTTCTTTGAGAGTGAATTTTTCAGTGGTCAAAATATGAAATAGCTCTTTATACTCTTTACCAAGCCAGTTATAAGTCACAATATTTTTATTTTTGTGATGAACTAATACAAAATGGTAACAATATCTCTTGTCTAAATCGTTGAAAGAGAATTTATCTCCCATTGCTTCCAAAAACATTTCATGGTAAGATTTATTATTGACCCATTTAGATTCATCCGCATTTAAACATCTCCTTGTTGTAACATACCATTTATTATTATAGTTAAAAACTACCATAAGTGTCCCTTCATAACATTTTTGTACAACAATATTCGACCAAGATTTCCCTTTCAAAAAATTTATAGTCTCTGAATTATACAAAATTTTATTATATTGTGTCGATAATATTTTTAAACTTTTCTTTTCTATGATTAAACTTCTACAAGATCCTTCTAAACAAGTATGATCAATATCGTTATTATTATAATAAATAATACATAAATCGTCATCTTCTTTGAAAGATAATTGATATACTTGTTTTCCATATTCATCTTTTTTAAAAAGCTCATTTTTGAGTTCTTCAAAGACAATATCAGATCCTTTAGCTTTAGTTAAATCGGTAATAATATTGTTAATA
>Ga0315900_10008357_pt1 | contig 13331 bp, 11 predicted proteins | sample LakEriMetagenome_FD_203521 | JGI IMG/M metagenome (GOLD analysis project Ga0315900, IMG submission 203521) | Freshwater fungal communities from buoy surface, Lake Erie, Ohio, United States - Buoy 12 MA114 | ecosystem: Environmental > Aquatic > Freshwater > Lake > Lake biofilm | place: USA: Lake...
GCGGCGGCGGCCACGACCGCCTCGGCCGCCTGCTCGACCATGGTGCGGGCCTGCACCGGGGCCAGGCGGCGCGCCGCCATGCCCAAAGCGGGCGCATCGATGGCGGGTAGCCCGGCCGACGGGATCAAGGGCGGTATCCTGGGTAACATGCTGTCGAGCTTATACAAATTCGACTCGGTCGAGCAAGAGTGGATCAATGGATCCGGGTTGCGGGAAGGTCATCTGTGCTTCCCCTCTTGCCACCCGGCCTGATTGCCCGCAAACCGCGCGCCGCTGCCGGCCCGCCCCTGTTCGCCTTGGGCCGCACGGTGAGGAGATTGGACAGTGGCTGAGCGGGTGCAGATCGGAAAACTCGGCGTGGATGCCGCCTTCCGCGCGTTCATCGAGGCCGAGGCCCTGCCGGGCACAGGGATCGAGCCGGCGCGCTTCTGGACCTCGCTGCAAACCATCCTGGCCGAATGGGCGCCGCGCAACGCCGCGCTGCTCGCCAAGCGCGACGCGCTGCAGGCGCAGATCGACGCGTGGCACCGCGCGAATCCGGCACGGCCCATCGACCAGCAGGCCTATACCGCCTTCCTGCGCGAGATCGGCTACCTGCTGACCGAGCCCGCCGATTTCGCCGTCGGCACCACCGATGTCGATCCCGAGATCGCGGAGATGGCCGGCCCGCAGCTCGTCGTGCCCGTCTCCAACGCCCGCTACGCGCTGAACGCGGCGAATGCGCGCTGGGGCAGTCTCTATGACGCGCTCTATGGCACCGACGCGCTGCCCGAGAGCGAAGGCGCCACCCGCGGCCGCGGCTACAACCCGGCGCGCGGCGCGAAGGTGATCGCCTTCGCCCGCGGCGTGCTCGACAAGGCCGCGCCGCTGGCCGGCGGCGCGAGCCATGCGGACAGCACCTTCTACGCGATCGAGGCCGGTGCGCTGGCCGTGACGCTGGCCGATGGCCGCAAGGTGGGCCTCGCGCGGCCCGGCCAATGCGTGGGCTACCAGGGCGAGCCCTGGGCGCCGGGCGCCATCCTGCTGGTGAACAACGGCCTGCACCTGGAAATCCATGTGAATCGCACCAGCGAGATCGGCCGCGCCGACCCCGCCGGGATCTCCGACCTGGTGCTGGAATCCGCGCTCAGCACCATCATGGATTGCGAGGACAGCGTCGCCGCCGTCGATGCTGCCGACAAGATCGACGTCTATCGCGCCTGGCTCGGTCTGATGAAGGGCGACCTGACGGCGCAGCTCGAGAAGGGCGGCAAGACCATCACCCGCCGGCTCAACGCCGACCGCGCCTGGACGCGCCCGGCCGGCGGTGCCGTCTCCCTGCATGGCCGCTCGCTGATGCTGGTGCGCAATGTCGGCCACCACATGATGACCGATGTCGTCACGCTGGACGGCGCCGAGGTGCCGGAATCCGCACTCGACGCGCTGGTCACGGTGGCGGTCGCGCTGCACGACATCCAGCCGCCGGGCCGCGGCAAGCGCATGAACTCGCGCACCGGCAGTGTCTACATCGTCAAGCCGAAGATGCACGGGCCGGAGGAGGTCGCGCATGCCGACATGCTCTTCGCCCGCGTCGAGGATGCGCTTTCCCTGCCGCGCGCCACGGTGAAGATGGGCATCATGGATGAGGAACGCCGCACCACGGTGAACCTCAAGGCGTGCATCCATGCCGCAAAGGACCGCGTGGTGTTCATCAACACCGGCTTCCTCGACCGCACGGGCGATGAGATCCACACTTGCATGGAAGCCGGCGCGGTGGTGCGCAAGGGCGAGATGAAGGCCGCCCCCTGGATCGCCGCCTATGAGGATTGGAACGTCGATGTCGGCCTGATGTGCGGCCTGCGCGGGCGCGCGCAGATCGGCAAGGGCATGTGGGCGATGCCGGACATGATGGCGGCGATGCTCACGCAGAAGATCGGCCATCCCAAGGCGGGTGCCTCCACCGCCTGGGTGCCCTCCCCCACCGCCGCGACGCTGCATGCGCTGCACTACCACGAGGTCTCCGTCGCCAACCGGCAGGCTGAGATCGCGGCCGGCGGACGCCGCGCGCGGCTCGATGCCATCCTCACCGTGCCGCTGGCGCAGAACACCAACTGGTCGCCCGCCGAAGTGCAGGCCGAGCTCGACAACAACGCCCAGGGCATCCTCGGCTACGTCGTGCGCTGGGTCGACCAGGGCGTGGGCTGCTCCAAGGTGCCGGACATCAACGATGTCGGCCTGATGGAAGACCGCGCGACGCTGCGCATCAGCAGCCAGCACATCGCCAACTGGATGCGCCACGGCATCGTGAGCCGCGCCCAGGTGGAGGAAACCATGCGCCGCATGGCCGCGGTGGTGGACCGCCAGAATGCCGCCGACCCGCTCTATACGCCGATGGCGCCCAGCTTCGATGGCCCCGCCTTCAAGGCCGCCTGCGACCTGGTCTTCGAAGGCGCGGCCCAGCCGAACGGGTACACCGAATTCGTCCTGCACCGGCGCCGCCGGGAAGCGAAGGCCGCAGCCTGAGGTTGGCAGGAAGGCGCCCCCGCGCCTAACCTTGCCCGCCTTGTACCGGAAACCGATGCTGACCCGCCCCGCCCTGCTGCTGACCCCGCTGCTCCTGCTCGCCGCCTGCGCCACGCGCAGCGCGGTGGTGGAGCTTGAGGGCGGGCTCTTCGCCCTGACCATGCAGGCCGCGAGCCCCGCCACCGCCGCACGCGCCGGCGTGGCGGAGGCCCGCGCCTATTGCGCCGCGCGTGGCCGCGAGTTCGAGGTCGTGCGCACCGAGATCGGCGTCACCAACTACCGCATCGCCTTCCGCTGCCCGGGCGCGGTGCCCGGCTTCCTGACGCCGCCCGATGTGGGCATCGACACGCCGGGCTTCCGCCCCGGCCCGACCTTCTAGAGCACGCGGCGTTCTCATGAACAAAGCTCGTGCTCTAGCCATCCTTGGTTCTGGAGCAATATTCGTTCAGATGCTTCCATCTGAACGAATATTGTTCCAGCCCATGCCCTTGGCGCAGGAACGCTGATGTCCGACGAGGATGAGTGGAGCATCCCCGAGGATCTGCGCCCCGATCCGGCCGATTTCAGCTTCGACGTGCCGACCGCGCTGGAACAGGTCGTCGCCCTGCGCGCCCGCGTGCCGGCCGATGCCTTCTCAGCCCGAACGCTGGGCACCGAGCGCGAGGGCAGCGGCGTGGTCATCAAGGCCCCCGGCGCCCCGCCCGGCCTGGTGCTGACCATCGGCTACCTGATCGGCGAGGCCGAGAGCGTCTGGATCACCACCGCAGCCGGGCGCGTCGTGCCGGGCCATGCCCTGGCCTACGATTTCGAGACCGGCTTCGGCCTGGTGCAGGCGCTCGGCAAGCTGGACTGCCCTGGGCTCGACCTCGCGGACGGCACGCTGCCGGAGACCGGGTCCCAGACCATCCTCGCCGCCGCGCCGCAGCCCGGTGGGCGCGGCCGCGGCCCGGCCGGCGGCGCCATCGCCTGCACCGTCGTCGCGCGCGAAGCCTTCGCCGGCTACTGGGAATACCTGCTCGAGGAAGCGATCTTCACCGCCCCCGCCCACCCCGCCTGGGGCGGCGCTGGCCTGATAGGACCCGACGGCAAGCTGCACGGCATCGGCTCGCTGGTGCTGCAACACCAGGACCCCAAGGGCCGCAAGCTCGACCTCAACATGATCGTGCCGATCGGCCTGCTGCACCCGATCCTGGGCGACATGCTGACCTATGGGCGCGTCAACAAGCCCCCCCGCCCCTGGATCGGCCTCTATGCCGCCGACCAGGAGGAAGGGATCGTCGTCGCCTCCCTCGCCCGGAAAGGCCCAGCCGAACGGGCAGGCCTGCGCGCGGGCGACCGCATCCTCAGCCTGGACGGGGAAGAACCCTCTGACCTCGCCGCCCTGTGGCGCCGCCTGTGGTCGCGCGGCCCGGCCGGCATCAACGTGACCATGATCGCCGAACGCGACGGCAAGCGCCTCACCCTGACCATCACCACCTCCGACCGCGCACGCTTCCTGAAGGCGCCACGGCTGCACTGAGTGGCGCGCGGCCCTTGAGGAGGGCGCTGCCCTCCTCAAACTCCTCCCGCCAAGGGCCAGTGGGCCCTTGGAACCCATGTGATCATTGGCGACGGGAAAGAAGGGGCATGGTCCGCCCGTGATCAAACGCGCCCCAGCGTTGCCCCTCCCTTCCCGCCGCCAATAACCCGGCGGTCCAGGGCACCCTGTGCCCTGGTGGGGGAGGTCTGGAGGGGGCAACGCCCCCTCCAGCCCGCGCCCCTCAGCCGCCGAGGAACCTTCCGGGCGAGAACGCGGCCGGCGGCGCGCCGCGGCCGGTGATGGCCTCGGCGATCAGGGCGCCGACCACGGGCCCAAGCGTCCAACCGTTGAAGGTCACCGCGTGGAACAGCCCTGGCAGGCGCGGGTCCTCTCCCAGGATGGGTCCGGGCACCTGCACGTTGAGGCCGGTCCAGGCGCGGATGAGGTTGAGACCGCCCAGCGCCGGCAGCACGGTCTTGGCGACGTAGAGGTTGCCCTCGATCGAGCCGCGCAGGTTGCGCGGGCGTCCCTGCGCGTCGAGCGTGCCGGGCCAGGCGCCGCCCATCACCAGGTGGCCGGCATCGCCCTGCTTGAGGGAGAGGTGGCGGCTGCCATGCAGGATCAGGTGGCGCATGATCTCGCTGCCCGCGGCCTCGGTCACCAGCACCTGCTGCACGGCCGCGGAGACGGGGATGGGGGTGTCGAGCATCCGCGCCATCTCCCCGGCCCAGGGTCCGGCGGCGTTGACCAAGCGCCCAGCGCGGATGGCGAGACCATCCGTGGTTTCGGCGCGGAAGACGGTGCCGTCGTGGCGAAGCTGGGCCACACCGCAGAAGCTGCGCAGCGTCACCCCGGCACGGCGAGCGCGCAGGAGAAGGGCGGAGAGGCCGCTCAGCGGGTCCATCTGCCCCTCGGCCGCGCAGAAGGCGGCGCCGGCGAAGCCAGGGGCGAGGTAGGGCGCCTCGGCGTAGAGTTCGTTCGCGCCGAGCACGCGGCTATCCACGCCGAAGCTGCGCTCCAGCGCGGTCTTGGTGGCAAGGCGCGCGAGCTGCTCGGGCGTCTCCGCCAGCATGATCCCGCCCGCGACGCGGATGCCCAGGCTCTCGCCGGCCTCGCGCGCGATCTCATGCCATAGCGCGACGGAGGCCGGGCCGATGGCCAGGATCTGCGCCGCCGGGCTGTCCGGCCCCTCGGCATCGCCGGCGCTGTCATAGGCGTGGAGTTGCACATGCAGGCTGCCGGCATTGGCGGTGGTCGCGCCCTGCCCGATCTCGCCGCGCTCGGCGAGCACCACGCCGAGGCCCTCGCGCGCCAAAGCGGTGGCGATGCACAGGCCCATCACGCCGCCGCCGACCACAAGCACATCGCAGGTCACGGCCTCGCGCGGCGGGGCGCTGGCGACGCGGATGGCGGGGCCGGGATCCGCACTCGGCCCCTCGACCCATTCGGGGCGCTGCATGGCGAGTGCGAGGGCCGGCACGGGCTTGAGCGGCGCGCGGGGTGCGGCCCAATCGGTCTCGGCCGCGGCACCCGAGAGGCGTGCCACGGTACCGGCGCACATGCGCCCCTGGCAGCGGCCCATGCCGGCGCGCGTGGCCTTCTTGATCGCGCCCGGCGAGCCCGCCCCGCCGGATTGCGCGGCGCGGATCTCGCCTGCGGTCACTTCCTCGCAGCGGCAGACCAGGGTGGTGTCGGCGATGGCCGTGGCGTCGAATTCCGGCACGGCGAAGAAGCGCCAGAGCGCCTCCTGGAAGGCGATGGCGCGTTCCAGCGCGCGGCGCGTGGCGCCATCCTCCGCCACCGCGCCGCGCAGGTCGCGCGCGGCGGCGAGGCCGGCGAGGCGCCCGCGGGCCAGCGCGATGCGCGCGCCGCCGATCTGCGCGCCATCGCCCACGGCGAAGACGCTGGGCAGGCTGGTGCGGCCATCGGCGTCGGTGAGTGTCTCAAGCCGGCCGAGCCCGCTATCGACGAAGCGATGCGCGCAGCCCAGCGCGCGGGCGAGCCCGGTCTCGGGCTGGAAGCCGAGGTTGAGCGCGAGCGCGTCGGCCTCGATGCGGATCTCGCCGCCGGGGATGCTGGCGCGCAGGGCACGGAATTGGCCCTCCCCCTCGGCGCCGAGCGGGCGGGCGCCCCAGATCAGCTTCACGCCGGCGCGCTTCATGGTCAGCAGGTAGCGCGCGCCGTCCCAAGCGAGGTCGGGCGCGCTGGCGGCCAGGCGCAGCGTCTCGCGCCAGGCCCGGAAGCCTGGCTTGGGCGCGGCCTCGAGCACCGCGGCCACCTGCACGCCGCCCTCGATCAATTCGCAGGCGAGTTGCAGGTTGAGCGGCCCATTGCCCGCGATCACCACGCGCTGCCCGGGCGAGACGCGGTTGGCGCGCGCCAGGGTCTGAAGGCAGCCCGTGGTCATCACGCCCGGCAGGGTCCACCCGGGGATGGGCACGGGGCGTTCATGCGCGCCCGCGGCGAGGATCAGCCGGCGCGGGCGGAAGATGGTGTTCTCGCCGGCCACTAGCGCGGCCACCTCATCCGGGGCGAAGGCGCCCCAGACGGTGGCGCCGAAGGCGAAGACCACGCCCGCGGCCTCGGCCTGCGCGCGCAGCGCCGCGCCCTGGCGGAACTGGCGATCGGGCGCGGCATGGCTATGGCTCGTCGCGAGCGGCTTCAGATACTGACCACCGGTTGAATCACGCTCATCCAGCACAACCACTGTCGCGCCATGTTCCGCGGCCACAATGGCCGCCGAGAGCCCCGCGGGGCCCGCGCCGACCACGAGCACGTCGCAGGGCTTCTCGGCCGCGGCGGCCTCGGGCAGTGGGGCGAGCGGCGCAGGCTGGGCGGGGGCTGCGCTCTGCACCACCAGTCCGTCGCGCACCTTGGCGAGGCAGGCGCGCTGGTTGGCGCGGCCATCGATGGTCACGAGGCAGTCGAAGCACGCCCCCATGCCGCAATACAGGCCGCGCGGCGCGCCCTTGCCGGTGTGGCGGAAGGTCGTGATGCCGGCGGCGGCCAGGGCGGCGGCAAGACTCTCCCCGGCAAGCGCGCGAATCGGGCTGCCGTCGAAGGTGATGCCGACCTCTTGGGCAGAGACGGTGATGTCGGGATGGGTCAGCCGCATGAACGGGCTTGTCGCGCCTGTCGAAAGAGGTTCCGATGCGCTCCTCGATAGCGTGGATCCTGCTGATGGCGCAAAATCCTTTCCGCGGTTGCTACACGGTTCTCGTCACCCCCTTCACCGAAGGCGGCGCGGCGGTGGACCTGCCGGCATTGGCGCGGCTGGTGGAATTCCAGATCGCAGAAGGTATACGAGGCCTGATTCCCCTTGGCAGCACGGGAGAGTTCCTCTCCGTCTCACCCGAGGAGCGCACCGCGATCGTCGAGACGGTGGTACGCACGGCGCGCGGCCGCGTGCCCGTGCTGATCGGCACCGGCGCCGAGGACACGCGCGAGGTCGTGCGCACATCGAAAGAAGCCGAATCGCTCGGCGCCGATGGCGTGATGATCATCCCGCCCTTCTATTCGGTGCCGACCGAGGCCGAGCTGTTCCACCACTACAAGACCGTGGCGGATGCGATCGGCATCCCGATCATGGTCTACAACAATCCCGCCACGGCAAATGTGGACCTCACCCCGCCGATCCTGGCGAAGCTCGCGCAGATCCCGAACTGCCTCTACGTGAAGGAAAGCACGCTGGAGGTGACGCGCGTGCGCGACATCGTGGCGTTGTGCGAGGACCGCATGGAGGTCTTCGCCGGCGTGCTCGGCTACGAGAGCGCCTGGCTGGGCGCGATCGGCTGGGTGGCGGTGTGCTCCAACCTCGCCCCGCGCCTGTCCACCGAGATGTTCCATGCGGCCGCCTTCGACAAGGACATGGACCGCGCTTTGGCGCTGTATCGCAAGCTGGTGCCGCTGCTGCCCTTCGTCGGCGGGCCGCGCTACGTTGCGGGCACCAAGGCTGGCTTCCGGCTGATGGGCATGAGCATGGGCGACCCCCGCCCGCCGCGCCTGCCCCTGCCCGGCGCCGACATGCCGCAGCTTGCCGCCGTGCTGCAGAATCTTGGCCTGCTGTCGGAGGGTGCCCGCTACCCCGCCCAGCAGGTCGCCTGAGTTTTCGAGCCCCAAGGGAGAGATTTCGATGCGTCGCATGATCCTGGCCGCGTTGCTTGCCGTGGCCGCCACACCCGCCTTTGCACAAGCCCCCACCTGCACGCCGCGCGTGCCGGACAGCGAACTCATCAAGCCGCGCACGCTGGTGATGTCGATCAACCCGACCCTGCCGCCGCTTCAATTCGTGAATGCACAGGGCCAGCTGCAGGGCCTGCGCTTCGAACTCGGCCAGGAAATCGCGCGCCGGCTCTGCCTGACGCCGGAGTGGGTGCGCATCGAGTTCAGCGCGATGATCCCGGGCCTCGCCGCGCGGCGGTGGGACATGATCAACACCGGCACCTTCTACACGGAGGAACGCGCGCGCATCATGCAGATGCTGCGCTATGAGAACCAGGCGGTCGCACTCTCCGCCGCGCGCGGCAATCCGCTCAACATCCGCGGCGTCGATGACCTCGCCGGCCGCACCGTCGGCGTCGAGATCGGCGGCTTCGAGGAAGCGCGCACGCGCGCGATCAGCGCCGACCTCGTCGCGCGCGGGCTGCGCCCGATCAACATCCGCACCTTCGACAACTTCGCGATCGCCTTCCAGGCGCTGCGCGCGGGCCAGGTCGAAGCGGTGACGAGCGTCGATGCCGTGGCCGCCGAGTACGACCAGCGCGGCGATTTCCCGCGCGTGATCCATGGCCTGTTCCCGACGCCGGCCAGCCTCAACTTCCGCTCGCGCGTGCTGGCGAATGCGGTGGCGCAGGTGCTGACCGAGATGAAGGCCGATGGCAGCTATGATGCGCTGTTCGACCGCTACGGCGCGAACAAGTGGACCAGCGCCTTCGAGATCGTCGGCCCGCAGTAATCCGGGCCTAAACCCCGCCCGCTTGCGCGGGCGGGAAGCAGGAGTTTGCTCTCATCCATATCTGGTCCTGGCAGGGGTTCTTCGAATACCTCTTCAACCCCTTCCTGCTGGAAGGTGCGGTTACCACGCTGTGGCTCACCGCGGCTTCTTTGGCGGGCGGGCTCGTGCTCGGCGTGCTGATCGCGCTGTTGCGGCTTTCCGGCAAACCCGTGCTCTCGGGCATCGCGCAGGCCTATTGCTGGTTCTTCCGCGGCACGCCGCTGCTGGTGCAATTGCTCATCATCTACACCGGCCTGCCGCTATTCGGCATCCGCTTCAACGTGGTGCAGGCCGCGCTACTCGGCCTCGCGCTGAACGAGGCCGCCTATCTCAGTGAGATCGTGCGCTCGGGCATCTCCGCCGTGGGCAAGGGGCAGCGCGAGGCCGGGCTCGCACTCGGGCTGTCGCGCCTGCAGGTGTTCCGCACCATCACCTGGCCGCAGGCCTTCCGCATCATCATCCCGCCGCTGGGCAACTCGGTGAACGGGTTGCTCAAGACCACTTCCGTCGCCTCGGTCATCTCGATGGAGGAGTTGCTTCGGCGCACGCAGATCCTGATCCAGGAACGCTTCCTGGTGCTGGAACTCTTCTTCGCCGCAGCCTTCTGGTACCTGGTGATGACGACGCTTTGGGACCTGGTGCAGCGGCGATTGGAAAAACGCTACGGTCGCGCCTATGCGGCCGATACGGCGCACAGGCGATAGGAGAACGACGATGGCAGAATATGATCTCGTCATCCGTGGCGGTCAGGTCGCCACCAGCTTCGGCGTGGTGCGCTGCGATGTCGGCGTGAAGGACGGGCGCATCGCCAGCCTCGCCGAGCGCCTCACCGATGCTGCGCAGACGATCGAGGCCGATGGCCTCTTCGTGCTGCCCGGCGGCGTGGACAGCCATTGCCACATCGAGGAGACCTCGCGCGGCGGCTACACCATGTCCGATGGTGAGCCGCAGGTGACGGTGAATGAGGAAAGCTTCGTCACCGCCTCCACCTCCGCCTTCGCGGGCGGCACCACCTCGGTGGTCTGCTTCATCCCGCAATGGAAGGGCTTCGGCATCTGGGAGCGCTACCAGGATGCGCGCCGGCGCGGCGAGACCGGGATGCTCGACTTCGCCTTCCACCAGATCATCTCCGACCCCACCGACGCGGTGATGAACGAGGAAGTGCCCAGGGTGGTGGCCGAGGGCGTGCGCAGCCTGAAGGTCTTTCTCACCTATGAGCCGCTGCATCTGGGCGACGCCGAATACATCAAGGTGCTGCTTGCCGCGCGCAAGCATGGCTGCCTGGTGACCGTGCATTGCGAGAATTTCGACGCGATCGGCTGGCGCACCCAGGCGCTGCTCGCCGCCGGCATGACCGGGCCGAAATACCACGCCTGGTCGCGCCCGCGCGTCGTGGAGCGGGAGGCAACGCACCGCGCCATCGCGCTGGCCGAACTCGTGGACCAGCCGATCCAGGTCTTCCATGTCAGTTGCGAGGATGCGGCGGAGGAGATCGCCCGCGCCCAGGCGCGCGGCGTGAAGGTCTGGGGCGAGACCTGCCCGCAATACGTGACGCTCGGTGCCGCCGACATGGACCGACCCGGTTTCGAGGGCGCGAAATTCATGTGCTCCCCTGCCCCGCGCGATGCGGCCGAACATGCGCGGATCTGGGAGATGATTCGCCGCGGCACGCTCGATGTCGTCTCCTCCGACCATTGCGGCTTCAGCTATGGCGGGGACAAGGGCAAGGCTTCCGCCGGGCGCGATGCGAGCTTCGAGAAGATCCCCAACGGCATCCCCGGCCTCGCCGCGCGGCTGCCGATCATCTTCAGCGAGGGTGTCTCGAAGGGCCGCATCGGCATCGAGGATTTCGTGCGCCTCACCAGCACCAACCCCGCGCGCATCATGGGGCTCTACCCGAAGAAGGGCGCGATCCAGCCCGGCAGCGACGCCGACATCGTGCTCTGGGACCCGAAGAAGAAGGTGACGATCACCAACGCGCTGATGCAGCACGCCATCGACTACACGCCCTATGAGGGGCTGGAAGTCACCGGCTGGCCCGTGGCGACGCTGCGCCGCGGCGCGGTGGTGATGCGTGACGGCAAGGTCCAGGCCGAGCCCGGCACCGGCCGTTACCTGCCGCGCGCGCCCTATGACCTCGTGAAGCCACGCGGCATCACGCCCGACGGCTTCGGCGCCTGATCAGGCGGACGAGAGGCTACGCAGCAGCCGCGCGAGGTCGGGCTCCATGACCAGCGCGGCGGCAGCGGCGGGCGTGAACAGCCGCCGCTCCCGCTCCGCCCGCTCCGGCCAGTCGCGCAGCAGGCGCGCGACGCGGAAGCGATAGACCAGCACCTCGCAGCGCAGCAGGCCATCGCGCGCGAGGCGCTTGTTGTAGACATAGCTGCCGAGCGCCACCGTCTCGGTGTCGCCGGCCAGCCCTGCTTCCTCGAAGGCTTCGCGCGACGCGCTGCGATAGGGCGCCTCGCCGGATTCGACCCAGCCCTTCGGGATCACCCAGCGACGCGTCTCCCGCGACGTGATGAGCACAACGCGCAGCCCTGCGCCCTGCCCGAAAATCGGCAAGGCCGCACATTGGCGGCGCTGGTCCGCGGCGGGGCGCATTGACCCGCCGACAAGGCCCTCCGGCATTTTCCTCGACTTCCCCAACCCGGCGGCGGCGACGGCCCGGATAGGGAACCTGCACGCACGACGCATGAAACGCACATGGCGAATCACGCGCGCGAAGTGAAGGGGGAATGAATCACCGCCGCGCGATTGTCTCGACAAGTCGCGATGTCATATATAATTCATGCGATTGTTATGGATCAGAAACGCAGCCCCATCTGGCGGACCATCGCGCTGTCCTCCTCGTAGAATTGCCGCACATAGGCGGCATAGGCCGCGCCATCGGCGTAGAGCAGCGGCATGTTGAACCGCTCGAGGATCGCCAGATGCTGCGGGTCCTGCAGCGCATCGCGGAAGGCGTCGTGCAGCACGCGCACCACCGCCGGATCCATGTCGCGCGGCCCGGCCAAGCCATAGGGTGAGCTGTTGGCGATATCAATGCCCGCCTCGCGCAGCGTCGGCGCCATGGCGAAGCGCGCCGGGCGCGTCTCGCCCCAACTGGCGAGCAGGCGCAGCCGCCCATCCAGCACCAGTTCCGCCCAGACGCTGCTCTCGGCCGAGACATTGATCTGCCCGGCGAGCAGCGCCTGGATGTTGTCCGCGCCGCCGCGGAACGGCACATGCACCCATTGGATGCCGCCCGCGCGCTGCGCGATCATCTCCATCGTCACGTCGAGCGTGGCCACGCCGGGCGTGCCATAGGTGATCTTGCCGGGATTGGCGCGCGCATCCGCCAGCAGTTCTTGCAGCGTCTGCCAGGGCGCATCGGCGCGCACTACGATGCCGAAGGTGTAGCCGACCATGCGGATGATCCAGGTGAAATCCACCATCGGGTCGTAGGGCGGGCGCGCCATCATCACCGGGATGCGGAAGATCGAGTTCGGCATGACCGAGAGCGTGTAGCCATCCGGCCGCGTCCCCTGGGCGAGCGCGGTGGCGCCAAGGCTACCGCCGGCACCGGGCCTATTCTCGATGATGACGGGCTGGCCGAGCCGCCTGCCCGCACCCTCGGCCAGGGCGCGCATCTGGATGTCGGTGGTCCCGCCTGGCGGGAAGGGCACGTAGATGCGGATCGGCCGGTCCGGGAAGCGCGTTTGTCCGAGCGCCGGCGCGGCGAGCCCAGCCACGGCGAGGCCGAGTGCCGTACGTCGTTGCATCAACTCGCCACGCATCGATGATCTCTCCCTGGCTTCTTCTTGAACGTCAGCTTGCTTCCGGCAGCCCCCCGGCGGCGACCACCTGGCGCAGATGGTGGTCGACATCGCCAAACAGCCCCGCCAGGATCGACAGCCTTTTGAAATAATGCCCTGCCTTGTACTCTTCCGTCATCGCAATTCCGCCATGTAATTGCACGGCCTCCTTGCCGAGTTGGTCAGCGAGCCGTCCGACCAGCGCCTTGGCGGCGGAGAGCGCGGTGCGGCGCGCTGCCGCGTCGGGCTGCTGCACCATCATCGCGGCATACATGGCCATGCTGCGCGCCTGCTCGGTCGCCACCAGCATGTCGGCCGCGCGGTGCTGCAAGGCCTGGAAATTGCCGATGGGTTGGCCGAATTGCTGGCGCTGCTTGAGGTAGTCCACCGTCAGGTCACGCAGCGTCTCCATGGCACCCAGCGCCTCGGCGCAGAGGGCGGCGATGGCCTCATCCACCACCAGCTCGATCAGGGGCAGTGCCGCGCCCTCCTCGCCGAGCAGCGCGGCGGCGGGCAGGCG
>Ga0315900_10008358_pt1 | contig 13331 bp, 15 predicted proteins | sample LakEriMetagenome_FD_203521 | JGI IMG/M metagenome (GOLD analysis project Ga0315900, IMG submission 203521) | Freshwater fungal communities from buoy surface, Lake Erie, Ohio, United States - Buoy 12 MA114 | ecosystem: Environmental > Aquatic > Freshwater > Lake > Lake biofilm | place: USA: Lake...
CAGGGAGGCCGCAAGTAGGAAGAGAATTGTTCCACAATATGGCTTCAGAACTCTGTTTTGTTTCCCGATATTTCTTAGAATGCGAACAATTGAAAGGAGTTACCCCAGATCTGGCTTGGGAGATGACCCAAAGAAAGTATGTGCGCCGAACCCGAAAGATCATTATTGAGTCCAAGACGGACATGAAAAAGAGGATTGGAAAGTCTCCCGACTTATTTGATTCATTTGCGGTTGGATTGTTTGTGGCTCGTAAAGTTTTTGGAGCCATGGCAGGATCAGAGGCAATCGAAGAAAAGAAACGAATTAATAAAGAGAGCTTTAAAAAACTTAAACAGTCCTTGACTCTTAGATCAAATTGGTAGATTCTAGGCTGAATTTTTATGGCTCAATTACCTATTGCGGAAGCAGATATTTGCATTTTTCAAGGCGCAACATTTAGCCAGACTCTTTACTGGGAGACTGGTACTCCGTCCGCGCCGATCAATCTGACTGGGTATACGGCAAAAATGCAGATTCGCTCAAAGCCTGAATCTAAAGCAGTTATTCTTGAGCTTTCAACATCAAATGGCCGCATCACCCTTGGAACATCTGGAGACTATTCGACTGGAGCAATCAATCTTTTAATCACGGCGGCAGATACCGCAAATCTTAGCGTATGCGATACTGCCGTTTACGATCTTGAGTTGACCTCTGGATCAGTTGTCTCTAGAATCTTACAGGGTAATGTCATTATTTCCCCAGAGGTAACCCGATGAGCAAAATCTGCATCCCAATTCCGTCTTCAACAGTGATTGGAGTTTCTTCAACTCCAGCATCCACTCCTAGTGTTAACGTCTTTCGCGTCGAGCCATCAATTACCGCTCTCACTGGAGGCGCGGCAACAAATCTTGACGGAATACCCACGGCGGGAGGAGCCTATCCAGTCGGGATTTGCATATTTTTGGTTATTTCTGGAATTCCTCACATTTATCAATTGGTCGCTGGAACAACCACAGAATCAAGTCCGTCTATCATTTTGCCAGATGATTACAACCCATCAAGCAACGCAAAGTACTGGATACAAAGAATGTAACAATGAAAAATCTATTAATTGCAATTTTGAGCTTTGGGTTGCTTGCTTTGGCAAACGCACAAACACGAAGTGTTCTTGTGGGAACAAACAACACTGTTGTTCAACCGACAAACTTTTGGAGCGCGGACGCATCTAATGCCCGTACTGGCCTTGGTCTAGGAACCGCAGCAACAAATTCTTCGTCTGCATTTCAACCATCTTCTTCGGCATTGACCAATTTGGCGGCAGGAAATGGTGGATCATTAACTAACCTTCAGGCAGCAAGCATCGTTGGAGTTGTCTCTTCTTCCAACATTCCAGCATCCATTTCTGCGCTAAGTTCTGTTGTGCAGTATTTTACAAATTTAATATCAAGCGCAACAAATACAATTACTAATGGTTCTAGAGTTTATGTTTATAGCCTTTCCCCATCGGTAACAGGAATTACTAACACCATCCAGCTTCCGACAAATGCAAATTCTGGAGACGTTGCAACAATTTCACACAATTCAACAACCAATTCCATTACTTCAATTCGTCAGCAAGGAGAGGTTACAGATCTTGTTACGATTAGCAATTCCAAGGAATCTGTAAAATTTATTTACGCAAATGGATCTTGGAATATTCTGGAAAATATTTCTTTTACACAACCCATCTATTTCTCTGGAACAAACGCGACAGCCAATGTAGCGGCAAGCAGGACAAACTTAGGGTTGGGGAGTGGAGCTAATGTTTCCATCGGCGAGGACGGAGGATCATTAACTACCGACGATTTTAATGCAGGAAACGTGAATGTTTCTACCGCTGTAACTTTTACAACAAACACAGCCGCCGCCGCAACCCGCACCAACCTCGGTCTTGGAGCAACATGGCTCACCAACACCAACGTCACGAATTTTAGAACGGCGATTGGGTTGGGAGAAACCAATAGTCCTACATTTGATGGAATTAATGTTGGAGCAGATATTGATATTACGCTCTATGGAATGATTGGTTATGGATCAGAAATTGATCTTGAAGAAAGAGACTTAACGGCTGGAAGCGGATACGAATGGAACCTTGGTGGAAGCGGAATGAATACTGTTGGCGCAATTAGTTTTGCTAACACAACAAACGCAGCACAAACCAGAACTAACCTAGGCATTGGAGCCACATGGCTTACCAACACTAATGCCGCTAATTTCCGCACGGATATTGCACTGGGGGCTACTTGGCTCACCAACACAAATGTCACAAATTTTCGCACGGCGATTGGCCTCGGAAGTACGAATACTGTCCAATTTGGAGGGGGCGATACAAATGTGGTTGGTGTTGGTGTTGGATCAGAAAGCACTGGTTTAGCTGCTGGCGGAGCTTTCAGTGGAAGACTCGGATTAGTTTATAACGGCAATATAATTATGGTACTTAGCACATCCACAAATTTTGTTGGATTATATTATCCAATTACATTTCAGGGAGGAAATGCATCAAGTAATGCCGCAACAACTCGCACAAATCTCGGTCTTGGCGGAGGAGTTACAACCAATATTTCTGTAACTGGAACAAATAATACTAATACGCTGTATTTCTCTAACGGAATTTTGACCAACGTTACATCTCCCTAATGACCAACTACTGGAGACTTGAAAGAGATATCGAAATCGTCCAAGGAAAAACATGGACGGCGAAGTTTCGTTATCTGACAAAGTCCTGCAAGGGCAAATCAAACGTCCCAGTCAATCTTTCGGGATACGGGGCTAACATGGTTATTCGGGAATGCGCCAAGGATAGTGCAACATTGCTCACTCTGACTTCTGGAAGCGGTATCACCTTGGGCGGAAGTGCTGGAACAATCGAAATAGAAATCACCGCAACACAGGCAGCAAATCTCACAGCAGGAGACAATGTCTACGAAATCGAACTCTACTCTGGCTATACCTATATCGCATTCGCCACTGGTAAGGCCAAGGTCTATCAGGAGATTGCCCGATGAGCCAAGAAGTCATTGAGGTAACAGAGAGAGAAGTAGAGGTTATTGAGATTGTAGAGCGTGGCCCCGCTGGGCCTACTGGCCCGCAGCCCGATATCAACTACACAGTAGTATCAACCAATACTACACTACAGGCCGCAGACCTTATTGCAGCCGATACATCTGGAGGCGCTTTTACTTTAACGCTCCCAGCCAGCCCAAATAATGGTGATGCTGTAGATATTTTCGATTTCTCCGACACCTTTGACACCAATAATCTCACCATCGCCCGTAATGGATCGCGGATTGAAAGCCTTGAAGAGAATTTGGTCTGTAATGTCGAGGGAGCATACTTCACACTAATCTACACTGGAGCCACAAGGGGGTGGCAAGTTTTGCCCCGTTATGGAACCTCTGGTGGTGGCGGAGGAGAATCTGTTCTTACAACTACGGGAGACATGCTCTATCGGGCTGTCGGGGTCAACGCCCGACTCCCAATTGGAACAGCCAATCAATTTCTTAGGGTCAATAGCGGGGCTACCGCCCCAGAATGGGACACGATCACCGCTTCAGATGTTGGCGCGGCATCAACAACTCACGCCGCAACCCACTCAGACGGAGGATCGGATTCTATCCAGCCATTTACTGGAGTCAGATTTGATACAGTTAGCCCAGATGCAACTCCTTCGGTTGCCCAGATGGTATGGAACGACAATGATGGAACAGTTGATATGCTCCTCAAGGGAGGGAACGTCACCCTTCCTGTCGGTCAAGCATCAATCCATAGAGTTTACAACGATTCGGGCGCGTCTATAGCAAAAGGTAAGGTTGTTTATATCTACGGCTCCCAAGGTCAGAGAATGACTATTCGTTTGGCCGATAATGATGGGGACGCTACTTCTGCCAGAACATTCGGATTTACAGCAGAGGCCATAGCCGATGGTCAGTCTGGATTTGTTATTTCTGAAGGTATTCTTAATAACGTCTCTACTAATGGTCTTGCTGATGGAACTATTCTTTGGCTTGGCGATGATGGTAACTATGTCGGAACGCGCCCGACTCAACCAGAGCATGGTGTGTTTCTAGGAGTAGTTGTTAAGGGTAACAGCGGTGGGGCAGGGTCTATCTTTGTCAAAATCCAAAACGGACAAGAGTTGGACGAACTCCACGATGTATTGATTTCTGGCGCATCTGCTGGAGATGTTTTGGTTAGAAATAGCGAAAATACCCTTTGGATTAACCAAACTGGTGCAACGTGGGCTAGTGAAAATATTGGCCCAGCAGACATTGGCGCAGCACAAGAATCCCACACCCACGGCAACCTAACCAATGACGGCAAAATCGGCTCCACCTCTGGCCTCCCGCTGAAAACAGGCACGGCAGGCGTGGTTGAGGCTGGTGTGTTTGGAAGTGGTGCTGGCGAGTTTGCAGAGGGCAATCACACGCATTCTGCATATTCTGAAATCGTCGATGCACTTATTGAGGGCGGCGGGTCTGTGATAACCGACATTGGTGCAGCAGCAGCCACCCACGCCGCAAGTCACGCCGTAGGCGGCACGGATGCGTTGGCTCCAAGCGATATTGGAGCGCAGTCGATTTTTGAAACTGCGAGCGTAACTTATTCCACCGACACTACGCTAACCGCTGCCCGCGCCAAGCAATACAACGCCTTGGCCTTTTCGTCAGTTGACCTAACACTACCGACCAGCGGCCATCAACTTGGCGATGTTGTAGTTGTCTATCGTGTTCCCACTGGCTCTGGAACATTGCGAGTCTTGCGCGGAAGTCCATTTGTTTCCACATGGACTGTCGGCTTTGGCGAGCAGTTCCGCTGGCGAGCAACGGGGACAGGCGCAAATGATTGGGAGATTGTTCGTGTCGATAGCCATGACGCCAGTGTTATAGTGTCTGGCACGCTTAAACACGAACGCGGCGGCTTGGAAGCAGACGTATCGGCCTACGATGGCCTGCTCAAAATCTCTGGCGGCTCTACCAGCCAAGTCTCCATCGGCACAGGCGCGAACGATGTAGCCGCAGGCGACCACACGCACACCCAACTCCACGACCGCAGCCACGCCATCACCTCGACTTCAGATCACACGGCAGGCAACTGGAAAATTTTCCACTCCAACGGCAGCGGAGAAGTTGTAGAGCTTGCCTTGGGCGATAGCGGCAAGGTTCTTCAATCCAACGGCGCGAGCGCGGCTCCTACTTGGGAGACGCCAAGCGGCGGCGTCTCAGCCATCGGAACCAGCGCGGCAGACATCCTTTCCGTCAGCGGATCGGACATTGTGGCCGACGATGGCGGCTTAATCAACAGCGCCAACCCCGCGATTGTCTGGAACGATGCCAGCGGAAAGCTGGTCTATCAAAACCCGCTGGAACGTCCAAGCGGAGCGGGCGCAATGTTTGTCGGGCTTGCGCCTTCGACTACGGCGCTTGGCACAAATGCCATCAACTCGCAAACAACTCGTACAGCAGCAACAAGAGTTGCTTCTGGCACAAGCGCAATAGTTATTGGAGACAGCACGGCATCCAATACGGAAGCAGTGGCTATTGGGGCAGGCAATACCGCAAGCGGATCAGCGTCAACGGCGATTGGATGGACTTCTTCTGCAACAGGAAACAATTCCACTGCGCTTGGGAGAGCGACATCTGCTTCAGCCGACTCCGCTGTTGCCATTGGACGAGATGTAACAGCAAGCGCAACTTCCGTCTGCCTTGGCAGCTTTAACACTGCCTCGGCAAACCATGCTTTTGCGTTTGGTCGGAGGACTTTAGCGGATCGTGTTGGCATCTTGGCGCACGCCGTTGAACGCTTTGCCGCCGATGGCGATGCCCAGCGCATCCGTGCCGTCATGCGCTGCAAAACAACGACCAACAGCGCCGTGGAAATGTTTCTTGATGGATCATCTGCCCGACTAACTGTGCCAAGCGGCAAGGTCATGGCCATGCTCGTCAACATCACGGGCGTCAAGTCAGACGGAAGCGCAGTCGCCCACTACGTCCGTCAATATGCCATAAAGAATGTTTCAGCTACAACAAGCGAGGTTTATGCTCCTATAACAATTGGATCTGACAATACCGCATCTACATCAATCGCGCTGTCGGCCAATGACACAAATGATGCACTGAAGATTGAGGTCACAGGCATCGCATCCGAAACATGGCGCTGGGTGGCCAGCGTGGACGCCGTGGAGGTCGCTTATGGAACCTAATACTATGATTCAAGCTGGCCTTGTGCCTAGTCAGCAACTCGTCAGTCTGCTTACGGATGACGAAGGCAACTGGCGTGATGTGCCAGATGGTGAGACAGTCGTGCCGCTGGTTAAAATCCCGAAACCAGAAGCTGGTAATTACATTCCTAATGTTGTATGGTTTGAAGATCGTGTTGAAAGACAGTGGATTGAAGAATAACTATGGCCTCACCAGATAGACATTTTAAGGACGCTGCTATATTTACGTATACAACAGGCATCACGCCCAATAGTGGTGATGCTGCTTTGTATATTAAGAGCGATAATAAGTTATACATAAAAGATTCTTCTGGAACGGAGGCGGCTGTGGGCGGCGGCGGCTCCTCCATCATGCAGTCCATCGCAGTCGGCTTCGTCCTCAACTAATTTGAAAGGAATAAAACTATGGCAACTCCCAACATCAACGATGCAACCAAGAATATCACAGGCTACACCGCAGGCACGGCGCTTTCAACGACCAACGCCACGGCGATCCTCAACAACGCCGCCTCATCTGGCAAGTTGATAAAGGTCAACTCGGTCTATGTCGCCAACGTGGACGGAACCAACGCAGCCGATGTGACCGTGGCCTATTACACGCAGGACGACATCGGAGGCACGGCTTACAAGATTGCCTCTACCATCAGCGTCCCTGCCGATGCCACCGTGGTCGTGGTCAGCAAAGACGCCCCGCTTTATCTTCGCGAGGATTCGTCACTTGGCGCAACGGCGAGCGCGGCCAGCGACCTTGAGGTTGTCGTGAGCTACGAGGAAATCAGCTAACGCATGACTGAAAACGCCAACATCTTGGGCAAATACCAAGCGCCTACGCTTGGCCCAGCCAGCGGCATCCATTCGCTGCAATCGGTTGGCCTTCGGCGCGAGGGCAATCTGTGGCCCGTCAACGAAACGGCGCTTCCTTACACGACCAATTTGTTCGCCCACTTCGACGCCGCAGATACCTCGACCATTTACGACTCCCACAGCGGCGGAAGCAATACGGCAGATGCAGGCGCTGTGGGGCGAATTGAGGACAAAAGCGGCAACGGAAGGCATCTTGTGCAATCCATAGCCAACAACCGCCCGTTATTGCGCTCAACAAAATACAACGGCAGGGCGGCTATCGAGTTCGACGGAAGCAACGACGCCTTGAGCTTTACCAGCGCCATGCCCGCCGCTTGTTCGTTCTGCTTTGTCGTGGCCTCACCAAAAACAGGAACGCAAGTGCTGTTCAAGGAAGATGATGCCAATAGTTATTTTGCTTACTCTTCACAAAATGGCACTCAAGGCAGCACCAGTGTGGCCTTACATAGATATTGCGTAAACGGCCAAGATGTCCTCGGCGTGGTCAATACCTACAACAACGGCGCGGTTTACCATTTACTGTATGAAGGGCCAACAACTTGCGTGATTACAAATCTTGCGCTGTCGGCGTGGAGCGGGCTGTCTGTGTCGGGATTTGTAAGTTTTATGTGGCAAGGCTTTCTGTGCGAGTTGGTCATTTACGAAGAGAATTTGAGCAACACCAATCGCGTCTCGGTTGAACGTTATTTAAGAAGCAAATGGCAAACGGGATGAATAGTCGCTTTTTTACAGTAGAACCAACAGCCTACGAGCAGACGCGCTTAAACGTGGATGCCGCATGGGGGTTTTCCGAAAACGAAACCAGCATCGAGCCGCTGGCAACCGCGCCGAAGGACGCCGATGGAAGGGTGTTAATTGGCATCCGCACCATCCACTGCGACATGGAGCCATTTAAGAGCGCGGTGGATGGGTTGCTGGCAAGTGGTTCGGCAACGGAAATCACGCAGGCGCAATACGAAGCCGCCTTGCCGCAGTCAGAGCTTCCCGCAGGAGATACGCAATGAGGACGCCTAATGGCATGATCGTGGCTGGCGTGACTGCGCCAGAGGAGCGCAGGAGCGATTGGGCGGCGAGTCCGTGGAGCTTTGAGGCGGCGAGCCAAGAGACTTTGGCGGTGCTGGCCAGCACGAACCCCGAAACATAAAAACTTATGGCATTCCTATCAGCATACTATCCCCAGCCCGTAGTGGCAGGAACCACCGCAGGAACTTATGCGGAGGGAGACGATGCTGCCTTTAAGGTGGGATCGGATGACATTGAGATCACCAATGCGGCCAAGGGGATTATCTTGCGGGATTCTGGCGGGGTTCGCCGCCGACTCCGAATCGACACGGACGGAACTGTTTTGACAGAGGTATTACCATGAGAAAACTAGCACTTACACTTTTATTCGGGATTCTTGGAGTCGGGGTCTATGGCCAGACGATCAAGAGTCTGGGGTATAACACGACCAATGGACAGGTGGTTTATAGTGGGACAAACACGCTCACATTCACGAATCGCGTTTATCAATCCTCGACTAACACGACAAACGTCCCAGAATTTCGCCTAACCACTAAATCAAACAACGTGACAAGCTGGTTTGTTTACGATGCCGTGCAAACAAATCCATCAGCCCCTAACTGGGCGGTAGCATGGTACGGATTGAATACTGTGCCAAACGCAACTGGAACTGATCGTTCAAGGGTCAATGAATCTATCGGTGCAGCGTCTTTCACTGTTGAGAATATGTGGGTATCTCCCACGCCCGACCCCGATGCTCCTTTGGCTGAGTTTTACTTTAACATTACAGACACAAACAATCTTACAACGAGGGGATTTAGCGTTATTGGAAACCAAACAAATTCGGAAGTTGGGTTTTCGGATTTTCGGTATCCTGTGACAATTTATTACAATTCAAACAGTCGTTCTTGGTACGGCAACGATTACCTCGGCCTTAATGTTGTTTCCACCAATACAGGAGAATTGGCTTCATTTACTCATTCTTCAACCAACCCAAGTGCCACGGCGCAGATTTATCTCAAGGTTCAAAACAACCAGACAATTTGGCAGGCTGGACTAACCCATACTTATTTAAGGAATTTCGGCGCTGGCCGTAATGCATTCCGTGTTGAAACAAACGGCGTCATCTATGGAGCAACAGGGGCTACAACAGCGCCACAAGCCCCCGTTCACCTTGCAGGCAACACACGCATTGACGGATCAATCAGCTTCAACGCCACGACCAACGCAGACACAACCAGAACTAACCTCGGCCTAGGAGGCGGCATCACCACCAACCGCACCTTTGTCTCCTACGATGGAACCAACTACACCACAAACTCCGTAACCATATCCAATGGGATCATTACTGGCTGGACACAATAGACTTAACAATATATAGTTTTTAATTCAATGGCTTCTAACGGAAACGCAGAACTGGAAAATCTAAAAGAAAGTGGCAGTGCGCCCAAAAAGCGTATTAAATCAGCCTATAACCTTGTTTCTATTGCAGACAAGTATATCGAACAAGACGAAGAAGCTGCATATCTTCGGGCGCGAGCGCAAGCCTTGGTCAACGGAGAAGCTCCCTACGATGCCGAAGAACTCAAGTCCAAGGGTCTGACCCATGTGGTTAACGCCAACTTTGGAGAGGCCAACGCAATTATGGAGGCTGCCTTGGCCCCCTATATCGAACTTCAAAATGGAGTTCCCCGTATTGCCAATGTAATAATGAGTTCCTATGAAGGAGACGCCAACGAAGACTCTGAAATTATCTCTGAAGAATTTGACTGGATGCTCAAGGAATGGAGCGACCATGCCTATAATATGCAACTTCTATCCCGTGAGTTTGTCGGAGATGGAGTAGGTGTTGCTATGTGGCCAGACGAGCGTTCTGTCTTCTGGGAACCTTGTGGCCTAAAAGACTTCAAAGTTGCCCGTGATACCAAGGTGTCAGACGAAGCCATTGAGGTTGCCATCGTTCAACGCAACATGAGTGTAAGCGAACTTTATAACTACATCAAAGATCCGAAGATTGCCAAAGCTCTTGGCTGGAATATTAACGCCGTTAAACAGGCTATTTGGAAGGCTTCTACCAAGCGCAATCAGTGGAAGAACTATACCGCCCACTGGGAAGATTTTGAGCGCGAGGTTAAGGAAAACGATCTGTATACTGGCGAATCAGCCTACCATCGCGCACAACTTATCTACGGATACAACAGGGAGTTCGACGGAAAATTTACCCAACTCATTGCTTCCCGTGATGCTTCTGATTTTCTCTATGAGCGTTACAGCCGTTATGGAGGAGTTAATCAGTGCTTTGTGATTTTTACCTATGGCGTTGGCCAAGGAACATTCCACACGATTCGCGGACTCAAACAGAAGATTTACAATCAGATTCAGATTTCCAACAGGGTTCTTTGCCAATCAGCCCAAGCCGCCATCACTGCTGGACTTATCCAGCTTCAGGGCGACTCTGAAGCAATTCAAGACTTTCAATACATTGAGGTCGGGCCTTATACGTTCATCCCTAGTGGGTTGACCCCGATCCAAATTCAACCCCCATCAATTGCCACTCAGGGCCTTCCTGTCTACAACCTAATGAGTCAGGTGCTTCAGAATAACACTGGCAGCTATCGTTCTCGTCAGGTATCGCCAGATGGCCAAGCTCGTTCTGCCACAGAAGTTGTCCAACAGGCCCGACAAGAATCCACCCTTAATGCCGCTGCCTTGGAGCTTTTTTATACTCCGTATAACAAGCTTTTGACAGAACAGTACCGCAGGGCTGTTAGCCCATATCTTACCGCAGGAGATAGGGGAGGAGCTTTGGCCCTTGAGTTTCGCCGCCGTTGCGCCCGTAGGGGTGTTTCTGTTGATCGCATGAGGAACTTCCTTAAGGTCACCGCCATGAGAGCTATGGGTGACGGAAGCCCCGTGATGACCGAACTTGCCTCAAAACAACTTATGGAACTTTATTCGCTTCTTGACGAGAAGGGCAAAGAGAACGCCCTTCGTGCTGTTGTGGCTGGTATTTCTGGTGTCGGATATCAAAAGGTTGATCTCTTCGTTGCCGACAAAGGCCCTCGTCGCGTTATGGACTTTGACATTGCCAACCTTGAAAACGGCAATCTCCGCCAAGGAATCCAACAGCTTGTCCATGACAGCCAGAATCATGCTGTCCATATTGAGGCCCATATTCCAATGATTGCCGAAATCATTGAGGCCCACCGCCAGCAACAAATTCCCGACGAACAGGCAATGCAGATTCTTCGCCCTGCCTCCGACCACGTTACAGAACATCTTGTCATGTTTTCAACAAACAGCTTTAGGGTTCAAGAGGTTAAGGAACTCAAACGCCAACTCCAGAACCTCACTGCTTATATTGATGAACTTGAGCAACAAGTCATCAACCGCATGATGGCCCAACAAAGCCAAGCTCAAGAACAAATGTCTCAAGTTCCGCAAGGTCAGCTTGATCCCAAGATGGAAATGGAACTTCAAAAAGCGCAACTCAAGTTGGCAGAAATGCAGGAAAAACGCATGATGAATCAAGAAACCCATCAACAGAAGATGGAGACGATCCGTCAACAGATGGCTCTTAATGATTTAAAGACCCGCAGTTCTATCCTTGAGAAAACCGCAAGACCCGCTGGCCGACCCCCATTGGCAACACAGGCATAATTTTACTAGACAAGTTTATATTCTGAGTATAGTTAAGGCTTATTAATGGATTGGACAGATCAGGATTCGCGTGAGTGGAGCAAGACTTGGGAAATGCCCCATATGCAAAAGGGGCTTAAATTTATTGCCAAACGAGTGCGCCCGAAACGCAGTAGCAGCCCTGTGGCGCAGGGATTTGATCTGTCGCCCGTGTTCATTAAGAGCGCGGGTTTTTATGAGGGCGGTCAAGAGGTTATTGACCTCATTGAAACACTTGGTCATGGACAGGTAAATAAACCTAAATTTGACTTGCCAGAACCCTTTTCCCATATAACTTCAGAAGAACAAAACCAATAACTAATATATTATGGCAGACATCCTAAATTCCGCCCTCACGGGTGAAGCAGACTTCGCTGGTGCAGTTTTCGGAACCCCGACTCCAGCAGAACAGACCCCCAATGAAGTCCCAACCCCAGAAGCCCAAGAGCAACCAGTTGCCGAAACCCCGAAAGAAGAAACTCCCAAGGAGGAGAAAAAAGCTCCCGTCAAAACGGAACCCAAGGCCGAAAAGAAACCCAAGGCCACCAAAGAAGAGGCGGCTAAAGCGGTAGAAACAGTCACCAAAGAAGCTTCTTCAGAGAAGACTGAAGATAGTTCAAATGAAAATACTCTTGAGGATGAGCTTCCTCTAAACCCTCACTTTGCCGACAAGTCTGTTGCCGATAAACCTGAAGGTGATGATTCCGAGAAAGGGATCTCAAGCTGGAAAGAAATCAAATCCGAAATGAAAAAAGCCCGTGAGGAACGGGATCGCCTTAAGGCCGAATTGGACGCCGAAAAACAAAAGGTCGGACAATACGAAGGACAGGAGATCAAGGGTCTCCAAGAGCAGATTGACAGCTATAAAACCCAGATTACCCAGCTTGAAATTGAGCTACAGAAGGCCAACTTCCAGCGCCATCCCAAGTACGTCCGTGAGGTTGTAGAGCCTCTAAATGGAATCCAGAACAATCTGAAGTCCATTGCAGAGGCCAATGACGCCGACTATTCCAAGCTCTGGAACGCCATTTCCGAGCCTGATACTCGCAAACGCGCCGAAGCTCTGGAAGACCTTATTGGAGACTTTAAACGCATTGAACAGCTTGAGGTGGTCAAAATGGCCGACAAATACCACGATCTGGCAAGGGTTCATGCCTCCATGGAAGAAGAATCCCAGAGGTACGCCGAGGCTGATGCCGCAGAAAAGGCCAAGCAGGAGCAGGAGTTTATTGAGAATGATCGTAGGCTCCAAAAGGCTTTTGCGGCCAAGACTTGGACAAATCTTGAGGATCGCCACTCGTTCCTCCGTGAAATGGACGGCCAAGATGACTGGAATAGCCATTTGCGTAATGCCAAGAAGATTGCCTCTGAGACCGACCTTGATCGTCTCAAAGTAGAGGATCGCTCCGCTATTCTTGCCAAGGCTGCTGTTGTCCCATTCCTAGAACATGCAATTAGCCACTATGCTTCTCAGCTTGAGAAGGTAACGTCCGAAAAAGACTCCAAGATAAAAGAACTTCAAACCCAACTTGAAGGCTTTGTCAAAGCCACC
>Ga0315900_10008359_pt1 | contig 13329 bp, 13 predicted proteins | sample LakEriMetagenome_FD_203521 | JGI IMG/M metagenome (GOLD analysis project Ga0315900, IMG submission 203521) | Freshwater fungal communities from buoy surface, Lake Erie, Ohio, United States - Buoy 12 MA114 | ecosystem: Environmental > Aquatic > Freshwater > Lake > Lake biofilm | place: USA: Lake...
CTACGAACGCCTGATGCGCTCGCATGTGGCATCGCTTGAGCACCGTCTGACAGTCGTGCATGCGCAAGTGGTGGCAATTACGCGGGCCGTTGCCGAAATTGATGCAGTACGGCAGGCTTTTACGTCAATGTTGCCCATGGTGGATATGATTATCACGCTCGGCGAGACATCAATCATGGATCGCGATGATGTGATGCCGCAGGCGCTGATTGCAGCTGGAGGTCGAATTACCTGTTATGGCGCACCAGTTGAACCAGGCAACTTGCTGTTGCTTGGGATGATTGACACGGTGCCGGTGATGGGCGCTCCTGGATGCATCCGCGGGTCGGCGACCAATGTGGTCGATTTGGTATTACCACGGCTCGTTGCAGGAATTGACGTTGATGCACACGACGTCTATGCGCTAGCGCATGGCGGGTTGCTTGAGGAGGATGTATGACATTTGCCACACCGATTAAACCGCATATTTTGGTCGTAGATGACGAGCCAGAGATGTGTAATATTTGCATGCGTGCATTGCAAGGGCGTGGCTATCAAGTGACAGCCATCCACGAGTCAACCAAGGCGCCTGATTTGATTGCGCGTCAGGCGTACGATTTGTTGCTAACCGATCTCAAAATGCCAGGTATTGACGGCTTGCAGCTGGCTGCACTCGCGCGTCAACGCGACCCGACTGCGGCAATTGTGATGATGACTGCGTATGCGTCGTATGACCATTTGCATCAGGCCATGCAAAGCGGTATTTCGGATTTTGTCTCAAAACCATTCGACTTGTCCCAATTAGTGGTGGCGGTGACTCAGGCGTTAAATCGCCGGAGTGTGATTCGTGATAATGTGCGGTTGCGTACGCTCGAGGCGTTGCGGATTGACAGCGAGGTGCTGTCGTCGACGCTTGATTATGCGGCGTTGGTGCACTATGTGCTGAATCTGGCTGTGCGCTGGAGCGATTGGGATGTGGCAGCATTGTTGATTGGTGACGAAAAGCATCGATTGGCGTCGGTCACACTCTCGAGCTCACAATGGCAATTAAATGTGGCTGGCATGACGCTCGCACATCAGGTGCTCAATGAGCGTATGCTTGTGTCGCTCCAAAGTGCAGGTTTTGATGATATTGACAAACAGGCGGCGATTACCACGATGATTGGTGTGCCCGTCATCTCGAATACACTCCAAGGGGTGTTGTTAATTGGCAGTACGAAGCCTGATCCAAACATTCTGAGTGTGAGTGAGTTGATGACGTTGCTGGCGAATCAGAGCGCATCTGCGTTGCAAAATGCTGATTTATATGGGCACATTGAGGGGTTGTACCGGCGTCAGCGCCAAATCGAGGCCATGAAGGATGAATTTATTGCAATTGCCTCGCATGAATTGCGTACGCCATTGACGATGGTCATCGGCTATACCGATTTGCTGAAACGTGTCGTTCCTGCAGGGGATGTCGCTGACCAAGCCGATGAAATCATGCAGAATGCGTTGCGTATGAAAGAAATCATCGAGCGCATGACAAATCTGCAGCAGATTGGCCTTGACGAACAGTTGGCGTTAACACGAATTGACATTCGTCAGCTCATCGGTATGGTGGTTGCAAGCGTTGTCGAGCGCTATCCGCATGTGCGGATCGATGTCGCCATGAACATCAATGATGACTCGTTCGTGAGCGATGCACGGTGGGTGCGCGTGATATTAGTGCAACTGTTAATGAATGCGGCAACCCATGCGAAGCAACCGTTGATTCATTTGAGCGTGCAAACCTCAGATGAAAGCGCATTGCCGATGCAGGTTGAGACGAACTCCCGTCGTTGGTTGACATTGACGGTGAGTGATAGTGGTAAGGGGATTCCGACGCAAGAACAGATTCACATATTTGCCCCATTTACGCAGGTAGATCATTCGTTGACGCGCGAGCTCGGTGGCACTGGTCTAGGGTTGGCCCTTGTCTATGACATGGTACATCAGCTCAAAGGGTATGTGTGGGTATCGAGTCATGCCGAGATTGGCAGTGTGTTTGTGGTGATGATTCCTGATATGTCAGGGGCAGATTAGCGCCGTATCACGATGTAAATCTGTAATCTAAAAAAAGTTGCCCCTTGAATCCTTCTTGTGGTACTATCAAAAGTGGATGTATAGCGAGTTCAATACGTGACCGTTAAGGCTTTGACAGTCGCAAGTTGAATCCGGTATACTACTTTGTGAAGGCGTTCATTAAGTCGGAGGGGCGTGTTACATGCGGATACGTAATGCCGTACTGGTGGCCCTCGCGATTGGCGCTGTGATGTACTTCGGCCTCGGTCTCGTATTCCCTCGTGAAGATCTACACATCTCAGTGAAAGCTGAAGCATTGATGTGTATCGGTGGCGCGATGGGATACCCAGGCGAATGTAAATCCGGTTTTCCAGTCACGAATTCACTGGTAACAACAGTCATTGTTGATCTGTTGTTGGTCCTGACGATTGTTTTCGGAGTGCGCAATGCCCAAATGGTACCGCGTGGCTTCCAAAACTTCGTTGAGCTGGTTGTAGGGACGTTCTACGACTTTGCCGTAGGCGTCGACAAGAAGAACGTAGCCAAGTTCTTCCCATTTGCTGCAACGGCGTTCTTGTTGATCATCCTATCGAACCTAATCGGGCTTATGCCTGGTGCGGGGAGCATCGGGATGTGTCAGCCGTATGCCAAGGCGGCAGCTGAGGGTGGTGAGGCAGGTCATCAGGCAGCAAGCTATTATGCTGAACGGGGCTGGCCGTTGACCTGTGAGGCTGGAGAGTTGTTGGTGCCGTACTTGCGTGCACCGTCGGCTGACCTGAACATGACGTTGGCGCTCGGTTTGATCTCAGTGGTGTTGATTCAGTACTTCGGTCTCAAGGCATTGGGATGGGAGTATCTGGTGCGCTTCTTCAACTTCCGTGAAGGACCAATGTTCACTGCGATTGGGTTCATCGAATTGATTTCGGAGTTCATCCGTATCGTTTCGTTCACCTTCCGTCTCTTCGGTAACATTTTCGCTGGCGAGGTCGTGTTGGTCGTGTTGGCTAACCTCTTTCCGTACATGTTGCCATTGCCGTTCTATGCATTCGAGGTCTTTGTGGCTGCGATGCAGGCGGTTATCTTCTCGGTGTTGACATTGGTGTTCATGTCGATGGCCACGCAGGCACACGGTGGTCATGATGATGCCGAACACGGGGCTACTGCCCACTAGGGTGTGTACTAATCAGGGATGACGTCGATTAATTAATTCATTGCATGTATGAGGAGAGTTGTCATGACCGACGAAGGACTTCGTTACGTTGCTATGGCACTGGCCATCGGTTTGGGTGCTATCGGACCCGGTGCTGGTATCGGTGTCGTGTTTAGTGGTGCCTTGCAGGCCATGGGTCGTAACCCAGAGGCTGAGGGTATGCTCCGCACCTACATGTTCTTGGGCTTTGCCTTGGCTGAAGTGCCCTTCATTCTTTCATTGGTGTTCGGTTTGTTGATCGGCTTCAGTATTATCTAGTTTTGGTGTCCTCGGGTAGCCGAGCACCAGCAAGGAGCGTTGCTTTGGAAAAACTAGGCATTAATTGGGGCCTGCTGATTGCGCAACTGTTCAACGTCATTTTCTTGGTGTGGATGTTGTCGCGCTTTCTCTTCAACCCCTTAATCAATCTCTTGTCAGAGCGCACCAAGCGCGTCGAAGAGAGCTTGCAAGAGGCAGATAAGGTCCGTGAGCAGATGGCTGCTCAGCGCAAAGAGAACGATGCCGAGTTGGCAAAAGCCCGTCAAGAGGCTGCCAGCGTGATGGCTCAGGCTCAAGAGCGTGCTCGTGTGCAAGAGCAGGAGATTATCAATCAAGCCCGTGCAGAGGCTGAGCGCATTAAGGCTGACGCCCGCGCCAACGCCGAGCAGGAAGTTGACCGTTTGGCTGCTGAGTTCAAGAACCAGGCTGCCGCATTGGTAACCGAGACGGCTGCCAAGGTGCTTGGCGCTGAGCTCAAGGGCAATCATAAGCAGTTGATCGACGAGTCGTTGTCCCGTTTGGGTCGCAACAACTAGCGTTCGGAGCGTGGTGACTAGCGATCTGCTAGCACCGAGCGAGGTATAACGTGACTACATCTGATGCACAGATGATTGCGCGCGCCATCCAAGAGGCGCTCAACGGTGCCACACTGAAGGCACTCAACGCCGCTGCCGAGGCAGTGCGTGGTGGAGCTACCAGTGTCGACGCAGTGAATGCCAAGATGGGTGCTGATGCGCCACGTGAGGTCCGCAACGCGGTTGCTGCACTTGCATCAAACTTGAACGTCTTGCCCGCAGTGGCCAAGGCATTCGAGCAGGCCACGCAACGTGGTACGCAGGCTCTTGATGCCAGCGTCACCAGTGCTGAGGTCTTAAGTGATGCGGAGCAGGCAGCGGTTGTCGCTGACCTCCGTGGGAAGTATGGCGAAGGGATCGTGGTCAGCTTCGACGTCGACGAGTCACTCATCGGTGGCTTGATTGTACGCGTCGGCGACCAAGTGCTTGATAACAGTTTGCGCACGCGCCTTAGTGCCGTTCAGCGTAGCATGTTGAATAGCTAATCAACCCGGAGCCCGCCACTAAAGGAACGGCAGCAGACAGGGCAGAGATGATCCTGTCGCGACACAACGATTGAGGTGCCAGACTATGGCCGTAGCAGCAAACGAGATTTATCAGCGTCTGCTGAAAAGTATTCAAGAAGGTGCCGACGTCCGACCACGGATGATGAATGTCGGTACAGTGATTTCGGTGGGTGACGGTGTAGCCCGCATTAGCGGTCTCGAGCAGGTCATGGCCTCGGAGCTCCTCGAGTTCCCAGTCAAGGCTGGTCGTAGCGAAGCCGTGTATGGCGTCGCCTTGAACCTCGAGCGCGACAGCGTCAGCGCCATCGTGCTTGGTGATTACCTCTCAATTGAAGAGGGTGACCAAGTCAACGCCACCGGTCGCATTATTTCGGTTCCTGTCGGTCAATCATTGGTCGGTCGCGTTGTCAACGCGCTCGGTCAACCAGTTGACGGTAAGGGCTCGATTACCAGCGAGAGCTATCGCCCAGTTGAGCGCATTGCCCCTGGTGTAATGGACCGCCAGTCAGTAAACACGCCGGTACAAACCGGTATTATCGCCATCGACGCGATGATTCCCATCGGTCGTGGTCAGCGTGAGTTGATCATCGGTGACCGCCAGACGGGTAAGACCGCCGTGGCCATCGACACCATTATCAACCAAAAGGGCAAGGGCCTCTACTGTATCTATGTCGCTATCGGTCAAAAGCGTGCCCAGGTCGCCCAAATTGTGGGTTACCTCGAGCGCTTCGGTGCGATGGAGTACACCACGGTCGTTGCCGCCACCGCCTCAGAATCAGCTGCGTTGCAGTACATCGCACCGTACGCCGGTTGTGCCATCGGTGAAGAAGTCATGGAAAACGGCGTCACCATCAACGGTGAAGTGGTCCGCGATGCCTTGATCATCTATGATGACCTCTCAAAGCACGCCACCGCCTACCGTCAGGTGTCACTGTTGCTCCGCCGCCCACCAGGCCGCGAAGCCTACCCAGGCGACGTCTTCTACTTGCACTCACGCTTGCTCGAGCGCGCTGCGCGTTTGAGTGAGGAGAAGGGCGGCGGTTCGTTGACGGCATTGCCCATCATCGAAACCCAAGCCAACGACGTGTCAGCGTATATTCCGACCAACGTGATTTCGATTACCGATGGTCAGATTTACCTCGAGTCAGACTTGTTCAACGCCGGTATTCGTCCAGCCTTGAACATCGGTCTTTCGGTGTCACGCGTCGGTAGCTCAGCCCAAACTCGCGCCATGCGCTCAGTCGCTGATCGCCTCAAGCTTGACCTCGCTCAGTTCCGCGATTTGGCCGCATTCGCTCAGTTCGCTTCGGACTTGGATGCTGCCACCCGCGCCCAGATTGATCGTGGTTCACGCTTACAAGAGGTGCTCAAGCAACCCCAGTTCCAACCAATGCCGCTCGAAGAGCAGGTCATGGTCATCTTCGCTGCCACCAATGGATTCATTGATGGCGTGCCAGTGGCCAAGGTTGGCGTGTGGAAGGCTGATTTCTTGCAGTTCATGCGTACGGTACACCCTGAGGTCGGTAAGGCGATTTTTGAGAATCGTCTCGACCGCAAGTACCCATCACCTGAGTTGCGCGCCAGCCTTGAGGCCGCCATCAACGAGTTCAACCAGACGAGTAACTACAGCGAGTAGGTCGTAGCATGGGGAGGTGCTCACCCACCTCCCCGGCGTAACACGGAAGAGGGAAACGGTGCCAAGTACACGTGAAATCCGACGACGCATTCGATCCGTCCGCAACCTGGCGCAGATTACTCGCGCCATGGAGATGGTATCGGCTTCGAAGATGCGTCGTGCCCAACGCAACGTGCTTGCCACGCGGCCGTATGCCGACCGACTCCGCGATGTGATGAGTAGCCTGATGGCACGTACCTCTGGTGCGCGCAAAGGCACACTCCTCGAGATCCGCCCCGAGGTCAAGACTGTCGGTGTGATTGTCATCACGCCAGACCGTGGTTTGGCCGGTAGCTTGGTCGCCAACATTTTGCGCCGTACCGCACGTTTTGTGCTTGACGAGCGCGAAAAAGGCCGCCAGGTCAAGGTCCTTGCAATTGGCAAGAAGGGTCGTGATTTCTTGAGTCGTAGTGGTCAAGACTTGCTGGCCGAAGTGACCAAGCTGGGTGACTATCCGAAGCTCGCCGATGTCCTCGGCGTGTCTACGAACGTCATCGAAGGCTTTTTGAAGGGCGAGTTTGACGAGGCGTACATCATCTACAGTCAGTTTGTCAATACATTGGTACAGCGCCCCGCAGTGCGCCGGATTTTGCCAGTTGAGGCTGAGCAAAATGCCGCACCTGCCAAAGGCAGCGATTTCAACTACGAACCCGATCAGGATATCGTGTTGAATGACCTGTTGCCACGCTTTGCTGAGGTGCAGATTTATCAGGCCGTGTTGGAGTCGATTGCCAGCGAGCATAGCGCTCGCATGGTGGCGATGCGTAACGCAACCGATAACGCCAAGGACCTGCGCCGTGAATTGACACTGACGTATAACAAGACTCGTCAAGCCAATATCACCAAGGAAGTCTCTGAGATTGCCTCGGGTGCGGCAGCCCTAGCGGATAGTTGATGTCTGCGTGTGGTGATGCCACACGATACGTGCTGGAGGAAGGCAATATGGCTCGAGTGACAGGGGAGATCACCGAGATCATTGGCGTGGTAGTCAACGCCAAGTTCCCGGAGAACCAAACTCCTAGTATTTACAACGCTATCGAAATCCCAATGTCAGATGGCTCGACGTTGGTTGCCGAGGTGCAACAGCACTTGGGTAACGGCTACGTCAAAGCGGTCGCCATGGGTACCACCGATGGCCTTAAGCGTGGTGTACCGGTGACTGACACCGGCCGTGCCATTGCTGTTCCTGTTGGTCCAACCACACTTGGTCGCGTGTTCAACGTAACCGGCGACCCAATTGATGGTGAGGCTGACGTTGATGCGAGCGTGGAACGCCGCCCCATTCACCAACGCCCACCATTGCTCGAAGAGCAGTCAACCACGGCTCAGGTGTTCGAAACCGGCATTAAGGTCATTGACCTGATTGCTCCGTTCACCCGCGGTGGTAAGACCGGTATCTTCGGTGGTGCCGGCGTAGGCAAGACCGTGGTTATTCAAGAGCTTATCGCCAACATCGCCAAAGAGCAATCGGGTTACTCCGTGTTCGCTGGCGTCGGCGAGCGCTCACGTGAGGGTAACGACCTCATTCACGAAATGAAAGATGCCCGCATCGACGATAACACCACCGTGTTCGACAAGACCGTGATGGTGTTCGGCCAGATGAATGAGCCACCGGGTGCCCGCTTGCGCGTCGCCTTGACGGCGTTGACGATGGCCGAGTACTTCCGCGACGAAGGCCGCGATGTGCTTATCTTCATCGACAACATCTTCCGCTTCGTGCAGGCCGGTTCAGAGGTGTCAGCACTTCTCGGCCGTATGCCATCGCAGGTAGGTTATCAGCCAACCCTCGGTACCGAGATGGGTGAGCTCCAAGAGCGCATCACCTCGACCAACAAGGGTTCGATTACCTCGATGCAGGCCGTATACGTGCCCGCTGACGACTACACCGACCCAGCCCCAGCCACCACATTTGCGCACCTTGATGCGACGATCTCGCTCGAGCGTAGCATTGCGGCAAAGGGTATTTACCCGGCTGTGGATCCATTGGCGTCAACCAGCCGTATTCTTGACCCCAACATCGTCGGCGAGGAGCACTATCGTGTGGCTCGTCAGGTGCAGATCGTATTGCAGCGCTACAAAGACCTGCAAGACATCATCGCCATCTTGGGTGTCGAAGAATTGTCAGACGAAGACAAGCTCACGGTGTCACGTGCCCGTAAGATTGAGCGCTTCTTCTCACAGCCCTTCACCGTGGCTCAACAGTTCACGGGTCGTGCTGGTAAGTACGTGCCAATCGCTGACACGGTACGCAGCTTCGCTCGCCTCTTGGCCGGTGAAGTCGACCACGTTCCAGAGCAGTTCTTCTTCTTGCAGGGTTCGCTCGACGAAGTCATTGCCGCCTACGAGGCCAGTAAGTAAGCCCGCTCCGCGCGCCCGTAGGGGTATCTTGCGGGTGCGTGTAGTCTGATGGAGGTGCCGAGATGCCATTACATCTCGAAATCGTCACCGCGGAGCGCTTGGTTCTCTCGGATGATGTCGATCAAGTGAATGCGCCAACCAAAGATGGTCGCGTTGGTATTCTGCCTCGTCACATGCCGTTGTTGACGGTATTGACCGAGGGTGAACTGAGTATCATCAAGGGTGGGCAACGCACCGAATTCGCCGTATACGGTGGGTTCATGGAGGTGTTACCAGACCGTGTGACAATCTTGGCGGATGCATGTGATCGCTCAGATGAAATCGACCTCGAGCGTGCTGAAGAAGCACGTAAGCGTGCCGAAGAGCGCATCGCTCAGCGTAAGTCTGATCAAGAAATGGCGTTGGCTGAGGCTGATTTGCGCCGTGCATTGCTCCAGATCAAAATGGCCAAAGCACGTCGTGGTATCCAAGCATAACGCATTTGTCACACATGTGATAGACCACCACAACGAGGTGAGCACTGCTCACCTCGTTGTGTGCTACCAATACAAATCTGTGTGATGCAGTACTGTGTGATGATTTCCATATGGTACAATAATAAAGATTGATGGACGTGTAGTAGGGGCGAAAAGGCTATGGCCCGTAAAATCGGAATTGACCTCGGTACTGCCAATGTATTGGTGTATGTACGTAACCGTGGTGTGGTCATGTCTGAACCATCCGTGGTTGCCATATCGACCAAGGATAATCGTATCAAAGCCGTAGGCTCAGATGCGCTGGCCATGCTGGGACGTGAACCCGAAAGCATTGAAGTTGTCCGCCCGATGCGCAATGGCGTAATCGCCGATTACGACATCACTGAGGCGATGCTTAAACACTATATCGGCAAAGTCGTCGGACGCTTTAGTTTGAGCAAACCCGATGTCATGATTAGTATTCCTGCTGGTATTACATCAGTCGAAATGCGTGCAGTCCGCGAGGCAGCCTTGTCTGCTGGTGCGCGGCGCGCCTACTTGATTCGTGAGCCACTGGCAGCAGCAATTGGTGCCAATATTCCGATTGCGAAACCCTCTGGCAACATGATTATCGATATCGGTGGTGGTACTACCGAAGTCGCCGTTATTTCGCTCAACGACATCGTGACGTGGAGCTCAGTGCGCGTTGGGGGTAATCGCTTTGATGATGCCATCATGCAATACATCAAGCGCAAATATAGCCTGCTAATTGGTGAGCGCATGGCCGAGAGCGTCAAAATCGAAATCGGCTCGGCTGTCGCAATGAGTCGTCCGCTCCAGATGCAGGTGCGTGGTCGCGATCAGGTTGCAGGCCTGCCCAAAACCATCGAGGTCAACTCGACTGAAATCACCGAGGCAATTCAAGAGCCACTCGAACAGGTCGTGAATGCGGTGCGCCGTGTGCTTGCCGAGACACCACCAGCCCTCGCTGAGGACTTGATTGACAAAGGCATGGTGATGACCGGTGGCGGCTCGATGTTGCGCGGGATTAATGATTTGCTGACCGAATTTACTGGCGTTCCTTGCTATGTGACCGATCAACCCGCCAACTGTGTGGCAATCGGTACAGGAATGGCGCTCGAGTATCTCGAAGTATTGCATGATAGCCTTTCTGGCGATGAATTGAACTAGCTGGCATGGAACAACGACTTAACCCACCGAAACACGGGCTTGTGCTTGAAATTGGAAGTGGTGACAACCCAAACCCGCGCGCAGATATTCTCGTAGATAAGTTTCTGTTTGATAATACCGAGCGTGGCGGCAATATTGTGATTGATCGCCCCATGGTTGTTGCAGATGCCCACCACCTCCCATTCAAGGAGGGAGTGTTTGCATATACTATCTGTTCACATATCCTCGAACACATGGACGATCCGGTGCAGTTTGCCAGCGAACTGACACGTGTCTCCAAAGCGGGATATATCCAGAGTCCTGCCGAGATTGCTGAGCGCATGTTTCACTGGTCTTTCCACCGTTGGTACGTGAACTTGGTCGATGACACATTAGTGCTTCATCCGCGCGAGCCAGTTGAACCGTTCGGTGAGTTTTTTGACTATTTGTATGCGTACAATCCGGCGTATTACCTGTTCCAACGCAGTATGCCGCATCTCTTTTGGGTCGAAAAAGAGTGGCATGGTACACTTAAGGTTGAGGTGCGTGATAGCTCGCCCCTCAAACTCAATGATCCCGAGACACTCAAACAACTGGTGGCGCCGCGCGTTGGTACGATGCGGTTGATTATAATGCTGATTGTCAGTAGTGTTGCCCGCCAAATTCCTGCGACATGGCGCAATACCATTCGTCGTTGGTTGCGCCGTAGCTATCTCTGATACTGGTTACTCATGCATGTAAACCTGATTAAACCCCACAAACACACAACGATTAGTTATGTGGCCACACCGCTGGCGGTGTCGTCACAGTATGCGTGTGTCCGTGCAGTGTGGACACGACCTGCTGTCGACCTAGGGTATATGCGGTTTGCTCCGGGTGATATTCTTGATGAGCATTTTTATGCAGATGCGTGGTATTGTATCTTTGCTGTGTTTCGGGCGGATGGACAGCTCCGTGGTTGGTACTGCAATGTCACTAAGCCGGCAATGATTACACCAACTGCAATTACATCGGTAGATCTTGAACTCGATTTGTTTGTTACACCAGATCGCATCGCTACGCTTCGTTTGGATATTGACGAGTTTGAGGCGCAACAGTATCAGCACACTGATCCTGAGGTGTATGCAGCAGGATATGCCGCACTCGAAAAGCTTGAAACAATGGCGCGTACACATCAACCACCGTTTGATCGAATTGAGATGATATGACGGACCGTATCGGCATCGGCATTGTGGGGTACGGGGCAATTGCCCGGGTGCATGCTGCCGCATTGGCGATTTTTGCTCAAATCTATCCTGATATGGGGGTATATCCCCACATCGTGGCCATTACGCCTGGTGGTAGTGCTAGTAGTGCCCGTGCGTTACGCGATCATCCTGCGGTGCCACATGTGTCATTTGACGAGCTACTGCAGCGTGATGATGTTGAGGTGGTGTTATGTGCCACGCCGACGGCGCTCCACTTTGCACAGGTCCAACAAGCACTTCATGCCGGTAAGCATGTCATGTGTGAAAAGCCGCTGACGGTGAATGTTGCGCAATCGCGTGAGTTGGTAGCGTTGGCGAATCAGCATCAGCGTGTGTTGGCGCTGAACCATCACTTTCGCCAAGTGCCAGCCCTGCGTGAGATTCAGCAACGTGTGGCATCCGGCGCACTTGGTACCCCAGTCAGTGGTCATTTGCGCTACTATCGCTCAAGTAACGTGAGCCCGCAACGCCCAGCCACATGGCGTTTTGTGGGTGCTAGTGGTGGCGTGTTGGTCGATTTGGGATCGCATTTGATTGATTTGGTGCATTTTATTTTTCAGACAAAAGTCGTGCGCATTAGTGCTAATCTGCGCACCGTGGTGCCTCAACGGCCAGATGCAACCGGCCAACTTGTCCAAATCGAGAGTGATGATGTCGCTTGGCTGACGGCGCATCTGGCCAACGGCATGCGCGTCACTCTTGAGGCCTCCAAAATGGTACCAGGTGCGGCTGATGACGTGCGCGTCGAGATCTATGGGACGCAGTCGAGCTTGATGTTTGACATGCTTGATGTGAATGCATTGGTGGTGGGTACGGCACAGGCGCCGGCCGCCACACAACGCAGTCAAATATGGAACCGGATGTCGCCTGCTGCTACACTTCCTGGTCCCGAGACATCAACTGGTTCATTATCGTGGCACGCAGCCTCGTGGCAACAATGTTTGGCGCGGGTAGTTGGCCATGAAAGCCCATTGTGTGATGGCCGTGCGGGACTGGCTGTGGATATCGTCATCGCCGCCGCCCAACAGAGCGCTACACAACATGGTGCTTGGGTAGAGGTTGTATATGATTAGTGGCTTTGCCTGGCGTCCCGGTGAACAAGATTGGTTGCAGATTTGGCGTGACATGTATGACCGCGAGCGCAACCAAGGAGAATCGGCTACGCATCCCGATATGCAGCGGAGTGCCGATCAATATGCCACGGCGGCTGCACGCTATGCGCGCAACGTCAAGCGTGTGCCACAACCGGATGCATTTATGCAGTGGATGTTGCCACAACTAAATGCCGGCATGACGGTGCTTGATATTGGCGCTGGTAGTGGTCGTTATGTGGCTCCACTTGCGCAAGCAGGGATGCACGTCAAGGCGCTCGAGCAATCGCCGGCAATGCGCGAGCAAATTGGGATTGTGGTGCAGGAGCAACACCTTTCACAAGTCGAGATTATTGCTGACAGTTGGCCAACCGCGAGTACAGTCACGTGTGATGTGGCCATGGCGGTACATGTGCTATATGCGGTCAGGGAGATTGCGCCGTTTGTGCAGGCGATGCATGCAGCGGCACGCGCAATGTGCGTGATTCTGCTCGGAGTGCGTCATCCAACCACGCCGGTTTTGCCGTTGTGGCAGGCATATCATGGGTATGAGCGTTTGCCACTCCCAGGAGCATTCGAGTGTCTTGGTGCGTTGGCACAGTTGGGGATTGCCGCGAATGTACACATGATGCCGTCACCTGCGCCGATAAGTTATGCAAGTCTTGAAGAGGCAGCTACCGAGATGTGTTATCGTCTACGGTTGCCGTATGGTGAGCCATACCAACAACAGTTGGCACATTTAATCGCACAGGATTGGATCGT
>Ga0315900_10008361_pt1 | contig 13328 bp, 9 predicted proteins | sample LakEriMetagenome_FD_203521 | JGI IMG/M metagenome (GOLD analysis project Ga0315900, IMG submission 203521) | Freshwater fungal communities from buoy surface, Lake Erie, Ohio, United States - Buoy 12 MA114 | ecosystem: Environmental > Aquatic > Freshwater > Lake > Lake biofilm | place: USA: Lake...
GGCATAAAAGAATTCAATGCCTAGTCCAACCACGTTAGCAACTACAAACAAGGGGAGAATTTGAACGAGTCCATAAAATATTTTTAAATGGAAACCTTCTAAAAAACCCTCATACATACCCAATGCAGAAAAATGCTGCTGCCCTATATTGTATGTACCAAAAAGGTAACACAATTGGAGTGCGATAACAACATGAAACATAAGTCGTTTTAAGTCCATGCCATCGCGAACATGAACACCACCCTTTGTTACGTGGTTAGGAGCAAAAGCAAAAGTAAAGAAACCGTCATACAGCGTATGCATAAATGGAGATTTCTTTTTATCCGGCTCAATTTTTAAAAAAAATGATAATAACGAATTTTTCATATCTTTTAATGACTATGTTTAAAATTTTAACCTTCAGCCTTTATTACATCTAAACCACTTCTTAGAATAGATTGCAAGGGTTGCTTAGAAGTACATCCAAATTCACATAAGGCAACATCTTCCTCCACTAATTCGTGAATGCCAAGATTTTCCATTTTTTCGACATCATTTACCACAATAGCTTTGAACAATTGTTGTGGTAAAATATCCATAGGAAGTAATCTGTCATATTCACCAGTAACAACGAAAGCTCTTTTTTCTCCTCTGTTATTGGTGTTAGCTGCTGAAGCAATGCCACCCAATAAAGTACCTGGGAAAGTTTTTGAAACTGACGGTCTCATATCTAAAGGTAGAAGCCAACCAAAAAGCTCATAATTTTTGCCTTCCGCCACAACCGTAACCTGATCGTCATAAAAACCAACGAAACCTTCTTTTGATACCTGGGTACCAGAAAGAACGTCGCCAGATATAATTCTATGGTCTGCAGTGACTTCTTCTGAACTAAGAAGATCGCTAATTGATGCACCAAAAGGAACTTTAGCATACCCGGTGTTCTTTAACTCAGCACCAGTGATTGCCAGCATTCTGGTTTGATCGACAATACCCTCTAACATAAATTTACCGATGATAGCAACATCCTGAACATTTATAGTCCATACTTTATCTTCGGGTGATATAGGTTTGATATGGTGTATTTGTACGCCAACATTACCAATAGGGTGTTTCCCTCTGAAATAATATTTTTCCACCCCAGTAACTCCAGTGAAAATAGATGCTGCATCAGCATCACCATTTCCGTCTAAACCTAAATATACTTTACCAGATGTTAATTTACTTAATGTTTCACAACCTGCTTGAAAAGCAATCTCCTGACCCTTTAAAACGTAACCCAAATCAGGTGCTAAGGGAGCTGAGTCAAAAGTAGAAATGAAAATATCTCTTGGAACGATAGATAAGTTAGGTAAAATATTGAATGGTCTCTGAAGAAATAAAGTCATTAAGCCAGAGGAAGCCAGACTTTTTACTAATTCTTCTCTTGAAACTGTTGCAATATTAGGTTTATCAAATGTTTTGTACTGCTGGGTTTTATCCGCTAAAATAACTATCTCATTAATAGCTCTTTTCTCCCCTCTTTTAATCTCTACTATTTCTCCACTCACCGGAGAACTAAATATGAAATCTGGTTGAGATTTGTCATAAAAAATAGGATCACCAGCCTTAACACTATCACCAATTTCAACTAATACTTTAGGAATAGGAGAAATACCTTTGAAATTTGCAGGATTAACAGAAAACCTATGAACTGAAACATTTAAGTTTTCAGCTTCAGCTTTACCCTCTAAAGGAATGTCAAACCCCTTTTTTGAAATAATTACCTTCTCATTTTTCAAATAGGCAGGTAACTTTGTTCCGACCAATTCATAAAATCTTGGCATTAAACCAAAATGATTGCCGTCTTTGTCCGCACCAATTCTCTTTGCCTCAATAGCCATCAAGTTGTCAGAAACCTGTATAACTATAGCAAAAAATACTAGCGCAGCTATCACAAAAAGGCTGTTTAATAAAAATTGAGATCCTTCACCATTTGTTTGGGCAGCAACTTCCGTTAAACTACCCAATAACAAAGAAAGGGACAAGAATAAAAATTTTCCACGATTCATACGTATAGTGCCTTTATTGAACTAATTTAAAGGCGCAAATATAAATACCTTTCTATCCAAATGGAGATAATAACGATAAATTTAACCTACATTATTTAATTTAGAAAAAATCTAAATTAGCAAAAAGGTTGAACCGATTTTTATTCGTGTTCAACCTTTTCTTTTAGTCTGTAAAGAATATATCTCTTCGAGATTACCCCTATTTAATTTCAAATTTATATTTTAACTTTTCTATAATGGGCCTTTCTGTTCCTGGCTCGGTATTTTTCAAAAAGATATCAATAACAATGGTTTCTCCTTGAACTTTGTCTTTACTATCAAAAATTACTTTTATGGTTCCTTTACCGCCCGGTGGAATCGACTGGGCATTATACTCAGTAGTTGTACATTCGCAAGCAGAGATAAGATCAATTTCAGCTTTTGTATCTCCAATATTTTGAAACACATAAGTAAATTCTCTTTTTTCACCTCTTGTAACAGTTCCAAAATTTGTTTCCCTAATGGTAAAATCAAGTATTGGCACTCCCTTGAATATTTTTTTACCTGCCAAGGTTGAAAATGGGTGAATGTTAGGTATAGAATCACCGCGTGGCTTCACTGCTCCGGTCGATTTGTCTGCCGCAGTGGTAGCCTCTCTTTTCAATAACCTTGTACTTTTAACGGTAATAACTTTTGGGCCACCAATGATTTTAAATTCAGTACGCCTGTTAAGCGCGTGCGCGAGTTCTTTATCTTCTTCTGTTTCCAGTTTATTTATGTATTCTCCTGAAAAAACATCGCCTGGTAAAAATTCAGGATGCTTATTTGCCAACCTGTCATCCACTACCTTTGGAACATTTTCACCGTTACCAACTGCTTTAATCCTGGTTTGATTTATCCCTTTTTGAAGCAACCACTGTTTGGCCGACTCTGCTCTTCTTTGAGATAAGCCTTTATTAAATTCATCGTTTCCTCTATTGTCTGTATGTGAACTCAGCTCTATAATTAAATCGGGGTATTGATTCATAATTTCGAGGAGGAAATTTAAATCGGGCTCTGCCGTTGGTAAAATTTTATCATCACCGTACTCGTACAAGATATTTTCCATTACGATAGCCTTTTCTGAAAGAATCGTATCATATTCAGGCACAGGAATAGGTATAGGTTTTAGATATAATCGCTGAGTGAAGGATTTATTTGCTTTTAGATTTAGCGTATTTATAACGGCCGTATCAGGAAAATGATTGGGGTGAGTTGCAATAATTCTATAGGATTTCTCTAATTCCAGTTTAAAATCGAATTTATTTCCCTTATCATTCTGAATGGTTTGGGGATCTCCACCAGGCTTGGGAATAATCATTACAGTCACTCCTTTCAGTGCCTGCCTACCGCTATTAAAGGTTCCAACCACTAAGTCGGCCTTGATTTTTTCTATGGTAAAAGAGTAAATATCCTCACAACAAGTTTTTGCCCTAACCGATTTGCCCGCAGGTCTGTTAGAAGTAAGAAGACCATTATAACCATCGGCATCCAATCTAAAATATTGATCGTCCTGCGGAGAATTAAACCCTTTAGACATATTCAGCGGATCGCTCCAATTCTGCCCATTCCAAAAGGAATAAAATATATCATATCCACCTAATCCTGGATGCATATTTGAACTAAAATAGAGCGTACCGTTATAATAATAAGGAGTTACCTCATCACCTAAGGTATTTATTTTAGGTCCCAGATTCACTGGATCTCCATAAACACCCTCTGATTTTTGAGGCGCGTAATATAAATCTGCGCCACCGAAACCACCTGGAATATCAGAAGAAAAGAAAAGCACTTCCCTTCCATAAAGCTCCCCTGGGAAAGGGTGTCTTGCTCTATATTCCGGATCAATACCAACAACTTCCTTTGCTCCTTTCCATGCCCCATCACCGCCAACGCTGTAAAATAATTGACTTTCTACCACTTCATTTCCCTGCAATACTTGTCTGTTGAAATACAGTTTATTACCGTCAGGAGAAATACTAACATTGACATTATGAATTTCAGGTCTGTTTATGTTTGCTTTCAAGGCTTCTGGCTTTCCCCAAACCCCTGTTTCTTCATTTTTCTTAGCATAGTAAATTTTAGCATGAAAATCTTTAGCCGATGAATCCAGGACAATCACATCTTTAGCCATAAAACTAGAAATGTATAAATTCCCTTCCCTACTAAAAGCTGGCGAATAATCTGAAAAAGGCGTATTAATAACGGCTGAAAGTCTGGTTAATTCGATAACATCCTCTTTATCAGCAAGTTCTTTTCCAAATTCTGCCCCTGTTATTTCATTTTCAGCAAATTTTCTAAGGGTATCACTTGAAACGACGGCTAGAAATTTTTGGAACTCGATGATAGCCTCTTCGTAATTACCTGACATTTTTAATGCCTTTGCATAATTAAAACGAAGCTGGTCCCATTTTTTCTCTTTATCTTTTTTTAAGATTTTAGCATACGTTTTGGAGGCTGAAGAGTAATCGCGAATTTGCAAATAAAGTTCGGCCATATCAGGCAGAAGGCTTTCATCTTTTTTGGCTTCAAAAGCCATTTCAAAGTAATCCAGCGCATTTACATAATCTTGTTCTGCCCATTTTTCACGTGCTACCTGTAGTGTCCTATCATAAGATGCGCCTCTGATTGGTTGGGAAAACGAAGGATTCACAGCTACGATAACGAGCAGTATTACGCCCAAAAAAACAAGGCTATTGGTTGGGATAGATTGCATGAATGCTTTTAATTTTTTGTACATAACATTATAAATGAGGACATAAAATTCTGGTAGGCACTTCCTTCTTGGAATAAATCTTAATGATATAATAACCCCCTATTTCAAAACCACCCTGATATTTTGAGGCACTCCTTAGGGAAGAAACATTTATATCGTAGCTAATTCCAGCTCTAAACTGGTCATAATCTAAGCCTAAAAATAATTGTGCGGCATCGCCAAGTCTATACCCCGGACCAAAACGTAGTTTTATGTTTTCTTTTATGGGCATTCCAAAAAGCAATTGCAAGGCTAATTCTGTGGCACCTCCTGTACTTTGCATCATAAAAGATGGCTCTACAAATAAACTTTCCGATAAATTACGCAGATATGTTCCGTGTAAAGTTAACCTCATTGGTTTTTTGGTATTCGTATTCTTAATTTTACCCCCTGGTTTTGGTGGCTCAACAACATCCTTTGTATTTTGAATGAGTCCATATCTACCTCCAATAACATGATAAGCAGAGAAACCCAAATCGAGGGAATTTCCCTCCGCCAGTTTCGTTCTGAAAAGGAGACCAATACCAGAGTCAAAAAAGTTTACTTCCTCTTGAATATCTCTGTTTGCTCCGGCGCCAATACCCAAGCCACCACCACCAATTTCTTTGGGTAACTCATCGGCAAAGCGCAATTCCGGACTATTCATATTTACACTTCGCTGAAACCTACCCCCTTGAAATCCAATAGTTAACATTTTATTTCTTTTATCATCCAATGCCAGGTGATAGGCAGCTGAAAGATAAGATCCTCCTGTTTTTAGTTCAGTACTACCCGCTTCATCACTAACCACAGTCATACCTACCCCTACCCAATCTTTTGACCGAAGGCCTTTGATAATTGGTGCATCTATATAAAAAGAAGGCGTCCTGTAGGGATTAGCTAAAACGGTTCTCCACTGATCACGATATATACCACCTATTCTTGCCGTCCCTTCATAAGCACCTGTTAACGCCGGATTAAGCGTTAATGGTGAAAAATTAAATTGGGAAAAATGTATATCCTGACTATTTAAAGTATTGACGAACAAACAACTAAGTAAAAAAAAGGATCGAATAAGATACTTTGTTTTAACTAAAATCAGGTGGTCGTTTGGCAAAATTTGTACAATGCAGTTATTCATAATCAGTATATTTGACTAATCAGCTTTTAAAGATTGTCTGCAATTTAATAGACTTTAAGCAAAAAGAACAGATTAGTTCATCAAAAATTAAAGAATATACCTAAATAGGCATTAACTATAATTATGTTTAAGTAATATTTGTCCTTGTTCATAAACGGAACTGGCGGAAATTTCGTTCATACAATTAAAATGTTTTTTGGGACATTCAGATCTACCAAAACGGCTACAAGGCCTGCAAGAAAGATTATCCACCTGAATGGTCTTGTTTCTATTCATTCCTTCAGGATAAAAAGGAAGCCATCCAAACTCAGGAATGGTTCCACCCCAAATACTGACCACTGGCTTTCTCAAGGCGGCGGCAATATGCATCATTCCCGTATCCCCGGTAATAACCAGTTCTGCATTTTTCATTAATAAAGCAGATGCCAATACATCTGTCTCTCCGCATCTGTTAATCACCTTTTTTTCAAAGGATCCTTCCAACGCTTTACCCAGGTTAACATCGTCTTTTCCACCAATTAAAACCAAAGAATGGGAATGAAAAGTGGATATTATCTGCTTCCATTTTTCAAAGGGTATTCTTTTTGTAAAATGTGCAGCACCTAATACCATAACTATATAAGGTTTCTGCTGAAGCAGAGTTTCTTTATCAGAAACAAAAAAATCTAATCCTTTTCCATCATAACTTACTGAAAATGAACGTAAAGTTTCTAAGTACCTAGTAACGATATGTTTTTGGATTAAAGGTTTGAACCCAGTCTGAACATAAAACCAACGGGGAAGAGATCCTTTGTTACAATGGTAAAATGGAACTCCCCACAAATAAAAGCGCAAACTTAAAGTACGCAAATTGGAATGCAAATCTATAACAGCGTCGAATTTCTCCTTTTTCAATGCTGAAATGACCTCCTTCAGATCTTTATTAATGGTCCAGATTTTTGAAAGGTATGGATTCTCCCTCCATAAATCAGCAAAAATGTCTTTTGTAAGAAAATGAACCTCTGCGTTTAACTGAATTTTTAATAATCTGACAACAGGCGAAGTCAGAACAATATCGCCCATCGCTGAGAAGCGAACAACAAGTATTTTTAGACCACTCATTCTGAAAGAATTTCCTTCTTCCATTTTTCATTTCCTAAGGCATCAAATATTTTTATGGTTAATTTTCGTTCCAGTCTTTTACCACTAAAAGTCAATAATCCAAAATTGTGTTCTGTTACTTCGGTACCTGGTACTCTAAGAATATTAATTTCAGGATTTGTATTCACCCCACTCGTTAGAGGCGAAACCGTTAAGTCGTAGATATATTTTCCATTGGCAAGTTTCAACTCCGTTAACTCTGTAAAATGCCTGTCACCTGTAAGGAAAATGACATTTTTGAGTCCTTCTTCTTCAATTCGTTTGATTAAATAAGCTCTTTCTTCCGGATAAAATCTAATATGATTCTCGGCAGTAGGTGCGGCACTTAGAAACTGTCCACCGGTGGCCACCATTTTAAATGGCGATTTACTTGTTTTTAGTGCGTCAATTAGCCATTCAAGTTGTGCTTTTCCAAATTGTGTTCTTTCACCTGTTTTCCTTTCATCTGGTGCGCGCGAAAATCTGTTATCTAATAAAAAGAAATCAATATCTGTCCATTGAAACTGCGAGGTAATTCCCTCCTGTTCAGGTAGCCCCGAGGTCGGATTGGCCCAGAACAACCGAAAGGCCTCCAAGGTAGCTTCTTTCTGAATAAAGCCTCTGTCACTATTATCTGGTCCGAAATCATGGTCGTCCCAAATAGCATAATGATGCACACTTGCTAATAAGCCTTGTAATTCGGGGGTGGCACGAGTATGTGTATAACGATAAAAAATGCCTGATTTACTATTCCAATCAGCTTCCCTCAGATAAGTATTGTCGCCTAACCAGAGCATTGCATCAGGCTTTTTGGATAAAATAGATTCGAAAATTTGATAATTTGACCCATAGGGTTTCCCTGGTCTGTCATAGGAAGTATCGTTAATGTAGGCACAACTTCCCAATGCGATGGAAAAAGCAGGAGGATCTGTTCTCCATTGCCATAATGACTGGGTTTGAAATTCGAGGGGATAGGGAAATAATAATGATTTATCATTTAATACAACCTGATAGCCATATTTATTACCAGGCTCAAGCAATGAAAGAACTATTTTAGTGGTGAAAGCGGCAGAAGCATCCGTTTCCACGACGTTAGACTTGAAAACTTTATTTGGCGCCTCCAGGTTCCAATAGTTAAGCTGAACTTTACCTTTTGAGGTTGTTTGCAACCAGACGACCACTTCCCTCATCTCTGAGTATCCCAGCATTGGGCCTGATTTAAGTTCAGCATTCTGAGCAAAACCTTGAAGAATGAAGGTAAAGAAAACAGGCAGGAGAAGCTTCATTTTCGGAGTCATACAAAAGATTTTAAGTAGTGAGCAGACTTTGGACATTAATATTCTTTTCATGGACATATAAGAAAAAATCATATACCCAAAGCAGGTTGTTTTCCATATAATCGGTCGATGGATTCAACCTTTTGAGGTGAATTTCCCATAAATTGGGTTCTTTTTGCATCCAGACGTTTACCATATTTACCACTTTCACAAATCGATCAGGATCATTTCCTTCCGGAATATCCCGGGATTTTGTTTCCTCCAGAAAATATTTGAAAGATTCCGGATGGTAGAAACTATATTTTTCAGGATAACGGAAGGCGAGGTATAAAAAGGCCATTTCAAAATTATCTGTATGAAAATGACTTTGTAAGCGGGAACCTACATGACTATCGAGGTAATCACTAAACAGTTCGTTACACCCATAGACAAAACGATGCAATCTACCTGTTAAATCGCGTTCTTCATTCAGTAAATCTGAAAACAACATTCTTCCATAATCAGGTTGATGCCCTAATATTTCAGCCATTACTTTTCTTGGTTCAAAGTTTTCTCTATTCCATAATCTTCTGGAGCGTGAATTATCCAGGCTAGCCAAATACATAGCCTTCATATCTACGGCATTAATGTCCCATTTTTGAACAAAAACCTGTTGAGATTCCCAAATATAAGCTCTTTTGTATCGCTCCTCATTTTCAATATACTGGCGATAAATTTTCAGGAGTAAAATGATAGATTTTAACTGCATGTATAAAATTTAAACTAGGGTGCCGGATCTGGCATTGATTTGTGAATAAGTTCAATTCTCTCCAATAAATCACTTGGAAGTTTTAAATTTATGCTATCGATATTTTCTTTCAGCTGAGAAATATTGGTAGCACCTACGATATTACTGGTTAGGAATGGCCTGGAATTGACAAATGATAGCGCCATCAAACCTGGCGAAAGATTCGCTTCCTTTGCCAGTTCGACATATTTTTTAATCGCACCCTGGCTAAAGTCGCTGTTATAACGAACCAATCTTGGGCTACTTGCGTATTTTACTAATCGAGAAGAGCTATCTGCGGTACCATTGAGATATTTTCCGGAAAGGGTGCCAAAAGCCAAAGGAGAATAAGCAAGTAATCCTGCCTTTTCCCTTATAGAAATTTCTGCTAATCCTACTTCAAATAGTCGATTCACCAGATTATATGGATTTTGGATACTCATACAGATGGGTAAACGATGCATCTCTGCCAGATGGATAAAACGTTGTAAACCCCAGGGAGTCTCGTTAGACACACCAAAAAACCTGATTTTCCCCGACGAAATCAGAGATTCCATGGTTTCGAGAATGTCCAGCATGTTATCTTCCCAGGGATCGGAACCATCATCAGGATAACCACGTACACCGAAGTTATTCGTTTTTCTCTCTGGCCAATGGAGTTGAAAAAGGTCAATATAATCCGTTTTCAACCTTTTGAGACTATTCTCCAGGGCTATTTTAATGCTATCTGCTGAAAAATTCAAATTTGGTCTGATATAACTGAAAGCACCAGGACCTATTATTTTTGATGCAATAACCAGTTTGTCTCTGTTCCCTCTATCCTTCAACCAGGAACCCACCATTTCCTCTGTTCTGCCATAAGTATCTTTATTAGCAGGAATGGGGTACATTTCCGCAGTATCAATAAAATTAACCCCTTCATTTACGGCGAAATCTAATTGCAAATGTGCCTCGGCTTCTGTATTCTGTTCTCCAAAAGTCATCGTACCAAGACAAATCTTGCTAACACGTTGTTCAGACCTACCTAATAAACTGTATTCCATTCAACTGAATTTAAAGGACAAATAAAAGTTATTTCTACCAAAATAAAGAAAACATAATCCAAAAGTCGCTAAAAATGTTTAATAATTTATAAAGCAATTAACTTTATAAATTGAAACTGATTTTTAACGTAAATTGAGACAAAATTCATCATTTATGGGACTATTAGATAATTTGAAGGAGAAAATTTTTGGACAAAAAGCAAAGACAGCTCCGCCCATCGAAAGAAAACAGGAAAGTACTTTAGACTTCAAAAAATTTGAGCAAGAAGCTTTTCAAACTCAGGTGCCTGATGCTACCGGCCATGCCCACAATGAACCAAAGGGTAATACCGTAAAGGACATTTTACAAGAAAAAACGGAAAAATTAGGGGAACAAGTCATTGAAAAAGGACGGGAATGGAAGGAAAAAGCCATAGCATTAGGTGATATTCTCGGAGAAAGAGCAGAGGCATTAATGCAGAAAGCAGAGGCAGAAGCAGCGAAGGAAAAGAAATCTGAAAAAGAGAGTTTCTTTGAAAAAGCACATCGAAAAGGTAAAGAATATGATGAAAAGGTTAACGATTCTCAGCGTACTTTTCAAGACAGTCTCAGAGAGGCAAAAAAGAGTACTTTGACGGATGACTTTTTTACCAAAGCGGCGAAATATGCCAATAGTGAGTATGGCACAAATTCAACAAAACCAACTATTTTAACCGGCGATACACAGAAAAAACAAGCCTCGAAAAATGACAGGAATGATTCAGATGATCTCATTGAAGATGCTATCATTGAGAAATAAACCATTGTTAATGAATTATTAATCATCTTTGCAAATAAATTTTTAAAATTATACTTTGAAATTCACTGATTTTAATCTTCATCCTTCCTTAATGGACGGGCTAAATGCCATGTCTTTTAAAGAACCAACACCTATTCAAACCCAAACTATTCCTCTTATAATGGACGGACATGATGTTTTGGGTTGTGCACAAACTGGAACGGGTAAGACGGCTGCTTTCCTTCTACCTATTTTACATAGCTTAACGGTAAATCCATCAGAAAAAATAGCCACGCTTATCATTGTTCCAACCAGAGAACTAGCTGTTCAAATCGATCAGCAACTGGAAGGATTTTCCTATTTTACTCCTATCAGTGCCATTGCTGTGTACGGTGGTAGAGACGGGCAATCACTCGACCTCGAAAAGAAAGCGTTGAAAGGAGGCGCACCCATTGTTGTGGCTACACCAGGCCGACTTATCGCCCATATTGACATGGGTTACGTGAATTTCGATAGCCTTAGATATTTGGTCCTCGATGAGGCAGATAGAATGTTAGACATGGGTTTTGCCCCTGATATTATGAAAATAGTAAATATGCTTCCCAAAAAAAGGCAAACCTTGTTATTTTCTGCTACCATGCCCGCACCGATCAGGAAATTTTCCCAACAACTTTTAAATAATCCAAAAGAGGTAAGTATTTCCATTTCAAAGCCAGCTGAAAAAATCATTCAGTCTATGTATGGCGTAGAAGATGAGCAAAAACCTGCTCTGGCAGAACAAATTCTTTCCGGTTTCAAAGAAATGGAAAAAATACTCATTTTTGCAGGAACTAAAATAAAAGTGAGACAAGTTTCTGATCGACTACTCAAAGCTGGATTTGATGTCGCTGCCATCCATTCCGATTTAGAACAGTCGGAAAGAGAAGACAGATTATCAGCCTTTAGAAACGGAAAATTAAAAATTGTAGTCGCCACTGATGTTCTTTCCAGAGGTATTGATATAAAAGGGATTGATCTGGTTATTAACTATGATGTCCCGGGCGATCCCGAAGATTATGTGCATAGAATCGGAAGAACGGGCAGAGCAGAAGCAGAAGGTATGGCTATTACTTTCGTAAATTACAGAGACAGACCCAAAATATATGCCATTGAAAAAATGATGGGAAGGGAAATTCCAATTGTAAATAAAGGGGCATCCTCAGCCAATCAATCTTCCGAAAGTAGGCCGGACAGATCAGATCAACGCAAAAAATCTTATCCTCCAAAACATAAACCATTAAACGGAAAAAAGAAAAAATTAGAATAGTCTGTCTTTTCCCAAAAATAAGAGGTAATTAATCATCTATTTAAGCGGACTTAATTAAATTTGTGAAGGTGATAAAAAATTATCCTCTCAAATAAGCTCCTACGTATGAATTTACCCAAGATGCCCTTGGTTATTGATAAAATTATTTCTCCTTTAATAAAGGCTCTGCTTCCTGTTAAAGTACGTTGGGAGAAATATGAAAATGACTATCCCAAAAACGCTATTTTAATTAAGACGTGGGGAAAGCGGTTTTCATACCTTATTTTAGCCTATTTTTTACTATGGCTTGTATTCCTAAGACCAATACCCACCATTACTATTATAAAGGAACTGGAAACCCGGAATGCAACGGAAATTTATTCCGATGATAATATTTTAATGGGAAGATATTTCATCCAGGCCAGAACGTCTATACCTGCTGATTCTATCCCTGGATTTGTTTTTCACGCACTCGTCGCCATAGAAGACAAACGTTTCTTTTCACATCAAGGCGTTGATTTAAAAAGCTGGGGGCGCGTTTTAGTTAGAACTGTCCTTGGAGGCGACGAATCAGGTGGCGGTGGAAGCACCCTAAGTCAGCAATTAGCAAAAAATCTATTCCCCAGAGAAAAGTTTCTGTTCCTATCCCTAATAAGGAATAAATTAAAGGAAATTGTCATTGCCAATCGGCTAGAAAGGGTTTATACCAAAATGGAGTTATTAACGCTATATTTGAATACTGTGCCATTTAGCGAAAATGTATATGGTATTGAAGTAGCAAGTAAAAGATTTTTCAGTAAATCCCCTATTGATTTAACGATACAAGAGGCAGCCGCTTTGATGGGCACTTTGAAGGCAAATACTTCATATAACCCAAGAAAAGCGACAGAAAAGGTTAGAATACGGAGGAACTTAGTTTTGCAACAAATGGTTGAAAACAAACAGATAAAAGAGGAAATTATCAGGTTAAGTCCGGTACACAAAAAGAATATAGGAAATGTATCGACAACCAATCTTTCAGGCCTGCTTCAATCCCCTCTTATCGTCCGCTACAATCCAATTATCAAAAATGAAGGCATTGCTCCTTACTTTCAGATACATGTCAAAAAAGAACTGGATGCCATTTTAAGTAAACTGAAAAAAGATAATGGTCAACCATAT
>Ga0315900_10008362_pt1 | contig 13327 bp, 13 predicted proteins | sample LakEriMetagenome_FD_203521 | JGI IMG/M metagenome (GOLD analysis project Ga0315900, IMG submission 203521) | Freshwater fungal communities from buoy surface, Lake Erie, Ohio, United States - Buoy 12 MA114 | ecosystem: Environmental > Aquatic > Freshwater > Lake > Lake biofilm | place: USA: Lake...
GCGCGGAGAAGAGTTTGTAACTAGAAAAATAACAAAGCGCATTGCTAAAATTAAAAAAGATTTAGATCGTGGTAAAGATTTTATTGACCCACTAGAGCTTGGAAACATATATGCTAAAAGAGACTGGAGTCACGCCGAGGATTTTGTGGAAGGGATTTGGATGATGCTTAATCAAGATGAGCCAAAAGAATATCTGCTTGCATCAGGAGAAACGCATACCGTTAAAGAATTTATTGATCAATGTTTTGAGCTATGCGGAATAAGTGGCTCTTGGATTAACGAAGGGTTGCAAGAAAAATTTATTTTACAAAAAACTACAAATACTATTTATTATGACAATAAAGTTTTAGTTAAAATAAATGAAAAATTTTATAGACCAGCAGAGGTTGACTTATTATTAGGAAATCCTAGCAAGGCCCAAAACGAAATGGGATGGTTTCCAAAAAAATCTTTTAGAGATCTTGTCAAAGAAATGATATTAAATGATTTAAAATTGTGTAATTAAAAATTATGGACAACGGAGAATATAAATTTAATAATTGTCAACATAGATCTCAAGAAGAAGAGTCTGTTACAGTTCATAGATGCAAATGCCAAGGTGGCGATTACAGAGATACCGGATATAAATGTAATGCGAGAAGCATATTTAAAGTTACTAGCCAAATATGCAATTATTGTTCTGTTTTTAAAGACAGAAACGGTACAGAAATTCAGTGAATTATCTAGATCAAAACGTGCAAGCCCTATTAAATTATGGGGCTGCATTTGTGCAATTGCGCCATAAAAGTAAAATGGCAGCTAAAAGAGGTTGGCCTAATTTTATAAGCACCAATGAGCAAGAAATATCCGAATGGTTAGAAAAAAAATATAATATTGGCATATATTTAGGATACGCTAATTTAATTGATGTTGAGTACGATAACGAAGATGGTAAAAAACAACTAGAAGAAATGGGATTGTTGAATATTCGCACCCCAACTTGGGCCAGTTCTAGAGGAGAGCATAGGCTTTTTAGGTTGGAAAAAATGCCGGATAATCCTATAAAGTATATAAAACTAAATAATCGCGGAGGAGAAATTCGCATTGGTGGCACAAATTCATTAAGTGTAGTACCCCCATCTGTTCATGAGAGCGGCATTGAATATAAATGGGTTATTAACCCACAAGAATGCGAGCCTGCAATTTTATCACTATCAAATATCGGATTATAAAAAAAATAACAAACTTAAAAAAACAAATGTAATATTCTTTGGACAAATAATAAATATAAAAATATGCCAAATTTAAAACCATTCAGAGATTTTAGCCAGCATGATGTTATCAACCTTTTCGCTTATGATGGCACGGCAACCGCTGGAACACTAGTAAAAATAGATACAAACTGGAAAGATGTTTATGGAGAAAGCCTTTCGCTTTCAAACCTTTCAAGCGCTCCAAATACAATGTCTTCATCCTTTGTTCCTGTAGGAAAAGTAACAAGAACAACGGTATCAACAGACTTGGCAATTGGCATTCTTTTAAAAAATGTAATTGAATATGATGAAAACGGAACCCCATTAATTTGGGAACCACAATTACTCGCTGAAAGAGATGCTGTTCTGCCACAGCAGGCAGTTCCAGTTCTTACAAAGGGAATCGTGCTAATCAACGACATTGATGCAAGCGTTGGTGGCTATCCGACAATTGGTGCGGCTGCATATGTTGGAACTAATGGCAGAATCGCAACGAGTGGCACAAACCGTATTGGAACATTTTTAAGCCAAGTAACAGAAAATACAAACAATGGTTACTGCTTGCTAAGACTGAATATTCAATAATTATTTCGCATTTCCTGTTTTAGGAAGTGTAAATAAGATAGTTCTTTAACAATTTAAAAATAGGCCTTACTGGGTGAATTCGGTGAAAATCTTCGCTAGCGTACGCTAAAAAGACAATACCGAGCCAAGCTGTCTGGGAAAGATAGGACAGAAGGTGTAACGACTAGATTGCTGAGTCCCAACAATAATGCGATCCAAGAGCGCCCGGTGTGCTGGATGAATTTCCAGTACCAAGATATAGTCTGAACTCTATAGAAATATAGAGATGTACGGCATAAACAGCCATACGTTAACATAATGAAGTATTGCATTGCCAGTATGCGAGCGCAACCGAAAGGTGTCATTTGGCCGGATCATGTCTCCGAGCATGAACCTGAGTGACAAAACTGCGATCGCCCGTAGGCAATGTAGGCGGCTTAACCACATTATCCTCATGCGCACTTTTTCAGATTTACAGAATAGACTCACAGAAGAGCAGATTAAAAATTTAGGACTGGCTGGCTCTATAAAGTCAGCTAACGATCTTGGATTTGTTGATTTTGCAGCAAACAAAAATCCAACATTTAAAAATTTCTACCTTGATTTAGAAAATATTGGAGTTTTAAGGTCTATAAATCCGCGCACAGTAGTACGCGATGTTCAGCCAGAAGAAAATAACTTTAATACAAACAAGACATGGCGCGCAGCTATAGAATCTGAATATTATTATTCTACTTATAATATCGTAGAAAATCCAATTGGAAATATTTCTTTTACAGACTTATCGACACAAAAATATTTGCATGAAGATAATGATTTTTTTATACCATTTATACTTAAAAAATCTGGAAAGTTATTAAAATCAAACAAATTTAAATTTTCAAGATTTAGATTTAAAAGAAACACTTCAAATACAAACGAACTGCGCATTCAAACCCCAAATGGCACAATTTTAAACCGTCCAGCCGAAGCAAATCTAGCAGCCAATACTAAAAAACATTATTATGTTTGGGATCATAGATTAACAGGAATTTCATCGGGATATTTGCAAGCGCAGGGCATTAGCCCACAGTTTGCTTCGCAAATTTCTGGGGCTTCTGGAATTTTATCCGGGTATTATATACCATACCCAACAACGCTAGATAAACAAGATTATATTGGATACAATGTTCCAACGCAAATAGCTCCAAGATACAATCAAGAAAACAAACAGTCTATTAAAGGCTTATTGGCGGTATCTATTGGATCAGCAAATCAAAAACAAATTGTTTATGTTAGCCCTCATGGAATGCAAACAGGCTTTGCAAACACATACGAAAATTTTAATTTAACAGAATCAAAGCTTATAAATCTAACCCCAGGATCAAAACGTAAATATTTAACAGTAACTGGTGCTGGTTTTAATTTGGCTAATGGCATTTATAGAGAGGTCAAAAACTACCCGTCAAGCGGATATTTGCCAAGATATAGGAATGTTGTTCGCAATCCAAATGCCCCACAATTTACAACGCAAGCAACTAGCGCAACTCAATGGTCTGGAAATTCAAACCCATCTGTGCCAAGAAAAGAAGTTTATTGGGATGGATATAATTGGAATATTTCAGTAAACAATCAATCAATTTATCAATCTTTACCAGAAATAGATTTACGTGCTGGAAAAAGAGTTACCAGATCATTTATTGACAATTCTGCTTTTTCAGATATGGTTGGTAAATATTCTGAAATTCCAAATTCTTCAAATAATATTTCAAGAGTTTGGCAAAAATTTATTTCTAGTGGAAAAGTAAGTTCATTTACCAAATCAATAATATTTTGGGATCCAACCCAAAATCTTGATCCGCTAAATGCCGCATTGTCTGAAAATTCTGGAATTTATATTTCTGTAACTCCAAATTATTATAATGAAAGCTTATTTACTGGAAATAATATTGCTTCGTTAAATGCGCAATATTCTGGAAATCGAAACTTATTCAATGCGGGAACGGGATATAAATATTTTTATAAAACAGGAAACAGAGGAGAAAGAAGGGGGCGCATAACTCCTAAATTTTTTGATGGTTGGCATTTACCATTTCAGCCAACAGGAGAAGCAACATTTTTAAATAGCTGGGTGCTTCCATTTGTTAGCGGACAAACAGTATTAGCTACCGGTAATTTTATTTCGCAAGGAAATCAAGTTATCACTGGGGCTGGATTTTGGAGCGGGATTGGGTTTACATATGTTACTGGAGAATTCTATGATTCCGCAGGTAATCTGTTTAGCGGTCAGGCAATAAGCGGCAATGGCGTAGAGTATTATAATATTACTGGATATGAAAATTATACCCTCCAAGAAAGTGGTATAATAACAGGAAGACCAAATTATATAAATCCATCATTATGGACAACGGGATATAGAAATGTTCCTCTATTTAGTGGCGCAAGTGGCATATCTACAACTAGCGGTATTGGATCGCAATTAATACTGAGCGGACAAACATATTGGTATCCAAAATCTTATCTTTATGCAACAAACGTCAGAGGCATATCATTTAGCCAAAGCGGTGTTCAAATTAATAATGGAATAGTTTATTTAAATAATGTTCCATATTCTGGATACCAAACCGGAACAATTAGCGCGCCATACGTAAGACAATTTATAACTACAGTATGCGATTCTGGAAAATATGAAAAATATTCTAATTATGTTTATACTGATGGTAGTGGAAATAATCTTTTATACGATATTTTAGGGGATTACGGATTTAAAGATCAATGGATAATGATCAATGAAACAAACCGCTATGTTTCAGGAACAAGTGGATATTCTGTTCTTTTTGTAAACAAAACAAAATCTGTTGCGAATTACCCAATCATACCAAGAGTTTGTTGGTGGGATGGGGTAGGTGGATTTGCCAATAGCGGTCTGCAAGTTAATAATACCAATACCCCTGTTGTTGGCGGCTATACTGTTACTAGACTTCCGATTGGGGCAGACACGTTCGTTCTATCAAATAGTGGTCTATCAATAAATAACAGAAAATTTTTAAACTTGCTCAGTTCAGATAGGGGCGTATCTATTGGAGAATTTGGTAATTTATATGCAAATATAATTAATTCAAATTCAAAATTATTATATATTCCACAACAAAATGGATTGACCCCATTTAATTCAGCTGTTCCAAATTCGGGATCATTCTCAACAAAGCTCTCTATTACAGGATATGTAAGCCCTCAAAATATATCATCTTGGTGGCAAAAATTCCAAGGGCAACTTTCAAGATTAGAAGTCATAACATCAACTACTGCTCCTGATATATTTAGTGCAAAATTTAACTCATTATCGCCTGTAAATAACCCATCTCCAAATTTATTGAATGGATCTTTTTACTTTAAATCAAAAAATATTTCTAAAAACAAATTGATACAGTTAAAAACAGTATTTTTAGACAGCAGATATGTAAATAGTGGGCAAGTGTTGCCAACAGGATACTCTTCTATTCCATATTTGGAAAATGTTTGGAATTATCCATTATATATCAAATATTCTGAGCCAGAAAGCGCAGGCGGAGAAAATGGAATAAACACTCAAGTTGGATCAGTCGCAGCAGACCCATCACAGCCAACAGAAAGTGGAATTATTATTGGAGATCAATATGTTACTATGAGCGATGCCACTGGCGTATATAAAGTAGCGCCTTCTCAAATGATGCTTTTATATTCTGGTGGAGTTGTTGAGCCAATCAAGCAAAATATCCCATTAAAAGATACTTTATTCTATAAATTTTATAATCATATTTACAATGGAGATAAAACTTTAGCTACGGGAACATGGGACGGAACAATACCTTCTGGCACATACTTTACAGTAGAACTTATTTCAACATATTTCAATGATGATTTTGGAATAGATGGTGGAAACCTCGGCATATTTTATGCTGGAAACAATGGGGATATCAAATCAGATATATCTAGTGCATATAGCTTGCCAGCCATAACTGGAGCATATCCAAAAGTCGATGCAAGAAATTATAACTTATCATATGTTTCTCATGCTGTTAATAAAAATAAGCATGTTTCAAGAATGCATGCTAAAACCCTTGCGCGCAAGAGAATGCAAGAAGTTTATAATAAAACAGCAAAATTAAATGCTCCATATTTACTATTTCAAAATTCTAAATATAATAGATTACAAGGATTTTTGACGAATAAATATATTCAAATGGCACAAACTGGACAATCCAATCCATTTAACATATTTTAAAAATGGGCGAAATTTCGGCATGTGTTTTTGATTGGTCATTTGAACACGAATCGTGTCAATACAAATTGCCAAATTTAAAACCAGGCAACCCCCCATCAGTAGGTAAAGATTGTGAAGTTTTAAGTTCTAGCAATAAAATTATTCCGCCAAGCCCCCCAAGAACAGAGCCAAGCCCATGGACATGTATTGGCTGGTTTCCCGAATACAGCTACATGAACATAAATGATCCAGATGGATGTTCTGGATGTAGATCTTTTCCTGGCTATCCAGATGGTTGGCCGCCAAGACCAGGCGATCCAAGATATGGCCCAAGCAATACAACGTGGAAGGCAACTGGGGAAGAAAAAGACGGCCCAGAGTTTAGATATGCAGTGGAATGGACAAGGTCAATTAGATGCAAAGACAGATATGGAAAGTGGGGCAGGCCAAGAACACAAAAAACAACAATAATACAATCCGCTAAATGGATTATTCAAAATGGCATATCTACTAGCACGGGATATACGTCAATTGATTGCGATGATCCGCCTCCACCGCCACCACCTCCTCCGCCATCATATGTTAGCCCAGATGAGCCGAGTCCATTTAGATAAAATTAAAAATAAGTTAGTAATATGAGTAATGAAGTTTCAGCATGCGTATTTTACTGGACATTTAAAAGTAATATGTGCAAATACAAATTGCCAACTTTAAAATCTGGAAACCCACCATCAGTAGGCAAAAATTGCGAAGTTTTAAGTTCTAGCAATAAAATTATTCCGCCAAGCCCCCCAAGAACAGAGCCAAGCCCCATTCCATGCGCATATGCTGGATTTCCAGATTATATTTCTAATTTCGTTAATGATCCAAACCTTTGCTCTAACTGTAGAGGATTTAAGGGTTATCCAAATGGCTGGCCACCTCAAATTAGAGGCGATGAAAGATATGGCCCAAGCAATACAACGTGGAAGGCAACTGGGGAAGAAAAAGAAAGTTTTGAAGAGTTTACTTATCTTGTGGAATGGACAAGATCTATAAGGTGCAAAAATAGATCTGGCCAATGGGGAAAACCATCAACGCAAAAAACCACAATAACATACAAAGCCAAATGGATTATCCAAAATGGCATTCAAACCACTGAAGGATATACGGTTGTGGATTGTGGCAGAACACCCCCGCCCCCACCGCCTCCTCCGCCATACTAAAGCAAATTTAAAAATTCAATGAATAACGACTGCATATTTTGGTGGAGGTACACATTTCCAGCAGCAAGATTGTCAAATCCACTTGATGGAATAGATTTGTCAAGGGTTCGCACGCCCAAATGGATACAGGATATGTTAAATTCTGGCGATTTAAAGTATGCACGATTAGAAAATATATGGATAACCCCACCTCCACATATGCCAGATCAATTGGGGTTTCCGCCAGAAACGTTTCATTATAATAGATGTGATTGTGTTGAATCTAAAGTTAAAAAAATAATTTTTGCTGACGGGCACTATCCTGTTGGTGTAACATGCGATTATTGCCCAGGATTTTTAGGATATCCGCCAGATATTTGGCCGCCAAAAGACTGGAATGATCCCAAATATGGCCTAGGCGCATCCGGAAGAAAACCTAGTTACTTTATCAAGACTCAATCGCCAAGATGCCTCTTGATAGGAAAAGGTCCGCAAGCAGTAATTTGGGAAAAATGGAAAGTATTAATTAGAAATATAAGGGTTGGAAGCAATAAAAAACCGCAAGAATATTATACGCAAGGCATATTTCTTATTCCAACAAAAACATTTTATGATATCGAATGCTTAGAAATTGAGGCAGAGGGGTTCACAAGAAATTCATGCGAATTTCCTGATGGTAAACAGCCTGGAACAACCACCCCAGTACCACCATTATCTGAAATATTGTAAAAATTATTTTACATAAATCCCAAATAATATTATTATCCCGAAATTGGGATGAAAAATAATAAAAATTCATTTAAAAAAGCATTTATATCAAAACATCTTGGCAAGCATACCAATTGGCCAAGGGAAATGAAAATACTGAATCAGCTTTCGTCCAAGTACGGCGACGAAGCTTTCTGGATGGGGCTAGATGTAAAGTTTAAAATCCCAAGTCTAGCTTGGTTTATTACTCCAAATGGCGACAAGTTCCTTAAAGAGGAGTGGGCTAAATACAAATTTAATCCAGAGAAAATAAAACGTTTTGAAATAGAAGAAGATATTGAAAAACAAATAAAACCTGCTATACTAAATCAAGAACCAAAAAAAGAAAAATTAAAATCACTTAATGATTTCTTAAAAATTTGGAAAAAATAACTATGGCTAAAGGCAAAATCGCAACAGATACAGAAAAAGTATTGGCTCCAGAAGATCAACTGGAATCTATTTTAAAAACTACAAAAGAAGATCACTATAATTACGAAGAGGCGCATGATTATAAGGTTGGATGCTCAAGCCTTCTTTTAACATCAATGCTCAGTGGCGGACTTGGGCCTGGCGCTCACCGATTTGTTGGTCTTGCCTCTGGCGGTAAGACGAGCGCTTCTCTAGATTTCATGCATCATTTCTTGAATGATCGTTCAAGAAAACGTAGGGGAATCTTTATTAAAAGCGAGGGGCGCCTATCTGAAGAAATTAGAGATAGATCTGGCATTAAATTTGTTTATAATACTTCTGAATGGGCAGATGGCACATGCTTTGTATTTGAAAGTAATATTTATGAAGCTGTTTTTAAATTGAAGCGCGATCTTATCACAAATAATCCAACAAATACAGAATACTTTTTTATTACTGACTCTGTTGACTCTCTAATTAAAAGAGACGATGCCAAAAAAGCTGAAGATGAATCAATCACTGTTGGCGGTGGAAGCCTAATTACTTCTGTATTTTTGAAGAAAGTTGGTCTTGCAATGGCAAAGCGTGGGCATGTAGATATTTATATCTCGCAAATTCGTGACCAGATTAAAATTAATCCATATGAAATTTCTGTTCCAAAACAGGGCAAGGCAAGTGGCCCAAGAGCGCTTGAGCATCAAGCCGATGTTGTGATTGAATTTCTTCCACGATTTGGCGGCGATCTGATTCATGAGGGTGAAAAAGGCAGCAAGGTAGTCGGCCATTTTGCTAAAGCTAAAATTATCAAAAGTAATAATGAAAAAAATATGGTTGAAGTCAAATACCCAATTCGTTATGGCCAAAAAGGTGGACGGAGTGTTTGGACAAGTTACGAGCTAGCTGATCTTCTCCAGCTGTGGGAAATTGCTTACAAACCAAATGGCAAGGGTGCTTGGTTTGAGCTTGAGCCTAATTTTAGAACTGAAATGGCTGCATCATTAAACATTGAAGTTCCTGAAAAAATTCAAGGCGTAAATGGTCTTCGTCAATTTATTGAAGAAAGCGAGCCAGTTCAAAAATATCTTTTTGATAGATTTAAAGATCTAACAATGTGAAGCTATTAGATGTTTTTGGTAGAACGAAAAATGTATCCTTAAAAAAATACAGGATTGATTGGAACAATCCATCTAAAAGCAAATTCCAGTTTAATATAAAACAATTCTTTAAACAATACTGGGGTAACGATAATTGTGTTGAAGAGTTTCCTGTGCTAGGAACAAAGTTAAATTGTGATTTGATTAACTTTGATAAAATGTTTGCCGTGGAGGCAGATGGTAATTTTCACAATACATTCTCTAAATTTCATCACAAAACAAGAATTGGTTTTTTAAATAGTTTAAAGCGCGACCAGAAAAAAGATGAATGGTTAAAATCCAATGGGCTATTTATCATTAGAATTAATGAGAATGACATTAAAAATTTAAGCTTTGAATGGGTGCAAAATACTTTTAATATTGATATATTGAGCAAATACTATTTTAATCAAGAACATGTCGAAAGTATTGATGATTGAGTCTTGCGAAAAAAAGACAGTACTTGAAGATTTCTCTAATACATCCATTGTTCATGTAAGAAATTCAATTACTATAGCCAAAGAGTTGGCTTACAAGCTTGTCACCCATGCCTCTCAAATTCCTGAAGCTGCATCAGAAAAGTGGGATCATATTGTTTGCGTTTATGCTTCGCCATATATGAAATACAAAGCGTATATGGAAATTATTGACAATAATCCCGATGCTAAATTGTGGTTTTTTGTAAATGACCATGATCTTGAAGATAACGTTCTTCTTAGGAATATGGTTAAAAAATATCATAAAAAATACCATGTTATTTGCAACAACCAGAGATCTGGATATCGCCATTGGATTCTTGGAAAAAAGCTAGAGGGTGGCAAGCTTAATGACTGGATTGATGAATGGTATACTGTTAATTTAAATTCATTAATATTTAATAATGTTAAGTGTCCAGTAAAAACAAAAGATAAAAATGGCATTATTTATTTTGGCACATTCCGCAAACACCGCGCTAAAGATATGGCGCAATTTAATGGTATAAAAAATTACACCATATCTTCATCTGTAAAAAACCAAGACAAATACCGCGCCGCAAACATACAGGCTGAATTTATTGATAAATTAGACTGGACGCTAGGCAGTGAGACACTAAATAATTATAAATACTCTATTTACTTTGAAGACTTGCATACCCATACTAACTTTGCATATTTGGCAAATCGTTTTTATGAATGTCTCATGTGCGATGTGTTAATGTTTTTTGACGCCAAGTGTGAAAAAACTATTGAAGAATCCCGCAAAATGGGATACATTATTGATGATCTGCTAATTGTTCATAACTCTGACGAAATGAACGCCACTGTAGATTTTTTAGATCAAAACGAAAAAGAATATAAAAAAGCGTTGAGTAATCAGCGCAAAAATATTGCCGTTGCAGAGCAGCACAGAACAGAAACACTAAATCAAATCCAATCAATACTTTCATGAAACAACTCTTAAAAAATTCATATTGCTATCTTGTTGGCCCAATTGAGTATGCTGATAATTGCTTTGATTGGCGCGTTACAATTACCGAATCAGTAAAACAAATTGGAATTAAATGCTTTGACCCAAACAAAGATCACTTTATAAATCAATTAACTGAAACACAAGAGGATCGAGACAATCTAAAAGCGCAGAGAGAAGCTGGTGATTGGGCAAGCATTTCTAAATATATGAAGGGCGTAATTAGCCGCGATTTGAGAATGGTTGATCTTTCTACTTTTATTATTGGCAAGATCGATCCCGAAGTTCCAACATTCGGAACTATTCATGAAATTGTAATTGCATCATTACAGAATAAACCAATTCTTCTTTATACTGATGATAAGAAAAAATTTCCGCTTTGGCTTGCCGGACTTATTAATATGGATCTTGTTTTTGAAACTTGGGGTGAAATTGTAGAATATTTAATGAAAATAAATTCTGGCGAAATCTATGCAGATCCCAAGTATTGGAAAATTTTAGCGCAAAATTAATATGTACAGTATCAAATTAATCGGAATCGGTGCAATTGCTAGAGTTGGAAAGGATACTTTAGCCGATTGTTTAATTAATCTTTTTGAAAGAGATGGTTGTATTGCCAAAAAATATTCTTTGGCAGCAGCGCTAAAGAACGATCTTAAAGATTTTTTAAATGACAAATGCCAAATGAATGTATGGTCTGACAATTCAGAAGAAAAATCAAAATTTAGAGATCTTCTTGTTGAATATGGAAAAGTTCAAAGAAACAGAACTAATGGAACTCATTGGACGCGAATTGTAGAAAATCAAATAGAACAAGACCACTATAATTTAGCACAAGAAAAACCATTTGTTGCAATTGTGCCTGATATTAGATATGCCGAATATGAAGGCGATGAGCACGCATGGATCAAAAGTCGAGGAGGCTCTTTAATTTATCTTGATAGAATTTTAGATGGAAAAATGATACAGCCAGCAAATCTGCAAGAATCTATCAATGCTCCAAAAATTAAATCGTATTCTGACCACCAAATTATTTGGGAAACTGTTGGAGATGTTAATATTGAAAACATTTGCAATTATCACTACAATATTGTTAATCCCCTGTATAATAAAGTAAAATTTCATTAATGAGCCAAGACAAAATCGCAAACCAAACAATTGAGAAACATTGCATAGCTGGTTTCTTGAAAAACCCCAAGAAGTTACTTGAACTTGTTCATTTAATTTCTGAAGAAGATTTTATTCATAAACCACATGGTGCCATTTTTTCGATTTTAAAAGATTGTGCTATACATAATAAATCTAGTGATCCAGTTCTCGTATCTGAAAGACTTCAAAGTCTTGGCATTACTTACAAAGCAAATTTAGATATCCTAAATTATTTGCAGAGCCTATCTTATATCAAGATTACAGATAAAGCTCTTGAAGACGCATGCCGTAGATTAAAAACACTTTCTATTCGCCGCGATATTCATTTAATGGCATCCGGCATGGCCAAATCTATGATTTCTGCTGGGGAGATGGACGCAGATGAAATTGTTGCGCTGGCAGATAAAATGTATGGAGAGAAAATTTCTGCATACAATCTTAATGAAAAGCCAGAAGATCTTTTCGATGATATTGTTGAAATGATTGAGGAGCGAGCAGAAAACCCGATCAATGATACTGGCCTAGTTACCCCATATAAAAATTTCAATGAAATGTACGGTGGCCTACGAAATGGCGAAGTATATGCTTGGGTATCAAGACCAAAGCATGGAAAAAGTACGATCTTAAATGATATTGCTTTTAAAACAGCGTTGCTCAATCCAAATTGTAAAGCTCTTATTCTTGACACAGAGATGCAAACTAAAGATATGAAGTTTCGTATTGCAAGCGCAATCACCGGTGTCCCAATGTGGTGGCTTGAAACTGGCAATTACAAAAAAAACAGAGAGCTTTATGCGAAGTTTGAGGCCAAAAAGCAAGAATTGAAGCAGGCACTTGGTCATGTTCAGCATATGACAGTGGCCAGAAAAAAAACAGAAGAAATCACTTCTTTAATTCAGCGCTGGTATTATGGAGAAGTTGGTCGCGGGAATCCTGCAATTGTAGTTTATGACTATATCAAACTCACGGGCGAATCTGATGGTAATAAACAAGAGTATCAGCTTATTGGTGAAAAGGTAGACAAACTTAAAGAGTGTCATTTGCGCTTGAACATTCCACTATTAACTGCATGCCAATTAAATAGATCAGCAGAGGGTGGCACTGATGATTCCAGTGCCATTGCTCAATCAGATCGCTTGCAGTGGTTTGCTTCCCAAGTTGGAATCTTTAGAAGAAAAACAATTGAAGAGCAGGCCGAAGATGGTGTGCAGTTTGGAACACACAAATACATTGAGCTTG